>Ga0302320_10003253_pt1 | contig 37941 bp, 32 predicted proteins | sample Bog_T0_3_FD_202130 | JGI IMG/M metagenome (GOLD analysis project Ga0302320, IMG submission 202130) | Peat permafrost microbial communities from Stordalen Mire near Abisko, Sweden - Bog_T0_3 | ecosystem: Environmental > Terrestrial > Soil > Wetlands > Peat | place: Sweden: Abisko, Stordalen Mire... | reverse complement strand
TCCCGTTCTGGTGCAGGATGACCGACTTGACGGCCCCGCCCGTGTCGCGGACGAACTCGAGCTGGGCGTCCACCACCTTCAGGAAGAACTTATCCTCGGCCTCCGGGTAAACGGGGAACCGCTGCTGCCCGGTGAGCTGCACTGCCAAATGGGCCCCGTCCAGGCTAATCACCAGGTCGGCGTGCTTGCCGAGGTGGTAAGTCCCCACGTAGCGCTGAAGGGCCTCCGGGGTCACCTGGATCTCCTTGTGTCCCGGCAGCGCGGAAACCGTGGAACTCTTGCGGGTCATGGACTGGTCGCGGCCTCCCTGGTGCAATATCAGGGAGGCGACGGCACCGGTTGCGTCCTTTACGACATCTATCTGAGCGTCGACCACCTTAAGGAAAAAATAGGTCGGCGTCTCCGGAAAGAGGGGGAAGCTGGGCTGCTTGCCGAGCTGGGGATTGCATATGCGGTCGACTCCGCGCCTGCGCCGACGATAATGGCTGCCCCGGGAGATCCTTGCATGTCCGCCACAAAACCTATCGACGCAGAAATCATCGAGGAGTCCATTGTGACGGCCCTCCGCAATGTCTGTGAGCGGATGATCCGGAGCGAGGTGGTCCTAAAGAGGAAGAGGGTCGATCCCAAGGAGGAGGCCGCCTTCCAGATGATGAGCAACGTGGGCTTCGTGGGCAGCATCAACGGCAACGTCATTCTCGCTCTCTCCGAGGATTTTGCGATCTACGCCACCGGAAGAATCCTCGGGATGAGCCCCGGCGAGATCGAGATGCACGGGCCCGATGTCGTTAAGGATGCCATCGGGGAGATCACGAACATGACGGCGGGCGGCTTCAAGAACAGGCTCTGCGACCTGGGCTATCCCTGCAAGCTGTCGCTGCCCTACATTGTCCGCGGAACAAAATTGCAAGTGTCGACGCCCCGTGATTCGAACCGGAACATTTTCGAGTTCGAGTGCGCAGGGCACATTCTTTTGGCCGACGTCCAATTCAAGCCGGAATAAGCCGACAGGCAAACCCTTGGCCTGCGCAAGCGGCGGAGCCTACTCGCGAAGCGCATTTTCGTCGGTCCACGTCGTGGAGCGGCCGAGCCAGGTGATCCCCAGGACATATCCCTTCAGGAATAGGACTCCCGGCTTGTCCGGGTCGCGCCAAATGAAGGCATCATAAGTGCGGCCGTTCTTCGGGTCGTAGATGGTCCCTCCCTCCCAGCGCTTCGTCTCTGGATTGGCTCTGAATCCCTGCAAGATGACAAGGCCCATGACCCGTTCCGTCCTGCGACTGGCATCTGGGTTATTCTTGTCGAGCCGGTCCTTGTCGTCCCTGAGCCAGACGATCTTTCCGCTAAAGGAGCCCTCTGGGCCCTCGGAAACACTCACCTGCGCGCCGCCGTCAACCGTGAGGTAGAGCCCCGACAGGGCTTTGTCCCAGCCCTCGGCCATGGCGGGGAGGCAGGCCCCAAATACGAACAGCAGGAGAAGGGCGGCGTTTCTAGGGTTCAAAGTAAAACGGGGTCCGCCTGGGTTCTTCCGATGGGCCTACACCGTCACGTCAAACAGCTGGGGATGGATTTCGCCCTCGGCCACCTTGTTGACGGTTCCAGTCATCGTGATCGAAAAGCCGTCGCCGATCTCAATTCCGATGGATCCGCCGGGCATCTTGACGGTGACCGACCGGTCCACGAGCCCGAGCCTGTGGGCGACCGCTGCCGCCGCGCTTGAGCTGCTTCCCGACGCGAGGGTGTATCCGGCTCCGCGCTCCCAGATCTCAATCTGGATGGTGGAGCGGTCCAGTACCCTCAGGAACTGGACATTGGTCCGATTGGGGAAGAGGGGAAGCACCTCAATGTCGGGTCCGTAGCGCTTGGCCAGCTCGGGCGAGAGGTCTTCCACCGGGAGGACGCAGTGGGGATTGCCAATGGTCGCCGCTGAGAAGGAGAAGCTGCGTCCCTGGACCTCAAGGGTCTCATTGATCACCTCTCGGCGGGGCCCCCTTACAGGGATCCTTTCGCTGTCGAAGCTCACGGAGCCCATGGCCACCGTAATGAGCGTGCCCGAGTCCTTGATCTCGGACTGGACCACCCCTCCCGGGGTCTCGACGGTGAAGATTGGAGAAGCGACCCTCTTTTGGTCCCAAAGGTACCGGGAGAAAATCCTGAGCCCGTTGCCGCTCTTTTCGGCCTCGGAGCCGTCGGGATTGAAAATCCGGAGTCCAAAATCGGCCTTGGAGGAGGGGATCGGGCCCCAGAGGATCCCGTCCGAGCCCACGCCGAAGTTTCGATGGCAGATTACGCGTATCTGCTCGAGCTTGGGAGCCGTCCAGTTTGGGAAATCAGCGGGATCGAGCACGATGTAGTCGTTGCCCAGGGCATGGTATTTGTGGAAACGCATGCTACTTGTCCCCCTCCAGAAGCGGGGTCTCCGAATAGCCGAAGAGGCCGCGCCGCTTGATGGCGTCGACCACGGGGGCGGGCACCATCGCCTCCCAGGTTGGGTCCTTCTCCCTTATCCGTCGGAGCACATCCCGGGAGAAGATGCTCAGCATCTTCGTGTCGAACCCAACGATACAGTCGATGTAGTGGTTCTCCAGGAGGTGCGCGTAGAGATTTGAGAGGTGGTCCACGATCTTTACGTTCTTCGCGTTGATCAGAACACTTGAGGCAAAGGCGTGGTTCGTGACGCCGTGCCCGAACTCGTTTTGAGCCACGTACGCCTCGAAGGCGTCCTGGCGCATCGGGTAAATGTAGAGCTTCACCGAGTTCCTGAACAGGCGCCCGAACGACTCGAGGATTCCGCCCTCCAGGTTCTCGTAATACTTCTCGTTGAAGATCTCGAGGAGGTTGTTGATCCCCATCGCAACGCCGATCATCTCCTTGGTGTATCGGCGGAAGTACGATGTGAGGCGGTAGTACTCGGAGTAGTTCGAGATGAGGACGGTGAAACCGATGTCCGCCAACAGGTCCACTCGCGAGAGGAAGTCGTGGGCGTCCAACTCGCCCGCCGCGAGCAGGTTGTTCATGGTGATCTCCATGAGGACGACCAAGTCCTTGCCCTTCACGAGCGGCTCTTGGACAAATTGAGCTGTCGCGCAGTTGAGCATGTCGACGTTCACGTGCGTCACCGGGCGGAAACTCCCGCGCTCAACCAGGATCGCCTTCTTGTGGAGCACCTCGGAGGGCTGCAGGACTTCCCCCTTCTGACCGAACATCACCGCATTCGTCAGGCCGAATTTCACCAGGTAAAGCGACATCAACCGGTTATCGACCCTCTCGAAGGCCGGCCCAGAGAACCTCAGCATGTCGATTTCGATCCGCTCGGTCCCCAGGTTGTCCCTTAGGGACTCGATCAGTTTGCCGAGGTCATTGCGGTAATAGAGCGCCCCGTAGATGAAGTTCACGCCCACGATGCCGAGCGCCTGCTGCTGCAGGACCGCCTCCTTGTCCCACATCCGAACGTGCAACACGATCTCGCACGGTTCGGCCCGGGGCTCCGTCTGGAACCGGAATCCGAGCCAGCCGTGGGCCTCGTTGGTCCCCTTGTAGTTGCTCGTCGCGACGGTGTCCGCAAAGACAAAGAAATTGGTCCGGTCGCCGCGGGTGGAAGACAACCGGTCGATCAGGAGCTGGTACTCGTGGTCGAGCATCAGCTTCAGGCGCTCTCGCGAGACGTAGCGCGGGGCCTTGCCGTAGATGGCGTCGCTGAAGACCATGTCATAGGCAGAGATGGACTTAGCGATGGTCCCCGAGGCGCCGCCGGCCTGGAAGAACTCACGGGCGACCTCCTGGCCGGCACCGATTTCCGCGAACGTGCCGTACTTCGGCATGTCGAGGTTGATGGTCAGCGCCTTCTGATTTGTCGTCAGGAGATCCTTCTGTTCGCTCATGCCTCGGACTCTGGACGGTGCAGTGGGGGGATGCAACCCGTTCCTATGTCACTTCCTCGCGGCGGCGGTTTCTACTGGTGGATCACGCGAAACCGGATAGGTTTCCGCTTCTTCATGAAGAACTTCATTACGTCGATGCTCGGAGCGCTGGTGGCCCTTGTCGTTTTTGCCACCGGTGCCGTGCTGCTCTTCATCGGCTTCATCGGGGCCATCGTGACGATGGGCCAGCAGCGCAAGGCCCCCGAGGTGGCTGCCGGTTCTTACCTGGTCTTCGACCTTTCCACCAACATCACCGATGCGCCCCCACCCGTGGACTTTGGCGACTTCCCCGGGGGCAGGGCTGACAAAATGCAGCTTCGCACGATTACGCGCGCCATCCGGTACGCCTCGCACGACAGCAAGATCCGCGGGATCCTGCTCCTCGGGAATCTCTCGCCCGGCGGGTATGGAACGGGCTACGCCGCTTTGAAGGAAGTTCGCGCCGCGCTCTCGGATTTTCGCGCGAACGGCAAGCCCGTGGTCGCCTATATCGACTACGCCACGACGAAGGATTTCTATCTGGCCTCGGTCGCGAACGATGTGGTCCTAGACCCCTACGGGGCGATCATAATGCCCGGTCTTGCGAGCGAGCCCTGGTTCCTCGCGGGAGCCTTTGAAAAGTATGGAATCGGCGTCCAGGTGACGCGCGTGGGGAAGTACAAATCCTACGTCGAGACGTACACCCGGACGAACATGAGCCCCGAGAACCGCGAGGAGGTCCAGAAGCTGCTCGACGACGTGTGGGGCACAATCCTCTCCGACGTCGGCAAGTCCCGCAATGTGACTCCGGCAGCCATCCAGACGACCGTCGATTCCGAGGGCATCATCAGGCCTTCCGAGGCGCTCAAGGCCCACCTGATCGACCACGTCGCCTATCGCGACGAGATTATCGACCGGCTGAAGAAGGAAACGGGCGTAACGGCGCCCACGGAGACATTCAAGCAGGTCCAACTGGCCTACTATGCCAAGACGAGTCTCACCCGCCCGCCCGTGACGATGGCTTCCGGCGAGGTCGCCGTGGTCTACGCCGAGGGAGAGATCGTCGAAGGCGAGGGCGACCAGACCGAGATTGGCGGCTCGAAGTACGCGCGCGAGATACGCCACCTGCGCGAGGACTCCTCGGTTAAGGCGATCGTGCTGCGCGTGAACAGTCCGGGCGGAAGCGCAACCGCGGCAGAAACCATACAGCGAGAGCTGCGCCTGGCGCGCAAGGTGAAGCCCGTCATCGTATCGATGGGCTCCTACGCCGCCTCGGGAGGATACTGGATCTCGACCTTCGGGGACCGGATCTTCGCCGAGCCCAATACGATCACAGGATCAATAGGCGTCTTCGGCATCCAGCCGAACTTCCAGAAGATCGCCAACGACCACGGCATCACCTTCGACAGCGTGAAGACGGGCAAGTTCGCCGACGCCCTCACGATCACGCGTCCGAAGACGGACGAGGAGCTCGCGGTCTTCCAGAGGCTTGTGGACTGGATCTATACCCAGTTCGTCGCCAAGGTCGCCGAGGGTCGCAAGCTCTCCATCGCCAAGGTCGAGGAAATCGCGCAGGGCCGTGTGTGGTCGGGTACCGACGCGCTCAGGATCGGCCTCGTGGACCAGATCGGGAGCCTGGATGACGCGATCAAGTATGCGGGCCACCAGGCCAACTTGGGCGAGCATTTCCGCGTCACCGAGTATCCGAGAACCCGGAACCTTTCGGAGGCTATTGCCGAGATGCTTGGGCGTTTCTCGCCGGAGGGGCTGCACCTTCACTCCACCGGCCTCGTGGGTGAAATCAAGGAGCGCATCGAGAGCGAGTTTGCGTGGCTACGCGCGCTCAACGACCCGCGCGGGGTCTATGCCCGGATGCCCGTCGACCTGGTCGTCCATTGACCTCGATTTAAAAACACCATGGCCAACACCCTCCTCAAGGACTGCCCCGCAACCGCGATTCCCGCGGGCACCCTGTCCACGCTCCCGGCCGGCACCACGGTCAACGTCGTACAGACGTTGGGGGGAAACGTGACTGTCCAGACGGAGCAGGGTCTCTTCCGGATCGCCCGCGAGAACGCCTCCCTGATCGAGGGCCTGGCGCTCTCAGAGGACGGGACCGGGCACCAGGGCGAGTTCAATGAGAAGGCCGTCTGGGACGCCTTGCGGACATGCTTCGATCCCGAGATCCCCGTGAACATCGTCGACTTGGGGCTCATCTATGACCTTGCGATAGAAAAGGCCGCCTCGGGGGCCAATGTGGTCGAGGTGAAGATGACGCTCACGGCGCCAGGCTGCGGCATGGGTCCGGTCATCGCCGAGGACGCCCGGCAGAAGATCGCTTCGCTGCCGAGCGTCGAGTCGGCCAAGGTCCACATCGTCTGGGATCCAATCTGGAATCCCAAGATGATATCGGAGGCCGGCCGCCGTTCGCTTGGCCTCGAGTAGGCCTGGGCCCGGTGCTAGGCCGTCACGGACTCAAGCGAGCAGCCGTCTGCATCGGCTGACGGTGTCTCGCAGTTCGGGCGGGCGATCACGCCCGGGTAGGGCTCCGAGGAGAACAGAGCGCTGGGGTTCCCAAGAAGGTGCCGATCGCAGATCTCAAACAGGGCAACCTCGGTCTCTGCCCTCCTCATGTCGTGCAGGAAGGCACCCTCTGCGTCGACGCCCTGTCCGACAAAGTTCAGGTACTTCTTCATCTTGTTCACGTGGGCCCGCTCCGGGAACCCGGGATCGCGTGTCTCCCGGTAAAGCCTGTCCACGTACTCCCGCACATCGGCCAGCGTCACCCGGGAGGCCTCCCGTCCCGAGAAGGTCTCCCTGCAGTGCCTGAAGATCCAGGGGTTCCTAATGGCGTGGCGGCCGATCATGATTCCCGCTGAACCCGTCTCCGCTGTCACCTGCCTCGCTCGTGCCGCCGACGTCACATTTCCGTTGGCTAGGACTGGGCATTGGGCACGGGCGACCACACGGGCAATCTGGTCATAGTGGACCTCGCTCCTATACATCTCGCGCACGGTGCGCCCGTGCACGGTGAGCAGGTCGATCCGATGCAGGTTTATGATGTCTATGATGCGATCGAGGTTAAGGGTGTCCTCGAACCCGATCCTCATCTTCACCGTGAGGAGTCCCGGGACTGCGGCCCTCATCGCCGCCAATATGGACCCAATCCGATCAGGATCGCGCAGGAGGCCTCCCCCCACGTTCTTCTTGTAGATCTTTGGCGCCGGGCAGCCCAGATTGATGTCGATTCCGGCAATGGGGTGCTCTGCGAGAGCCTCGGCCGTGCGGATCATGTGGGGTATGTCCTCGCCGATCAGCTGTGCAAAGACCGGCCTGCCCGTCGTATTCTCATCCAGGCTTCGGAGGATGTGGCGCTCGGGACGCGACTGCGCGTGGACGCGGAAGAATTCGGTGAAGAAGTAGTCCGGCGCGCCGTAGTGCGCGATGACCCGCATGAACGCGAGGTCGGTCACGTCCTGCATCGGCGCAAGCGCCGTGAGGGGCTGGCCCTCTGCCAGTGCTGGGGGCAATCTGGCTGGCACGGTCAGGGCAGCTCGGCTCCGGGCTCGTCCTGCTGCTTGCGCCACTGCTCCAGAATCTCGGTCCGGTCATCGACGGCGTCGAACACGGCACGGGCGACATAGATCGGGCGCTTCTGCTGCAGCGAAAGGACGATGGAATCGCTCGGGCGGGCGTCGATCTCGACGATCTTCGTGCCGAGCTCGTTCTCCATCGTGAGCAGGACTCTGGCGAAGAACGTCTGGTCGTGTGCGTCATTGATTACGACGCGCTCCAGGCGGGTTCCCAGGCCCACCAGGATGCTGCCGATCAGGTCATGGGTCAGGGGGCGGTCCTTCTTCACACCGTCGAGGGTCATCTGGATCGCGTTTCCTACGAAGTGGTCGACGTAGATCACGAAGATCTTCTCGTCATTGCCTAGGAACACGGCGCAGCCGTTGGGTGTAGGCACCACGCCCTTCACGGTCACAGCTACAACATCGTTTTGCATGGATTGGGACGAGCCTGGGTTGGCAGGGGGCAAGGTTGAGTCACGGAGAGCCAAAGGGCAAGCGGCCCCACGCCCGGGACCGGCATTTTTGTCGGATACGTCTGGGACGGCATCTGGTGCCGCAGCGGCGCCCCTTCCCCCGGATGGCGGGCTGGCGCCGGGGTATGGCCCTTGAGCACGGGCGACATGAGGGGGGCTATGCAGGTGCTCGGCATCCGCTGGCGAGGAATTGCCCCCAAAGGCTTCGCTCCCTGGGTCTAGAACCCGAGGAGGGCAATCTTCCAGGACCTGGCCTTCTCAAGTACGGCGGCTTTGTCGAGGAGGATGACGCCACCCGTCTCGAGCGCCGCGGCGTGGAGTCCTGCGGTGTGCATCGTCTCCAGGGTGCGAAGCCCGAAGCAGGGAACGTCAAACCGGAAATCCTGCCGCGCCTTGACCGTCTTTACGAAAAGGGTTTCGTCGGCCTTCAGGGCCCCCGCGCGCAGGAGCATCTCGTCCGTCCCCTCAAAGGCTTCGACAGCCAGGACCGTGCCCTTGCGCACGACGCACCCCTGGCCTATGTCGAGCCGCGCGCTCTCCTTTGCTATGTGGATGCCGTGCTCTAGGTACTCCTGCTCGATCGGGAATCGGCCCCCGGTCATGCATCCCTTTTCCGCTAGCTGGTCGTCGAGGAAGGCCCTTGCGTCGAGCATCCGGATGCCGAGGGCCTCGATCTCCTTCGCGATGGCTCCGAAGATGGTCTCGGCGTTGCGGCGCTTCAGGGAAAGGAGGATCTGTGCCGCCTTCAGGTCGGGCCGCAGCCCGTCGAAGAGCCGCCTCGGCGTGACCTGTCCGGCCATCAGCGCGTATCCGGCTCCGGATTTCCCAAGGAGGCGGAGGGTCTTTCCGACCTGGCCCACGTGCACCGTGTGCCGGTCCGCCTCGGGGAATGACGCCACGAGTTCGGGCGCCGTTTCACCCTCGAAGGCGATCAGCCTCAAGGGCACGCCGGCCTTGCGCGCCGACTGAGCAATCAGCTGGGGGTATAGGCCCTGCCCGGCGATCAGCGCAACCGGCAGCTTGGGATCATAAGCCTCCGGAAGGTACGCTGAGAATTGCGTCGGCACAGGCGATCAAGCCCTAGGTCTGGGCGCCGTAGTATTTCTTGTAGCTGCGGTAGTAGCGGTAGTTCGAGTAGTACTCGATCCTCCGCGGCGACAGCCCGTTTAGCACGATACCCAAGATCTCGTTCTTACCCTCCCTGAGGGCCTTGATGTAGAGCTTGATGTGCTTCCTGTAGGCCCGGTTGAAGCGGCAGACATAGACGACCTCGTCCGTGCGCTCGGCAATAAGCGTGGCGTCGGTGACTGCGCCCATGGGGGGAGAGTCGACGACAACCAGGTCGAACTGCTTTTTCAGCCGTTCGATCAGCTGTCCAAAGACCGGGTTTTCCAGCAGTTCGGTCGGGCTCTTGGAGCGCCCCCCCGAGGTCAGGAGCCAGAAGTTTTCGCCCAGCTTCACGATCCCGAGTTCGGCGTTCGTGAGAATGTCCCCGTCCAAGTGTGCTCCGTGCTCGAACCACGTGATGATGCCCGTCGTGTTCTGCTGGCGGTAATGGCGATGCAGCATCGGCCGGCGCAGGTCGCAATCCATCAGGAGCGTTTTCTTGCCATGCCGGGCGAAGCATGCCGCCAGGTTGCAGGAGATGAGCGTCTTTCCCTCCCCGGGGATTGTGCTGGTGACCAGGATAGACTTCGGAAAGTCCAGCTTGGACTGGATCTTGACCGAGCTGTAGAGGCTAAGGAAGGCCTCGTTGCCTGACTCGTTCCCTGAGGTTGTCTCGGACAGGCCGATCTTCTCGTCATCGCCAATCGTCGCGAGCTGGGGGATAATGCCCAGCAGGTGCACGCCGATGAACGACTCGACGTCCCATGCGCTCTTCACGCGGTCATCGATGAAGCCCAGCCCGATCGCGATGCCAAGGAACGCGATAATTCCGAGGCCGATGCTCGTGCGCATGATTCCAGGGATGTTGGGCGAGATCGGCCCCCCGGAGACCTGGGCCCGGTCAAGGGGATGGAGTGAGATCTTGTCCAGGTTCTTGAAGGTCGTCGTCTGGTTCAGGCGGTCCAAGATCTCCATGTAGTAGTTCTTGGCCACGGTTGCGCGGCTCTGCAGGGAATTGAAGTCCACGCTCAGGGCGCGCAGGCTCAGCTCCTGGGTCTCCTGTGCGCTGTATTCCTTCTCAAGGGCCTGGACGTTGTCGCGCGCGGCTGACATCCGGGTGTTCAAGTCGGCGATCGCCATGTCAACGGCCTTCGCCAGCTGGATCTTCGTGATCGAAATCTTGTCGGCGTTGTCGATCACCTTGGGATGCTTCTCGAGGTAGCGTTCCATGAGGAGCGCCTGGGTCTGCTCGGCCTCGTTAAGCTGCGTCTTCAGGGATGGGACCGCCCCGTGTGTGGCGATGTACGAGATCTCAAGGAGGTCCTTGCCGGACTTCTTGAACTCGGTCACCTGATCGACCAGCTGCTCGACGTTTATCATGTCCAGCCGTGCGGTCGTGAGCGCATTGTTCACCGACTTGAGCCTGTCGGAAATGATGTCGATGCTCTTGTCCAGGGACACCAGGTTGTGCTGGCGCATGTAGTCCTGGAGCTGCTTCTCGGCGTCCTCGGCGTCCTTGCGGAGCTGCTCGGCGCGGCCCTTAAGGTAGGTGACCGCCTCCTCGTTTTTTCCCCCGACGCTTTCGAACAGGTAGTCCATGAACTTCTCCACGTAGCGGTTAGCCACGAGCGCGGCGGCCTCGGGGTCCTCATGGTTCACGGTGATCGTTATCAGGTAGCTGCTCCTGACCGGCTCCGCGGATACGGAGCCAAGGAGCGATCCCACGGGCGGGGGAGGGTTCCCCGGGGGCAGGCGCTTCATGGCAGCTCGCTCAAGAATATGGCGCTCGGCCGGCGTGAACGACTGGATCACGCTCGCGCGGAGACGGTTGCTGTCGATGTCGTGGATGTAGGTGTTGAGGTCCAGGTCCGAACGCACAGACGGGTCAACCACACCCTGACTCGTGACTACCGTTTCGGGCTTCTCGAACTGGAGCGACGCAACGGACTGGTAGATAGGGGTCTTGCGCGCCTGGAGGTAGAAGTATCCCACGGCGAGAAGGACGGCGATCGGCAGCGCCACCCATACCCGCTCGCGCAGGATGATGTAGTAGTCGCGCAGCGTACGCCGCTCAACCGCGACCTCGTCGTCGGGTATTGGAAGAGGACTTCTCGTGCCCTTTGATTGTGATGCGTCGGACATCTTAGAGGTTGGAATGGCGCGTCAAATGATTCGCTCGGGAACGTAGACGATGTCGTCCGGCTCCAGCATCAGGGCGTTGTTTTCGGTGTTGGTCTTGGCGCTGCTCCGGCCTTTGATAAGGCTTTCCACGTCAAGGGTGATCACCTTGGTCGAGCCGTCCGGCTGGATTCGGGTGACCCTGACTGCCGTGCCCTGGGCCGTGTCGGTGAAACCACCGGCCTTCGTGACAAGATCGAGCACGCTCATGGTGGATTCAACCGGAAGGGGGTAGCGGCCCGGGTTCTTGACCTGGCCCTGGACCGAGACCTCCCGCGGCGCGTATTCCTCGACTGCCACGGTGACCTCGGGGGTGCGCAGGTAGCGCCCGTTCTTGTACGCTGCCTCGATCGTGCGCTCGGCCTGGCTTAGCGTTTGGCCGTAGACGCGGATCTCGCCCACGAGGGGGAGATTTACCGTGCCCTTTGCATCAACGCGGCAAATGGTCGAAAGGTCATCCTCCTGGAAGATCGAGATCCGCAGCTTGTCCGTAGTCCTAATGTTGTACACCTGGCTCCTGTTGGAGCTGCTCCGGGCGGGCGCATCCTCCGCCCGGGCGGGTGCAAAGGCGGCGAGGACCAGCGCGCCAAACATTGCGGATTTAATGAGGAGGTTCACGAGATGTTACCCTTACCAGTGAGAAGTCAGGGTTAGGTTGATTTGTTGCCGGGGAAATTCGGCGTAGGCGAGGGTGGAATAGCTACGATAATATACGTAATTGAGGGATATCTTCAGGTGCTCGTTTATCATATAGTAATACGAGGCACTTAGGGAATAAAACCAATCGACCCTCCGCCGGCTCTGCGGCTCGATTATGCCGTCCGTACCCAGGAACAGGTTCTCGCCGGCATTGGCCCCGAGGGTTGCGCTTGAATTTGCGTTCATCGAATCCTGGAAGGTAAGACCGCCCTGAGTGATCTCGATGGACTGGGCCTGCGCCGTGTTGGAGTAGTCCCGCGAGAGGTTTCCCGTGAGCTGCATCCTGCGGTTGATGTTCCAGGTCGCCGAGCCGCTCGCGGTGATGTCACCGGAGGTGGCATTGTCGACGCCCCCGTAGGGCGTCCTCGTCTGGTAGCCAAGCTGAAGCGAACCATTGAACGGGCCGTAGACCCTTCCGCTCACTCCCAGCATCAGGGCGTCGTCAACGTCGTAGGTGCCATTTGCCTCGTCGGAATAGCGGGCCCGGTAGTTGATGAACAGGTCCCGCTGCTCGTTCAGGACGTAATAGAGGAAGAGGTTGCCCGTGTAAGTGGCGAGGTTCGTGAAGAGTTTCTGGTCGGAGTAGTCGATACGGCTGTAGTCGAGCGAGGTCGAAATCGTGTAGCGCTCGATGACGGGGTATTGGAGGTTCAGCCCGAAGTCGGAGTTCAACGAGGCGTCGCGCGTGTTGGCGGTCACGTCCGCCCGGTTCTCTCGTTGGACGCTTGCCGTAATAGAGCCGGTTGTCCGGCCCGTCTGCTTCGTGAATTCCACCGAGAATTTCGGGTCGTCGTAGTTCTGGGCCCGGAAGGCGCTGTAGCGGGCATAGGAGAGCGACACCGCACCGTTGACTCCGATCCATCCGGCTCGGCGCGTGAACTCCAGTCCCAAGGAGCCCTCATAGACCATGCTCCCCTGTTTCAGAGCGTTGGTGAAGATATTCGAGTCGTAGCCCATCTCAAAAGAGCCATCCACGAAAATGTGATCCCTGCCGTCCTCCAGGGAGACGAGCGCAAGGGCGCAGGGGGCGGCAAAAGCAATAGCCCCCACGGCGATTGCCGTGAACGGTCGGAGGGGCAAGTTCATTTACTTCGTTCAGAACCGGGGGTGCCAGGCTACGGCCTAGTAAGGTTGGCCGGACTCACGTTGGGCACCACCGGGGGCGCATTTGGCACCACCGGCACGGGCACGATCTCCGAATTCCCTGTTTCCGTTCCGGGTCCGGTCGCTGCCGCTCCATCAAAGAGCGTGACCTCCCCGTCTGCGCTCTTGCGCGCTTGAACTTCAAAATAGACGAGCTTCCGGGCGGCGTCGGCCGTCTGGACGCGCTCCTCGACCCATCTCATCCGGTCCTCATCCTGGCCTGCCGGGATGTCTTGGATGACCACGTGGTTCAGTTCGCCGGGTTTGCCCGGCGTCACGATGATCTGCTGGCGGTTGTTCACCTCGCGCGGGCGGTCCATCGGGCCCGCCTGCACTGTGGCCTCCCCCTGGTACATCGAAATCACGGTCATATTGTCCAGGGACTGGATTACGGCCTGGCGGCCATGGATCGTCGCGCTGGCCAATGGTGTGTCATAGACCATCTTGCTCCCGGCGACGAGCTTGCTCGTCGATACCCCTATGACCCCATGCTCCACGAGGAGGTGGGTGGTCGAGATCGAAGGCTCATCCTCGACATCGGTGCGGTTCGGGCGAAAGGCCTCCTGCTGAAAAGTATTGATCTTCACCCGGGTCGATACGTCGCAATAGATCCCTGTGCCGTTCGAGAGCACGATCGACACGTTGGAATTGGCCTTGGTCTCGATTTCCGTGCCCTCGGCATTGAAGACGGACTTCTTTGTCAGGTCGTCGATCTCTTTCCCCGTGTCGATCTGGCTGTCACCGACCTCGTCCGCAACATACAGTTTGCTCTTCGGGTTCTTTCTCCCTGTCTGGGCATTTGCAATCGTTGTCACACACATGGCGGCGACAAAGATTTGGAGGAAAATGCGTGGGAATTTAATCACGGGTGCAATGTGGTGGCTACAATAGCGGCAAGCAAGTAAGTAGAGGCACCGTACAATTGCGTAGGTAGTCCCCCAACAATGGGAAACCAAACCCACGTAAGGGATTGGGTTATACCCTATGAGACCACTAGGTTTAGGATACGGTTCGGCACAAAGACCACCTTAACGATCGATTTTCCGGCTAAGAAGGGAGCGACCTTTTCGTGTGCCTTGGCAAGAGCGACGGCCTGATCCTGGTTGATCCCGAGAGGAACCAACTGGTCGGCGCGATGTTTCCCATTTACTTGGAACACGATACGTACCTCAGCCGATGCAATCCGTGCGGCGTCAAATTTGGGCCAGACGGCTGCTGAGGCAAGGCCTGGGGCGCCCAGTCGGGACCAGACCTCCTCGGCAAAATGGGGGGCAAACGGAGCAAGGACCTGGACAAAGGAGAGCACGGTGGCACGGCTCACCTTCTCCTCCTTGTGGAGGGCATTCTCCATGATCATCATTTGCGAGATCGCGGTGTTGAAGCGCAGGCCCTCGATATCGTCACCGACCTTGCGGATGGTTTCGTGGAGCAGTTTGAGCAGGGCGGTGGAATCCTCGAAACCCTCGACGACCTTGGAATGGGCGTTGCCGTCCTCGCCGATGCAGTCGCGCCACAGCTTCTGCAGAAAACGGTGAACGCCCTCGATCCCCTTCGGGTTCCAAGGCTTCATGGCCTCCAGCGGCCCAAGGAACATGAGGAAGAGGCGGAGGCTGTCCGCACCGTGACTCTCGATGATCGTGTCGGGGCTGACGACGTTGCCGCGGCTCTTCGACATCTTCTCCCCGTCCTCGCCAAGGATGATTCCCTGGTGAAAAAGCTTAGTGAAGGGCTCGTCCGTCGGCACCGCGCCGATGTCAAAGAGCACCTTGTGCCAGAACCGGGCGTAGAGGAGGTGCAGAACTGCGTGCTCTGCGCCGCCCACGTAAAGGTCCGGTCCTCCCCAGGAGGCAAGGGCTTCCGGCGAGGCGAGCACCTGCTCGTCATGGGGATCGGTGTACCTGAGGTAATACCAGCACGAGCCAGCCCACTGGGGCATCGTGTTCGTCTCTCGCCTCGCATGCACCCATGCTGAGCCCTCGGGCTTCGGGGCTGATGCTGGCACGGACCTGCCCGACGAGGTGTCGTACCAGATGTCGACCCAGTCGGCCACGTTGGCCAGGGCGCTCTCGCCCGTCCCGCTCGGCAGATAGGACTGGACCGAAGGCAGCTCCAATGGGAGCACCGAATCCGGAACAGGAAGCGCGTAGCGCACGACGCCCCCTTCCTCGAAAAAGACCGGATCCTTCGGGAGCGTGCCGGGGAATGCCGCCTCGGCGGCCCTGTAGTCGGACTCGCAAACCCACACGATCGGGATCGGCTCGCCCCAATACCTCTGGCGTGAGAAAAGCCAGTCGCGCAACTTGTAGTTGACGGAGTGGCGCGCCGCGCCCCTGTCCGCCAGATCGTCGGTCATCCGCTTTTTCGCCTCCGGCCACGGAAGTCCCGTGTAGGCTCCCGAATGGACCAGCTGGCCGTCCCCTGTGTAGGGCAACTTAGGCCCGGGCTCGCCGGGTGCAGATCCTGTTGGCTCGATCACGGCCAAAACGGGAAGGCTGTAGCGCGTGGCGAACTCGTAATCGCGCTCGTCGTGGGCCGGGACGGCCATGATGGCGCCCGTGCCGTAGCCGGTCAGCACATAGTCCGCGACCCAGATCGGCACCCGGGCGCCGTTTATTGGGTTGATGGCGAATGATCCGGTGAACACGCCCGTCTTGTCCTTCGCAAGATCGGTCCTCTCCAAATCGCTCTTGGACGCGGCCTGCTTCAGGTAGGCCTCGACCTGTGCCCGTTGCCCTTGAGTCGTAAGGGCCTCAACCAGAGCGTGCTCCGGAGCCAAAACCATGTAGGTGCAGCCAAAGAGCGTGTCGGGCCGGGTGGTAAAGACCTTCAGACCCCCCAGGGACGGCGTTTCCAGCCCGAATACGATCTCGGCCCCCTCGCTTCGACCGATCCAGGCCGCCTGCATCCGCTTGGTCGAATCGGGCCAGTCGACTCCCTCAAGCCCCGAAAGCAGCCGATCGGCATAGGCCGTGATCCTGAGCACCCACTGACGCAGACTGCGGCGCTCGACGTGGAAGCCCCCGACTTCGCTCTTTCCGTCGACGACCTCCTCGTTGGCGAGCACGGTGCGCATCTCCGGGCACCACCAGACGGGGCGCTCGTCGACATAGGCGAGCCCGCGCTTGAGCAGCTGCAGGAATATCCACTGCGTCCACCGAAAGTATTTTGGGTCGGTTGTGTCGACCTCGCGGTCCCAGTCGTAGGAGAAGCCGAGCGCCTTGATCTGGCGCTTGAAGTTGGCGATGTTGTTTCGCGTGTTGGTCGCCGGGTGCGTCCCCGTCTTCACCGCGTGCTGCTCGGCGGGAAGGCCGAAGGCGTCCCACCCCATGGGGTGGAGGACGTCGAAGCCCTTGGCCCTCTTGTACCGGGCGATGATGTCGGTCGCCGTATAGCCCTCGGGATGGCCGATGTGCAGGCCGGCCCCCGAAGGGTAGGGGAACATGTCGAGCACGTAGTATTTGGGCCGGGACGCGTCGCGTCGGGACCTGTACGGGTTTTCGCGTTCCCAGAAAGATTGCCAGCGGGGCTCAATCTCTTGAAAGTCGTATTCTTTGCTCTTGGTAACCATCATTTGAAACCCGCCATAGTGAACCAATCACTCTCCCGGTCAATCTTGGCCACCACGGCTCTGGTTTGCGCCTGCCTTGCGAACCCGGCCCGGGCCTCCATGAGCTCCGGATTCGAAAAACTCCTGGACTCGGTCGTCCGCATCGACGTGCGGGAGATGAACTTTGAGGAGGGGGCCCGCCGGATAGACGCGAGCATCGGCTCCGGCGTGATCCTCTCCCAGGACGGGCTGATCCTCACCAATGCCCACGTCGCGGGGCCCAAGGCGGTTGAGATCAACGTGACCCTCTCGAACCTTGAGCGGGTGAGCGCCCGGCTCGTGGGATGGGACCATTGGACTGACCTTTCGCTGCTGAGGATCAACCTGGACGACGTGAAAAGGCGCGGGCTCACCTTCAAGCACGCCGAGTTTGGCGACAGCGACAAGCTCTACGTGGGGCAGACCGTCTATGCGGTTGGCACGCCCCACGGACTGACGCGCACGGTAACCCGAGGCATCATCTCCAACAATAGTCGCTTTTTTGAGGACACGGAGGGCGTTGACGGGTACGAGACCGGCAATTTCAACACCTGGCTTCAGACCGATGCGGCGATAAATCCGGGTAACTCGGGCGGCCCGCTCGTCACGGACGACGGTCGGGTGGTGGGCATCACTTCGAGGGCCTATCTGGGGGCTAACAACCTCGGATTTGCCATACCCTCGGTGATCGCAAAGAGGATCGTGGCCGGCCTGGTGCGCGACGGCTCGATCACGCGCAGCTACATAGGGATCGTGCCAAAGGCGCTCCAGGACCTGGAGGGGTTCTACGACGTCGCCACGAACACGGGAATGCTGGTCGACAGCGTGGAGGCGGGCTCCCCGGCTTCGAACGCGGGGCTGCGCGCCGGTGACATCGTCCTTTCGATCGACGGCAAGAAGGTCGATGGGCGCTTCCCGGAGGAACTTCCGCCGATTCAGAACATGATTGCGAGCGGGCCCGTAGGCTCCGCGCTCGTCATGGTCTACAAGCGGGGATCGAAGGAGGAGACGGTTACCCTCGTGACCGCCAAGCTCGAGAGCCGCATGGGGGAGGAGTGGGTCTCCGACACCTGGGGCGTGGGCCTGCGCAAGATCTCGCACGCGTTTGCCCGCGAGAACCAGCTCGACGATGACTCCGGCGTCTTGGTCATAGGCGTGCAACAGGGGTTTCCCGCCGAGGTCGCGGGTCTGGCGAGAGGGGACATTATCACCAAGATAAACGAGAGCCCTGTGTCTTCCCTCGACATGGTGAGGACCGTCGATGCTGCTTATGCGCTCAAACCCGCCCCGACCCTTCTTGAGGTCCACAGGGAACGGCGCGTATCACTTGTTGTCCTGAAGCCGTGAAATTCACCTCCCTCTTAATGGCCATCCTGGCGCTCTCCACCGGAGCCCGGGCCGCCGACCTGCCAACCCTCTGGGCCGAGCGCATCAAGTGCACGGTCGCCGTCGAATACGTCACCCAGACCGAACTGGAGCGCCGGCCGACGATCGCCTACGGAACGGTCATCGACACCCTGGGGACGATCATCCTGCCGTCGGCGGCGATCGACCTGCGCATCTCCCCGAAGCAGATCCGCGACTTCAAGGTCTACGTTCCCGGCGACCCCGAGGGATCGCCCGCCGAGTACCTGGGACGCGATGCCTACACCGGGTGGCATTTCGTGCGCGCGAGCGCCGCGGTCCGCTCAAGGCTTGTCCCCGTGACCCTTTTCGCGGGCTCCGGCCAGCCCCTGGAGGTGTCGCTAGCCCAGGAGGTTTGGGGGATAGGTATCCGCAACAAGGAGGAGGACTTCACCCCCTACATTCTCCAGAGCCACGTGGCCCTCGTGCAGTCGCTCCCTCAGAGGACCGCGATCTCCCAGCAGGAGGTCGCGGGCCCCGGACTCCCCGTGTTCGACAGGGACGGACGTTTCGTAGGCCTTGGAGCGAGCTCGTTCGGGCAGACCTTCCTTGAGTTCACGGGGTCGGACCGCGGGGGCTCGCCCGTCATGCTGGTCAACATCGAGGAGAGCAGTGCGTTCCTGGTGGCCAGCGAGGTGCTCCCCTATATCGGACGCACGCCGAAGAACGCCTTTGGCCGCCCGCTTGCCTGGCTTGGGGCCTACGGGCTCGAGCCGATGGACCGGGAAGTCGCCGCCTTTCTCAAGCTCGAGTCCCAGTCGGGGGCGGTGGTGAGCGAGGTGCTCGAGGGCAGCCCCGCCGAAAAGGCCGGCCTAAAGGCCCATGACATCATCCTGGGCGTCGATGGCACGCCGATACCGCGCTTTAAGCCGGACCGCGTCGTGGTCGACTATCTCGAGCGCCTGATCGCAGCGCGTCAGCCGGGCGACACCATGACCCTGTCGGTGCTGAGGGGCTCGAGCCGGATCGAGCTAAAGGTGCCGTTGGCCGAGGAGCCCCGCCTGGTACGGGAGGCAGACCGCGAGTACTTTGAAAAGATCGGCTTCACCGCCCGCGAGTTCGTCTACGGCGACGCGATCGCCCGGCACTCGAGCGCGACGCAGCTGAAGGGGATCGTTGCGCACCTGGTCAAGCCGAACAGCCCCGCGGACATCGCCGGCCTGCATCCTGATGACTGGATCAAGGAGATTGACGGAGTGGAGGTTGTGGATTTTGCGTCGGCAGCCAGCCGGCTGACCGAGATCGAGAAGGACCTCATGCGCTCGGAGACGGTTTTCCTCGTGAGCCGGGGGAGCGACACCGCGGTCTTGAGGATAAAGCTCCGCTGACCTAGGCCTATGTTCACCGGCATCGTCGAGGAAACGGGCGGGGTCGAATCCTTCGTGAAGGCCGCGGGATCCTGGCGGCTGGTGGTCTCGGCCAAGGCCACACTCCAGGGGCTCTGTGAGGGGGAGAGCATCGCGGTGAACGGCTGCTGCCTGACGGCGGTGTCGTTTGGAGGGGGTCTTGTGACCTTCGACGTGCTGGAGGAGACCCGGCGCCTCACCAACCTTCACGCCGTTTCCAAGGGGGTTCCCGTTAACCTTGAGCGGAGCATGAGGGCCGACGGCCGCTTTGGCGGGCATTTCGTGACGGGCCACGTCGACGGCACGGGCTCGGTCGAGCAGTTCGAGCCCCGCGGCTCGGACCACTATCTGCGTGTGCGCGCCCCGGGCGGCTCCGGAAGGCTGGTCGTCATGAAGGGAAGCATAGCGGTGGACGGTATCTCGCTCACGGTTGCCGAGGTGGACGGCGACTCATTCGCGGTGTGGATCATTCCCCATACGATGGCCGCAACGAACCTTCGGGTCAGGCGCCCCGGCGACGCCGTCAACCTCGAGTTCGACATGTTGGGCAAATACGTAGATAAGATGCTCCAGGTCCCAAGGGGGGCAGCGTAACAGACCATGCGACTTGCGCTCACTGCAATCACCGACGAGCTACGGCGCCTGAAGGCCAGCGGAGTCGACAGCATCGTCGTCTCCGAAGAGGGCATGGCGGCACTGAGGAAATCGGTGAGCCACGGGGCAGGGCCCGAAGACGAGCCGCCGGCGCCCGCCAGGCGGGAGGCGCCCGCTCCGGCGCGTGCGCCGAGGCCGGCTCCCGCACCCCGCATCGAGGCCGAGGCTCCGGCCCCCCCGCCCGTCGTGTCTCTTCCCCAGGGTGACAAGAAAACCCGGAGGGACGCTCTCCTTGAGATCGTCGTGAACGACCCGGTCTGCAGGGCCAAGGTAAAACCCGGGAAGAAAGTCGTCCTTGGCGTCGGCAACCTTGACGCCGCCATCATGTTCGTGGGAGAGGCGCCCGGAGCCGAGGAGGAGATTCAGGGTGAACCGTTTGTAGGGCCGGCCGGGCAGCTCTTGACCCGAATGATTGTCGCCATGGCGCTTTCCAGGAGCGATGTGTACATCGGCAACATCATGAATTGGAGACCGGACCTTCCGACGGGGCCGGACGGTGTGCAGACGGGAAACCGGCCCCCGACCGACGCTGAAATGGCCCACTGCCTTCCGTACCTGAGGGCGCAGATCGACATCGTGAACCCGAGCCTGTTGGTCGCGCTCGGCGCGACGGCGGCCAAGGGGCTCCTTGGGCCCAAGTCATTTGGGGCGCTCGGCGAAGTCCGTGGGAAATGGCACGATTTTAGCGGTCGCCCCCTCATGGTGACGTACCACCCGAGCTACATCCTTCGTAACCCGACCAATCGCACCAAGCGCTTGATCTGGGAGGATTTGCTCAAGGTCATGGAAAAGGCCAAGCTCCCCATATCCGAGAAACAGCGCGGATTTTTTATCTGATGACGATCTTCCCCAGACTTCTCGTCGTGATGGCGGCCGCCATCGCCGCCGCAACCTCCTATGGCCGAGGGCCCGATTCGGTGTTCGACTTCGAGGTGCTCCGCTACGAGGCAAAGATGCTGGCCGCGAAGCCCTTCGTCCCGACTCCTGTCAATGTTCCCCCGGCCCTCCTGAAGCTCAACTACGACCAGTACCGGGACATCCGCTTCAGGCCAGGCGAATCCCTGTGGCGCCGCGAGAGGCTTCCCTTCGAGCTGCAGTTCTTCCACCCGGGCTTCAACTTTGACCGCACGATCCAGATCAACACGGTTGAGGGCCATTCGGTTGAGCCCGTGGCCTTCTCGCCGGCGCTCTATGACTACGGCCAGAACCACATCCCCTCAGTTCCGTCCTCGATGGGCTTCGCCGGCCTGAGGATACTCTATCCGCTCAACAAGCCTGGGGACGAGCTCGGCGCCTTCCAGGGAGCCAGCTACTACCGCTTCCTGTGCCAGCGCGCCTACTATGGGCTTTCCGCCCGCGGGCTGGCGATCAACACCGGCGAGCCGGGCGGCGAGGAATTCCCGGTGTTCCGTGAGTTCTGGATCGAGCGTCCTTCCCGTGACTCGAAGAGCCTCACCGTCTATGCCCTCATCGACGGGCCGTCTGTCGCCGGCGCCTTCCGCTTCCGGATCACTCCTGGGGCCGAGACGGTCACCGAGGTGCACGAGGTCGTGTACTGCCGCACGAACCCCAGGGTCCTCGGGTTTGCCCCCCTCACGAGCATGTTCTGGCACGGCAAGAACACGAATGTGAGCTTCAACGACTTCAGGCCCGAGGTGCATGATTCCGATGGCATCATGATGTTCACCGGGGCCGGGGAATGGATCTGGCGGCCCCTCACCAATCCGGAGTCGACGCGGGTCGCGGCCTTTGCAGACGAGAATCCGAGGGGCTTCGGGCTCCTCCAGCGCGAGCGCCAGTTTGAGAGCTACCAGGATCTGGAGGCCTACTACCACATGCGCCCGAGCGCCTGGGTCGAGCCCGTGGGCGCGTGGGGCAAGGGAACGGTCCGGCTGGTCGAGCTGCATGCTCCCGACGAGACCTACGACAACATCGCCTCGTTCTGGGTCCCGGAGACCCTTCCGGAGGCCGGTGAGCCGATCGAGCTCACCTACAAGCTGCACTGGTTCATCGACCAGGTCCATCCGCCTGCGGGCTATGTCGTCGCGACGCGGCACGGGCGCACGGCCACGCAGGAGACGGACCTCGAGCGCTTCTTCGTCGATTTCGGGGGCACCTACCTCGTCCAGGACGGACCGGATCCCCAGATCCAGCCCGTGGTGACCGTGGGCACGGGAGCCTCGCTCGTGAATGCGACCATACAGAAGAACCCCTTCAACGGCACCTGGCGGGTGGCTTTCGCAATCAAGCCCGACGGCACGGGGCGGCCGGTGGAGCTGCGCTGCTTCCTGCGCAAGACGCCCCACGTCCTCACGGAGACGTGGAGTTACCTGTGGCAGCCGTGACCGGAGAGCCCTTTGGGGCCGCGCCTGCAATGGGGCTGCCGGAGGCTTTTCGGCCGAAGACCGGGACGATGGAGTCGTGGAATGCGGCGTACGTTCGCGTCGAGGACTACCTGCGCGCGCATCGCATCCACAACCGCCTCCACCAGAGCCGCCTAATCCAGAAGATTCTCGAACGAGCTGCCCGGCGCCACGAGGAGCACCCTGCGCTAGACCCCACCATGGTGGCCGCGGAGGAGACCGAGGCCCTGATGGATGGGTGGTTCGGCGATGTCCTGGACGAGAAGGGCCAGCCGCACGACCGCCTTGCGATCGACGGGCGGGTTGCGCTCCTTCTCTGCGACGGACCGGTGCACTGGCCCTACGCGTTCCTGGACGAGGACAACGTCCCGGAGGACTTCGTGAAGGCGATGAAGAGCAGCCACCTTGAGGCGGGGCCCGACCTTGCCGTTTCCAGCATGGTGCCGCGGCCAATAGACCTCGGAAGGATCACCGAGGCCGCCGGCGAGACGCTCGAGAGGTTCGAGCGCTGGCCGGTGCTGCGGGCCCTTTTCCTCTGGCTGGTGTTTGCATCTGCACTGGGCGGAATCTTCTACATTACCCGGTAATGAAGGTCTTCATCACCGAGCACATGGACGTCGCCCGCCTTAACAGGCGGCGTTTCGTGTTCTTCTCGTCAGTCTTTGGACTCACGAGCCTGGCCACCTGGTTTGTGGCAGACCTCTACTGGCGGGATGCGGAAGGCCTGTCGGGCCTTGAGATCGTCCTCCTCGCGCTCTTTGTTCCCCTCTTTGCGCACATCGCGGTCGGCTTTTGCACGGCCTTGGCAGGCTTCTACGTGATCAACCGCGGTGGCGACAGCAGCCGGATTTCACTCTCATCCCCTGAGGGTGGCCCGCACAGGCTAGCCTCGACCGCGATCGTGATGCCGATCTTCAACGAGGACGTGAGCCGCGTATTCGAGGGCCTGCGCGTGGTCATAAAGTCGGTCCAGAAAGTCGAGGGATCCGACAATTTCGACTTTTTCATCCTGAGCGATTCGAACCAGCCCAACCAGTGGATCCGCGAGGAGGTCGCCTGGGTGGAGCTCTGCAAGCAAGTAGGCGGATTCGGCAAGATCTTCTACCGGAAGCGCCGGCAATCCATAAACAAGAAGGCCGGCAATGTTGCCGACTTCCTCAGACGCTGGGGAAAGAATTACAGGTACATGGTCGTGCTGGACGCCGACTCGATTATGACGGGCGAGGCGCTGGCACGCCTGGTGAGCCTGATGGAGGCAAACCCATCGGCGGGGATCATCCAGACCGCCCCGAGGACCGTGCGCGGCGAGTCCCTGTACTCGCGCCTTCAGGCTTTCGCCAACCGGATCTACAGTCCGATCTACCTGGCAGGATTAAACTACTGGCAGCAGCACGAGGGAAACTACTGGGGGCACAACGCGATCATCCGTGTTCAGCCCTTCATGGAGCACTGCTCCCTGCCCGAGCTGCCCGGCAACGAACCCTTCGGCGGCAGGATTCTCTCCCACGACTTTGTTGAGGCCGCGCTCATGCGAAAGGCAGGGTGGGCCGTATGGTTGGCACACGACGTAGAGGGCAGCTATGAGGAGGGTCCACCGACGCTTATTGAAAGTGCGAAACGGGACCGACGCTGGTGCCAGGGCAACATCCAGCACACCTGGCTTCTTACCGCCCGTGGGTTCCGGCCAGCCAACCGCTTCCACCTGCTTATGGGAGTGATGGCCTACGTTTCGTCCCCCCTCTGGCTCCTCTTTCTCATTCTTAGCACGATCGAGATGGTGAACCAGGCCTCGACCCCCCGCCCGGACGCTGCCGACATGCTCCCCGACACGACGTCGCTTTTCGGGTACTCCGTGGCGATCCCGGAGGCCCTGACGCTGTTCTCGCTCACCATGCTGCTCCTCTTCTTGCCGAAATTCGTGAGCGTGGTCGTGCTGCTCGGAAGAAGCGAGGAGGCCGCCGCCTTCGGCGGCCGGTGGAGGGTCGTCATTAGCGCAATTCTCGAGGCGTTCGGGTCCATGCTTCTCGCCCCGGTGAACATGATCTTCAACACGAAGTTCGTGATCTTTACGCTCCTCGGCCAGGGCGTGGGATGGGTGGCCCAGAAGCGCTCGGCCGAAGAAGACGGGACGGACTGGCGAGAGGCCATCATCACCCACGGACCGCAGACCCTCTTTGGCCTCGTCTGGGGGGTTTCGTCCCTGATCCTGATCCCGGCCTATTTTGCCTGGCTTAGCCCGGTCCTGGCCGGCCTTGTGTTCTCGATCCCCGTTTCAATTTTCCTTAGCAAGGCCAGCTTCGGAAGGCGGGCCATGGAACTGGGCATCTTCTTGACCCCCGAGGAGACGCATCCACCCGAGGAGCTTCGCCAGCTGAGCCAGAACCTGGAGGAGTGCTATCGGCACCTTCCCCCGTTTGAACCCCTGAGGGCCGACTACGGCCTCATGCAGGCCGTCCTTGACCCCTACATCAACGCCATGCACGTGTCCCTACTGCGGCAGCGGCGCACGAGCGCCGTGGCCCGGGAATGGTTCGCGAAGCTCCAGCTGAGGCTTCTCAGGGAAGGGCCTGGCAAATTCACCACGAAGGAGAAGATGGCGCTCCTGTTGGACCCGCAGTCGATGATCAACCTCCATCGTGAGCTCTGGAGCCTGCCGTCGGAGTCCCTGGCCGAATGGTGGCGCCTCGCCATGCGGCAGTACAACGTCCTTGCAGCGGTGCCGAGCACGGCGCTCTACCGCTAACCGTTTTGGGCGCCGATTTTGCCGAGTTCGGTCGAAACCTTGGCAAACTCGACCTCGCTCTCGACGATCATTGGCTCCACCTGCCCCAGGCCTTCTTTCCTCGAGGCGAACTCGAGCCTTTCGGCAATGCCCTTCAGAACCTGGGCGCCGACGTTGGCCGAGCTGCCCTTGATCGTGTGGGCCGCGCGCGTGAAGCCACCTACGTCGCCGGACTTAAGGTGCGTCCTCAGGTCCGCGAGGCGCTTCGGAGTGTCCTCCAGATAAATGGCAATGATCTCGCGCAGGAATTCGCCCCCGTCGCCGGGATTGAGTTCTCTGAGGTTTGAAATGGCGTCAGGGTCGATGGAAGGGATGTCGGGCACGGCTTTAGGTGGTTGCTGATGTTCAGGGTGTCGGGCTCTAGGTGGCCCACTCAAACGATGTGTTCTCTTCGATCTCCGTGATGGTCGTCATTCCAAGAAGCACCTTCTTTAGCCCATCGTAGCGAAGGGGCCTGTAGCCGACCTTTGCCGCGGCCCTGGTGATTTCCTGGACGCTCCGCCCCTCGGAGATCAGGGCGCGGATCTCCTCCGTAATGAGCACGAGCTCGTGGATGGCCACGCGGCCCTTGTACCCGGTCCCCCGGCATTTCGGGCAGCCCCTGCCGCGGTAGAAGGGGACATCGACGAGGCCCTCGTCCTTGAAGTACTTTGAAAGCACGTCGCGGGACGGTGTATACGCCTCCTTGCAATTCTCGCAGATCCGGGCAGCGAGTCTTTGCGCAAGAACTCCGATGACGGACGGCGCGACCATGTAGGGCTCGACGCCAATCTCGATCAGGCGGGTGATGGCCTGGGGCGCGGAATTGGTATGGAGGGTCGCAAATACGATATGGCCGGTGAGCGCGGCCTCTGTGGCGATCTTCGCCGTTTCCAAGTCGCGGATTTCGCCGATCAGGATCGCGTCGGGATCCTGGCGCATGAGCGCGCGGAGCAGGTTTGCGAACTTCAGATCGATCGTATGGTTCACCTGGCTCTGGGTGACGCCCTCCAGCTGGATTTCAATCGGGTCCTCGATGGTCGAGATATTGAGCTCGGGCTTGTTGATCTCATGCAGCGCGGAGTAGAGGGTGGTTGTCTTCCCCGAGCCTGTCGGTCCCGTCACGAATATGATCCCGTTCGGATTCTGGATCAGCCTCCTGAAGGGTTGGAGGATCGACTGCGACATCATCATCTTCTCCAGCGTGATCATCGACTTCTTGCCCGACATCGCGAGGATTCGGATCACGACCTTCTCGCCGTAGGCCGAGGGTATGGTGGAAACGCGGAAGTTGGCCGTTTGGTTGCCGATCGGCAGCGAGAAGCGCCCGTCCTGTGGGATCCGGGTCTCCGCGATGTCCAGGTTGCAGAGGATCTTGATGCGCGAGATGAGCGCCTTGTGGAGCTTCCTCGAGTAGGTGAGGATCTCGCGCAGGTTGCCATCCACGCGGAACCGAATCCTCGAGTGGATCTCCTGCGCCTCGATGTGGATGTCGGTGGCCCGCTCCCTCATCGCGTAGTAGACAATCTCGTCGAGGATTTGGACCAGGGCATTGTTCTCGGCCAGCTGTGCGAGCTTGTCCCCGGCGAGCTCGGGCTGGTCGAAGAGCGTCGACCGCTCAAGCTGTCCCAGGCTGTCCTCCAGGCGCTCCTCGTTGGAGTAGTGGATCGCGATCGCGTCATCTACCTCCTTCGGCAGAGCGAACACGGGGCTCACGGGCACACGGGCGATCTGCCCGAGTCTCTTGACGGTCTCGGCGTCGTCGGGAGAGGCCATGGCGACCGTCATCGTTCCGTTGAAGATATACAGGCCGATAGCCCGGACCTTCTTCGCGACCTCAAGCGGGATCTTCTCGATTGCCTCGTCGGTGATGACGGATACGAACGGGTCCACATAGGCGACGTTCATCGTGTCCGCCCAGAAGCGGCAGGCGTCGTCCTTTGCTGCGATCTTCGACTCAATAACGGCTTGTACGAGATCGGCGCTGTCGCCGTGGCGCTCGGCGAGCTGACGCAGATCATCCTCGCTCCCAAAGTTGGGAGTGTCCCTCAGCTTGGCTAGGAATGTCTCAACTCTTGGGCTTAACACGGGCGAGTTTTTTGGTCTTAAACAGTTTTCCGATCTCGGCCTGGTCCAGTTTCTCCATCGCGAATGAGGCGGATCCGCGCTCGGCGTCGATCTCCGCAAGGAGGTCCGGCAGAGAGTAGCGGACCTCCGCCAGCACGCCTTTGGCCGCCGGCTTATCCTGGGTGCTCTCGGGGTGGTCGCTCATGGTCCTAGGGGGTGGGGGGCTCGTCGCTTGCATCCTCGGACTCGAAGCACGCCTCGATCGTCTCGGCAAGGGCCCTGCCGATGTCCTCGGGCGGTGCATCCTTGCGGATGTAATTGGCGGCGCCGAGGGCTATGGCCTCGTCGATCGTCTGGCGGTTCGCAAGGGAGGTCAGCATGACCACGACAGCGTCAGGGTTGATCTCCTTCAGCGCCCGAAGAGTCGCGATGCCGTCCATGATGGGCATGTTGACGTCGAGCATCACCAAGTCGGGCCGCTCCCGCTTGTAGACCTCGATCGCCTCGATCCCGTTTGGGGCCTCGAAGATACGCGTGGTACCGAGATGCCGCAGGAGCAGCGAGATGAATTTGCGAATATGCGCCTCGTCGTCGACGAGGAGTATGCTGCCTTCAAAATTCATTTGTAAAGCGGGAGGCTTACGAAGAATTCGGCGCCGTGGCCTGGAAGGTTGTTCACGCCGATTGTTCCCTGGTGAGCCTCGACTATCTTGCGGCAGATGGCGAGCCCTAGACCGGTGGCCTTCTCGCCCCCGGTCGGGGTGGTGGAGAGCCGCCCATAGTCCCTGAAGAGCTTGTGGCGCTCGTTTTCAGGGATTCCCGGCCCGTTGTCCCTTACCGCGAATCCCGCTGCAAAATCGTCGGAATGGATCTGGACGGTGATGACCGATCCCTTGGGGGAGTACTTCACGGCGTTACTGATCAGGTTGTCGACCACCTGCCTCATCTTGTTGCGGTCGACCTCCACCATCGGGTCGCCGACCGCCGCCACCAGCTCTACACGCATGTTCTTCTTGGCGGCCTCGATGTTGCTTAGGTGCACGGAGCGCTCGACGATCTCGACTACGCTTGTGGGCACCTTGTCGAGCTTCAGGTGGCCGGCCTCAATCGTGGCGACGTCGAGCAGCTCATTCACGAGCTGGAGCATCGACTGGCTTGCACCATGGATCGTCTGGACGATCTCCCTCTGCTCCGGGGTGATGTCACCAATGGCGTTCTCTCCCAGGAGTTCGGCCAGGCCGCGGATGGAGGACAGGGGATTGCGCAGGTCATGGGCGCACATCCCGAGGAACCGGTCCTTGGCAGCGTTTGCCTTGCTCAGCTGGTCGACCAGATGCTTCTGCTGCTCGACGAGCTGCTGGTTGCTCAAGTGGGTGCGGATCCGGGCCACTACCTCCTTTGGCCTGAACGGCTTGGTCAGGTAGTCGACCCCGCCGGCGTCAAAGCCCATGACGACGTCGTCGGCCTCGCTCTTTGCGGTTACGAAGATCACGGGCGCGCACTTGTCCCCGTAGGTCTTCTTCAGTGTCCGGCAGGTCGTGAAACCGTCGATCCCGGGCATCATGACATCCAGGAGGACCAGATTGGGCTGGAAAGAGGCGTAGGTCTCGAGTGCCTGCTCCCCCGATCCCGCCTCGGCAATCTCGTAGCCCTCATGCCGAAGTATCCCCCCGATGATCCGGAGGTTAATGCGGTCGTCGTCCACAGCCAGTATCCGTCGGCCCTTCAGGTCGATGGATGGTGTTGTCAAAGGGTCATCCATTATTCGCGTTGTATCAATGAGACAGCGAGCTTGGCCTGCAAGCCAGAGAAATTCACCGACCCAGGGATGGCAGCCTGAACAAACGATCGCATCACAAAATCCAGATATGTTGATATTTTGCTTGCTTGCCCCCTCCCGTGGGGGTTCGTTGGTGGCTTCCCAGTCGAATTCCCATGTCAAAATCATTCGTGTTTTCATCCGAGTCCGTAGGCGAGGGTCATCCCGACAAGGTCGCGGACCTCATCTCGGACAGCGTACTTGACGCCTGCCTCGCGCAGGATCCCCAAAGCCGCGTGGCCTGCGAGACGCTCGTGAAGAGCAACCAGGTCGTGATCGCCGGCGAGATCACCACGGCCGCGAAGATCAACTACGAGCTGGTGGTGCGCGACGCGATCCGCGACATCGGCTACACCAACGACGACGACGTTTTCCACTGCGACAAGGTTTTCATCCACAACCTCCTGACCCGCCAGTCTCCGGACATCGCCCAGGGCGTGGACGCGCGCAAGGCGGAGGGCAAGGACACGGCGGAACAGGGCGCGGGCGACCAAGGCCTCATGTTTGGCTACGCCTGCAACGAGACGCCAGAGATGATGCCGACCGCGATCATGTTCGCGCACCGTCTTGGCCGGGAGCTCACGAAGCTGCGCAAGGCGGGCGTCGTCGGCTGGCTCCGCCCGGACGCGAAGTCGCAGGTTTCAATCCGCTACGAGAATGACCGCCCGGTGAGGGTCGAGAATGTGGTCATCTCAACTCAGCATGCCGCAAGCGCGAAGCACGCTGATATTCGCGACTTCCTGATCGAGTACGTGATCAAGAAGGTCATCCCAGCCGGGATGATGGACGCCTCGACCCAATTCCTGATAAATCCCACCGGGCGTTTTGTCGTCGGCGGACCCGAGGGTGACTCGGGTCTCACCGGCAGGAAGATCATCGTCGACACCTACGGTGGCTGGGGCCGCCACGGCGGCGGCGCCTTCTCGGGCAAGGACCCGTCCAAGGTCGACCGTTCGGCGGCCTACATGTGTCGCTGGGTCGCCAAAAACATTGTGGCGTCGGGCCTTGCGGACATCTGCGAACTCCAGGTCGCCTATGCGATCGGGTATCCGGAGCCGGTGAGCATCTGGGTCGACGCCATGGGGACTGCCAAGGTCCCGGAGGCCAAGATCTCTAAGGCCGTCCAGAAGGTGTTCAGCTTCAAGCCCGCCAATATCATCAAACAGCTGGACCTGCTGCGCCCGATCTATCGGTCGACCACCAACTACGGCCACTTCGGCAAGCCCGATCTCCCTTGGGAGCAGACGAACAGGACCAAGGAGCTCATCGCGGCCGCCAAATAACGGACCCGACACTCAAGAAGAACCCTCAGAAACCATTTAATCATGCCTACGACCGCCTCCACACGCCCCGCCCAGGACTTCCACGTAAAAGACATCACGCTCGCAGACTGGGGCCGCAAGGAGATCACCGTTGCCGAGCATGAGATGCCCGGCCTGGTCTCGGTAAGAAAGAAGTTTGGCCCGAAGAAGCCCCTAAAAGGCGTCCGCATCACGGGCTCCCTGCACATGACGATCCAGACAGCCGTCCTGATCGAGACGCTTGTCGAGCTCGGGGCCGACGTGCGCTGGGCCTCGTGCAATATCTTTTCGACGCAGGACCACGCCGCCGCGGCCATCGCCAAGGCCGGTGTGCCCGTCTTCGCCTGGAAGGGCGAGTCGCTCGAGGAGTACTGGAATCTGACCTGGAAGGCCGTCAGCTTCCCCGAGGGCAAGGGACCGCAGTTGGTCGTCGACGACGGTGGCGACGTCACACTTCTCCTGCACAAGGGCTTCGAGCTCGAGGAGGGTAGCGACTGGGTCAACACGGAGTCGGGTTCCCACGAGGAGGGTGTCATCAAGGCGCTCCTTAAGCGCGTCCATGCGGAGTCCCCGTTTATCTTCCACGAAATGGTCAAGGACTGGCGCGGCGTCTCCGAGGAGACGACCACGGGCGTGCACCGCCTCTATCAGCTCCATGAGAGGGGGAAGCTTCTCGTGCCGTCGATCAACGTGAACGACTCCGTCACGAAGTCCAAGTTCGATAACCTCTACGGATGCCGCGAGTCTCTCGCGGACGGCCTGAAGCGCGCTACGGACGTCATGATCGCCGGCAAGGTGGCGGTCGTCTGCGGCTACGGCGACGTTGGCAAGGGCAGCTCGCACTCGCTGCGCGGCTTCGGAGCCCGGGTGATCGTCACCGAGGTGGACCCGATAAACGCACTGCAGGCGGCCATGGAGGGCTTTGAGGTGAACACGATCGAGAGCGCTCTCGCCGAGGCCGACATTTATGTCACGACGACGGGCAACTGCGACGTCATCACGCTCGAGCACATGGAGCAGATGAAGGACCAGGCGATCGTCTGCAACATCGGCCACTTCGACAACGAGATCCAGGTGGACCGCCTCTACAAGGCGCCCGGCATCAAGCGGGTGACGATCAAGCCCCAGTACGACAGCTTCACCTTCACGAGCGGCCGCTGCATCTACCTCCTTGCCGAGGGGCGTCTTGTGAACCTGGGCTGCGCCACCGGACATCCCTCGTTCGTCATGTCGAACAGCTTTACGAACCAGACCCTGGCCCAGCTGGACCTCTGGAGGAATCGCGACACCTACAAGCCCGGTGTCTATCGCCTGCCGAAACACCTCGATGAGGAAGTGGCGCGCCTGCACCTCGACCGGATTGGCGTCAAGCTGACCCAGCTGACCGAGAAGCAAGCGAAGTACCTGGGCGTGCCGGTAGAGGGCCCCTACAAGCCCGAGCATTACCGGTACTGAGCTGGCTTAAGTTGGATTTCGGGTGCGCCCGCAGGGTTCCTGGCCTTATTCATTAAGGCTATGGGGCTTGTGCGTTTTTTCCGCGCGCCCGATGCTGGAGTTCAAGGCGTCATTGCTGAGGGGGTTTCCCCACGCAAATGGACCCTAAAGCCTGCGGACAATCGGGTCGATCTAGGGGGCTACACCATGTCCGTTGCACTCCGGTCGTCCTTTGGCGCCTGGTGGATCCGGCTCGTCCATTGGATGGGATACCGGCCTCAGGCTCCAAGCGTAGCGGAGATCCCTCCCGCGCCTGACGCGCCTCCTCCCGAGGAGGCGGTAGCGGAGACGTGCCGGTTTGCCGACGCGGCGGTGGAGAAGGAGGGCAGGCGAGCCCTCCTCCAGGAGGAGCTTGCGCGGTCCTTCGCGCAGACTGTCGTGGCCCCGGTTCCGCTCAATGCGACGGTGCTCAGCCGCGCGGAGACGCTCGTCTCCTTGGACGGCCTCCAGCAGATACCCTCCCTCCAGTCGCTTGTGCAGGGGTTTGTGAAGATCTCCGGAAGCGACGATGCCTCCGTCGATGATGTCGTGGCGTCCATCCAACGCGATCCCGCACTCTGCATCCGCCTTCTGACCATGGCCAACTCGGTCGTCATCGCGTCGGAGCAGCGTGTCACCGACCTGAACACGGCAGTGCACCTGCTCGGGGTGCTCAGGGTCAGGCGCCTGCAGAAGGCCTTCTTCACCCTCAGGGACGCCAGGCAGCTGGCCGACGGCCTCGACTGGCGCCACCTCTGGGTCCACGCGCTGGCTACGGCCTCCCTGGCCGAGGAGCTCGATCGCGAGCTCGGGACCAAGTGCGGGCCCCAGCTCTACCTTGCGGGCCTCCTTCATGATGTGGGCAAGATAGCCCTCTCGACTGTCGCAGCGGAAACCTACCGGAGTGTCCTTGTTGAGGCCTGGCACGAGAAGGGCCAACTGGAGGATTTGGAACGGGCCTACCTCGGAATCGACCACAGGGAGGCCGGATGGATTTTTGCGCTTCAGAACAAGCTTCCTGAGGTTGTCGTCGAGGCGGTGGCGTTCCACAACGAGCCTTCCAAGGCGGTCTCCCATCCGCTCGAGGTCTCCCTCGTCTGTGTGGCCAACTACCTGAGCAAGGAGTTCGGGCTGGGTTTTAGCGGCTCGCGTTTGGGCGAGCGGGACGGAGACTTTTCGGACCTGCCGGCCTGGGAGATCATCGACAAGTACACGGCATTCATGCCGAGCCACGAAGACCTGGAGGGCCGCCTCCGGGTGTTCTCTGGCACGCTCCGGGGGGAGCTCAGGAACCTCCGCGAGATATCCTAGCTCGCTTCCAGCGGGTGCATTGGGAGCTTGGGCGGCAAGGGGACGGCCGAAGTGGCTGCTCAGCGATTTTTTTGGGGGGCACCGGCGAGGTGTAACTTTGGGCGGGTCGGTGTGTTCTATGGGAAGAACAGCCTCAATCACCGCTCGCCCTTCCGACTTCAAACTCCCTCTGCCATGATTCCCGACCTCGCCTCAAATTCCGGTGCCGTACCCCCCGCGCCTGAGCCCCAGTTTCCGGCCTTGGCCTCCAACGACCGCCTCTGGGCTGTCCTGTGCCATCTCTCGTATTTCTTCGGTTTCGCACTGATCTCGTTCCTTTTCCCCATGACGGTGTACTTGGTCATGCGGACAGATTCCCCTTATGTGACACATCATGCCCGGGAGGCGCTCAACTTTCACCTCTCGCTCCTTCTCTACTTTGTGTGCTGCGTCCCGCTCTGCTTCATTGTGATCGGAGTCCCCCTGCTGGTGGCAGTAGCTGTCACGGGCATCGTTTGCTCTATCGTTGCGGCGGTAAAGGCGTCGAAGGGGATGTATTACCAATATCCGATTACGATCCGGTTCGTCCATTAATCCGGCTCTTTCGCAGGAGCGTGAAGACTGATCGGGTCGCGCAACGGAGCGGCGGAAAAATTAATGGATTTTTAACCATCCGAGTAAGTCGCTGCGGCTCTGGGCAATGGGGCGGAGATTGAGCGGATGCCACTCATGGTCTGTTGCTGGTAGTGGTATAAGTACGCGCATGCGGGACAATCTCCAAGAGCCGCGGCGCGCGTTAGGCCCCCAGGATGACCTCGGAGCGACCGTGCGCGCCCGCCGTAGGCGGATGGGACTCTCGCAGGACGAGCTCGCATCGCTGTCCCATCTTGAGACGAATTATCTTTCGGAGATCGAGCAGGGGGCCCGGGAAATGACGCTGCGCAGCTTGATGAGCCTCGCGGAGTCGCTGGAAGTCACAGCCGGGACGCTTTTGGCTCGTGCACCGGATCCCGATGAGGCGCCGCACCCCTCCGGACCCGCGCTACCCCATGCCTCCGGGTGCGCCATCCTCATGGTTGAGGACAATCCTACGGATGCGGCGCTCACGGCGCGTGTCTTCAAGCGGGAGGGGATCACCAATCCCCTTTCGATCGTTCCCGACGCAGAGGAGGCGATGGAATTTCTTTTTGGGAAAGGAAAATATTCGGTGTTCGGTCCTGCACATCCGCAGTTCATCCTCCTCGATCTCAACTTGCCGAGAATGTCGGGCCTCGAATTCCTGCGCCGCGTCAAAGGCTACCCGAGCACGCGGTCCATTCCTGTGGTGGTTCTGACGGCGACGAGAGACCCGCAGATAGTGAAGGAATGCGGGAGACTCGGCGCAGAAAGCTATATCATTAAGCCCTTCAGCATCGGCAGCTTGGTCAGGGCCACTCCCAATTTGGCCCTGCGTTTGGCCCAAGCGCAGGCGGTTTAGGAAGCAGGGCTAGGCGCCGGCCTTTCAATCGGGCCGTTGCGCCGAGTTGCCTTTGTAAGCGTCCCGATCAATGCCCGGCGGCCTGCTGAAGCGCCTGGTCAATGTCAGCCAGGATGTCCCTTGCATCCTCCAAGCCGACGGACAGGCGAACATAGTCATCGGTGACACCCGTTGCGCTCTGCTCCTCCGTGCTCAGCTGCTGGTGGGTGGTTGTGGCCGGGTGAATGACCAGGCTCTTGGCGTCACCGATGTTGGCGAGGTGGGAGAGCAGCTTGACCGAATTTATGAATTTCTTTCCGGCTTCGCGGCCTCCCTTGATTCCGAATCCCACAATGCCGCCGAATCCCAACTTCAGATACCGGCTGGCGACCGGATGATTGGGATCGTCGGGCAAGCCGGGGTAGGTGACCCAGCTGACCAAGGGATGCGCCTTCAGGTGGCGGGCCACAGCGAGGGCGTTCTCCGAATGCTGGCGCTGGCGAAGGGGAAGGGTCTCTAGCCCCTGAAGGAAAAGGAAGGAATTGAAAGGGCTCAGCGCCGGCCCGAGGTCGCGGAGCAGCTGGACGCGAATCTTGATAATGAACGCTATGTTACCCAAGCCGGGGAACGCCCCGAAGACATCCCAGAACTTGAGACCATGGTAACTCGGGTCGGGCTCGGTGAACTCGGGGAACTTCCCGTTGTTCCACGCGAACTTCCCGCCGTCCACGATCACGCCTCCAATGCTCGTCCCGTGTCCGCCTATGTACTTTGTCGCCGAGGCGACCACGATGTCGGCACCGTGCTCGAGCGGGCGGACGAGGCCCACGCCGATCGTGTTGTCGATGACCAGGGGAATGCCGGCTTCGTGGGCGATCTTGGAAAGCGCCTCGAAGTCGGGTACGTCGAGCTTCGGGTTGCCGATCGTCTCGGCGTAGAGCGCCCGCGTCTTCGGGGTGATTGCCGCGCGAAAGGCTTCCGGGTTCCTCGAATCGACGAATTTTACCGTTCGTCCGAGCTTGGGGAGCGTGTAGTGGAAAAGCTGGTAGGTGCCCCCGTAGAGGTTATTGGCCGACACGATCTCGTCGCCGACCTGGGTGATGGCGAGCAGTGCGAGCGTCTCCGCGGCCATGCCCGAGGCCACCGCGAGGGCGCCGGTTCCCCCCTCGATCGCGGCAATGCGCTGCTCAAAGACATCCGTGGTGGGATTCATGAGCCGCGTGTAGATGTTGCCAAACTCCTTTAAAGCAAAGAGGGCGGCGGCATGGTCGGTGCTCTTGAAGACGTAGGAGGACGTCTGGTAGATCGGAACCGCGCGGGCGCCGGTGGTCGGGTCGGGAACCTGGCCGGCATGCAGCGCAAGCGTCGCGGTATGGTATTTCGTGGAAGCCATGGGATGTGTGGTTGGGGGGTCGGGATCAGCGGTTGGAAGGCCTTGTCAGAAACGGTAGTTGAAAGCGACCCCTGAGCGGTCGCCACTCTGGCGGGGGAAGCAAGAGGCCGAATCGGCCCTCAGGAAAAGGGTTCTACGTCCGCCCGTCGTAACTACCGCAGTTGGCCCGCGGCCATTCACGCAACCCCAATAATCTTCGGGCGGACGCAGAAAAGATTCGGCGCACCCGTTCGCCCGGCGGAGTGCCTCGCGGTCCATTCGGTGCCAGGCGAGACGTCGGACTGCACGGGTGGCCAAAGGAAAACCCGAGCCACAGCGCCCTCCAAGTCGGGGCTTAGGAGCCTCGATGTCGGTGGCAACAGGATGAACTTGGGCGTTAAGAGGGTCCATGACTGGAAATCGGAAGAAATTTGAGTCGGATTCCGGTGGCCTGGTCATCTTTCGGGATGTCTGCTGCCGGAATCGCTCCAGCGGCAGGAGAGCCCTAATTTGCGGGTGGGCGCGTGCGGGTCCCGGTCGCGGCGTGGGGGCAATCCCGGGTGCAAACGCGGTGCCCAAGGAAGCCTCGGAAACGGCGACCGTTATGGCGGTTAAATGAGGGAAACGGATCATCGGTCTAAACTTGACTGAACAAATATACATTAAAATGATATGGAGGATGCGAGAACGAATTCTGTCATATATGAAGCCGCTCCTGGAAGGCCGTTCATTTTGGGGACAAGGCCGGTTGGGATCTGCAGACCGCTTTACGTAGAGCGGCCCTTGACAATGTGTTATGAATCATTTCCTGCCTCTATTTCATCATGTCTTTTGAAGGCGACGCACCCGGGATGACCGGCACCGCGGTAGGCGAATTTACCGCGATCGGGCAGGCACACGTAATCCGGTGTTTCCGCCACGTGGGGCCCGATGCAGGGCACAAGCCGATCAGGATCGCCCTCTTTGGCGGCGTGCACGGGGATGAGCCGGCCGGGCCTGCTGCCCTGGTCTCCTTCCTCCGGTCGCTTGGAAAGGAGCCTTGGCGGGCGGAGGGCTACGATCTTTGGGTATATCCGGTCGTTAACCCGACAGGGATCGAAAGGGGAACCCGAGAGAACTGGGCGGGCAAGGATTTGAACCGCGAGTTTTGGCGCAACTCCGCGCAGTCCGAGGTTAGGTTGATAGAGGCGGAGCTAGAACGGGGTAGGTTTGATGGAATCATCACATTGCACGCCGACGACACCTGCGAGGGCCACTATGGCTACTCCCACGGCCTGGCGATGGAGGATTCGCTGCTGCGTCCCGCATTGGAGGCTGCCGAGCGCGTGCTCCCGCGCGATTGCCGGACGAAAATCGATGGGTTTGCTGCCAGTGAAGGGGTGATCCGTGACTGCTTCGATGGCATCCTGTCGCCCCCTCCAACACAGAGGCCAAAGCCTTTTAACCTCATATTCGAGACGCCGGCGGGGGCGCCCATGGACCTTCAGGTCGCCGCTCACGTTGCGGCCATCGATGCGATCCTCGCGACCTACCGGGGATATATTTCTTACGCACAGGATTTGTAGTTCGGGCGATCCTGTTGCAGGGTGGGCGCCCCCCCACTCCTTATGAACAGGCGAAAATTTGTGTCCACGCTGGCAGTGACCAGCGCAGCCCTTGCCACCGGTGCCCGTATCTTTGCCGTCGACACGAAACGGCGGCCCAAGCTCGGGGTCATCGGCTGCGGCTGGTACGGCGGCGTGAATCTTGAGTCTTTTGCACGCGCAGCTGGAGTAGATGTCGTCTCACTGTGTGACGTTAACGAGCACTTCCTCCACAAGACGCTTGAGTTGGTCGCCAAGTACCAGACCTCCGTGCCCCGGACGTTCGCGGACTACCGCGAGATGCTCAGCTCTACGGAGCACGACATCATTGTTGTCGCGACACCCGACCATTGGCATGCGCTGCCCGCCCTCGCGGCGATCAAGGCGGGCGC
>Ga0302320_10003251_pt1 | contig 37950 bp, 33 predicted proteins | sample Bog_T0_3_FD_202130 | JGI IMG/M metagenome (GOLD analysis project Ga0302320, IMG submission 202130) | Peat permafrost microbial communities from Stordalen Mire near Abisko, Sweden - Bog_T0_3 | ecosystem: Environmental > Terrestrial > Soil > Wetlands > Peat | place: Sweden: Abisko, Stordalen Mire... | reverse complement strand
GCTCGCCGGGGACCCCGGTCAGGAGACCGGCGCTACATTCCGGCGATACCACAATCATTCGGTCACGGTATTAGTGCGGTTCTCCAATACGTGCGCTTCCCGGCCGTGCGGAAACCAATTCTGCGGCTTGTTCAGCCGCGCTTGGGCCGGCCGGGGCGTTTTCCTGCGGTGCTCTTGGGGCCCAGGCGCGGGCCGCTGCGCTTGAAGCCTCCGGGTTTGGAGCCGAATGAGGGTTTGGAATGGCCGCCGGACGACGGTCTTCCACGGCCTCCGGACGCGGGCCTGCCGGCGGGTCTTGCTCCACTGGCGGGACGAGGCGAGGGTTTGCCGCGGTAGGCGGGCGCCGAGCCTTCGGCACTGCGAGGACGCTCGCCCGCTCCCGCGTCAAAGCTCCTCACCGGGCTCTTCGACGGACCCCCTGTCCAGGGCTTTGCCGGACCTTTAGACCAGGTTTTCGCTGCCGCCCCGGTCCACGGCTTCGCCGGCCCCTTGGACCACGTTTTGCCAGGGGGCCTACCCGCAGGCTTACTGAATCCTCCGGCCGACTTGCCTTCGAAGTTTCTCTTCGGCCTGCTGTCAAAGCTCTTGCCCGAGGGCTTTTCGTAGGTTCCGGCCGGCTTGCCGTCGAATGTCCTCTTGGGCCTGCTTTCAAAGCTCTTGCCGGGAGCCGCACCGAACGGCATGGCCGGCGCCCTGTCAAAGCGCCTCTTCGAGTCGTCCTGGCGCTTGAAGGCGGGGCGCTCGGCGTGCTCGCCGTAGGTTGAGCGCGGGCCGGAGCCCGGTCTTGAGTCCGGCCTCGAGTCCGGTCTTGAATCCGGTCTTGAGCCTGGCCTAGCGCCCCCATCTCTGCCGAAGCTCTTCGCCGGCGGGCGCGTGAAACCGGGCCGGGCTGGGAATTTCTGTCCCTCGGGCCGTCCAAAACCAGGCTTCGCCGGGAACCGCTGCCCCTCGGGTCTGCGGAAATCCGGCCTCGCGTCCGGCCTGGCAAATCGCGCGGCGGGGCGCTCGCCTTGGGGCCTCGCAAATCCGGCCTCGCGTCCACGTTGGCCTTCGCTGCCGCCTGCATAAGGTTGTTCGCGCGGCTTCCAGCGCGGCTTGTCAGAGGATTTACCGAGAAACGGCCTCTTCGGGAACGGTCCCTTCGTGAACGGTCTTGACGTGGGCGCCGGCGCGTTGAACGATGGCCGCGACGCCGGCTGCCGTTCATCTTCTTTGGGCAGCATCTGCGCGGTCTTGATGCGGCGCGGTTTCAGCTTGCCCTGGGCGGTGAGGCGGAGCGCGGCCAACTCCTGCGGATCGAGTTCGCGCAGCTTGCCGGGCTCCTGGTCCAGCACCAGCGGGCCGTAGCCCACGCGGCGAATCTTCTCGACAAAATGGCCGATTGCCGAGAACATCTTGCGCAGTTCGCGGTTGCGGCCCTCGATGAGCACCACTTCGTACCAGGGATTGTCGCCCTGGCGGACCTGGCGCACCTGGGCCGCGGCGGTGTGGACTTTGGGTGAACCCGGCTGGCCGCGCTCGATGGGCACGCCGGTGCGGAGCATCTCAAGCTCTTCTTCGGTGGGCTGGCCGGCCACTTTCACGAGGTAGATCTTTTCAACGCCCGAGGCGGCCTTGGTCAGCTGGTTGGCCAGTTCGCCGTCGTTGGTAACCAGGAGCAGGCCCTCGCTGAGGTAGTCGAGCCGGCCGACGGGGTAGAGGCGCTCGCGCATCTTTTCAAAGAACTGCATCACGGTTGGCCGGCCCTCGGGATCGCTGACCGTGGTGACGAAGCCGCGCGGCTTGTTGAGCACGAAATAGCGGTGGCGCTCTGCGCCCTCGAGCAGCTTGCCGTCGACGCGGATGTGGTCGCGCGCGGGGTCGGCCTTGACGCCAAGCTTGGTGACCGGCTGGCCGTTCACGATGACGCGGCCGGCTTCAATCATCTCCTCAGCCTTGCGGCGGCTGGCGATGCCGGCCCGGGAGAGAATCTTCTGCAAGCGTTCAAGCTTGGCCGGCGGGCGCGGTGTGAAGGCTGTTTCCGGCCCGGTTTCTTCTGTCTCGACTTCTTCCGTCTCGGCTTCTTCCCGCTCGACTTCTTCCGTCTCGGCTTCTTCCGGCTCTGCTTCGGCGGGGATGGCCTTGGCGGCTGGAGATGGTTTCGGCTTCGCGGGGATCGCCTTGGGGGCCGGAGATGGTTTCGGCTTCGCGGCCTTCTTGTATTTGCTGATGCCCTTGCTTTTTGCCGGAGCAGGCTTTTCCTTTGGCGGATCGGGAGCCGCGCCTTCTGATTGCGCCTGCACCGGTTCCGGGCGGATTTCGTGGGCGCTCTCCGAGGCGTCCTCTGTCGTGTCGGCCCGGTAAGCAGCCATTTCAGATTGCGCTTCCGACTCGGCGGGTGCGCTCGCGGAGAAGCGCGCTTCGCCGTCGGTTGTGTCGCCGATGGGATCTGGCGCCGGCTTGACTCGAGGTACGCCAAGCTCGACCGGCTGGCCGTTTTCATCCAGGATCGTGATGGTTGTTTTTTGGGCCGAGGCTGCGGGCCATTCTTCTTCTTCGGCAGCGAATTTGGCCTTTGCGGCACGTGGCCTGGCTTTTACGGCTGCCGGCGGCTTGCTTTTTGAACGAGGCTTGGTGGCTTTCGATCCGGTTTTGGGCGCGGTTTTCGGCTTGGCCGGTTCGGAGTGCTGCGCGCCGGTCTTTTCAGATTTGTTTTTCATGGGGAAAGCCTCAGTTTCTACGTACATTGCGCCTCACGGCGCGTTCTCCAGCGTGGTTGGTGCAGCTTCCGATTCTGCATCGGTATCCGCTTCGTCCGCGGATTCTTCGAGCTCGGTCTCGCTCAGTTCGAGGCTCAGGTCGGCCGCGATTTCGGGGGCCGTGTCTTCGGGAGCCACGGGTTCTTCTTCGTCGAGCTCGATCGCCGCCAACTTTTCAAACTCCTCCATCGACGGCAGTTCGGAGACGTCTTTAAGGCCGAAGCGGAGCAGGAACTCCCGCGTGGTCTTGTAAAGGATGGGCCGGCCGACGACCGGCTTGCGGCCGGCGGTGGAAATGAGCTTGCGGGCCAGCAGGGAACCGAAGACGCCCGATGAATCGACGCCGCGAATCTCGTTGACTTCGGGCGCAGTCACCGGCTGCTTGTAGGCGATCACGGCCAGGGTTTCAAGGGCCGGCAGCGAGAGCCGGAGCGCGGGTTTCAGGCTTTTTACGAAGGAGCGCACGGCGTCGTGGCACTCCGGTTTGGTGGCCATGCGATAGCCGCCGGCGATCTCGCGGACTTCAACGCCGCGATTGTCTGAGGCGCAGGACTGGATGAGTTCGCCGATCAGCTGGCGGAGTACATCTTTCACCTCGCGATCGCGCAGGCGGGCGAGGCGTCTGGCTTCAGCATCGGCGGCGTCCGGCTCGGCGGCGGGATCAGGCTCAGAGTCCGGGGCTGTCTCAGGGCTATCGCCGCCGGCGCTCTCAGCGGGTGGCGCATCGGCAGCGGGCGGAACGGGCTCGGATTCAGCGCTTTGCCCTGAGCCCGCATCGGGAGCGGAATCGGCAACTGGTTCTGGGATTGGCAGCTCAGCCAGCCCCGCCGGCATCGCGGAGACGCCCGGATCAGAGGCGTAGAACGCATCATTCAAAACAAGTTGAGGGTCCGTCGAGGCTTCCGGGGCGTTTGCTTCCGCGGCCGCCTGCTCGGCCTGAGCGGCTTGCTGTTCCGCTTTCCATTCCAGGGCGTCGGCGGCAAACAGGGCTGCGAGTTGGGCCAGCGTGACTGGCTCTTCGGCGGCGTAGATCACGGCTTCAAGCTTTGCTTTCAGGCTCATTCGAGAAAAGGCACCTTAAGTATGGTACCGGATGCGGGGTGCAATGGGTGCGGCTGATTGCGGATGCCGGGGTTGGAGTGGAGGAATTCGTGTTTTTCCGCCCTTTCGCAGGCAAAACGCGAAAGGCCGGCGCATTTGTGGCCTGGAACGGGAGCCGGAGGCAGGATGCAGGCGCTTCAGCGGCGGGAACGCCTAAAATGGTGTGACTTGGCCTGCATCGAGACGATCGCCGGCCAGGCATGAATTCCTGAAAGCTCGAGGTAAAAAGAAGCCTATGGCAGCAGCCGCGTTGACCGTCGTACAACAAGCGCACGAACAGAAGCTGGACAAGTTTGCTGAAGTTGCCGTGAAGGTGGGCCTCGGCCTCAAGCCCGGCCAGGAACTGGTGATGACGGCGTCGCTCGATGCGCTCACCCTGGCGCGGAAGATCACGGAGCAAGCCTATCGCGCGGGAGCCACGCTGGTGACCACGCTCTTCACCGACGATGAAGCGGCGCTGATGCGCTACCGCCTGGCGCCGGATGCGAGCTTTGACTGCGCGGCGAAATGGCTCTACGAGGGGATGGCGGCGGCATTCAAAAGCGGAGCGGCGCGGCTGGCCATCGCGGGCGGCAATCCAATGCTGCTTTCAAATGAGGATCCAGACAAGGTGAGCCGCGCCAACCGCGCGGTTTCAAAGGCGTACCGGCCGGCGATGGAGTTGATTACGCGGCAGGAGATCAACTGGACCATCGTTGCCTGCGCCACGCCGGCGTGGGCCGCGGCCATGTTTCCCGGCGACGCGCCCGGCGAGGCGTTGGCGAAATTGTGGGACGCGATCTTCGAGACCACGCGCATCAACGCGGCCGATCCTGTGGACGCGTGGAAGTCGCACGATGCCGATCTGCACCGGCGCTCGGCCTTTCTGAACGAGAAGCGCTACGCGGCGCTCAATTATCGCGGGCCGGGCACCGATTTCCGGCTGGGGCTGGCCGACGATCATCGCTGGCTGGGAGGCGGGTCGATGTCGGGGAACGGCGTCTACTGCATCCCCAACATGCCCACGGAAGAGGTGTTCAGCGCGCCGCACAAAGACCGCGCCGACGGCACGGTTACGGCCACCAAGCCGCTTTCGCACCAGGGAACCATGATTGAAGGAATCCAGGTGCGCTTCGAGCATGGGCGCATCGTTGAGGCTCATGCCAGCCGCGGCGAAGAGGTGCTGAACAAGCTGATCGGCACCGACGATGGAGCGCGGGGGCTGGGCGAAGTGGCGCTGGTGCCGCACTCGTCGCCCATTGCGCACAGCGGGCTGCTCTTCCTCAACACGCTCTTCGACGAGAATGCCGCGTCGCATATTGCGCTGGGACAGTCCTACTCCTCATGCGTGCGCGGCGGAGACAAGCTGACGCCCGCGGAGCTGTCGGCCAAAGGCGCAAACGAAAGCCTGATCCACGTGGACTGGATGATCGGCTCGGGCGAGCTGGACATCGATGGGGTGACGGCGAGTGGCGCGGTAGAACCGCTGATGCGGAAGGGCGAGTGGGCGTAGGGGCAGGCGGCGGCAGTAAACGCTGGCCGGCATAATAGTACTCATCTGAGCGCTTCGAGAGATGCACTTCTTCAAATCGCTCGGAATCTAGCCTCCGATTGTCCTCGAAAAACCCGGATAGACGAATGCGCCGCGGATTGTATCGGCATCCTTGACCGAAACGCCGCACTGAAGGGCGGTGCGGGCCCAGGTCTTCTCCACCTGTTCCTGCATTCCGTAGACAATCTTTTCCGCCTCCTCGCGCTCGAGCAAAAAGCGCGGGTGCTCGGAAAGAATGTTGGCGGCATTGGCAAAGCGGCCATGACGACCACATTCCATGGCCAGATCCCGGCGATCCTGGCTGACGACCGGCTGCGGGATCAGATCGTAGGCCGGCGAGAGCTTCCAGTTGCGGTCGAAAGCAATAAAGGCATGGTTGCGCGGATGATCGTCTGAATTTGAGATGAGCGCGTTGAAACACATGCGGCGGAAGAGCTCCCGCGCATCGGCTTTCGGCTCCGAGACGATGCGGCGCAATTCTTCGGCAAGAAGAACGTAGGACCAGCGATCTCTTGCTGTCGGCGCATCGTCGGTTCGCAGGGCTGTCATACCGCTGATCATGCGCGCACGGGTGTAACCGGCGGGCGTTCTTTGCCGGTCGAAGCGCCGGATCAGGAGAACGTCTTTGCCGGCCACGTTGACGAGCCGGCTTTCGGCCGCGTTGATGCCGCACTGGCGCGCGAGCTCCAGCATGGCGTGCTCGACGCGCGGATAATTCCAGCGATCGTCGTACCGTGAAAACTTCGCGACCCAGAGCCCACGTTCGCTCTCGATGACGGCCTTCGGGCGTGTTCCGCCCATCGAAGTTCCGAGCAGCAAAAGGTCCTGGGCCTGCCCGGTGTCAGGATCGTTGGGAATCTCGTCCCGGACCAGGGCTTCGGCGATTTCCTGGAGCGTTTCGAGTTCAATGGCGTGATTGAATTTGCGCGGCGGAGCGGGAGGCTTCCGATTCGTACCGAAGCCGAGAGCGCCGGCGCGATCATCGGGCGACTCGAGCAGATAGTCGATCTCCCGGAGCCTTGGGATGCCTGCACGCTTCTCGATAATGCGGCGGCCCCAAAAGTCGGGGCCGGCATCGCGCAAGGCGCCGAAGACGCCGTTCATCCGGATGGTTTCCCAGGTGGTCGCGGCGAGCTTCAGCTCCACCGGATCGATGTCCACCGCATCAGGATTTTCGAGGTAAGAACGGCCATAGACAAAGCGTCCCAGCGGATCGCCGCGCGCATCTGTCTCGACCACATATTTGCCCGCGGTTACAGCCGACACCGCGCCTGGCAGAGTGATATAGACGAAGCACTCTTCGGTGGCGTCAGAAGTCATTGTCCAGTCCTCGGGCCTTTCTCGCACGCACAGGTTGTTTGCGACGGGCCAGGGCCAGACCGTGCGCGTCTTTAACGGGATTGGCGAGATCGTCAAAGGCGGGCAACAAGTCGTAGAGCCAGAGCAACGCCGCATAGACGGCCATGCCTGTAAAGGGGTTTCCCTTTTCCGCGTCCATCACGGCGCGCAGCCCGGTTCCGATCTTCTGGGCGGCTTCCGATCTGGTCAAACCGCGCCTGATTCTGGCCGTGCGGAGATTATCGCCCAGGGCTTTGAGGGCGCGTTCTACGGGGTATGGCTGGGAAAGATAGAGCTGGTTTCTGCGCATGATTGTGCCTTTAAAAGCAGTTTAACATGGTTTAGATGCCTTTAAATGCATTGGCCTGTAAAATATGCTTTTAATAGAATATTATTGGCTATAAAGTGCCTTTAAAATCACTTTTGGAATGGATTTTACCTGTCTGGTTTTGGAATGAAGAGGAGGATGGATGCGATCACACATGGCGGGTGTGTATACCCTCCCTATGCATGAAAGCTGAAAACACAACACGCAATCCTCGAAGACCTCCGCCGCGCCGCATATTGCGCTCGAACAGTCTTACCCTTCGTGCGTGCGCGGCGGAGGCAAACTGACGCCCGCGGAACTGGCGGCCAAAGGCGCGAACGAGAGTCGCTCTCGACCTGACAGAGTTTCGGGTATACAATTCTCCCCAACCAGTCGATAACGCAAATACCACCTGAATCCTCGTTCGGGAAAGTTGTAGGTGCCTATGAAGAGACACGCGACACTCCTGCCGCTCGCCGTTTTCATTGCTTTCGCCGCCGTACAGACAAGCGCCTCTACGCCGGCTCCGGCTTTACCGGGCACGAAGACTCCCGATTCCGCGCCCCAGACCCGGCCCCTCAAGCCCACTTCGGCTGCTGCATCCGCCACGGGCGCCGCCAACCCGAGCCACCTCTTCACGGTGAACGACGAGAAGGGCTTGGTGCTGACATGTATCGCGCCGGAGATTGATACCAACCCCGACACCGATCTGTTCAAGAGCTGCAGTCTGGCTCCGGGGCGGACCCTGGACGATGTGATGCGCACCTTTGTCCAGGGAATTCACTTTGAGCAGAGTGAGCATCAGAGGGAACGCGACGAGTGGCAGAAGGCGATCGAAGAGAAGACAGCCCAAAAGCCCGCACAGAAACAGTAAGGGAGTTCACGCCCCGGCGCCTCCTGTTGCCATGATCGCGATCATGGGAATTCCGGTGGGGACCATCGGACAAGGACGCGGTGTGAGCGCGGCCTATTGAAGATTGTGCTTTCCCCGGTCCCAGAGGCGGGACCTCCGCCCCAGGGACGAAGACCTGTCCGTGGGGGCCCCCGACCTGGGGCACCCGGCCTATTGAGGATTGTGCTTTCCCCGGTCCCAGAAGAGGGACCGGGGGCACCCGGCGGTGTATCAACGAAGCGTATCAACGAAGCTGTCAGGGAACCTGTCAAACGGCTTCGAAAACAACCTGCGTATGTTCTTCGTTCGCGAATTTCGCGTAGTAGCGCCGAACCGCGATCTTGCGAGCCACCAGGTTCGACGCCACCACGGCAACTTTCCCAAGGTCGGCGTATTGGCGTTCTGCCATGGCCCCCTTGATCATCTTCAAGGGCCCCAGCTTCTCGCCAAGAGCCTGATACTTCCTGCAATCCTCGTGGCTGATGAGGATCACCTCCGTAATCGAGCCCATGTGTTCGAGGTAGAACTGCAGGCCCTCCTTGAGGACCTTGAAATCCTTCGGGAGGGCAAAGGGTTCTGAAAGCGAAGCGATTCCTCCCGGAAGCGAGAGCGGCAAATATTCACCCTGCTTGAAACCAAGCTCGTCGGTGATGAACGACGTGGTCGCAAGGAGGAAGCGCGGATCTCCGCAAAAAATGATGATCGCCTTCGGCTCCGGATGAGGAAATGCCGGGTAGGTTTTGGAGGTCATCGGATCAAGCCTCCGGCTTGGCAGCGGGCGGTGCGGCTTCCGGCGCTGAAGCTTGGTTCTGGATGCCGCTCAGCAGGCCGGTCATCTTTGAGGCGTCGATCTTGAGCAGGGCGAGCAGCGGGGTGAGGTCGAGACCCGCAGCCTTGGCCGATGCAAAAACCTTGAAGACGGTATTGGGTACGAGCGTTGCCAACTGATCGAGGCCACGGCCGTTGCCGCCCATGTCAACGATATTGAGATTGTCGATCTGCCCCAGCGGAGCAGCGACGCTGCCAAAGATGGCGGTCATCACCTTGGCCGCGGCATCGCCTCCCTTGTCGAATAGCCCCGGCAGCTTGTCCATGATGAGCATGAAGCGCGCCGACTCGTCCATGGCGCGCAAGGCTGCCGCAAGTTTCTCAGTGCCTTGCGCCTCGGCCAACAGAGCTTCCCGCTTCGCGGCAGCTCCGCCTTCCGCTTGAGCCACAAGGATGGCTCTCTGCGCCGCGGCCGTTCCTTCACCTTCGAGGGTGGTGGCATTTTTCCTGGCCTGCGCGGTTGCAGTGAGTGCTGCCGCTTCGGCCTCCGCGGCGATGACCTTCGCCTGTCTCGCGGCCTCGGCATTGATGATGGTCGTCTGACGGTCTGCCTCGGCCTGTTTCACAACCGTTGCTCCGAGTTCCTTCTCCCTGCGCATGGCCTCCCTGGTCTGCACTTCGATCTGGGCTTCAACAACAGCGGCATCGCGCTTCGCCTGGGCGACGCGCAATGTCTGTTCCTGAGCCGTCGTTTCGATATCGAACGCCTTGTCGGCAATCGCCTGCTGCGTGGTTGAAACTGCTTTTGCGTTTGCAACCTTGATGTCGCGGTCCCGATTGGCCTCGGCGATGGTCGCTTCATTGGCCGCCTTTACCGATGCAGCCGCCTGCGCCGCGTTGGAAACCGCAATGTTCTGGTCCCGTTCCGCTTCGGCAACCTTGATCGCGGCCTTCGACTTGGTCTCGGCGACCGCCTGCTTGCCGAGAGCGTCAATGTACCCCTCGGCGTCGGTGATGTCCTGGATGACCAGGTTCACAAGCTCCATGCCCAGCGCCGCGAGCTCGGGCGCGGATTCCTCGACCACCCGCTTATTGAAATTGTCCCGCTCGCGGAGCAGCGAATTGATGTCCAGCTTGCCCACGATCGAACGCAGGTGTCCCTTCAGGATATTCCGGATGAACTCCTGGATCTGGACGTCGCTCTTCTCGAGGAATGCGCCCGCGGCCCGGTAGAGATTCTCGGGAATCTGAGAGACCTTGCAGGTGGCCACTCCCCGGATGACGAACTTCACGTTGTCAAAGTTCGGAATGTTGTTCTCGTCGATGCCCACCTGGAATGCCGCCGTCGACATTTCCTTGCAGGATTCGACGAGGGGCATGAGCACGCGGCCGCCGCCCGTGACAACCATGAAGCCGCGTTCCTCCACCCTGTCGCCGAACTTGACCTTGTACTTCCGGCCGTAGAAAATCCCGGCCACGTTGGGTGGGAACTTCTTATACCGGCTGGCGATGAACTTGAATGCAAGCAAAAAACAGACCGCCACAACCACAATGATGATCGGAATAAGGTAGCTGCTGGTGTAGTGACCAAGATCCTGCATGATTGGCTCTCCTCGTTCAGTTTTTTACGTCGTCCACAACGACTTCAGCGCCGTTGGTTGCAACCACCACGACCGTCGTCCCCTTGGCAAAATGCTTGCCCGCGGTTGCGCGCGCGAGGTAGGTTGGGGCTTCGATTCCCGTCCGGACGGTTACCTGCCCGATCGAGTTCGCGTCGATTTCAGTGACGACCATGGCCGGACTCCCGATGAGCGATCCGGTCTCGACGAGCGATGTCGACTGCTGTGAATACAACACCTTCATCGCAGCGTACATGATGACCGCCATGACGGCGCCCACCAGAAGGCCGGCCAACGACGATCGGAACACATTGCCCCACAAATACTCAGCGATCGCTCCGCCGGCGCCGAATCCCATGACGAATGTGCCGATAACCTTCGTCGAAAAAATGCTGACTGCCGGCTCATTGCCGCCGCCCGCGTCGTGACTGTGGTCATGGTCATGGTCGTGATCGAATCCGCCGTCATGATCGTGCCCGAAAAGCGAACCGCCAACCAGGACAATGACTCCGGCAATCATGATTGCCACGAATATGCCCATGACTTCCTCCTCTATAAGCTGAAATGCTTCCGACCCCTCATAATACCCCTACTGGTGTGAAACGCGGCTTTGCCGGGCCAGCAGATGCAAATGGACGGCACAGCGGGCAATTTCCGCCGACGAGCGACGGCCAAACCCGGAAAGCCGAGCCGCTGGGCAGAGCTACTTTGGCCCCTTTCCTAGCCTTTCAGCACCTGGTCGACGGTCTGGATGTCGACTAATCCGTGGCATCCGTAGATTGCCGGGAGCACCTTGCCGGCGGGATAAGTGCGCCGGAGTTCGGCGATCTTCTCTGTGCCGGAGCGGTAGGCTGGCAGATACATGCGGCCCAGGAGGGGATGGCTTCCCCATGCGCCGGAAAGTTTGCCGGCTCGTTCTTCGGTGACCAGAAAATCGCTGCGCAAAACAGTTGCCACTTCCGGCTGCGGCCGCTTTTCGCCCCAGGTGAGATACGAGGACTGGTTTTTGGCGTCGTCCTGCAAAAGAGCCAGCAGCAAGCCGATCTGCGCGTCCTCGTCGGGCAACTGTTCGATCTCAGTCACGTCGTGCGCGATCAGGATCGCATTGTTGGCGATGCCTTCAAAGAGCGTAGCGGCGCGCGTGTTCATGGTCAGGACCGTGGCTTCAAAGCCGGCCATGCCGCGAACGTAGAGGTCCTGCAGATAGGCGAAGGTGGTGACGTGGCCGGGCACGACTTCGTGGCTGACCAACTGCTCAAACTCCGGATAGGAGATTTGCAGCGAGGCATTGATCTCGTAGGAGGCCTCGTATTGCGGAGAGTCGTCGGGATTGCGGGCGCGGCCCAGGTAGTTCATGGAGCCGGAAAACCACGCGTCTTTGATGGGCAGAAAGCCGATGTTGGCGCGGGGCACGCGGGCCAGCTCGCGAGGCAGGTGAGGCAGCAGGTTTTTGGCGCTGAGGACGTCGAAGTGCGCAATCACGGCTGCGCCCAGCGCGCGCACCGATGCCATGGGAATAACGCGCTCGCGACGCCAGGCGTCAACCGTGGCCAGCAGTTGGCCTGCATTGGCCACGGCGTATCCCGCGCGACCCAGCAGTTCGGTCACGCGCTCCCGCTTGGCCTGGGGCTGGGATGGCTCAGGCGCTTTTCCGGTGGACGCTTCGACCGCGCGGGCATAGGGCACCGGGTCGCCTTTGCCGAGCACTTCCATGGCCAGGTCCCACATGACCTCAAGAGAAATCGCCAGGCCGGCGAGATAAGCCCCGCGCAGCGCGCCGATCTTTTCCGCCTGCTCGCGAAGTCCGGCGATGGCTTTGAGAAGGTCGACGTCGCGCAGGTACTCTTCCACTGCTTCGCGATCGACCGTCTTGGCGGAGACGCCGCCTGACGCTCGCACGCGCGCGGCTGCCGGATGCGTGTAGGCAACGGGCAAAGGCTCGTCGGAAAACCAGGAGTCGGCGATGAACCGCCCGGTGCCCGAGGCGCACATCACGTCGCCTCCCCAGAGCGTATCGATACCTAAGACAGCGTCAGCAACGTATTTTCCAGCTTGGTCCATGACTTATATCTTCTCCTTCCTGATGGAATAGAACCAGACGTAGAAACAAAGGCCCGCAAACAGCGCGATGGAGACCATCTGCGAGACGGGATCGCTCGAATAGAACGGGGTGGTGATCAGGCCCTCGCGATACCAGGGGAAGAGCCGCAGGGATGCGCCCAGGACGCCTCCCAGCGCGCCTCCGGCCATGAGCCCCGAGGCGATAATGACGCCGCGCTCGCGAATCCTGCCGCCCTGCTCGCCGGCGGTTTTTTCCGCGCGCCGGTTGATGAGGTGCGACATCATGCCACCGGCCAGCACGGGCGAGGTAAGCCCCAGCGGCAGGTAGATGCCCAGGGCGAAGACCATGGAAGATTTGCCCAGCATCTCCACCACCAGCGTGATCATGGCGCCGATGCCAAACAGAATGTAGGCGACCGGCTGCTTGTTCATGAATCCCACCACCAGGGCCTTCATGATGGAAGCCTGCGGCGCCGCCAGGATCTGCCGCGTGTCTCCCGGCACGGCCTCACCGAACTGGTAGACGTGGGCCAGCAGGACGATGGTCAGGCCGGCGGTGATGGCGGCGGCGATGACGCCGATGAATTTTACCTTCTCCTGCGCGGCCGGGGTTGAGCCAAGCCAATAGCCGGCCTTGAGGTCGGTAATGAACTGCCCGGAGACGCACAGGGCCGTGCACACCATGCCCGCGATGGCCATCACGAAGAACATGCCCGTGTCTCCCGAGAGGCCAAAGCTCAACAGCACCACCGCGGAGATGATGATGGTGAGCATGGTCATGCCGGAGGCGGGATTGTTGGCCGTGGTGGCAATGGCGTTGGCGGCCACCGAGGTGAAGAAGAACGAGAAGAGTAATGTGAGCACCAGGCCTAGCGCCAGCACCGTCCATGAGACCTGAAGACGCCCAAAGAAGATGGCCACGCAGATGGCGCCGACGACCACCCCGAGAAGAAGCGAAACGACCGGAATATCGCGGTCGGTGCGCTCGGTGCGCGGAGCCTCGCCATGGCTGAAGGCGTGCAGCGCGATGCCAAACGATCCGGCCACCACGCGCAGCGATTTGAGAATGCCGATGATGCCTGCGGTGGCGATGGCTCCCACGCCGATGAAGCGCACGTAGTTGCGATAAATCTCCACCGCGGTCATCTTGGCTACGGGGATCATGGCCGGATACAAGGCGAAATCGGTGTGGCTGCCGATGAACCAGATCAGCGGGACCAGCACAAAGCTGGTGAGGATGCTGCCCGCGCAAAAGACCATGGCGCTGCGCAGGCCCATCACATAGCCCAGGCCCATGATGAAGCCGATGGCGTCGAAGCTGAAGACCATCCGGCCCTTGTCGGCGAGGGTGCGGATCACCGGGACGAACTGGAAGTCGAGATACTCCTTCCACACATGAAATGTGGTGACGAAGAAGTCGTAAACGCCGGCGATGGCGGTGGCCTGGAGCAGCAGCTTGGCCTGCGAACCGCCGCGCTCGCCGGTTACGAAGACTTCAGTGATGGCTGTAGCCTCGGGAAACGGCAACTCGCCGTGCATTTCGCGCACGAAGTAGCGGCGCAGCGGAATGAGGAACAGAACTCCGAGGCAGCCGCCCGCCAGGCAGATGAAGATGGTCTGCACCGGGTGCGGATCGAGGTGCAGGATGTAGAGCGCGGGAATCGTGAAGACGGCGCCGGCCACCACGCTGCCGGAGGCCGCGCCGATGCCGGTGATGATCACGTTTTCGAGCAGGCTGGTGCGGCGCTTGTACATGCGCGCCAGGCCAATGGCGAGAATGGAGATGGGAATGGCAGCTTCCATCCCCTGACCCACCTTCAGTGCCGAGTAGGCTGACGCGACTGAAAAGACCACGCAAAACACCACGCCCCAGAAGATCGATCGCAGCGTAAGTTCAGGGAGCCTGGTTTTCGCGGGAACGATGGGAATATAGGATTCGCCGGGCTTTAGAGGCAGGTAGGCATTGCGTGGAAGTGGCTTGGCTTCGACTTCGCTCATTGGACAATCCTTCAGACGGAAAACACCCCGGACCCGGTTCTTTACGCAGCCTGGCTGATGCCAGACGCGACCGGACGGAGGGTTCATTCGCATCATTCGAATGAACCATGAAGTAAATCACCGGAGCGCGGTTTAGGCAAGTGTGAAAGTCACAGAGGTTGGCAAGGGGCAGGCGGACGGTGCGGGGAAAAAACGGCGTCCGGCAATGCGGAGGATGCAAAAGTCCAGACTCAGCAAGGGATAAACGAGCGAGACGAAAGGCGGATGAAAGGAAGATAAATTGTGGGGCTGAAATTCAGAAGCGCAGGCTGGTTTGGAGGTTCTGGCAGGCGGGATTGGAAGCCGGCGACGGCCGCTTTATGGGGTTGAAGATTGCGCAACCCAGATCATGGCGTGCTGGTAGCACTGGACGAGCTCGATCGAGTTCAGGCCATGGGCGGCGACGATCCGGTCGCAGGATTCCCAGTCGCCGTGCTCATGAAACTCCAGCCATCCAAGCAGGCTGCGCTCGGGGTTCATGGTTCCAGCCAGAGCCTCGCAGATGCAGCCGCGCAAAGGCAGGATGGGCACGATTTCTTCCATGGGAACGCCGAGCATGGCGGGCACCAGGCTCATCATGCCGAGCAGATACTGTTCGCCGGGATCCTGCCCGGACATGGCGGCGGCCAGTTCGCAGAAGCGTGCGCGAAGCAGGGCCATGCGCAGAATTTCAGACGGCTGGTCCACGTTGAGTTCGCTTAAGACGGCGAGCGAAACGATGCGGCGAAAAGTGGCTTCGCCGAGGACGGTGATGGCCGCCTCGACAGAACGAACTTCCTGGTAGATGCCGTAGATCGGCGAGTTGACCAGCCGCAGCAGCCGGTAAGTGAGCGAGGCGTCGCGCCGCACCAGCGCGCTGACTTTCCGCACGTCGAGGGGATCGCGATACAGTTCGCGCACAATCTCGAAGTGAGCCAGGCGGTTGGCGGGCACCTTGCGCTTCTTGAGGAGAACCGGGTGGCAGAAATAGCCGCCCTGAAACAGCGTGAAGCCTTTGGCGCAGGCCCGTTGATAGTCCTCCTGGGTCTCCACATTCTGGGCCACCAGGGCGATGGAATTCAACCCGCGCGCCGTTAGCTGCCGTTGCTCCGCCTCCCCGAAACGCCTGAAATCGAGGCGGATGTAATCGGCCCGGTCGGCCAGAGGATGAGGTATTTCGCGCCAGGCAAAATCATCCAGCGCCAGGCGGAAACCGCGGGCCCTGAGGGTCCGGCAGGCATCGATCAATCCGGGCGCAGGATGCAGGCTTGCCGACACTCCAAGCACGGTCAAGCCGGGGGTGAGAACCAGCACCCAGCCCTCGGTGAGCGCCTCAGCGGTGCACTCGATGAAGGCCGGCAGGCCATTGGTCAGGCTTTCCAGCCCGAAGATGACTTCATTGTCGAGCATGGTTTCGATGGCCAGGCCGGCATCGCGGCGGAAGATGGTCTCGGGATCGTTCCGAAAGAGGAGGTCGTAAGCATGCACGCGCCCCTGCAGGTCGAGAATCGGCTGGCGCGCGACGTAGCGCATCTCGCCTGCCGATTTCGGCTGAGCGGCTCGGGTCGTCTCTCCAGCTTGCGGCGTCATGCGGCTCTTCCCGGTTCATTCATCGGCGGGACGCGCTCCGCACTTGAGAGATTTCCTGTTTTTGAAGCTTCGGCGATTCGGGGGGCGGCTTTGAAGTCCGCGTCAGGAGATGGCGCGGAAGAGGCAGTAGAGCAAGCCTGAGAGCAGGGCCGCGGCGGGCAGCGTAAACACCCAGCCTGCCGCGATGTTTCTAACCGTGGAGAGGCGCACGCCGCTGCCGTTGGCGGCCATGGTGCCGGCCACGCCGGAACTGAGAATATGGGTGGTGGAGACGGGCAGTCCGTACGTGTCGGCCCCGTAGATGCAGGCCATGGCTACAACTCCGGCGACGGCGCCCTGGGCGTAGGTGAGGTGATCCTTGCCGATCTTCTCGCCCACGGTGACCACCACGCGCTTCCAGCCCACCATGGTGCCCAGGCCCAACGCCAGCGCCACGGCAACCTTGACCCAGGCGGGTATGTACCTGGTGGAATTGTCCAGCTTGCTCTTGTAATTGCTCAGAACCGCGCTCTCAGCCGTCGTGAAGGCCGGATTGCCGCTCTTTTCCATCAGCCGCAGAGCCTCGCTGGCCACGTACATATCGTTGCGAACGTTGGTCTGCTGGTTTGCCGGAACCGATTTGAATTCTTTGTAGAGCGTGACTTCGCGGTCGAGGCCTGCGACCATTTCGCGCAGCGCAAGCACCGTGTTCGGCTGTATCTGCCGGGTGCGGATGTAATCCGTGACTGCGGCGCGCGCGTCCGGCGCGGCAATGCCGCCAGGGCCGGCGTAGCGGTCGAGAATGTGCCCGGCCTGATCGGAGGCGGAGATAAAGTCCTGGATCTGCATCGGGCTCACGGCGTGGTTGAGCGCATAGGCGGTGGGAACGGTGCCGATGAGGATGAGCATGATGAGGCCCATGCCCTTCTGGCCGTCGTTGGAGCCGTGGAAGAAGCTGACGCCGGTGCAGGTGATGACCATGAGGGCGCGAATCGGCCACGGCGGAGGCTGGCTGTCTTTGGGGGCCTCAAACAGAGAGGGGTAATGGACGATTTTTTTGGAGATGAGAATGAGCACACCGGCCAGGGCAAAGCCCAGAAACGGCGAAACCAGCAGCACCTTGAGCACTCTGAACGCCTGGCTCCAATCCAGGCCTGAGCCGTCCATATGCGGGCTGAGCAACTGGTTGGCCACGCCCACTCCGATGATGGAGCCAACCATGGTATGAGAACTCGAGGCCGGCAATCCGAACCACCAGGTGCCGAGGTTCCACAGAATGGCCGCAATGAGGAGCGCGAAGACCAGCGCAAAACCAGCGCCGGAGCTCACTTTCAGAATCAGCTCCACGGGAAGCAGCGTGATAACCGCGTACGCCACGGTGCCTGAAGAAAGCAGCACGCCGGCCAGGTTGCACAATCCCGACCAGACCACGGCGATATTGGGCTCGAGCGAATGGGTGTAGATGACAGTGGCCACGGCGTTGGCGGTGTCGTGAAAGCCGTTCACAAACTCGAAGCCGAGAGCGATGATGAGCGCCAGGGCGAGCAGCAGATAGGGCCACGCGCTGGTGATGACCACGTTGTTCAGGTCCTGGGCGACGTGGAATCCGATGTAGGCAAGGCCGCCCAGCAGCGCCAGCACAAACACCGCGATGCCGGCTGGGCTCGCCGATTTTTTGCGCATGCCCTCAAGCCGGGTTTTGCCCGCAGGCACCGCAACGGGTTTGCCCGCAGGCACCGCAACGGGTTTGCCCGCAGGCACCGCAACGGGTTTGCCCGCCTGCGCTGCAACGTCGGGTTTGCTTGCCGGCATTACCTCAACAGCCGTCGCAAGGTCGGCCATCAGAAATCACCAAAGCGGCCGGAAAAATTCCGGGTCCGCATGGGCCTCCAGCATGGATGTGCATCAACAGGAGAGATTTTGAAATGCAAAGGGGATGGTTTGAGGCAGAGGAGAACAGTACGGGATAAATTGGCGTCCATAAAACCCCAACAGCCGAATCAATGCTACGGCTGTTTACCCGGCGATGAGGAAATTGTATCCGGGCTACCAGAGCATCTTCGCTTCACTTGTCAATCTCTCAACTCTGTGCCAAGTGTCGGTTCGATCCTGAAAAAGCCGCCTTTTGGCGCGGATTCTCAAAAAAGCCCAAGCGACAACGCTGTAGTGATTCTACACCGGATAGGCGGAGAAGCAGGAAAAGTGAGGATCATATGGTGGAAATCTAGGCGGTACGGGTGCGGACGGAGTAACCGGGAAGGACCGCTATCCGGCGGGGGTGTGGGCCGCAAACCAGAGGGTCAGTTCGGCTTCAGTCATTTCGCCCGCTGCCAAACTGAGGAAGGTCAGGCATGCCTCCTCCTGGCTGGCGGTCACTGGAAGTCCATTGAACTCCAGGAAAACGAAGGCCACCTGCATGGCCGTTCGCTTGTTTCCATCGATAAAGGGGTGGTTGCTCGAAATGCCAAAGGCGTACGCGGCGGCAAGATGGGCCATGGTCAGCCCGGCCTCAGAGTAGGCAAACAGATTCCTGGGACGAGCCAGGGCAGAGTCCAGCAGCCCCTCATCGCGTACGCCACCAGAGGCGCCAAAGAGCGTAATCTGTTGAGAATGAAAGGCCAAGGCCTCAATGGTGCGAATCCAGACAGGTTCTTTCACTTACTCGGCCAGCTTCTTGAAAGCATCGCGATAACGGCGAATGACCCGCTCGGCTACTTCCATTTTGGCGCCGAATTCCTCGTCGTAAGGGCTGACCTGGATGCCGGCGGGCGTCTCCTGAACGTAGAGCGTGTCTCCCTTTTGCAAGTTCAGGTGCGCCAGTGTTTCCTTGGGCAGAATGATTCCGGCGGAGTTGCCGATTGCAATGATCTTTGTCGTGGTTGCCACGGATTTTCTCCTGAATGCATGGAGAGTATAACATATGTTATAACTTCTGGCCGGCGAGAGCCAGAGTCTTGTGGCGGATGATGAATGGACCCTTATCGCCAGTCGTCGCCGGCGTTGGCCACGCCCTGGTTCATCACTGCCTCGAAGCCGGCGCTCTTCTTGATGAAGATTTCGCTGAAGGCGTGGTCCTGGCGGAGCAGAATGGCCTGCAAACGCACCAGCTCAAGCAGGGCCAGGAACATGGCGATGAGCGCGCGCTCCGAACGCGTGTGGCTGAGCAGGCGCCGCAGCGCCACCGGCTTGTCTTCCATGGTCAGCCGCCGCGAAAGGAACTGGATCATCTGGCCGACGGTGACCGAGTCCTCTTCAACGTTGATGACGGGACGGTTGCGGGCCCGCTCCAGGATGTCGCGGAAGATGCGCACCAAGTCAACGGTATCGGCGGCAATCTCCGGTTCTGCGCCGGCATCTTCGCGGAACTCGCGCATGCCGGGATTGGTCCAACTGGCGGCTTCGAGCATCTGCTTCTGCTGCAGCATCTGCGCGGCATTTTTGAAGCGCTCGTGCTCCAGCAGCCGATCGACCAGCTCGCGGCGGGGATCCTCGACCGCGTCGCCTGCGCCGGAAGAGGTGCGCGGCAGCAGCATCTTGCTCTTGATGTGGATGAGCAGCGAAGCGGTGTAGATGAAGTCGCCGGCCACGTCCATATCGGCTGCTTTCAACTGGTTCACGTAGGCCAGAAACTGGGCTGTGATCTTCGCAATCGGAATGTCGTAGATGTCGATGTCCTGCTTGCGGATCAGGTCGAGCAACAGGTCGAGCGGGCCGTCGTAGATCCTGGCCACGCTGACCGAAAACGGCGACTGCTCGTCGTCCTCGCCCCGCGCCTTGAGCGCCGCAGCCACCTTGTCTGCGGTTTTCTGCTGCTGGGTGCGCGGTGGAGCGGCCGCAACGGATTGGGGAAGCGAGGCTCCGCTTTCGAAGCCCTCTGGGGCGAGCGCATCCATTGCTTCTGCCTCTTCAATCGCATCGGGCGAGGTTCCTGGGTCGAGGGAACGATCCGGCAGAGCATCTGCTGCGACGGCCGGCTCAGTCAACGGTTCCGGGATAACCGCGGCTTCCGTGGTTTCCAGGCCGTCAGCCACAACATACTCGGATTTTGGGGAACGATCAGTCAAAACTGTTTCTTCTTCCGGTCTTGCTTTCCAGCTGCAATCTCTTCTCTACAGAGAGACTCAGATCGCGCCGTGCGCATCGCTTAAGCCGTCAAGGTCATTTTCATGGCGGCGTGCACTTCATCCATGGTCTGGGCAGCGCGTTTACTTGCGCGCCGCGCACCCTCTTTGAGAATTTCCTCGGCCTGAGCCTCGGTAAAGCCGGCGCGCCGCGCCTGTATCGGCTCCAGAATTCGCACCAGGCCGTCCGCGGCCCATCCTTTGCATTCAATACACCCGATTCCCGCCGAGCGGCAACCTTCGTAGACTTTTGCGAGGGTCTCCGGGGTCGAGAAGACCTTGTGCAGATCGCCCACCGGGCATTTGTCCGGGTCGCCTGGATCTGTGCGCCGAACGCGAGCCGGGTCGGTGACCATGGTCTTGAGCTTCTGCCGCACTACCGGTTCGGGATCGGTGAGCAGGATCGTATTGCCGTAGCTCTTCGACATCTTGCGGCCGTCGGTGCCGGGGAGCTTGGGCGAGGGCGTGAGCAGGACCTTCGGCTCGGGCAGTACTTCGCGTACGGCGAACGCTTCCCCTGGGAGCCCCTGCGATCCAACAGGAAGAGGAATTCCCGGAATGGTCACGGTCTTGCCAACCCTGCAGTAAAGTTGATTGAACCGTCGCGCAATTTCGCGGGTCAACTCCACGTGCGCCTGCTGGTCCTGGCCCACGGGAACAAAGTCGGCCTGGTAGAGCAGAATGTCCGAGGCCATCAGCACCGGGTAGCCGAGGAATCCGTAGGTAGTCAGATCTTTGCTGGCCAGGTTTTCCTGCATCTCCTTGTAGCTGGGAACGCGCTCCAGCCAGCCGAGCGGCGTAATCATGCCCAGCAGCAGCGGCAGTTCGTAGTGCTGCACCACATTGCTCTGCACAAAGATGGTGGAGCGATTGGGGTCGAGGCCCGCGCCGAGAAAATCCAGCGCCACTTCGAGGGTGTTGGGCGCGATGCCGGAGGGATCGGCGTAGTCGGTGGTCAGGGCGTGCAGGTCGGCGATGAAGAAGTAGCATTCGTAGTTGGCGATCTCGTCATTTTGCAGCTTGACCCAGTTGGCGAGCGCGCCCATGTAGTTGCCCAGGTGGAGCTTGCCGGTGGGGCGCATGCCGCTGAGCACGCGCGGGCGGGAGGATGAAATTGCGTTATCGGGCATGGTGCGTACCGGTTCCTGGGGCGGCGAAAGAAGAAGGCCGCTGGCTTTCAGGGAATAATCGCCGCAAGGCTCATTCCATTGTAGCGGGAGGCGACGAGGACTTCTCGCTCTAGATATGCACAAGCGCGTAGAAAAGGATGGCCTCCGCCGGGCCGATCAGCAGGTGCAGAATATAGCCGCCGACGAAGATCATGAACAGGTAGCTGACCCATATGGGAATCCGATCGTATTGCTGCACGGCGTTATAGGGCAGCGTGTTGCGCAACAGGTGGCTGCCGTCGAGCGGAGGAATGGGAAGCAGGTTGAAGAAGAACAGCGAAAGATTGACCTCGATGGCCAGAAAGGCCAGGATCACCGTGGCTTGCAGCCCGGAGGGCGTGTTGATGGCCAAACCGCCCAAAAGGATGGAGCGCACCAGCTCGCGGCCGCCGGGAACCGCGATGGAAACCAGAGCCAGCGTCACGAACGCCAGCAGCACCAGAACCAGGTTGGAAGCCGGGCCGGCCAGCGTCACCAGATTGTCGTCGCGGACGATCTTGCGGAAGTTGCGGGTGATGACCGGCGTGGGTTTCGCCCAGCCGATCAGGATGCCGCTGAAGAAGTTGAATCCGACGAAGGGGCCGAAGATGATCAGCGCGGGGACGAGCAGGGTGCCGATGGGGTCGGCGTGGTACATGGGATTGAGGGTGATGCGCCCTTCGAGCCGCGCCGTCTGGTCGCCCAGGCGCGAAGCCATCCAGGCATGGGCGCACTCATGAAAGCTGAGTGAAAACAACATCAGAACGAACGTGAAGACGGCAATGACAAAAGCACTTGACTGCAAACGATCTCTCCAAAATCAGAGGCCCCGGCGCGGATGCTGCGCGTTAGGGTGGGAAGACTGGAAACCTCAGGTTAGCATGCGTGGCGGCGCCTCAGAGCCGGTCTTGAGGGAAGTTGCCAACGGACGCGCCGTCGGCGACGTGTTGACCGGCCAGCACAATGGCGTGGCTGGCGATGCGCGCGCCGGCGCCGATCACCGTAGGTATCAGCGTCACCTTGCCGTAGCTTTCCGCGTTGTGGGAGTGGGAGAAGATGCGCGAGTAGGAGCCGATGACGGCGTTGTTGCCGATGGTGATGCCGCCGCGGTCGTTGAGCAAGGCGCGCTGGCGGATGCTGGCCCCGTCGCCGATCGACAGGTTGTAGCCGTAGGTGAGGTCGACGCCGTGGTAGATCTTCACTCCGGCGCCGAGGTGCTCGAAGATATGCCGGGCCAGCATGCTGCGGAAGCGCAGGCCCAGCCAGTGATTGAGGCCGATGGGCGAGCGGTCGAACATCTGCCAGAACCACAGCAGCGGCTTGCGCCGCCTGTAGCGGTCCTGATCGACGTCGGCAAAATGCTCCGCTTCCATGGTCACGTTCAAGGGGTCGAGCGATAGGTTGACCACGTTGCCGGGCAGCTCCGAGGTCAGCGTCAGGTTCAGCTTGCCGCCGTGTGGGCGGCCCAGGTAGAGCTGGTAAAGCTGGTCGCGCACAATCTCCGAACGCCGCTCCGGAGCGCAGTGGCGAACAAACTCGTCGTCCAGAAACTGGATCCACCTGCGATAGACCTCTTCGGCTTCGGGCGCAGGGTGCGGAGTGCTTTGGTTGTCGTTTGCCATACGAATTGGACGATAAATCAAAAGGGCAGGATGCGGCGAATTTGGGGAATCCCCAAAAAGACCGCAAGAGAACCTGAATCGATCTAATCCACGCTGACCGCGATGCAGACCGAGCAGCTAGTTTACCAGGAAACAATCAAGAAAAACCCCGTCCGGGCGTGGGCTCGAACGGGGATCGTTGTATGGAGGAATCTTCTACTTGCGGCCCTGGCTTGGCGGGGGCTTCTTGCCGGATCGGCGCGCGGAGATGGCGTGCATCTCCTTGCCCATCTTTGACTGATTCACTCCCAACTGCAGGGCCAGGTTGATGAGGTTGCTGGTGCCCCAATAAAGGGCCAGGCCTGAAGCGTAATGCAGCAGCATGAAGCCGAAGACGATGGGCATCATGATGGCCATCATGCGCCGCTGGTTGGGATCCATCCCCGGCGAAGGGGTGAGCACCTGCACCAGAAACATGCTGACGATGATGAGGATGGGCAGGATGTAGGTGGGGTCGGGCGCCGACAGGTCGGGCAGCCAGAACCAGTGCGCCTGGCGCAGTTCCACCGCGGCCTGCAGCACGTGGTAGTAGGCGATGAAGAGAGGGATCTGGGGCAGCATGGGCAGGCAACTGCCGTAGGGGTTGAAACCCTCCACCTTGTAGAGCGCCATCATCTCGGTGTTCATATCGGCCCGCTTGGGGTCGGTGGCCTTGAGATGGGCGTAGCGTTTCTTGATGGCATCGACCTTGGGTTGAATGCGCATCATCTTCAGCGAGGACTTCATGGCCATGAAGCGGAACGGCAGCATGATGACGGTGAAGGCGGTGGTGAAGATGATGATGGCCCAGCCCCAGTTGTTGGCGCCCGGGCCGAGCCTGTCGCGCAGGAAGCGCAGGGCCAGGTAAAGCGGCTTGGCGACGACCGTCATCCAGCCGTACTGGATCAGCGATTCGAGCGAGGGCCCGTCAGCCTTGCCGTCAGGACCGATGGAGTGAACCGCCCCGAGCACCTCAGTCGCCTTGGGTCCTACAAAGAGGCGCATCTGCGTGGCGCCGCCGGTGGAACCCACGGCCACGCCAAGCACGTCGGCGGGAGTCTTCTTGCTGTTTGGATCGCTGAGGTTGACGGGCAGATCGATGGTGTGATGCAGCGTGACTACGGTTGCGCTGTCAGGCGTGTCGGGCAGAAACGCCGAGGCAAAGTAGAGATCGCTGACGGCCGCGTACTGGTAGGGCGCATTGGTGGTGTTGTCGCCGCTCACCTTGGCGGCAGCCAGCGAATCCTGCTTGCCGTCGAGCGACCACGCAAAATAAGAGGGCGTGCGCGTCTGCGCGCGCAGCATCGACGACTGCCGGAACTCTTCCATGTCGCCCAGGCCCGCGGGCCACTCAACCAGCGCGCGAACCGGCACGCCGTTGCGTTTGACCGAGGTCTCGATGGTGACCAGGTAGCTCGAGTCGAAGCGGAAGGTCTTCACCACATCGAGGCCGTTGGCCGCGTAGTGGTACGTGATGGCATTGGGCGCCTGGACGAGGCCTGTCGCGGTGGGCTGTTCGCCGGCCACGGTTAGCTGGTAGAGCGCGCCGTTCAGTTGCGCAGTCAGCTCCGGCTCATAGGCAAATAGCGAAAGCGGGAGCCCAAACTGGGCCGAGGCCTGCGGCTGCACCATGTCCAGCGGCTTGCCGGCAGTGTCAGAGAACCGTTTCAGGATCCAGTGCTTGACCTGCGCCCCGCGATTGGTGAATTCGATTTTGTAAAGCTCGTTCTCGACCGTGGTGTCGGTCTCGAGCGCTGCGGTGATGGCGGGCGTAGCGGCAGCCGCCGGCGCCATGGGTACGGCCGCCTGCGCCGCGGTTGCGGCGGATTGCTGAGCAGGCTGCGGCTGGGTGGCCTGCTGCGACTGGGTCTGCGCGGCCGGCTGCGTCTGATTCGGGGTGGGCTTGTTAAAAAAATATTGGTAGCCGAGGACGGCCATCACCACTACCAGCATGAAGAGCATGGTGGAGCGCATATCGCCGCCGCCACCGCCACCGCCGCCGGACCCCTGCGTCTGAAGATTGGGATTGTGAATTTCGGGCAAAGGATACTTCCTGTCAATTCGAAAGGCGGCGCAAGCGGCCACCGCTCTCTCTATGGTAACGGTTCTTGGGGGAAAGGTCCTCCTCCGCGCCTGTCCGCGGCGATGGAACGGTTTGCGGCCGGGGGCACGAGATCGAGCCCGCCGCGGGCAAATGGATGGCAGCGCAGCAGCCTTTTGAGCGCCAGCCAGCACCCGCGCAGGGGCCCATGAGTGGCAATGGCCAGGGATGCATATTCAGAGCATGTGGGCAGATATTTGCAGCCGCCTGGATTGAGCGAATGCAGCGCCGGCGAAAGCCAGCGGCGGTAAGACTCGAGAAGGGCGAGCAGAAAGCGGGTCATGATCGAGGCACAGCCGTGGCCCGGCGCGCGTCTCCAGAAAGGTTCACGCCGCGCGCCGCTGCGGCGCCTGCCTGTTCAAGGATACGCACAATCTCTGCCTCAAGTTTCCTGAACTCGATGGTCAGCACAATGGGCCGGGGATGAAAGATGAGGTCGAAGCCCATGGGCAGCAATTCGATGTGGCGGGCGAGGGCCGCGCGCATGCGGCGCTTGATGCGATTGCGTTCATGCGCCTTGCCCAGCACTTTGCCCACGGTGAGCCCGACCCGCGGGCCGTTTTCTTCCGCGGGAGTCTGCGGCGCGAGAAACCAGCTCATCGACGCCGATTGGCGCTTGCGGCCGGCTGCATAGGCGCGCTGATAGTCGCCATGCTTGCGCAGTCGAGCGCCCGCCATGGATTGACGTTGAATTGGCTGGGAAGGGAGGTTCATCGGGAAGGCTCGATCCGGAACAGCCGGGTACGGCGGCGCATTCCAGCTCCAAATCTGCGATGGGGCTCTGCGGCGGGACTCTGGCGGCGAGGAAACTTAGTCGCGGAAGCCGGCGCTGACGGAGACGCGCTTGCGGCCCACGGCACGGCGGCGGCTCAGTACGGCTGCGCCGGCCTTGGTCTTCATGCGCGCCCTGAACCCGTGTGTTTTCACGCGGTGGCGGCGGTTGGGTTGAAATGTGCGCTTGGGCATGGAATTGCGCTCCTGTTTCCTCTATGAAATCTGGGCTTTGACAGCAACTTTGAGTATACCCCAGGACGGCCCTGAAATCCAGGCGCTCATCGCTTTTGCGCCTCGTAACGGTCTGTGGCAATCCTGAGAAGGGGCCAAGCATCTCGTTGCGCGTGGCATTCGAAGCAGTGTCCGATCCTTGCACAGGGGCGGCGATTTCCCTATTTGCCCAGTGACTCCGGTAACATGAGCGGCAAGTTTCACTCTCCTTGGTGCAACTCTTCGAGGCTGCCAAAACTTTTGTGAAAGAGTGATTGCAACGAAGCCCAAATGTGCTACTATCGGGACCGTTCCTGAAAGTTTCGCACACGTCTCTCAAATTTTTTTTACCCACGCCTCAAGATTCAATCTTCGGGGGCAGACCAGCGGCACACAGGTAGTCGGCAATCGTGGTGGAGACGGAGGGCCTTTGCTCTCCGCCACGCGAGAGCCGTTGCCCGAATGCCCATAGAAAAAGAGCCTGGCATCCCGCGCGGGCTGCACAGGCAAGGATTCGTACGATGGCATTTGCAGCTTCGCCGGCTTCGCCCCCCAACCCCTGGCTCCTGATACTCGCAGCCCTGGAAAAGAAGGTCATTCGCCAGTCTTTCGAGACCTGGCTCAAGCCCACGCGGTTCAGTCATGCCGCGGGACGCACGCTTTATGTGCGCGTGCCGTCGCCTGAGTTCCAGCACATTGGCGACAAGTACGGCGACCTGATTCAGGAAGCGATCGACCTGCAATCGCTGGATTTCGACGACGTGAGCTTTGTGACGGTGGAGGAAGACCCGTCGATTCCGCCGCAGCGCCGCGACGGTGGATTTGGGCCGGTTCCTTCGCACGCGCCCAGCGCTCCGCCGGCGGCCGCCCCGGCGCGCGCTCCCGAGCAGGGCCGCTTCGACTGGTCGACCGCCGCGCAGTTGAACGCGCGCTACACCTTTGATGGATTCGTAATCGGCAACGGCAACCAGTTTGCCCGCGCCGCGGCGCTCGCTGTGGCCGAGCGGCCCTCCCGCGCCTACAATCCGCTGTTCCTGTATGGCGGCGTGGGCATGGGCAAAACCCACCTGATGCATGCCATCGGGCACGAGGTGAAGCGGCGTCAGCCGGTGGCCAGCATCTGCTACGTCTCGGCGGAAAAATTCACCAACGAGATGATCAACTCCATCCGCAACGATCGCATGACCAGTTTCCGCGACCGTTTCCGCACCGTGGATGTGCTGCTCATCGACGACATCCAGTTCATCTCGCAGAAGGAACGCACCCAGGAGGAGTTCTTCCACACCTTCAACGCGCTTCACGAGAGCATGAAGCAGGTGGTGATCGCGTCGGACCGCCCGCCCAAGGAACTTACCGAGATCGAGGAACGGCTGCGCTCGCGGTTCGAGTGGGGCCTGATTGCCGACATTCAGCCGCCCGATCTTGAAACCAAGGTAGCCATCCTGCAAAAAAAGGCGGAGAGCGAGCAGGTGCAGTTGCCCACCGACGTGGCGCTGTTTGTGGCCTCGAATGTGCGCACCAACGTGCGCGAGCTTGAGGGCGCGCTGGTGCGGCTCATTGCCTGGTGCCAGCTCAACCGCATGGAGATCACGCTGGCGGCCACGCAGCAATGCCTCAAGCAGTTCATCGACATGCAGGTGCGCAAGATCACCATTGAAGCCATTCAGCGCGCGGTGGCCGAGCAGTTTGGCATGCGGGTGAGCGACCTGAAGCAGAAGAACAACTCCCGCAACGTGGTGGTGCCGAGGCAGATTGCCATGTACCTGGCCAAGCAGATGACCGAGGCCAGTTTGCCTGAGATCGGCCGCCAGTTCGGCAACAAGCACCACACCACGGTGATGCACTCGATCGGCAAGATCGACGAGCTGCGGCGCACCGACAAGGACCTGCACCGCATGCTGAACAAGCTGCAGGATCTGCTGAACGGGTAAGCAGCGAGTCAGCGAGTCAGCAGATCAATATTGGAGCCCACATCGAATTTTGCGGCGTGGGCTTCTTCGTCAGTGGCTCGGTTGAGACATCAGCTCCACAAACATCTTGTGAAACTTTTCGAGATCGAGGTCCATTTGCGCGTGAACGATTCGCGTCGCAGTCGCCGGCTTCAGCGGCTCGCTCCACGTCAGCGTCTCGCCGTAGCTCGGGCCGTGGCTCAGGTCCACATCCATGTAGAGCTGCTTCTCTTTGGTGATGACTGAGGGGTCGATCAACGAGCAGGCCGCAAGCTCATCCCACATGTAGGAGCCGCTCTTGCTCCATGCGGCGATGTAGCGCGCGGCGGGCGACTGCGACTTCGCAACCGCATCGAGTACCGCTTGCGTAAAGGGCGCCTTGAGCGAGACGTCTGCCGTCGTCACGTCCACGCGCGGCCAGTCTGCGCGCAGCACAATGTGCGCCGCCTCGGGATCGAACCACAGATTGAACTCGTGCGTTGGGCTGGTGGCGAATTCAGGATCGTCGGTCTGCGGATTGAGGCTGCCGCCCATCAGCACGATGCCTTTGGTCAGCGAAGCAAACTCCGGGTCGATCGAAATCGCGAGCGCGATATTTGTCAGCGGCCCCGCCGCATAAATCGTCACTTCGTGCGGATGCGCTCGCACCTGGCGCACCAGAAAATGCGCGGCGTCTTCGTCGATGGCCTTGATTTTCGGTTCGCCCTCGGGCACGGCGGTTGTCCTGGCGTGGTCCCATGCGCCCTGCCAGCCCACCTTGCCATACAACTCCGTGGCTACGCTCGTCTCCTGCTGGCTGCGAATCAGCGGGTGCTCCGCACCTTTAACTACGGGAGTGTCTTGGTGACCTGTAAGCTCCAGCATGCGCAGGGTGTGGTTGGTCTCTTCGTCCACCCATCCGTCGCCGGCGACCATGGTGATGCCGAGAACCTGGACCTGTGGCGACTGGAGCAGCACCAGCATCGACATCTGGTCGCTGCCGCCGGGGCCGGAGCCGTCCTGGTCAACCAAGACAAGCCGCTTTTGCGCAGGACACACCGCGGCACAAACCGCAACAGACACCGCGAGCAGCAGTGTAAAGGAATGTCTTCTCATTAATGGGTATTGTGGCATACCTGATCACTGACCATTGGCCACCGTTCTACCTGCGGCGATCCCGGCCGCCCCTGTCGCCCCGGTCATTTCCTCTGGGCCGCGACTGCACAGGCGCAGCAACCGGAATATCCGTCTTGCCCTCCGGATACACCACCAGGAACCGGTCGCGGCCCTCGCCGACGCTGGCCGACTCCACGCCTTCAAGCTCCTTGAAGATCATGTGCATGGTGCGGCGTTCGCGGCTGTTCGTAGGCGGGAAGCTGTAGGGTACGCCGGAGTGGCGCACCTTTTCAGCGGCCGTTTCGGCAGCCAGGCGCAGTTCCTGCTCATGCAGGGCCTTGAAGTTGCCGGCATCGAAGCTGACCGCGTCGTGCTCGCGCTGGTCGAGGCGCAGCATCTGTGAGGCAATGGTTTCGAGAGCGCGCAGCAGTTCGCCGTTGTGCTGGATGACCAGCGGCACATCGGGCCCGGCGAGCTCGACGCAAATCTGGGGCGCCTGCAGACCTTCGGGGTCGCGCGCCCCATCACCGGCCGTGATGCGGTATTTGAGGCGCATTCCGCCCAGTTTGTTCAAGGTACTCAGGAATCCGGCAATCTTTTGTGCAGCCTGCTGCAGGTCGTCGATAGGCATAACAAACAAGTATCGCAGAGCCGGGGCAAATTGGCGCAGTGAATCGGGTAGAAAAATTCCCGAGCTCACTTTCGACGCTATTTGTGCAGAAAGCAGATGCGATCGGGCCAGTCCCACGCGGCGCCCTCCTTTGCCAAAGCGGAAAGCGCGTGAACCAGGCCGCCATTGTCGCTCGGAGGGATCGTCTTCTCGTCTACGAAGATCACTCCGCCGTGGTGCTGCCCGGCCTCAGCCCAGGAACGCAGCAAGGGGGGAATCGTGCGCCGGTCGTAGGTTACCAGGGTCCATCCGTGTGCGGCCGCGTGATGCAGGCAGACGGCGTCGGCCAGCCCGAGAAATCCGCCGCCCTCCCACTCTGCCAGCGCGCTCACCTCAAGAGTCCGGCTGCGGCGGCGCAGGCCGGATGCCACCGCAGGTGAAATATGCTCGTCGAGCAGCATTCTCAGCATCTCAGTGTCTTGCCGGCTTACCGGGAACGAATTCAGCCGCCTGGGGCAGCAGGCGCTTCAACACTTTCAGGTCAACGGCGTCCTGCTCAGCCAAAGCTTCTTCAATTTCCTCTGGAAACGCATCGGCATATTGCACTGCGGCCCGCACCTTGGCCTCTGGCCAGCGCAGGTGCCTCGCCACGGCGGCTGCATCTGCCTGGAACGCACGCACCAGCAGCATCACTTCCCAAACCGCCAGCGTGCTGCCCTGCAAGCAGGCCTGGCGTCCAGCCATGGAGTCGCGGAAGTCAATAAAGGCAAACTCCGAGCGCCGCAGCCCCTCCTCCACCAGCCGCGCCCCGGCGTCGCTTGCGGTCCATCCGTGGCGCCTCGCCATTCGCTTGAGGCGCCGGCCGCTCTCTGCCGGAAGGCGCATGCTTACCACCATGGATTGCGAGGAGCTCATAACGAAACCTCCACAATGTAACTCATGTAATCATTGTAATCACTTTGCCTCCCATCCCGTCATGCGACTTCGCTCCCATGCCTGATCATCGGCTATGATGCTATGTTCAGCCTGTATCGAGTGCTTCAAAGCGCACGATCGGGAACGGGAGGCACTGATGCCTGAGCGCGGTTGGATTCAAGCCCATCCCTGGGTGACTTTTATTTGCCGGCTTCTCGGGCTTGGCGTCTTCGTGCTGGCGTTTTTTCTGCCGGCCGTGAGTTCTCCCGAGCCCGGAGCCACCGTGTTTCCGGGATGGAAGTGCGCCTCGATTGCGCTCACTGAGATCAATGCGCTGTTTGGCAAGGCGGTTACCGGGACGCCCTCGTTTGAAGTCATACTGGTGGTGCTCAGCGGCTGGATCAATCCCCTGATCGCGCTGGTTCTGTGCTGCAGTTTTTCGAGGAAACTGGTCATTTTGCGGCGAATCCTGGGCGGGCTGATTCTTATCTGCATGGGCGCGACATGGATGTTTTTTTCGCTCGAGAAGGTGAGCCCGCTGATCGGCCATTACCTGTGGATTGCGGGAGCGCTGTTGATTCTTGCGCCGGACGCGATCGGCGGCAAGCGGAAACCGGCCGAGGCCGGCCGTCTTCCATCCAAGGGCTAGGGCAGATTCAGGCTCAACTTGTATTCTTCTGGATGTGACTATTCGGGACAACCGACGCCGGAAACGGAGAATGCTCGAACTGAGATCCCTTACCGGCTCAATCTCGTGCCTCCTGCTGGCGGCCGCGGCGCTGGCCGCTTGCGGCCAGGCCCCGGAACAACCTGCCGACGCAGCCTCTCGGGACGCCGCCAAGCCGGTTGTCATCACCCTCGACGAAGCAATTCGCCGCGCGCAGCAAAGCGATCCGTCTTATGCGGCTTCGTCCGCGGAAAGCGCGGTTTCCGCCCTCGATCGCTCCATAGCGCGCGGCAGCCTGTTGCCCAGCGCGGTCTATCACAACCAAGCGCTCTACACGCAGCCCAACGGCCTCCTCAATCAGGCTGGGCAGGGCGCAGCGGCGCAGCCGGCTCCACGGTTCATCGCCAACAACGCGGTGCGCGAGTATGCCAGCCAGGCATCCATCAACGACACGCTGGGAGTGGCCGGGTGGGCGGGCGTGCGGCGGGCCGATGCGGCGTCGGCGCTCGCCGCAGCGCAGCTCGAAGTGTCGCGGCGCGGCCTGGTGGCCGCGGTGACGGGGATGTTCTATGGCTCCGTGGCGGCGGACCACAAGATCACCGTTGCCGAGCTCGCTCGCAAGGAAGCGGCCGATTTTACAAAATTGACCGGCGAACGCGAACAGGCGCGCGAGTCGGCGCACGCCGACGTCGTGAAGGCGCAACTCGTGGAGCAGCAGCGCCAGCGCGACCTCGAAGATGCCAAAGTGGCTGCTGAAAAGGCGCGGCTGGAACTGGGCGTGCTGCTGTTTCCCGACCCGCGCACGCCGTACACGCTGCAGGCGCCCGGCGATGCGCCGCCGCTCGCCTCCCGCGAGGATGTGGAACAGGCCGCGGCCAGAAACAATCCCGAGCTCAAAAGCGCGCTGGCGGCGCTGGGGGTGAGCAACGCCGACGTGCTTTCGGCGCGTGCGGCCTATCTGCCCGACCTGGGCCTGAACGTGACGTACGGCATCGACGCTCCGCAGATCGCCGAGAACGGGCCCGGCAAAGTGCGCAATCTGGGCTACTCGGCCAGCGTCACGCTCGACATTCCGGTGTGGGACTGGCTCTCGACCGAGCACAAGGTGAAGCAGAGCGAGATACGCCGCGACGCGGCGCAGGTGGCGCTGAGCGCTGCGCAGCGGCAGCTGATTGCGCGCCTCGATGAAGCCTACTCCGAGGCGGAGACGGCGCGCGACCAACTCACGTCGCTCGATGCCAGCGTGGCCACCGCGGAAGAAAGCCTGAAACTAACCAAACTGCGCTACACCGGCGGCGAGGCCTCGGTGCTGGAAGTCGTGGACGCGCAAAGCGCGTTTGTGCTGGCCGAGAACGCGCGCGAGGACGGACGAGTGCGCTATGAGGCCGCGCGGGTCGATCTGCGGACGCTGACGGGAACCATGTAGGCGGGAACCATGTAATACAGGCAAGTGCAGGAAGATGAGCAGGATGATGAGTGGAATGACAATCTGGAATCGAATCCCCAAGGCGCATTGCTTCAGAACGCGCTGGATTCTGCTGGGCGCAGTGGCGCTACCCCTGGCGCTTTTGCCGGGCTGCAAGAAGGAGCCCGTGCCGGAGACGCAGGTGACGGTGCAGGCCGAGCATCCCGAGCAGGGGCGAATCGCCGAGCATATCACCGCCGATGCGGTGCTGACGCCGCTGGCGCAGGCGGCCATCGATCCGAAGATCAGCGCGCCGGTGCGCAAGTTCTACGTGCAACGCGGATCGCGTGTGAAGGCCGGCGAGCTGCTGGCCACGCTCGAAAACAACGATCTGGCGGCGGCGGCAATGGACAACAAGGGCGCCTACATGGCGGCGCGGGCGGCCTATGCCACGACGACGAAGGCGCAGGTGCCGGAAGACACGCAGAAGGCCGAACTCGATGTGGCGCAGGCCAAGGCGAATCTCGACCTGAACCTGAGCATCGTGAAGAGCCGCAAGCAACTGTTTGCCGAAGGAGCGATTCCGGGCCGCGACCTGGATACTGCCGAAGCTGCGCTGGTGAGCGCGCAGGCGGCTTACGATGCCGCCAAAACGCATCTCGAGGCGGTGCGCAGCGTAAGCCGCGCGGCCGCGCTCCAGGCCGCTCAGGGCCAGTTGACTTCGGCGGAAGGCAAGTACCAGGGCGCCGAGGCCGAGGTGAACTACTCTGAGATTCGGAGCCCTATTGACGGAGTGGTTACCGACCGGCCCTTGTTCGCGGGCGAAACCGCGGCCGCCGGAATGCCGCTGATCACGGTTATGGAGACTTCGAGCCTGATTGCCAAGGCGCATATTGCGCAGAGCCTTGCACAGCAACTGAAGGTGGGCGACGAAGCGCAAGTCCATGTGCCCGGCCTCGCCGACACGGTTGCCGCCACGCTTTCGCTTATCAGCCCGGCGCTCGATCCCGGCAGCACCACCGTCGAAGTCTGGGTCAAAATCGACAACAAAGCCGGCGCGCTCAAGATCGGCACGCCGGTCAAGGTCTCCATCGCAGGCGCAACCGTGGCCCATGCATGGAAGATCCCCGCTGCCGCGATTCTCGCGGCGCAGGACGGCAGCAAATCTGTCATGGTGGTGGGCGACGATGGCACCGCGCATCGCAAGCCCGTGACTCTCGGCATCGAAGACGGCGAAGACGTGCAGGTAACCGGCGGCCTTGCGCCATCGGACCTTGTCATTACCGGCGGGGCTTACGGATTGGATGAGGGTACAAAGGTGAGTGTGCGGCCGGCGGCCGACAACAGCGAGACGCCTGCGGCGAGCCCGGGCGGAGGGACGGACTGATGCCCAACGAAGAGCCCGGCGCTTCGTCGAAAGCCGGCGACGGCCAGAAGCCCTTCTGGCTGGCCCGCTCCACGCGCACCATCTTTTTCTTCGCAGCCATGCTCACGCTGGCGGGGGCCTACGTTGCCTTCCAGGTGCCCATCGCCGTCTTTCCGGACACCAACTTTCCCCGCGTGGTGATTGGCGTCGACAACGGCGTGATGCCCGTCGAGCAGATGCAGGTCACCATCACCAAGCCGATCGAGGACGCTGTGAACTCGGTGCCGGGCCTGCTCACCGTGCGTTCCACAACCAGCCGCGGCCAGGCCGAAGTCAGCCTTTTCTTTGACTGGAACCAGGATATGTACCGCTCCCTCCAGTTGGTGGATGCGGCGCTCAGCAAGGTAGAACAGACGCTGCCGTCCACGACCAGGATCACCACCAACCGGCTCACCTTCGCCACCTTTCCCATTCTCGGCTACAGTCTTACCTCCGGCACCGTGCCGCAGACGCGCCTGTGGGAGATTGCCACCTACGATCTGAAGCCGCCGTTGAATCGCGTGGACGGAGTCAGCACCGTCGTCGTGCAAGGCGGCCAGGTGCCGGAGTTTCACGTGGTTCCGAACCTGGCACTGCTTCAAACCACGGGCGTCACCATTCCCGACCTGGTCAATGCGATCGAGGCCTCGAACATCGTGGATTCGCCCGGACTTTACCAGGCGAATCATCAGTTGATCCTGGGGCTGGTGGGAGCGCAGGTGCACAACGCCGACGAACTGCGGCAGTTGGTGGTCAAGACCACGCCGGCCGGCGCGCCGGTGCGGGTGGCCGACGTGGCAACGGTGGAGCAGGCAACCATGCCGGTTTATACGACGGTTACGGCAAACGGCAAAGACGCGGTGCTGTTGAGCATCGCGCGCCAGCCTTCCAGCAACACGGTAACCGTGGCCGATGCGGTGGCCGCTCAGGTGACGGAACTCCGCCGCAAGCTGCCGCCGGGCGTCAAGCTCGAGCTCTTTTACGATCAGTCGCAACTGGTTCGCGACAGCATCTCCAGCGTGCGCGACGCCATCTTCATCGGCCTCGTGCTGGCCTGCGTCATTCTCTTTCTCTTCCTGCGCGACTGGACCTCTTCGCTCATCGCCGGCATGGTCATTCCGGTAACCATCGCCGTCACCATCATCGCCCTCCGAATCATTGGCCAGAGTTTTAACCTGATGACGCTGGGCGGCCTGGCCGCGGCCATCGGCCTGGTCATCGACGACGCCATCGTGGTGGTGGAGAACATCGTGATGCATCGCGACGCCGGCGAACACCGCGCCGAAGCGGTGCGCAAAGCCCTCGGAGAAATCACCGCTCCGCTTATCGGTTCCACCATTACGCCGGTGGTGGTTTTTCTGCCCCTCGTCGCGGTCAGCGGCGTAACCGGCAGCTTCTTCCGCGCGCTGGCGGTCACCATGGTCGCGGCGCTGCTCACTTCGCTGGCCCTGGCGCTCACCTGGACGCCGGGGCTCAGCTATGTTCTGTTGCGCCAACACGGCAACCACGAAACGCATGGCGATCACACCTCCGGCCGCATGCTCACCCGCGTTCTTGCCGTTCATCGCCGTGTCCTGGACTGGGCGCTATCCAAGCCGATGTGGGTTGGCGGAGCGTGCGTGCTGCTGGTGGCCGCGACCTGGCTGGGATATCAGGCGCTGGGCTCCGATCTGTTGCCGGAGATGGACGAGGGCGGCTTTGTGCTCGACTACATCATGCCGGCGGGCAGCTCACTGAGCGCAACCAACCGCGTTCTCGAGCACGTCGAGCGCATTCTCCGCTCCGAGCCCGAGGTCGACATCACCTCGCGCCGCACCGGCCTGCAGATGGGTCTGGCCGCCGTGACCGAGGCCAACACCGGCGACTTCACCGTCAAGCTCAAGTCCCACCGCAGCCGCTCCATTGACGAGGTGATGGAAGACGTGCGGCAGCAGATCCACGCTACCGAGCCCGAACTCGATGTCGAGTTCACCCAGGTGCTCCAGGACATGATCGGCGATCTCTCCAACGCGCCCGAGCCCATCCAGATCAAACTCTTCGTAAACGATCAGGAACTGCTCGCGCAACTCGGCCCCAGAGTCGGCGATGCAATCGGTAAAATCCCCGGCGTGGTCGATGTCCAGGACGGCATCGAGAACACCATCAGCGGACCCGCAACCAACTTCCAGATCGACCCCGTCGTCGCCGCGCGGCTTGGATTCACGCCCAGCGAAATCTCTGAAGACGCCACCACCATTCTCGATGGCGTCACTACCGCGGATCCGCTCATCTCCAACGGCCGCTCGTACACCATTCGGGTGCGCCTCGGCGAAGAGACGCGCAGTTCGCTCGGCGCGATTGAGAACACGGTCTTCAACAGCGCCTCGGGCCGCACCGCCAGCCTTGGCTCGCTGGCCACAATCGAGCAGTTGCCGCCGCAGAACGAAATCCTGCGCGAAAACCTGCAGCGGCTGGTCACGGTCACCGGCCGCCTGGAGGGCTCCGATCTGGGCTCCGCCATGGCGCGGGTCCGGCAGACGGTAGCCGGCATGCACCTGCCCGCATCGGTGCGCGTCGAATATGGCGGCGCTTACCAGGAGCAGCAGAAATCCTTCCACGATCTGTTGCGCGTCCTGCTTCTGGCGCTGGCGCTGGTCTTCGGCGTTCTGCTCGCCGAGTTCCGAAACTTTCCCGCGCCCATCGCCATTCTTACTTCGTCGGTGCTCTCCATCTCCGGCGTGATTCTGGCGCTGCTGGTTACCGGAATCACCTTCAATGTTGCATCGTTCATGGGCCTGATCATGGTCATCGGCATCGTCGCCAAGAACGGCATCTTGTTGCTCGACGCCAACGAAAGATTCCGTGCGGAAGGCGCCGCGCCGCGCGAAGCCATGCTCCACGCGGCGCAAAGGCGGCTGCGGCCCATCGTGATGACCGCTCTGGCTGCCGTATGCGGCATGTTGCCGCTGGCCCTCGCGCTGGGCGCCGGCTCCCAGATGCTCCAACCCCTCGCCATTGCCGTCATCGGAGGCCTTTGTGTCTCCATGGTGCTCAGCCTGGTGGTTACGCCGCTGGTCTACTTCCTGCTTACCCGCCATCGCGGGGTCCAGTCCGAGGAGATCGGCTAGCGCCGGATGTCAAAATAGAAGTATGCCCTCCACCGATCCCATTCGCCTCACTGCCGCCGAAGCACGCGTACTGGGCGCGCTGGTCGAGAAGGAAGCGACCACGCCCGACTACTATCCGCTCTCGCTCAACGCGCTGATCAATGCTTGCAACCAGCGCTCGAACCGCGAGCCGGTGACGAATCTCGACGAAGACGACGTGCGCCAGGCGCTGCACGGGCTTGAAGCCAAGCAACTCGGCGGCCGGGCAAAGTCGGCCGACGGGCGCGTCATGAAATATGAACACTGGCTGGGCGAGGCCTTCAACTTCACCCGCGCCGAGACGGCGCTGATTTGCGTGCTGCTGCTGCGCGGGCCGCAAACCCCAGGCGAGCTGCGCGGACGCACCGAGCGCATGCATGGCTTTGACGAAATCTCCGATGTGCTGGCCGGATTGCAAAAGCTGATGGAGCGCGAGCCGCCGCTGGCCGCCGTGTTGCCGCGCCAGCCGGGCACCAAGGAATCCCGCTACGCGCATCTGCTTTCGGGGCCCGTCGAGTCGATCGCTGTTCCGCAAGCTGAAAATGCGCCGGAGGATTCGGGTTCCGACGAACGCATCGCGCAGCTCGAAATCGCCCTGGCGGAGCTGCGCCAGGAAGTGGCCGCGCTGAACCTGAAGATCGACAACCTGTTCGGATGAATGCCGGCCTGATGCGCCTCATTTTTGCGCGCATTTCACGGCCATTGCCGAAAGCGGAGCAGCAGGATAGTATTCCACTCGGAAAAGTTTTCGAGGAGAATCCTTGCCATGCGCATTTTCGCTTCGCTCTCCGTTGCCGTTCTGGCTTTGACAACGTTTACCGTTTCCGCCCAAACCGCTGCCACGC
>Ga0302320_10003249_pt1 | contig 37966 bp, 32 predicted proteins | sample Bog_T0_3_FD_202130 | JGI IMG/M metagenome (GOLD analysis project Ga0302320, IMG submission 202130) | Peat permafrost microbial communities from Stordalen Mire near Abisko, Sweden - Bog_T0_3 | ecosystem: Environmental > Terrestrial > Soil > Wetlands > Peat | place: Sweden: Abisko, Stordalen Mire... | reverse complement strand
CGAAGACGCTCCCAGTTTAGTCACGGCGGCATTTGCCGTTTCGGCGTACTTAACGGCCGAGGTTGCGATCTTGGCGGCCTCGGTGGCATTCTTGGCGATGTCCTTGATGCTGGTGCCCATCTCTTCCGCGCCGGTGGCCACGGTCTGCAGGTTCTGACTGACTTTTTCCGTAGCGTCGGAAACTACTTTTGCCTGGGCCGAAGTTTCCTCGGAGTTGGCGCTGATCTGCTGGCTGGTGGCGTTCAGTTCTTCGCTGGCAGTCGCCACCTGAACGGAATTCTCCGTGATGGCCAGGATCATGCGCTTCAGGCTGCCGCTCATCTTGTTGATCGCGCTAGTGAGGTCGCCCAGTTCGTCCTTGCTGCGAACATTCAGGTCGGCACGGGTCAGGTCGCCGGCGGCGATGGCTTCGGCCTGAGCCAGAACCGATCGAGTCGCACCCGAGATAAGCCGGGCCAGCAGAAAGGCCACGCTCGCGCCGGTAATCAAGGCAATCGCAAAGGAAAAAGCCAGACTCAGAACCGAGGCACGCGCAGCAGACTGTAGTTCCTCCTCTTCCTTCTTAATCAAAACCCTTCGCGAGTCCCGCATCTCCGCCAGCTTCACCTTGATGGCATCCGTCCGCGGTTTGGTCGCGGTGTAGAGAAGGTCCAGAGCCTGCTTGCGCCCCGCCAGCGTTCCGTCCGAGGCGAACGCGAAGAGCTTGGCCTGCTCCTGGTGCAGGGTCGGGGCTTCGGAGCGGGCGAAGGCAAGGCGGTCGCGACTGGCTTGGGTCGCCCAGTGGAGGCTATACTCCTGCTCCGTCGCTAATTCCTGGTCGACCTGTGCCCACTGCTTCTCCCAACTTTGCCTGGCTTTGTCGATTCTGGCGGCATCTCCATCTGCGAGAATTACATCCCGGCAGCGGGTCTGGGTTAATTCCAGATCCAACGCCAGCTCGTAATCGGTCATCATGGTGGGAACGCGGGTTTCGACGATATAGGTCGCAACCCCCCTCATCGCCGTAATTTTCTGATATACGAGAACGGCACTGAGCGCCATCAATGCCAGCACAATTGCAAATCCCCCTCCGATTTTTTTCCCCAGCGTCACGTTGGTTCGCCCTTCTTTCATGGTCGAGATGACAGCGATGGCCTAGGCGTGCGCGGCCATGGCCCTGACGGGTTGGTGCCGAGCCATCTGGCCGGCGCTGTCGCCGTTGATCTTGAACTGATCTACTAAACGCCGCAGTTCGGCGGAGGTCTCCACCAGTTGCTGTGCGGCCTTCTGTGTGTCACCGGCGCCGCGCGAGGTGCTCTCGGCGGCATCGGCTACGCCCGCAATATTGCTGGTGATTTCGCCGCTGCCATGCGCGGCTTCGCTGACATTGCGTGCCATTTCGTTGGTGGTGGCGTTCTGTTCTTCCACCGCGGTGGCAATCGTGTTCGAGATGCCGTTGATCTCGTTGATCACTTGGCCGATGGTGCCGATGGAATCGACCGCGGCTTTGGTGTCCACCTGGATGGTTTCGATCTTGCGGCTGATGTCTTCCGTGGCTTTCGCGGTTTTCTTGGCTAGTTCTTTCACTTCGTTGGCTACAACGGCAAAACCTTTGCCGGCATCGCCCGCGCGGGCGGCTTCGATGGTCGCGTTCAGGGCTAACAGGTTGGTCTGCTGTGCGATCGCAGTGATGACCTTAATCACCTGGCCGATTTCCGCCGAAGACGCTCCCAGTTTAGTCACGGCGGCATTTGCCGTTTCGGCGTACTTAACGGCCGAGGTTGCGATCTTGGCGGCCTCGGTGGCATTCTTGGCGATGTCCTTGATGCTCGCTCCCATCTCTTCGGCGCCGGTAGCCACGGTCTGAAGATTCTGGCTGACCTGTTCGGTCGCGTGGGAAACTACTTTCGTCTGGGCCGAAGTTTCCTCGGAGTTCGCAGTGATCTGCTGGCTGGTGGCGTTCAGTTCTTCGCTGGCGCCGGCGACTTGGACGGCATTTTCCGAAATGGCCAGAATCATGTGTTTCAGGCTGCCGCTCATCTGGTTGATGGCCACGGTGAGGTCGCCGAGTTCATCCTGGCTAAGTATCTTCAGGTCTTGCCTTGTCAAATCTCCGGCGGCGATGGCCTGGGCCTGCGCCAGGACTGCCCGGCTGGCGCCGGCAATGCCGCGGCTCAGAAAAACCGCGACAAAAACTCCGACGCCGATGGCCACAAATGTGGCCCCGAACATGGTCAGCATCATCGCACGCGTCTCCGCCTTAACTTTTTCATTGTTCTCCTGCAGCAAGCTATTGGCTGAATCTACAAGTCCTCCCAGTTCTTTCTTGATCCCTTCGCTGGCGGCCGTGGCCTGCTCGGTAAACTCATTTCCCGCTTTGGCGACGGCATCGCGGTCGCTGACCGCAGCGTCGGTGATCGCCGATTCCTGGGCGCCGCGAAGTGCGGGCAGTAGTTTCTCGATTTCATCGAGGCGGTCACGGTTGGCTTGCAGGGTGAAGTGGGTTTTCAGTTCGTCCAGCTTGGCTGCGTCCTTGCCCACATCCTCCCACGCCGAATTGAACGAAGCCTGCGCGGCTTCGCGGCGGGCCTGCTGGTTTCCTGCCAGGATGACCTGCCGGCCTTCGTTCTGCGTCTGATTCAAGTCCCGCTGCAGTTCGGTACCGGCCTTGATGACCGGCACGCGCAGGTTGGTGGAGTAGTCCTGCGTTTCTCGAATCGCGCTCGCCCTGAAATAGGTGAGCACCGCGCTGAGCAGCATGAGGGCAAGGACGACGCCGAAGCCCATGCCCAATTTTTTGACGAGTGTGAGTTTCATTGTTTCCTCAGTTCTTCCGAATTCAAATTTGTAAGGATTCCAGAATCCGCGGCTTCCGCGCGGCGCGATTCCCAAAAATTGAGTTGATACGGCTGCCTCTTAATTCACAGCCTCCGTCGATGTTGCCGCGGAACTCGGCCGCGCGACTATCCCCTCCGCGCTACGCAGAATCGCGGGAATATCCAGCATCTCCGTGACTCGCTCATCGATCACGACGGAATAGAGAACCGCAGGCCGCGTCGCCGCCAACCGCACGTCGGCCATGTCCTCCACAATGTCGACGATCCGTTCCACTACCAGGCCGAAGGTGCGGCCCTCGTGACTCAGCACCAGCACCTGAATCGGGCCTGAATCTATCGCGGGTAGAGCTTGCAGCGCACGCAATTTATTCCGCCGCTCCTCGAGCACCACGTTGAGCCGAATCAAGGGCAGGATTTGCCCGCGATACTGCGTTACCCATTGCTTGCCCGACATCTCCACTTGCGACACGGGAAACTCCTCCAGGCGGTCCAGCGCGCTCAGCGGGATGGCCATCCGCGAATCGCCCGGTCCGGCGAACAGGAGGAAGGTTGACTTGTCGATGGCCGCCGCCCCGTCGGTGGATTTTTCGCTGAGCGCCCGCTCTCGCATTTGCGTCACCACGCCAGCCCGCTGTGCCAGGCCAAGCACGTCGAGAATGAGCGCCACTTTGCCGTCGCCCATGATGCTCGAACCGGCAAAAGTCTTCACCGTCTTAAGCTGTTTGCGCAGCGGTTTGACCACGATTTCTTCGGTGTCATTGATCTCGTCCACGACCAGTCCGAATTGCCGCCCATCGGCCTGCAGCACCACGATATTGACCGCGCCAGTGCCTTCCGATGCGGCGTTCGCATCGCTTGCGAGATTCAATTCCCGGTTCAGATACACCAGAGGCAACAGCCGTCCGCGCAGCCGGTATACCGGTGAGCCATGCACTAACTCGACCCCTTTACCCGCATCGTCGGCCTCGATCCGCACCAGTTCGAGCAAACTCACCTGCGGAATCGCGTAACGATCGCCCCCACAACTCACAACCAGCGCCGGGATGATCGCCAAGGTGAGCGGAATCTTTACCCGCACCGTGGTCCCGCGGCCGAAAGACGATTGCACATCCACCGTTCCGCCGATCTTTTCCACGTTGGTCTTCACCACGTCCATGCCCACGCCGCGGCCGGAAACGTTGGTCACCTTTTCTGCCGTGGAGAATCCAGGTAGGAAAATCAGATTGAAAATTTCCCGCTCCGTCATGCGCGCCGCCTGGTCGGCGGTGATCACGGCTCGTTCGATCGCCTTTTTCCGGATGCGCTCTGCGCTCAATCCTGCGCCATCGTCGCTGATCTCGATATTGACCTGCCCGCCCTCATGAAACGCGCGCAGGATGAGGCGTCCCATTCGATCCTTGCCGACCTGCACGCGCCTCTCCGGAAGTTCGATTCCATGGTCCACCGAATTACGTACCAGATGAGTGAGCGGATCTTTGATCGCCTCGATGATGGTTTTATCCAGTTCGGTCTCCTTCCCCTCCATCTCGATGTTGACTTCCTTGCCGCAGCTGAGGGCCACATCGCGCACCGTCCGCGGAAACTGGCTCCAGACATTCCCGATCGGCTGCATGCGGGTTTTCATGACTTGTTCCTGCAGTTCGGTGGCAATCAAATTCATGCGCTCGGAGACAGCTTGCAGTCCGGCGTCTTCCATCGTGTTAGTAAGTTGCACGAGTTGGTTGCGGGCCAGCACCAGTTCCCCCACCAGAGTCATCAGCTTGTCGAGCAGGGTCACTCCCACGCGGATGGTTTCGGGCGCGGTATCGCGGGATTTTGCGTCCAAAGTTTGCTGGGCCGCCGCCACGTCTTCCGGCTTGGCGAATCCCAGGGCGACAAGAATCTCGCCGAGACGGCGGCGATCTCCGTGTTCCTGCTCCTCGAGTGCCCGCGTGATGTCGGAGGCCTGCACCAGCCCACGCTCGACCAGCAAGCCGCCGATTTTCCCGCGTGAGGGTTTTCGCGGCGGCTCGTCTTTCTTTTTCGGGCTCTCGGCCGAAGGCGCGGCCTGTGCCGGCGGTGCTAGTTCCTCAGGAGCCGAGCTAGTCTCCGGCACCCGGTCAACTGCCGTCACCGCCGTCGATGGCTGCGCCTCCAAAGCCGCCGCAGCAGTCGGGGATCTCCCAGCGGAGATCACGCTGGCCTCGGCTGGCGTTTGCAGGCGAGTCAGCGTTTCCCGCAACTCCGGATAATCCTGCTCTCCATCTCGCCCGGTCGATCCAATCTCTTTCAACATCTGGCGGACCGCGTCCACCATGCCTAGCAGTCCGGTTGTGATTTCCGGATTCAGGGTCAACTGCCCATCGCGCAATCGCGTCAGAAGGTTCTCGCCCACGTGCGCAACCTTCTCCAGCTTGTCGAAACCCAAAAAGCCGCACGTTCCCTTGATGGTATGGATGGTGCGAAACACGCCCGCCAGCGCTTCGCTGTCGTGGGGGTTTTTCTCCAGGCCGACCAGGTCGCGGTCTAGCCGGTCAAGGTTTTCGTAGCTCTCAGCGAGAAAATCCTGGACGATGTCGCCGTCGCTCATTGCCGCCGCTCCTATTGGGTCTTTACTAGTGATCTATCGTCCCGTTCGACGATTTCATTAGGAGACGCGACAACCAGGCGGGCACACCAAAACCATCGGCGGCCAAAAAATGGGCATAAAGGGAACACAAAAGGGAAAAGGGCCGATTCGAGATCGGCCCCAGAATGACTTGGTGCGAAAGGGGGGACTCGAACCCCCACGGTTTTACCCGCCAGATCCTAAGTCTGGTGCGTCTGCCAATTCCGCCACTCTCGCAATGGTTTAATTATACAAAGCGGGGGCACAAATCTTTAAGCACAGGAATACAAGGTCACGACACACGGGCTACGTAGAGCAGGCGCGGCTACACAACGATCTGCGGATTGGCGGCGTGCGGCTGGGTCGCCGTTCTCGCGATCTCGAGGGCTACTGTACGGCGTTCAATCCCTGATAGATGAACATGCCGGCCAGCACCAGCAACAGCACTCCCGAGCCAGCGCCGAAAACCCAGACCGGGATCGTCAGCCGGTTTACCTTCACCAGCAGTTCCGTCTGCTCTTTTTGCATGTGCGCGCTTGCATCATCGAGATAAAGCGCTTCATCTTCATGCATAGTAAGCGTGCTGCGGTAGATGAGAAGGAGAATAAGACCAACGGTAAAAACACCCCAGACAATCGCAAGCCCAATCGTTAAAGGAGTCCACGTCCATGGCATAGGCCACCTCGACAGTTTCGAAGCCTGTAGGCATCTCCCCCATTTCTCAGGATGCAGGCTGTGCCTACGATCCTCGACGCGGAGGAGGGCCTAACGCAAACATTATAGACCCATTGGCAAGTGTTGCAGGGGGAATCCTTGCGGGCCGGCTGGACATCGAATCAGTAAGGCGAGGCAGTGAATCCGTAAGGCCATGCAGCCCGGGCGTTACCTTACGATTACTCGTGCTACCGCTTTGCCACCTCTGCTATAATTTGGAAGACTTTAGAGCCAAGGAGATACGAATGGCGACGACCTCAGTTCCTGATGTAAACACCAACGCGGCACCAGCGAGTCCCGAAGTAAAGAAGACTCCGCCGGTTTCCCTTACCGCCAGCGCGGTTTCCAAAGTAAGAGAGATTATGGGACAACAGACTCCCGTGCCCGCTGGGCTGCGCATTGGCGTAGTGGGTGGGGGCTGCTCCGGATTCTCCTATTCCATGCAATTTGAAAACGCCGCTGGCATGATGGACAAGACCTTCGACATGGATGGATTGAAGGTATTTGTCGATGCGACCTCGGTGATGTATTTGAACGGCTGCATCGTCGATTACGTTGAGACGCTCGAAGGCGCAGGGTTCAAGTTCGAGAATCCGAACGTGAAGAGCACCTGCGGTTGCGGATCGTCCTTCAGCGTGTAAGATTCGCCGCAGTGACGCGCCAGATTCAAAAGGCCTCATCTTCGGATGAGGCCTTTCTATTTTTGCGGATGAAAAAGCTTCGCGGCTATTGTTGCGACGAATTATTGGAGGGCTGCGCGGGGGGCGTTGGAGTGGTGGTATTCGAATTGTTACCGAACCCCGATCCGGACTGCCCGAACGATGATTGCTGCCCGCCGAATGAAGACTGATTCGATGAGGGCTGCCCGAATGAAGACTGGCTCGTTGAAAGGCCCGAAGAGTTCGGCTGTCCCTGCAAATTCGTCGCCGCCGTCAGCAGCGAGGGCTGATAAGGCGTGGTGATCAAGCCGCCGCGATCGAAGCTGGGATCGTAGACAAACTGCCACTCGTTGTATTGTTTTTTCTTGTTGAACAACCGAATCGTATCTTTCTTGACGAGGCTGGCTACGCCGACGATCGGACCGCTGGCGACCAGTTGCTGGCTGCTGGAACTGGAATTAGTATCTCCCTGCGCCGCGCCGGTCGTGCCTTGAGCAGCGGCTTGAGTGGGATCTGCTCCAGCGGCAGGAGTTGTCCCCGATTGATTTGTGGATGACTGCGAATTGGAGTTAGCTCCGAGGGTGCTGGAGTTGCTGCCAAGACTCGATGACTGAGAGAACACCCCGGATTGGTTCACTCCGGAATTGCCGGAAGCGCCAAATGCCGAATTACCGCCTTGGCCACCGAATGAGGAATTGCTCTGCGTTGACGGGTTCAGTCCGTTTAACCCTGCGGGAGAACCAGCCGGAGTCGCGCCGGCAATACCTCCAGCGAGCGTCACCCCCTGGTCGCCGAAATGGAGCAGCTTGAAATCTTTATTCTTATTAAGCGGATCTTTGTAGTGCTTGCGCAGGTAGCGCAGATTGTTGGTGTTGTCGAGATCCTCGAGCTTGGTGGGATAACGTCCAAACTTCTTGTAGTAGCCGCGGATGGCGCGCGAATATTGCACGCCGCGGTGAATCATTTCCTGTTCCTGATCGCGCTGAATCTCGAATTGAATCTTCATCAACTGGCTGGCTGCCAGCGCGAAGATGCCCATCAGCGCAACCACGAGAAGCAGCGTGAGCAGGATATAACCGTCTTCCTGACCGCGCTTCGATCTTCGCCTTGGCGCCGCAAACAACTTCACGACGGGTTCCCCTGCGTCAGCGGTATATTTTGCGGAGGCCCGCTGCCGACCACATCCTGAATATCAACCGACGTGGGAGAAATTTTGACGACTTTGTAGCGGCGGTCAACGATCTCGCCCTCGCCCGCAATAAAAGTATCTTCGCCCTTGATCAGAAAAATCTTTTTAGGTTCTCCAGGCCGGCTGGCGAAGCCGAAAAACTTGAGAGGAATCGGCGTCGCTGGCGGCGGAGCAGGCACAACGTAGGTATTATTTCCCGCTCCCGCTCCATGGTCAGTCGCTGCCGGACCAATAACCTTAGGAATCGGTACATCCTCCTGCTGCGATATAAAAATGTTTCTTCCCGAGCCATCGTATTGAATCGCTTCGGTGGCGGCGAGCAGTTTCAGATGGAGCGTCGGATCGAGGCTCTGCGCCGGAGTTTCCTTCTTGGCTTTCACGGGCGCAGCGTGGTGCCCAGCCGAACGGGCAGGAACAATGGGCGCTGCCAGTGGGTCCACAGTAGATGACGGCGTGGTAGACGCTATGGTGGAAGAAGATGGCATGAACTCGTAGGCGATGACGATCAGGAGAACCACTCCCAGCGCGCCCGCCACGATAATCTGCTTCCGGTTTTCGGTTCCCAGTTTCACTACGCGCCCGCCTTCAAATACGTTTGCAGTTTCATTTGCAGCTTGATGGGGCCCTTCGCTTCGCCAGCCAGCGTGATGCTGCTGATCAGAAAAAACGTGTCGTCGCGTTCCAGCGCATTGATAAACTTTGCCAGCGAGACGTAGTTACCCGAAAGTTCCGCTTCCATCTCCACCGGATCCAGCCGGCCGGTTTCTTCATCTTTCACGTTCACCGGATATCTTGCCTGCTCGATCGTGACTCCATTGGCCGCCGCGAGCTTGCCGAATTCGGTGGCGATCTGAGAATCCTGGGAAGGGAAGCGCTTCTTGTAGAAATCGGCGATCTGCTTATTCGCTGTGTGAACTTTGTCGGGTAGATCGGTGAGCGGCTCAACCTGCCTGGTTTTAGTTTGCAACTCACTCCACAACTGGTTCATTTCCTGGCGCCGCGAATCGCTCGAACCCACAAGCGGCGAAAATAGCAGTCCGAGCGCCACGATATCCACCCCCGCCAGAATCGCCAGCGAAGTCTTAATATTTTTCCGGGTTTGCCGTAGGTCTGGCATCAGGGCTTGCTCCCTTTCAAGGGCTTGGTCTGAGGCGGTGTTTTGGTCTGTGCCGGTGCCTTGGTTGGTGACTCTGTTTTCTTCGCTATTGTTTTTGCTTTTGTTTTAGTGGACACCAGGGTTTCCGTCCGGGCCACCGTCGTCAGCACAGGCGCCAATTGCGGTATGTAAACCGCATTGATGTTGAACTGCACCGTATCTCCACTTCCCGCAGCCGCCGTCGTTTCCGTCTCAATGTAGGTTTGCGCGAAGTGCCCTGAATCCTCCATGCGCCGGACTAATTCGAGGACTTTATCGCGCGAATCGCCGCCCACCGCCATCTTCAGCGTGAGCTGATTGTCCTCATCGAGCGCGGGATGAATCGAAATCAAATGCACCCGCGCTGGCATCACCTTCTCGAGATCTTCCAGCACATGCGTCCAGGAAAGCGTTTTGCGCTCGATCAATTGGTTCAGGAATTGGGACTGATCACGAGTGGAGCGATTCTCCGCCTGGTTCAGAAATGCCTGGGCTCGCTCGCGCTTGCGGTCACGGTCCGCGATCTCGGCGCGGTAGGCTGCCATGGTGGCGTGGTCCTGCCGCGCAGCCCTCCAGTTCGAAATGGTGTAGGTCAGCAAAGCCAGCGTGACAATCACAGCGATGGCCAGAGCCGTCCCCCAACGCATCCAAAACTGCCGCGCATCTTCGTAGGGCTGGCTCGCGAGATTGATGTTGAGACGCATAAAAATCAGTGGTCAGTGGTCGGTGATCAGTGGTCAGTTGATCTTTTTCTGATCACTGACCACTAATCACTGACCACTGCAGTTAAGAAATTAGTGCTCCTACGACTCCGGCCATTCGCCAGCGCGGTACCGAACCTCCCGTGCTCACTCCCAGTTGCGAAGCGCTGACCAGTTCCTGCACCTCGGCGCCAGTTTGCGCGCGCAGCGCAGGCGCCGCACTGCCAGTGTCCGAGATTCCCGCAACGAAGATCTTCTCTATATTTAGATGATACGTATCCTGAAAGAAAACTACCGAGGGATAAACGTCTTCGGCCAGCTGATCTCCCGTGATGGTAACCCCACGCATGTTTTCAAGGGTACGAAAGAGCTGAAGCTGATCGCCATTGAGGATTGCGATGCTCGTAGTTCTCGCGTCCACCTTGACCACCAGAGTAGGACGCTCGCCCTCGGCGGCGCCCAATGCCGCCAGCATGGAAGGCAGAATCACCCCAGGGCTGAATCCGGCATCGCGAAAGGCCGCTTCGTATTCCTCGACCACGCTGGCCACGGCAACAGCGGCGACGACGCGAACACCGTCTTTCGATTTCTGCGCATGGTAGGAAACCCGAGCCTTGTCGACGTCAAAGGGCAAAGATTTTTTCAATCGAAACCGGACCACATTCGCGGCTTCCTCGGAGTCGGTGGGCAGAGTATCGAATTCGAGCAACACCACGCGAACCGCCGCGTCCGGCACAACCGCGATCACATCGTGGGTCCGTCCAGCCACACTTTCCAGAGCCTCTTCAATTGCGGCCTTGACCGCGTCGCGCTGCCGCAGGTTGCCCTCAACCAGATCTGGAACCACACACCCGGGCGCAAGTTCGCGGGCGGCGCAGGCCGCCAGGCTGCGTCCATCGTCAGACAGTCGGCCGACCAGCACGCGGTCGGCGGCGATCTCACAGGCCAGCTTAGGTTTCGCCGTATTGTTGCCAGAAGTCATAAGAACAGTGGTCAGTGACTAGTGGGCAGTGGCCAGTAAATTCGCCACTTACCATCCGCGTGACACTTGTCGCCGATCAATTGGGCCTTTCTACTAATTCAAACGCCATATCGCATTAATTGCAATACCTGATAGGGCACTGCATAGGGCAATTGGGTAGTGACCAGCCGCGCGAGGCGGCTGGGATTAAACTGACCACTGATCACTGACCGCTGACCACTGCTCTTACCGCATGGCCTCGATGAATGTGACCTTGTTGATCTCTTTCAGCGTAGTCAGTCCGAGCCGGACCTTATCGAGCGCCGACTCGCGCAGAAAACGCATGCCTTCTTCGCGCGCGGCCCGGCGGATTTCCGACGTCGGCTTTCGCGCCAGAATCATTTCGCGGATGCGGTCGCTCAAATCCAGCAACTCGTGAATCGCGGTTCGGCCGCGGAAGCCCGTGCCCGCACACTCGATGCATCCCGGGCCTTCATACAGCGCCACGTTCGACCACTGCACCGGGTCAAGGCCGCTGGCCTCGAGCACGTCCGGCGGATAATTTACCTGGGTGCGGCAGGATTCGCAGATCAACCGCACCAGTCGCTGCGCCAGAATGCAGTTCAGCGCCGAAACAAAGTTGTAAGGTTCGACGCCCATGTTCAGGAAGCGTCCGATCACGTCGACTACGTTGTTGGCGTGGACCGTGGTGAAAACCAGGTGGCCGGTAAGCGCCGATTGAATGGCGATCTGCGCCGTCTCCTGATCGCGGATCTCGCCGACCATGATTTTGTCGGGATCGTGTCGCAGGATCGAACGCAGCCCGCGCGCAAAGGTTAATCCCTTTTTCTCGTTGACCGGAATCTGCGTGATGCCGCGAAGCTGGTATTCGACCGGATCTTCAATGGTGATGATCTTGTCTTCGTCGGTCTTGATCTCATTCACTGCGGCGTAGAGCGTAGTGGTCTTGCCGCTGCCGGTCGGTCCCGTCACCAGCACCATGCCGTAAGGCTCTTTAATGTAGCGGCGGAATTTGCGCAGGTCGTCTTCATCAAACCCAACCACTTCCAGGGTGAGAGACTTGAACTTCTCGCTCATCGATTCTTTATCGAGCACGCGGAGCACAGCGTCTTCGCCGTGAATCGAAGGCATGATGGAGACGCGGAAGTCGATGGCGCGGCCGTTGTATTTCACGCGGAAGCGGCCGTCCTGGGGCACGCGGCGCTCGGAAATATCCAGCTCGCTCATGACCTTAATACGCGAAATCACGGTCGAGTGATGTTCCTTGCCGATCGGCGGCATGGCTTGCGTGAGCACGCCGTCGATGCGGAACTTGATCACGACCGAGTCGTCGCGGGTTTCAATGTGAATGTCGGAAGCGCGCCGCTGCAGCGCGGTAAAGATCGTGGTATCGACTAAGCGGATGATCGGGCTGGTATCGCCGGCGGCCGTCAGCTTGTCGATAGTGAGCGTTTCTTCGGCGCCGGTGGCTTCGTCTTCGCGAATAATCTGGAAGCCTTCGCTGGCCTCTTCGAGAACGCGCTGCGACTGTTCCGTCTTCTTGAGAATGTCCGAGATCTGCTTGAGCGTCGCAACTTTTGTGACGATGCGCTTCTGCAAGAGCAGGCTGATCTCGTCGATCATCATCAGCTGGCTGGGATCGGCAATCGCAATCGCCAGCTTGCCATCCGCCGTTTCTTCCAGCGGCACAAAGTTGTAGCGGAACATCAGTTCCGGAGAGAACTTTTTGAACAGCTCATGGTGAAGCTGGAAGTCAGTGAGATCGACAAACTCGCAGCGATAGCGCCGCGCCACGTCCTGAGCGCGTTCCAGGTCGGTGATGGGATTCCCCGTGGTGACCATCTGGGCGGCATTTTCGCCGTTTACGAAAAGCGATTTCTTATCTGCAGTAGCCATTCTTAAAATCCCCGAAAACAAGCTCTCAGCTTTTAGCTCTTAGCCTTTAGCTCCGGCTCTTCAGCTTTTGCTTCTGGCTAAAAGCTGAAAGCTGAGAGCTGAGAGCTAACAGCTTTTTAATGCACTCCCAGAGTGAAGATCGGCAAATACAGCGAGATCAACACTCCACCCACGAATATCGCCATGACGATCAGAATCAGCGGCTCAATTAAAGCCATGGATGCGCCCAACGCCGTCTGCACATCCTCTTCATAAAACTCGGCCACGGAATTCAGCATGGCCGGCAAAGCTCCTGTAGACTCGCCCACTTCAAGCATTTCAACCGCTAGGTCTGGAAAGATTCTCTGCTCCTCAAGACTGCCGGCCAGCCCCTGGCCTTCGCGCACTCTCACGCTCGCCCGCATGATTCCTTTTAAAATGCGGCGGCTGCTCATCGAACTGCCCGCGGTTTCCATCGAAGGCACCAGCGGCAAGCCGCCCTGCAGCAGCGTAGCCAGCATGCGCGAAAAAGTTGCCACCTGATGCTTCAGCCGGATATCGCCCAGCAGCGGCAGGCTCAAAATCACGCGGTCGATCTGGTCGGCGCCGCGATCCGTCCTCTTCCATTGCCAGAACAGAAAACCCGCCAGCGCCAGCCCGACCACGATGAACGGGAAATATTTCTGCGCGTCTTGTCCCACCGCCAGCATGAATAAAGTGATCGCCGGCAATTTCGCGTCGAGGCTGTTGAACAGCTCCGCAAACTTGGGCACCACATAGGTGAACAGAAACATCACCATGATTGTCACCACGGTGACCAGCAGCGTGGGATAGATCAGCGATACAAACAGCTTCTTGCGGAAGGTCATCGCCAGGCGCTGAAAGTTGATATAACGATTCAGCACCTCGTCAATATTTCCGCTTTTCTCGCCAGCCATCAGCGTCGTGGTATAGATCTTCGGCACCATGGGGTGCGAGGCGAATGCATCCGACAGCAACTCGCCACCCTTCACCCGCTCCCGCACGTTCTCAAGCACCTGGCGCAGATTCGGATCCTTCTGCCGCTTGATCAGCAGATCGAGCGAATTCAGAATCGGCAGCCCGGCCTTGATCAGCGTAAGAAACTGCTGGTTAAACTGCAGGAACGAGGCATTCTTCAGCTTGCGGCCACGGCGCATCGAAAAGCCGCCCGACAGAATTCCCTGCGGCTTGACCCAGTGCACCAGATAACCTTGCGAAGCAAAGCGGTCGCGCACCTCTGCCACGGAGTAGCCCTGCTCCACCTGCTGGTGGGTATGGCCACGCTCGTCCGCGACTTTTATGACAAATTCCGCCATGCCTTTTATCCGGCTCTATTCATCCTGCCATGTTCATCCAGCTATCTTCCTGCAGGCACACGACCTTCTCGGCTCAGTCTAACATTCCTGCGCGTGATCTCGCGCCCAGATCGCCACAACTTCCGCTGCTCTTAGGTATCGCAAGTAACCAGAGCATTCATATCGGGAACGGGAACTGATAGTTCGATGCCTCGCACGCCTCGATCGGAAGAGTAAGTCATCGAGCGGCGCCGGAAATTGCTGCATCAGGGATCTGGCTCTGGCTTGGAATCTCACTCGGAAGCCATCTTTCTATCGGCTGAGACTCGAAGCCGCAACTCGCTACAAATCAGCGTGATACAGCATTTCCCGCATCCAACCCTCAACGTCCCAGTTCGCTCTCCACCGTCTCCGTCCCCGCCGGAGGCGTAAACGCAAACCGTCCATCCGGGATGGCCTCGTTCTCCTTTTGATCTGTGAACCTATATTCAGTCACCGACCCGTCCACTTCATTCATCACAATCCGCGAAATCCTATGCTCCGGCGTCACCTCCAGCAAAATCTCGCTGATGCGGTCGGCCAGAGCCGCCGGAACCCCTCGCAGCACAACATCCCCAGAAGCCAGCGTAGCCACGTCAGGTGCCAGCGACAAACCCTGTAACTCCTTTTCCAGCTTGCTCTTGCCCAGCAAAAATGCAAGTGGAGAACGAATGTCATCCAGCTTCCGCGCATCGCTTCTGCGCGCCTGCCGGTCGTCCGGAACATAAAACCACGCACTTTTCCCGTCGCTGACAAACAGCTTCTGCTTGGGAGAACGGTACTCCCACCGCATCTTGCCAGGTTTTTTCAGCCCGCCCCTCGCCAGCCAAAGCGTGCCCGACTCCGTTCGCTCAATCCCCGACCCACGATAAATCTCGGTAAACTCAGCCTGCAGAGTTTGCAGGTGGTTGTAATGCGCATCCACTGCAGCAATGATCGAGTGAACGTCCATCGAGTGGAAGTCTTCCGCTGAGGCCCCGGCCGCGGCAGCAGAGCCAATCATGACCAGCAACATTGCCCTGAAAAACTTGTTCATTAATCCAATTCTACGCGACCGCTCCCGTCATCTATATACAAGTAGTCCTCTTCGCGTTCACCAAGCGGGGCATCGCTTAGGATGGATTTAGGGGGCAGCGGTTCTTATGAACGAAGACACAATCACGATCTCACCGGGACCTAACTTCAAGACCGCGATGCTGCTGGCTATTCTTGCCGACGCGCTGCAAATAGTCATCTTCCCAGTATTCGCCCCAGGCGCAATCTCCCCCGCAGACGACATCCTCGATTTCGGAATCGGCGCCGCGATGATTTATCTTCTCGGCTGGCACTGGGAATTTCTGCCGTCCTTCGTGGCCAAGCTGGTCCCCGGCGTCGACCTCGTTCCGTTCTGGACGCTCGCAGTCGCAAACGTCTATCGCAAAACCAAGCGCTTCGCCGTCACCACACACGTGAGCCAACAGGAGCAGCCCAAGCTCGAAGGCCCACGGCATCCCTGACAACAACTGTTGACCTGCGTTGCGTTACGCATTACGATAAGACGTGATCCGGTCGATCCGCCATAAAGGATTGAAGCGCCTTTAGGAGGACGATGACCCTCGCGGCGTGATCGGCGAACACACGGTCAAGCTGCGCGACATTCTGGCAAGGCTTGATGCCGCCGTTTCATTTAGTGATATGGACTTTCCGTCTTCCGGCTGCACCCGCTTAAGGGCGCCTTTAAAGGCTTCTGGGCGGTGCCAGTTCGCGCCAACTGGCGCGTAATATTTCGCCTCGCGGAAGGCGATGCGTTCGACGTAGATTACGTCGACTACCACTGAAGGAGTTTGAACATGCCGATGAAGAACCCACCTCATCCCGGCGGCTTCGTACTGCGCCAATGCATCGAACCTTTAGGCTTGACGATCACTCAAGCCGCTGCAGCCCTCGGAGTCACCCGTACAACCTTGTCCGAATTGGTCAATGAAAAGCGCGGGATCTCTCCCGAAATGGCCGTTCGCCTGTCCAAGGTTTTCGGCGGCAGCGCCGCAACCTGGCTTACCCAGCAGGCCCATTACGACCTCGCCCAAGTCCGCGCCGACCGCATCAAACTCAAGAGGCTGGAATTCGCATAATTGTCACCTCAGATCGAATCGGGTAACAATTTGACTGCTCCTACTTCTTGGGATGCGAGACGCTGTAGGGAGACGAAGCAACCAGATATTTGCCCTCGTCGCTGTTGACCAGATCAACGTCGAATGAGTAGTCGCCATTGCCACCGGGGAAAAGACGCGCGCGGATGTAGTAGACCTTGCCAGCCTCTGCGGTGAAGCCCATCATGGCAAAGGCGCGCGAACGCTCTTGCAGGCTGGACTGCCAGTTAAGACACACGTGGTGGTCTCCGGGTTCGCCGGAAACCAGTAGATAAGAACTGCCTCTACTGGCTCCAACCCAACGGCCATCCATACCCACCTTAATGACCGCGCCATCCACATCCTTTGGATCAATGCCGGGTCGCCCGCAATCCGGGCATTGTCCGAGATCTGCAATCAGATAGACGGTGGCCTTGCCGGTATCGGGCTGGGGAGTAGGGTGTCGGCCGGGATCGGCCTTAGCGTCGAAGTTCACGCCAGCGGGACCGCACGCGGCTTCGGCCGCAGCGATCGCGGCCTGGTCTTGAGCGAAAGCGGATGCGGCGAAAAAGATTACGAAGAGAGCGGCTTTCATGTCTTTTCTCCCGCTGGAACTGCGCCGCCGCGTTGAGTTGGTTGACCGGATCTAAGGGGCCAGTGTTAGGTCGCTCGTCCGGGCGCGACGCCAGCTAGGCGCAGCATAACCCACGGAAACTGAGATGAGTGCAGAGATTTGTCGAGTTTTGCAAAAGTACGTCAGTTCGGTGCTTCGACCATCCGAAAGCAGATACAGGATTTGCGGGACGTGCGGGAACTTCTCGCGGGGCCGCTCCGTATAGCTCTGTGTTGGGGTCAGTCGGGGTGACGCCATCCGACCGCCTGGGGTATCATTTCATTCCAGCAAGAATAGAGGTTCCTCCATGAAAATCCGGTGGCTGATTCTGTTTCTCCCGGTGGTTTCGGTGATCGTGCTTTCGCTGGCCGTGATGCAGCATGCTGCCAAAGCAGCAGCCCCACAGCAACCGGCCACAATCGTCAGTGCCGCCACTGGTTCCATGCCCGCCAACAACTCGACGGCGACGATCCCCGACACTACGCTCGCCATCAACTCCGACAAGCCCATGTCGGAGCGCATCGTGCATTACGAAATCGATGCAAAGTACAACGCGGAAACGCACATCGTCGACGCCACCGAGGTGCTCACTTACCACAACGTGACCGGGCAGGCGCTTGACCATTTTCCATTCCATCTCTATCAGAATGCGTTTCAACCCAAGGCCACGTGGGTGAACGAAGCCAAGCTCATGGGCAGCCGCGACACCAGCTACGCCAAGTGGGAAGACAAAGACTACGGATCGGAAGAAATCAAGAGTATCGAAGTAGTCGGCCAGGGCGATCTGACCACGCAGTTGCACTACATCGCGCCCGACGATGGCAACAAAGACGACAAGACCGTAATCGACATGCCCGTGACTAAGCCCATCGCGCCCGGCGAAACCGTCCAGTTCAAAATTACGTTTCAGACCAAGTTCCCTGAGACGCAGGCGCGCTCAGGATACAAGCGCGACTTCGTGCTCGGTGGACAATGGTTTCCCAAGGTCGGCGTCTTCTGGCACGGAGCATGGAACTGCCACCAGTATCACAACACCACCGAGTTCTTCGCCGACTTCGGCGTCTATGACGTCAAGCTAACCGTGCCGCAATTTGAAATAGTGGGCGCGAGCGGAGTCAAGGTCAGCGAGGCGAACAATGCCGACAACACGAAAACGCTCACCTATCACGGTGACGACATTCACGACTTCGCCTGGACCGCGAGCCCGCGATACAAAGTAAAAGATGACGGCGTCTTCCAGGGCCAGATGGGCCCAGTGCGAATGCGAATTCTAATGCAGCCCGCACACTGGAGTCAGGTCGAACGCCACGAAAAAATCCTGAGGGAATCTCTGGACCACTTCGAGCGCTGGTACGGCCCGTATCCCTACAAGACGATCACCCTCGTCGATCCCGAGCCCGATTCAGCCGCCGGAGGCATGGAATATCCTACATTCATTACTGGCGAAACCAGCTGGTTCATGCCCGAGGGTTTGCACATGCCCGAACTCGTGGTCGAGCACGAGTTCGGCCACCAGTACTGGTACGGCATGGTCGCGACCAACGAATTCGAAGATGCGTGGATGGACGAGGGCATCAACAGCTACACGGAAGTGAAAGTGCTCGATTCGATTCTTGGGAAGAACACATCCATCTGGAATATGGCAGGCGTCACCATGGGAGAAAGGGAATTGCAGCGGGTGGGCTACATTGGCGTGGCCGATCTTGATCCCATCGCGAAGAACGCCTACGAATATTACAACTCCGGCTCCTACGCCGGGATTACCTACGGCAAGACGGCCAGCGTACTGCTGACGCTCGAAAGCATCATCGGCGAAGACACCATGGCGAAGGCCATGCATGTCTACTTCATGAAGTATCGCTTCACTCACCCCACCAAAGAAGATTTCCTGAAGACGATCGAAGAAGTTTCCGGCAAGGACCTGCGCTGGTATTTCAATCAGGCGATCTACGGCGTGCAGGTGATGGATTACAAGGTGCTGAGGACCGAATCCCTTCCAGTGAACTGGTACGACGAGAAGAAAAACGCGAGTAAGGACGACAAAGATACGGTCTATCGCTCCTACGTGTGGCTGCAACGCAAAGAAGACTTCGTGATGCCGGTCGACGTACAAATCAAATTCGAAAACGGTGAAACCATCCGCGAGCACTGGGACGGAATAAACCGCTGGACCAGGCTTGGTCCGTACGAGAAGAAAACCAAAATCGAGTCGGCGGAAATAGATCCGGATCACAAAATCCAGATAGACCGCAACGATTTCAACAACAGCTACACTGCCGAAGCCCATGGCAAGCCAGCGCGCAAGGTGTCGAATTACTGGATGTTCGCAACCCAATGGGTAAGCCAGGCGCTAGCGTGGTGGGGAGTTTAAAGAAGGAATTGGAGCAACGCATGACACAGAATCAAGGTTTACTCGGCAGCGGTTGGAGCATGGTCAGCCGCAACAAGCGCTACATCGTCTGGTTCTATCTATTGAACCTGGCGCTCGCCTTTTTCGGCACGGCTGCATTCAGCAATCAGGCGCACACTATTCTCGATCACAGCCTGCTCGCCGACCGTTTGGTGCATGGCTTCGATCTGGGAGTGTTTGCTGAACTGCTTGCCCGGCCAGAGTTCGGCTCGACTCAGGCTTTGAGCGCGCCGGCCGCCGATTTCGTTTTCCTCTTCTTCATGGCAACTGCGCTGTTCCTGCCCGGCGTGCTGCAAGGTTACGCTTCGACCTACCGTTTACCGCGCCCGGATTTCTTCCGCGCTTGCGGGCGCAATCTCTGGCGGTTTATCCGGCTGCTGGTTCTGGCGGGCATCGTGATGGGAATTGTGGCAGGTGTGCTGTTCGGCATTCGCGCGCCGCTGTTGAAGGCCGCAGGAGAAAGCACCAACGAAATGCTGCCGTTCTATCTTTCGCTGGCGACGTTGCTCGTGATTTTTCTGGTGATGAGCGTCCTGCGCATCTGGTTCGATCTGGCGCAGGCCGACGTCGTTCTAAGCGATCAGCGGGCAGTACGCAAGTCGATTGCCGCAGCCTTCCGCCATACCTGGCGCGGCTTAGGACGCCTGTTGGCAAGTTACGTAATTGCCACGATTGTAGCGGCAATTTTATTAGTGGCTGGAATTTGGGTGTGGATGAAGTTTGTTCCGCCCGCCAGTGTGCTGGGCGCGTTCTTCGTCAGCCAGTTGACTCTGCTCTTCTTGCTGATTCCACGTTTCTGGCAGCGCGGCGTCGCAGTGAGTTACTACTTGCAGAACATGGTGCAGCCAATTGCGGTCGTCGAAACTTTCACGACCGTAGCCGTCGTCTCACCCGTAGTGACTGAACCGGTTGTCGAGCCGGTGCTTCCAAATGTTCCGCCGGAAACGCAAGCTTCGTAACGTCATCGCACAGGCGACGGAACTCTCAGCCTTTTCGCGCCGCCAATTCCCGCACTGCGCGAAAAGCCTGATCAATCGCCTCGTTGGTGTAGGCCGACGCTCCCGCATCCGAGTTCGCGATGGCAATCTGTCCGAACGTTTTGCGCCCGATCACCCACGGCTTCTCATCCTCCGCCCAGTCAGGATCGAACAGCGGATTGTACGAATACGCATATCCGTGCGCCCAACGGTTCACTGTGATGCCGTCAATGTCGCGCGCCGGATCAAAGCCCGCGCTCCCAAGCATGCGTCCAAGTTGCTCGCGCACATTGCGCTCGAACGTTGAGAACGAAGTGCGCATCAACTCAGCGCGTCCCGCGCGATGTTGATCGCGGCTCGGCAATCCCGGTTTGCACGGCGTGCGAAGCATAAAGAGGACCATCGGTTCTTCCGGCTTGCCAGGAAATGCGTAATCGCCCAGGCTCACAGGAAAATCGAGCGCCGTGTATACGTGATAACTTCCCGGCGACTCAATGTGCCGAACTCCAAGGTTTTGAAATGACGTCCAGTTGCGGATGGCAACATGCGTGTACACCAGCGGCGCCTTCACCAAGTAGGCCAGCGCTTCCTTCTGCTTCTCCGGCAACTCCGGACAAACGTAAGGAATCATGCCGTTGTAGCAGGCGAGCACACATTGCTTCGCCCGCACGGCCTGCAACTTCTTCCCGCGCACATAAGCAATTTCAACTTCTTTAGACGCATCCTTCGACGCGCCATTCGTATGCTTCACATTCATGACTGTACTGTTGAGGCGGACCCGCGTAGCGGATCCATCGCGGTCCAGGCGGCTATAGTCGGCTCGCGCCGTCACCACGTCTTCCATGCTGTGTCCGGGAATCGCGCCCGGAATCAGCGACCGCACCAGCAGCCGCGCAACAGATGCGTTTCCATCCGGGAAATGAAAGATGTAGGGCTCTTCTTCTTTGTCAGGGCCAAGATCCATGCCATCGAAGCCGGGATAGGTGAAGCCGCCGTAATCATCTCCCGCGATGTAGCAGTACATCGCGGGAACTGCGTCGATACCGACAGTGAACTCGTCGTGCGTGAACGTTTGAAAAAACTTCAACGTGTCAGGATGCACTTTGCACATCTTCGTCAGAAAATCGGCGTAGCTGATCTTCGACAACTTTGCAATCTTCTGATCCTGCGAGAGCCCAGGAAAGTAATCGATTTTTTCTGCGTAAATGCGCGCAATGTCTTTTCGCACTTCATCGCTGAGCGGCGTCTTTGCCAGCCACTCGGGCCAAGGCGCTGCTCCCATGCCCTCGACAAGCCGGTCTTCGCCGAAAGTTTCTTTATCAAAAAAATATCCGGTTCCCAACTTTCGCGACGCATACAAGTTTTTGTCGTAGGCTTTGAAAAACTTCTGCGTGTCGATCCCCAACTCGGCCAGCAATGCCTTGGCCTCAGGGCTATATTTTCCCGGGCTTTCAATCGACTGCGTTCCGCCATAGCCGAGCAACATGCGGCCACCGGAATGGAACTCGTTGCGCTTGGCGTGTCCGCCGAAGTCATCGTGATTGTCGAGCACCAGCACGCGCGCTTTTTCGCCAGCGCTCTTGCGGAAGAAGTATGCGGCCGCAAGCCCGCTGATTCCGCCGCCGACTACGACCAGGTCGTAGGTTTCGCCCGTCGATTGCGGCGGTCCGTCCGCATCCCAAGTCTCGCCATCGCGTAAGCGGTGCGCGTAAGTAAACGTGCCGTCGTGATTGCCGCGCATGCCGGTGAGCGCGGGAGGATAATATTCCGCTGCTTGCTCAGGCGCGAATGGCGCATCAGACGCGGCGGTTTGCGGCGCTCCTGTTTCAAGCGAGAATTCCGCGGGCGCCAGCGCTGCGAGAGCGCGCTGGCTGGCCAGCAATCCTCCGATGCCGACAACGGCTCCATTCAGAAAGTCCCGCCGCGAAATCGGGCGGTCCATGCCCAGTTCGCGGTCCTTCTTTTCGTCGACCCGCTTTTCGTCGCTCCACTTTTCCTTGGCCAAGGGCGAACGCCTCCTTGAAACGCAGCGATTATAAAGGATGCGAAGCCGTCGACACGTTTACAGCAAAACGATAGTGATTCCCTGATTGCGGCGGCCTAGATCAGAGTCGCCTTTGAGTTCGGAATGCGATTGCAGAAGTTTCCAGGTTTGCTCGTCCGACTTCGACCAGTTCTCTCCGAAGATACAGCCGCGAACTTGGCCGTTCTCGGCCAGTTCCATCAAGCGCTTCTGCACAGCGATGCGAATGTCGCCGCCCGCGCCTGTCGATCCGTAGCCATGGACCAGCTTGAGCAACTTTGCCTTCTCCTGGCGCGCGACAGCAAGTTCCTGGTCAAGGCGCTGCAGTGCTTCGTGAACCTGCGGCATGTCGGATTTGAGGTTGACGGTTTTCATAAGAGCAGGGGTCAGTGGTCAGTGGCTAGTGAACGGCATCGATTTTATTGACGGCGATCGCCGGCTACCGATCCCTCTCTCCGTTGAGCATTCCGACGCAAAATAAAGTTTGGCGCTGTTGCGGCATCGTGGCGGCTACGGTCGATCCACTTGCTTTTTGTGCTTAAAATCGAAAGGTAACCCCCCTCCCCCCCGTTTTGCAAAATCTCTGGAATCATCAGGTTGGCGGAAATTTCCCCGCAAGATACTGATCCCAAATCAGTTAGATCCCAAGTTCCTTTTAATCAGCGACTTAGGGCTGGGCAATTTGGATTTGGCCGACTGAAGCCGACGGTCACTGCCTCAGCCATGATTGCTCAAGTTCGATGTCCTGCGCAAGGTCCAGATGTCACAAGGGCCTTGTGACATCGCTACGGGCAATGTTATTTCCCACGTATTGCCCATAGAGGCGGTCTTAAGTCCCTTGCCCCCAAGTCTGACTACTTTCTGGACGGGAGGATAGTAAATTTCTTCCGTCCGGGAAGTCGATACGTTTCAAAGTCGTCGTGATCGATGGTCAGAATTGTGCTGAGGCGCTCGCGGGCCGCGAGGTGAACGAGCGTGGCGTCGGCGAAATCCATCGGCCGGTCGGAGTACTGAGCCATTAGAGCATGAAGTTCGAGTAGGTCAGGGTCAACCATGGGATGAATCTTGAGCGCACCCGAGCGGACGAACCGCCAGGCTCGTTCGATATTGTGCGGGTTCTTCCCCGTCAAGTGGAAAGTCTCGGTGAGCACCGCCTCCGTCGTGAGCAGGGGAATACGAATTGACTGTAACGCTTGCAGGCAAGCGTGATGCCATCTATCGCGGTCGTCCACGATAGCTAGAATCGCGCCGGTGTCAATTAGCCCGGCGGCCGAAGCGACGAGCGAGGGCATTCGATTCCTTGAGATGTTTCTTGTAAATGATTTCCCGGACGAGTTCGCTGGCCCGTTCGGCGCGGGTCGGGTCGTTGCCGTGGATCGTGCCCACGGTGGCCATCACACGTTTGCGGATGGCGGCCTGCTCGGCGTCGTCTCCGTCATCGCCGTTACGGTGCTCAGCGAGCCATTCGGCCGTGATCCGCTCCAGAAGTTTTGCCACGGAAGTGCCTTCGCGTCGAGCCTCGCTCTCCAGTTCGGCCTTTCTTGCGGCCGAAAGGCGCCAGCTATAAACTTCGGTCTTCATGCACTACAGTGTAGTGCAAAAACGGGGGCTAAATCAATATTTACTTCGCCTTAGCGTCCGACGCTTTCAAATCGCTGAGCAGGCGCTGAAACGCTTCCTGATACGAGTCGTGGTCCTTCCAGTTGCTGAAGTCGGGGATGAAATACTCGCGAATCTCGCGGGCGGAATCTTTGCCGGTGTCGGCGTCGAAGCACTCCCAGTCGCGCAGTGTTTCAAAGGGTGCGAGCCGGATGGGGAACAGCACGCGCCGCTGGTCGCGCACCTCGCGCTTGCGGGCCTTGGCGATTTCCGTCTTCACCCACTCGCTCTCCATGCTGTGCGGCGACAGGATCAGCAGCAGCTTGTCGTGCAGGCGGATGGCTTCGTCGATCTGCTCGTGCAGTTTCCTGCCGCCTTGAATGTCGTGCGGGGCGAACCAGCAGCGTACACCTTTGTTCTGCAGGTCGGCCCACCCGTCCGCTGTGCTCCTAGCATCAGTCATTGCTAGGTTACTGCCGCACTTAATGGTGACCGATATCATAGACAAAATTCAGAATACGGCGCAGAGTAGATTCACAATTCTCCACTAAGTGATGTTGGTTGCAGTAGCTTAGTGTCTGTGTTAGTCTTCGCACCGCCAGACAACTGGCGACCGCACATAGCAGAACTTACTAGGAGAACCTATGCCAATTCCACGTAAGGGAGTTAAGATCGAACTAAATAAGGCTGAACCGAGCGTGTTAACGCCCGAAAAGCTCAAAGAACAACTGAAAAACATCGGCCTGACCTGTGCCGATACCAGCTTGCCTAGACTGAAGGAATTCATTCAAGAGGTTGAGAACGGGATTCCTCCCGGTCTCGTTCAGACATACGGCATTTTGCAGCCCGCCAAGAATCTAGCCAATCGCGTGCAGGGCCTTGCCATGAATTGGGAAGAGGCGGCCACCGGAAATTGGACCATTAAAGACTTCGGATATTCCTCTGAGCTCGAGCTCATCCAATATAAGGCCCATTTTGATTGGCTCGCGGAAACCAAGCAGAATTTCACCGGGCGCAGATCGCAGGACAAGTACGTCCGCCGCTATGACAGCATCGCTTCCATCAAGGACTTTTTTGCCGACACCACCACATCAGCCTCCGCCGCCGTTGTCAAAGGGGTTGACAAGTCCTCTCTCAACGCTGCCATGAGTAACGCAATTCAGCCCTTAGACGACCAGAAAGCCCAGGATTACGATAAAAGCGACAGCCGCGTTTTGTTCTTGGTAGATAATTACGATAAGGAAAAGAATGAGGCGGATGCCATCGGCGTTTTAACCGTGGAATGGCATTTGATCATCAAGGACTACAAGGAAAAGAAGAAAGCCCTGCAGCACGATACCACGCTCGAAGTGAATGTCAGAGCTGTCACCTACGATAACCTGGACGTTCTGGCCGCCGATGTCCGTGCCATCAAAGCCCACTTCGGCGGAAACTTAGCTCTCTCCATGATGGGCATCCCCCCGAAAGATACAAGCCTCATAATCTATGAGAAAGAGCCGCCTGAGAGCGCGGACACTTTCCAGCATGCCCTGCCCGTCACCCAACTCAGCAACTATCTCGACCGCTTGGTCCTGTTCGCTCCCGACTTACAACTCATCGGCAGTGTCGACAACTCGAATTCGGCCGTTGCCACCACCTATGCTAAGAGTGTTACCACCGGCTTTACCTTTAGCAGTTCTCAAACCTTAGGAATTAAGGTGGCTGCCGAAGCCGGCGTCGTCTTCGCCAAGGCCTCCTTCGAGTTCAGCTTTTCCATTTCATTCACCGAACAATATTCCACGTCAAGCACTGAGACCGTGAGCTTCGGTGTCCCGGCCGGGCAGAAAGCCTTTCTCTACCAGGGCACTTTGCGCTCTCGAATCCTGCGCTATGACCCGGCGAAGGACTCTTATAGGTATCAGGAAGAGGCAAGTTTCCTGACCACTATCTTCGATACGTTAAAAGAGCCGATTCCTGCTAAGAAGCCGGTAGTTTTGCGCCAATTGTCAGAATAATGTCGCGACCTTCTTAGTTAGGAGAATTAGTTCAGAAGGATCCCCGGCGGATGGCGAGAGTCTAAACTGGGTGCCCCATTTCTCGCGCTCTGTGCGAGAAGTCGGGCTTTTGGCTGACAGCTTAAGATAGGCCGGAGTTGGTCATCTCAACTATCGTCTGTCACCGCCGATCGCCCTGTGGTAGTCGCAAGGCCCCACTTCTCGCAAAGGACGCGGGAAATAGGGCACCTGGGGTCAAAGGCAGATTGTTGGGCGGGTGATTGGTCGCTGTGGGCTGACAGCATATTCCTCGGCGATACGGCCGCTTTCGGGATGATAAAGCTGGTCATCATCCCATCTCTGGGGCGACTTAACGACGGGGCTGGGGAGCCCGCGTGAGAATTGGTGTCGTCCCTCCGGGACTCTGTTCCGTTTTTTCTGTGCTTATCCAGGACTTCGTCCTGGGCTATTATATGGAGCCCCTCCGGGGCTGCTATTTCTTCCGGCTTCGAATAGCTTCTCTCGCTTCTTTGTCTGCGGTGCGGCGGCGTTCGGTTTCGCGTTTGTCCCACAGCTGCTTGCCTTTGGCTAGGGCTAGTTCAACCTTTACTTTGCCATTCTTGAAGTACATGCGGACCGGGATTAGCGTCAGTCCTTTTTGTTGGGTCTTGCCGATCAGCTTGCGGATTTCTTCTTTATGCATTAACAGCTTGCGCGTGCGCAGAGGTGCGTGGTTGTTCATGTTGCCGTGCTCGTAGGGGCCGATGTGGGCGTTGAGGAGCCAGAGCTCGCCGTCCTTGACCAAGCCGTAGGAATCTTTGAGGTTGGCGAGGCCCCTGCGGACCGATTTGGCTTCGGTTCCGGTAAGAACAACGCCGCACTCAAATTTTTCCAGCAAGAAGTAGTTATGTGAAGCGATCCTATTAACGGCGGCGTCTCGTTGGCCGGAGGCTGTCGGCTCGCGGCGCGGCGCCTTTTCTTTGCTGGGCTTGGTTTCGTGGGTGGATTGGCGGGGCATGGTGGCTCGGGCAGTTTTAATCTTACCAGCAGAAGGTGGGCTTCGGGCTTCGGCTATCGGGCTTTGGCCTTAGCCAGATGGCTTCAGGTGCCGGAGATTCTCGTGAGGGAAGCTGCCCATGGAAACTCCTTGCGGAGTCCGAGGTGACGCAGAGCGGTAAGGGGTCCCCTCAGCTTCGCTCGGGGCAGGTTCTTCGACTGCGTTGGCCTTCGCTTTGCGAAAGCCAACTTCGCTCTGGATGACAGAGGAGTAGAGGGCGCAGCTGTTGAGCCGAAGCCCGAAGCCCGTTAGGACTACGACTAAAGAGTGTAACTCCCGTGCGGGCAATCACATCGGGACGTGCGAAACGCGATGCTATAATCGCTGCAAAACCATTACTTATTGTTTCGAATGTAGTGATTCCCAGGTTCGCTGGCCTTCGGGGTACAGACTGCTTGTCCGGCGAAGAATTTTGTAGATGAGGTTTCGAATGAGACGTCTAATGCCCGCGGCAATATTGCTGCTGGTCGTGGTTGCTATCCTGCCCGCCATTGCCGATAAGGCCAAGACCAGCTATGAAAAGGGCCAGGACGCCGAGGCTCGCGAAAATTACGAGACCGCTTACGAGTTCTACAAGCAGGCCTACGACCAGAAGCCGAAGGATTTGCGCTATAAAGCTTCGTTTGAGCGCATGCGGTTTAAGGCGGCGGCCACGATTGTTCATCATGGAATTCTTCTGCGCGACCAGGGCAAGCTGCAGGAGGCGCTCGGCGAATTTCAGAAGGCGGCGTTCATCGATCCCTCACTGTTTGCCGCGCAGCAGGAATTAAAGCGCACGCAGAAGATGATCGACGATATCAATAACCCTCCGCCACAGGCAGCCGGGCCGCCGACCGGCATCGAGCGCAGGCTTCGGGATGCGGCTGGTCCGGTAGAACTTGCGGCTATCTCAACCGTGCCGATTACGGTGAAGCTCACCGAAGATTCCAAAGTCATTTATCAGACCATTGGACAGTTGGCTGGAATTAACGTTCTGTTCGATTACGACTACACCTCGCGGCGCATTAAAGTCGAACTGAATGGAGTGACTCTGGAAGAAGCGTTGAAGATTACGGCGCTGGAATCGAAAACTTTCTGGCGGCCGGTGACGGCGAACACGATTTTTGTCGCGCAGGATAACGCGGCCAAGCGCAAGGAACTCGAACAGAGCGTCCTCAAGACTTTTTATCTATCGAATCTGTCGGCGCCTACCGAGTTGCAGGATGTGGTGAATGCGATCCGCGCCGTGCTCGATGTGCAGCGCGTGCAGCAGTTGCTCTCGCAGAATGCGCTGGTGGTGCGCGGCACGCCCGATCAGATCGCTCTGGCTGAGAAACTTGTAGATGATTTGGATAAGGCGCGCCCGGAGGTGGTGGTTGACATCGCCGTCTTACAGGTGAGCAAAGACAGATCGCGCACCTTAGGATTTCTCCCGCCGAGTAGTGCCACGGTTACTTTGCAAAGTAATATCAACACCAGCACTACTTCGACGACCTCGACTACGGGCACAACCAGCACCGGTTCGAGCGCCGGCGGTCTGGAGTTAAATACTCTGGGCAATCTGAACGCCACTGATTTTCAGGTTTCGATTGGCGCCGCCAACCTGTCGGCCGTGATGGGCGATAGCGATACAAAGATGTTGCAGAATCCGCAGGTTCGGGCGCTCGACAATCAGAAGGCGACGCTCAAGATCGGCGAACGCGTGCCGGTGGCCACGGGATCGTTCCAGCCCGGAATCGGCGGCGTGGGCATCAATCCTCTGGTGAATACGCAATTTCAATATCTGGACGTAGGCGTGAACATCGACGTGACTCCGCACGTGCACGCGGACCGCGAAGTGACGCTGAAGATCACGATGGAAATCTCGTCAGTAGTGGGGCAGTCAAGTATCGGCGGCATCAGCCAGCCGATCATTGGGCAGAAGAAAATCGAGCACGAAATCCGTCTGGCGGATGGCGAGCCGAGCCTGATCGGCGGCATCTTCGACGATTCGTCGACTAGGTCGTTAAGCGGAATCCCGGGGCTGGCGCAAATACCAATCCTGAAATACCTCTTCGGACAGACTACGCAGGATAAATCGCAGGACGAGACGGTGTTCGCGATCACTCCGCACATTATTCGTGCAGCCGGCGTCAGCGAGTTGAATCAACGGCCGATCGACATTGGCACGGCGAGCACCATCGAGTTGCGGCATATCAGCCACGCGACTCCGCCCGCTGCTGCGGGTCAGGCTTCGGTGACCGCCGCGGCGCAGGCTCCGGCTAGTCAGGTGACGAGTACTCCGGCGCCGGCTGTGACTGTGGCGGCCACTCCGAACTTCTTATTTGATCCAGGGCAGATCACGGCGGTAAAGGGCAACACGTTTGTGGTGAACCTGATGATTTCTGGGGCGCAGAATGTGTACTCCGTGCCAGTGCAGATGAATTACGACATGACCAAACTGCAACTGGTGAACATCTCAAGCGGCGGATTCCTCGCCCAGGATGGGCAGGCTGTAGCCGTGGTGCACCGCGAAGATGAGACTACCGGAGCGTTGCTGATCACCGCGACGCGTCCGCCGGGCTCGGGTGGAGTTACCGGGCAAGGAACCGTGGTTACGCTGACGTTCCAGGCTAAGGCCAGCGGACAAACTCCTCTGACCATCACCCGCGGCGGAGCGCTCGATCCCACTCAGAAGGCGATCACGGTGAATGGAGCGCAGGCTTCGGTGACCGTGCAATAAGGATAGGCAGCGAACTCGGAAAAGGCAGTTCGAAATTCGTCGGTGGGATTCATGGTTCGGTAGTATGGGTAAGTTTCAATTTGTTTTGAAAGGGTGCGGCTTCAGCCGCGCCGTAAATGCTTCAAAAATTAATTGCGGCTTTAGCCGCCCATTGTTCAGGATTGCGAGTTCAGGATTTTAGGATCAGGATTTTTTGAGATGAAGCTGCAAAGATTCATGCGCGGGCGCAGCGCGAAACCCACACGGGGCTTTACGCTGCTCGAGTTGATCATCGCGACATCGATCGTGGTTATTCTTTCGACCATGGCGGTGCCGCTGGCAAGGCTGACCATCCAGCGGGAGAGAGAGCGCCTGCTGCGGGCCGACTTATGGCAGATGCGCGATGCCATCGACCGCTATAAGGACGCGGCCGACCGGAATCTATTTCAGACCAAAGTGGATAGCCAAAACTATCCGCCCGATCTCGAAACGCTGGTAAAGGGCGTGGACGTGCAAGGCAAGAAACTGCGATTTCTGCGCCAGATTCCCGTCGATCCCATGACCGGCACTACGGAATGGGGCATGCGTTCCATGCAGGATGATCCGGATTCGGATTCCTGGGGCGGGCAGAGCGTGTTCGATGTCTTCACAAAGTCGCAAGGCATCGGACTCGACGGCACGAAGTATAAGGACTGGTAAATGGCAAGCAGGCTAAAAACCGGGCGGGGCTTCACGCGGCAGCGGGGTTTCACGCTACTCGAAATGATGATCGTGATGATCATCATGGGGATACTGTTGTCGATTGCACTCCCCATTTACACCCAAGCGGTGGTGAGAGCGCGTGAGGCCGTGCTGCGCAACGATTTGTTCGAACTGCGCAAGCTCATCTCGCAGTACACGCTCGACAAGCAGAAAGCGCCACAGTCGCTCGATGACCTGGTGCAAGCAGGTTACCTGAAAGAGCTTCCTAAGGACCCGATGACGCGTGAATCGAACTGGGAGCCGAAGATGGAAGAGAACGTCATTTCCAGCCCAGACCAGCAGGACGCCGGCATCGACGATGTGCATTCGGCGTCGAATCTGACCTCGAGCGACGGCACGGCCTACTCAACCTGGTAGGCGAACTGGCTCCCGAAAAAACGCCGTGTTTTTCCTCTGTGTGACCCTGTGTCCTCTGTGTTAAAGAATTAGAAGATGATATCCCGCTCAACCGCCCCAGCGTGAGCCAAACCGCCAAACCGCCCCACTGTCGAAACCGTCACAGACCCATTGTGACATCTGACCTTGCGCACGATTCCAATATGTCTCATGATTGCCCTGCCAGAGGTGGTGCGGCAGTGGAGCCCGCCGAAGCGCGAATCAGGTCCTAAGTCCTTTGCATCCAGGATTTTGCCCGTAAGTCGCTGATTCCAATATATAACTTTGCAATTTCCCTCTAACTCGATGATTCCAATATACCGGGGGGGAGGGGGGTATCGAGAAGCTGAATGAATGTAGGCAGAAATCTTCATCCTCGCAAAGCCTGGATTTGCGCTACAGCGCAAATTTATTTGCCCCCATTCCCAAATTAGTTCCTGGCGAGTTGTCTTGATACCATCTACTTATGCCCGTCGAAACTGAGATTCAGGCTTATACCTCGATCCGCGCGCCTCGCGGAAACTCCATCACCTGCAAAGGCTGGCAGCAGGAAGCTGCCATGCGCATGCTCATGAATAATCTCGACGCCGACGTTGCCGAGCGCCCGCAGGATCTAGTCGTCTATGGCGGAACCGGCCGCGCTGCCCGCAGTTGGGAGGCTTACCACGCGATCGTTGCGACTCTGAAAAAGCTTGAGAACGACGAGACTTTACTGGTGCAATCTGGAAAGCCTGTCGGTGTTTTCAAGACGCACGATCATGCGCCGCGCGTGCTCATCGCGAATTCAAATCTCGTAGGCCATTGGTCGAACTGGGAGAAGTTCAACGAACTCGAGCGCGCCGGTTTGATGATGTACGGGCAGATGACTGCGGGTTCGTGGATCTACATCGGCTCACAAGGAATTGTGCAGGGAACGTTCGAAACATTTTCTGCGGCGGGCGAAAAACATTTTGGTGGAGACCTCGCGGGCAAGCTGATTGTCTCGGGCGGAATGGGCGGAATGGGCGGCGCGCAACCACTGGCCGCGACTATGACAGGCGCGGCGTTTCTGGGAATCGATGTCGATCCCGAGCGCATCAAGAAGCGGCTGAAGACCGGCTATTGCGACTTCATGGTGACCACGCTCGATGAGGCGCTGCGCATTCTGAAAAATGCGGTGCGCAAGAAAGAAAATGTTTCGGTCGGATTGGTAGGGAATTGCGCGGACGTGATTCCGGAACTCGCTGCGCGCGGCGTCGTGCCTGACATTCTTACCGATCAGACGTCCTCGCACGATCCGCTGAATGGATATGTGCCGAACGGTATGACGCTCGCGGAGGCCGTCGACTTACGAAAAAACGACCCCAAGGTTTATCAGGAAAAATCGCTCGACGCGATTGCCGCGCACGTGGAAGGCATGTTGCGCTTGCAGAAGATGGGATCGGTGACGTTTGATTACGGCAACAATATCCGAACGTTCGCGTTTCAGCGCGGCGTAAAGAACGCTTACGATTTTCCCGGGTTCGTGCCCGCGTATATTCGTCCACTATTTTGCGAAGGACGAGGCCCGTTCCGCTGGGTAGCTCTATCGGGCGAAGCATCGGATATTCATGTCACCGATGAACTGGTCTTAGAATTGTTTCCCGAGAACCGCATCCTGCGGCGCTGGATTGACCTGGCGCGCAAGCGCATCAAGTTCCAGGGATTGCCGGCGCGCATCTGCTGGCTTGGCTATGGCGAGCGCGCGCAGTTTGGCCTCGCGATGAACGATCTGGTGAAGAAAGGGAAGATCAAAGCGCCGATCGTGATTGGCCGCGACCATCTCGATTGCGGCTCGGTGGCATCTCCATTTCGCGAGACGGAGAGCATGAAAGATGGTTCGGATGCAGTCGCCGACTGGCCTCTGCTGAACGCTTTGCTGAACACGGCCGCGGGCGCGTCGTGGGTGTCGATTCACAACGGCGGCGGCGTGGGCATTGGCTACTCATTGCACGCCGGCCAAGTCACAGTCGCCGACGGCACTGATGAAATGGCAAAGCGCATCGAGCGCGTGCTGACAACCGATCCGGGCATGGGGATCATTCGCCACGCCGATGCGGGATATGACGAGGCTAAGGAGTTTGCGAAGAAGAATGGCGTGAAAGTGCCGATGGGGAAGTAGCTGTTGCGGTTTGCCCGGAATGTGGTGACTGGCACTAGATCGAATCTCGGAGGTTCTTAATCGGTGGCCGATGCGCGCATAAGAGTTGAATACCGGGACTCGGCTAGGAACAGGCCAACGCTTCGCTTTTCGATTCCTTCCAAGCTGCTCCTGAATCATTTTATTGGAATGTTTCGGAGTCTCGCGGAAGGCCCCGAAATTGTTAAGCTCTCCGATCTCCCCTTCATCGAGCTAGATAGTATTCGTGAGATAGAACTGATATACATCGGCGATCGGAAAGAGCCACCTCGAAGACTGCAGCCCGGCAAGCGCCGGGCGTTCTTTCGGTGGATTCATGACTCGGAGGGTTGGATTTGGTGCGCTGAGCTTGCGGAGGCACTTAAGCATCCGGGTCACCAATATTTCGACTACGGTGAGAACAATGATGTGGATATAGAAGCATATTTTCTGGAGGACGAGCTCCAAAAGGATCGGCGAGGGAGCCCGCGTATTTCTAGTCGCTGCTAAACTGCTATAGCGTGACCTCATTCCGAAAACCAGATCAGACGATCCGGCCGCTTCTTCTGGCCAATATTGGCCGACTGATCACGCTGCGATTCGCCTCCGGCAAGCCCGGTCCGCGCCGTGGTCTCGACCTGAAGAAACTTGGCATCATCGAAGACGGTGCTGTCTTGTGCCTCGGCGGGAAAATCGTTTCCGTCGGCACCACCAAGGATGCCCTGCGCGATCCCTGGCTGAAGAAGCACCGCAAGAAAGTAACCGAGATCAACTGCGCCGGCAAAGTCGTTCTCCCCGGCTTCGTCGATTCGCATACTCATCCGGTTTTCGTCAGTCCTCGGCTGGTGGATTTTGAGAAGCGCATCGAGGGCGCTTCGTATGAAGAGATCGCTGCGGCTGGCGGCGGAATCCGATCTAGCGTTGAGGGCGTGCGAACGGCGAGCAAGCGGATTCTGGTTGAGAAAGTTCTGACTGTCTTGGGCGACATGGCCGCGCATGGAACTACTACCGTTGAGGCTAAGTCTGGTTATGGGCTGACGGTCGAGTCGGAAATGAAGTCGCTGGAAGCGATCCGCGATGCGGCTTCTCGTTGGCCGGGAACTGTGATCGCTACCCTGCTCGGGGCGCATGTGGTTCCAAAAGAATTTCAGGGTCGCTCACCAAAATACGTTGAGCTCGTCTGTAAGGAGATGATTCCGCTGGCCGCTAAGCGGAGGCTCGCCCAGTTTGTCGATGTGTTTTGCGACAAAGGGGCGTTTACTGCGGCGGAGGTGGAGCAGATTTTTGAAGCTGCCGCCCAGCACGGACTCAGCGTGCGGGCGCACGTGGGCCAGCTTTCTGAGACTGCGCTGCGGCCGCTTTTGCGATTTAATCCGGCGTCGCTTGATCACATGGACCATGTGAGCGAAGACGATGTCGCTGAGTTGGCGCGGCATGACACGGTGGCAACACTGGTCCCGGGTGCGAATTATTTTCTGGGGATGAAGGAATATCCGCAGGCGCGCAAGCTGATTGATGCGGGCGTGGCGGTGGCGCTGGCGTCGGATTACAACCCTGGCACATCTCCGACGCTGAGCATGCCGATGGCGATGTCGCTGGCGTGCACGCACATGAAAATGACTCCGGCGGAGGCTATTGCCGCGGCCACGATTAATGGTGCTTGGGCACTGCGAATCGCCGACCGGAAGGGATCGATTGAGCCGGGGAAAGATGCGGATCTCGCCGTGTTCGCGGTCGATGATTATCGCGAGATCCCTTACTGGTTCGGAGTCAACCGGTGCGCGCTGACGGTGATTAACGGTGTGGTTGCGCATCCGCAATGAACTTTTGCGATCAAGCTTTCGTATAGAAGTGCAGGACAATACTATTTTTGCCTGGCGGCTTCCGCAGCGGCTGAAGCCGTCGTGAGTGTGGGGCGTTTTTCGGCATCGCTGAAGCGGATGCCCTGATACGAATTAAAAGCCCTGATAGGAGTCAAAAGCCCTGATACGAATCTAAACCCCTTAGAAATTGTCGAATCCAGAAGTCGGTTCATTCACGAAGTGAACTTAAAGGAAATCTCCTGAGGAAAAATATGAAGCGAATTCTTGCGGTACTCGCGTTTGCGTTGACGACGTTATACCTGGCAGCAGCCCAGCGGCTGCCGGAAGTGGCCGTTCCTGAGAATTACAAACTTTCTTTCACGCCCGATCTCGACAAGGCCACGTTCGAAGGTGATGAAACCATTTCCGTCCGCGTCCTGATGCCGACTTCGGAAATTACACTGAACGCGGTGGATATCGATTTTCACGAGGTCACCATCACCAGCGGCGGCGCCACGCAAAAGGCCTCCGGTACGTATGAGAAAGAGAAGGAGATGGTGGTTCTGACAGTCGCGAAGTCTCTGCCCGCAGGTCCGGCGACCATTCACATCACGTACACCGGCATTCTCAACAGCGAGATGCGCGGCTTTTATTTAGGCAAGGACGAGCAGGGGCGCAAGTACGCCGCCACGCAGTTCGAGTCCACCGATGCGCGCCGTGCGTTTCCATCGTTTGACGAACCCGCATACAAAGCCACGTTCGACATCAGCACGGTCGCCGATAAAGGGCAGGTGGCAATTTCGAACGCTAAAGTTATCTCCGACACGCCCGGATCCGGCGACCGGCACACGGTTCGCTTTGCCACGTCGCCCAAGATGTCTTCGTATCTGGCGGCGCTGGTGGTGGGAAATTTTGAATACATCGAGGGCGAGTCCGACGGCATTCCGATCCGCGTCTACACGACTCCCGGAAAGAAAGAGATGGGGAAGTTTGCTCTCGAGACTGCGGAGCACGTGCTCAGCTACTACGACAAATATTTCAGCATCAAGTATCCCTACGGGAAGCTCGATCTGATCGGCATCCCGGACTTTTCCGCGGGCGCGATGGAGAATGCCGGCTGCATTACGTTCCGCGAAGTGCTGCTTGAAATCGATGAGAAGCAAGGTTCCGTCGATTTGAAGAAGACGATCGCTTCAGTGGTGGCGCACGAAATGGCGCACCAGTGGTTTGGCGATCTGGTCACGATGAAATGGTGGGACGACATTTGGCTCAACGAGGGTTTTGCCACCTGGATGTCGAGCAAGCCGATCCAGGCGTGGAAGCCGGAATGGAATTTCAATCTCGACGATGTGAGCAATACCGGTGGAACGCTCAATACGGATTCGCTGGCAAATACGCGTCCGATTCATCAGGCTGCGGAAACTCCAGCGCAGATTCAGGAGCTGTTTGACGGAATCGCATACGGCAAGGCAGCGGCGGTGCTGCGCATGCTTGAAGCGTATCTGGGCGAACAGACTTTCCAGGCAGGCGTGAACGCATACATTCAGAAACATCAATATGCAAATGCTACCGAAGCCGACTTCTGGGATGCGCAGACCAAGACTTCCAAGAAGCCGGTGGACCAGATCATGCCGACGTTTGTGAAGCAGGCCGGGGTTCCGATCATCGATGTGAAGTCGCAGTGCTCTGGCGCATCGACTACCGTGAGTGTGGAGCAGCGGCGTTATTTCTATGATCGCGTAAAGTTCGAGGCAGCAAACGATCAGCTCTGGAAAGTTCCGTTGTGCATGAAGTCGTCGACTGGGGCTGAGAAGTGCGAACTGCTCGCCAAGAAGGAAGCGACGTTCACGCTGCCGGGATGTTCGACGTGGGTTTTGGCCAATGCAGGCGCCACCGGTTATTACCGGGCCGGCTATCAGGCGGATGCTGTGCGAGCGCTGGCGAATGATGCCGAGAGCAAGCTTTCGCCCGCTGAGCGGATTGCCCTGCAGACGGATATTTGGGCCTCAGTACGCGTGGGCCGCGAGCCGGTGGGCGACTATCTCGCGCTCGCGCAGGGCCTATCAAGCGACCGCAATCGCGCGGTGATGGATGATGTTTTGGGCCGGCTGGATTTTATTGGCCGCTACCTGGTGACGGAGAGTGACCGTGAATCCTACCGGGCCTGGATGCGCGGTTACCTGGCGCCTATGCTGAAAGATGTGGGTTGGGATGCGAAGCCGGGCGAGAGCGACGAGCAGAGAACGCTGCGGTCTCGTCTATTTAGCGCGGCTGGGTACGATGCACGCGATCCCGAAGTGCTGGCACACGCGCGCAAGCTTGCGGACAAGGCACTGGATGATCCATCTTCCGTTGACCGGCAGATCGCAGGCGGAGCCATGGCGCTGGCGGCGTTGAACGGTGGCGAAGATTTTTACGATCGTTTGATGACAGCGCTGAAAAACCCGAAGTCTCCGGAGGAGTTCTACATGTATTTATTCACGTTGCCGCAGTTTAGCGATCCGAAACTTTTGCAGCGGACGCTCGACTACGCGCTGTCACCGGACGTGCGTTCGCAGGACGCGCTGGGCGTGATCAGCAGCGTCATGAGCAATCCGGAAGGCCAGAAGCTGGCTTGGGACTTTGTGCTGGCGCACTGGGATGCGGTGCAGAAAGTTGGAGGTCCATTTGCCAGCGGGCGAATTGTGGGCTCGACCAGCTCGTTCTGCGATGCACACATGCGCGATCAGGTCGTGGAGTTTTTTGCCGCGCACAAGGTTGAAGCGGCAGAGAGGACGTATCGCCAATCGATCGAACGCATCAACAACTGCGTCGACCTGAAGTCGCGGCAGGAACCGCAACTGGCTTCGTGGCTGGGACAGCACGGTTCTGCAATGGGCGGACAATAAGCAACAATCTTTCCTTAAGGCGTAACGCGTACTGGTGCTGGGTAAACTGGCCGGTACGCGTTGCGCTGTTTTTTCATCGTGACGATCGAGCAAGGCTCATCCCGAGTTCAGCCGGAACTCTGAGCAATGTTTGAGTGAAGTCAGTCCCGTTGCTATAATCAAGAACGTTCCGCAGACGTTCGGCAGAGAGCTGTTCATTCAGTTCGAAATCCCGCACCCATCGGCGTGAAACGAGAATGCTCGCGGTCCATAGCGACGCGCGGGTTTCGAAACGTGGCCAGGTAGCTCAGGTGGTAGAGCGCAGCCCTGAAAAGGCTGGCGTCGGCGGTTCAACTCCGTCCCTGGCCACCACATTTCAAAGCAGTTAGTCGGTATTCCCCGATTTGTGCCAGCCCACAATATGCCCACAAAACGAGGGTTTGCGTTAAACAACGAAGCTCGTTGCAGGTTTTTTCTCCGCCCATGAACCCTTCATCAATTCGGTCAGGAACATACCCTGCGCTTCCAGCTTGGCCGAGGTAATGGCTTGTGCATAGATATCCAGGGTCG
>Ga0302320_10003248_pt1 | contig 37971 bp, 32 predicted proteins | sample Bog_T0_3_FD_202130 | JGI IMG/M metagenome (GOLD analysis project Ga0302320, IMG submission 202130) | Peat permafrost microbial communities from Stordalen Mire near Abisko, Sweden - Bog_T0_3 | ecosystem: Environmental > Terrestrial > Soil > Wetlands > Peat | place: Sweden: Abisko, Stordalen Mire... | reverse complement strand
CTGGCGGAGTATCGCCCCAGACCTCCGAATCCCGCGGCAGCCGCCAGCGCCGCCTCCGGAGTTGTTAGACTGTGACTATGTTGGATGAACTGGTCTTCCGTAGTCTGGCCGAAACTGCTCTAAGCTCGCTGATGCAGCATTTGATTCTCCGCGAGGCGGAGGCGGAGGCCGGTTTTGAGGTCGAGGAACAGGGCGGCGTTGTGAATGTGCTATTCGAGGAGCCGGCCGGCAAGTTCGTGATCACCCCGAACACGCCGATGCGCCAGATCTGGATCTCGGCGCTCTCGACCAGCTTCAAGCTCGACTGGGAGCCGGCGGCGAAGGCTTTCATCCTGCCGCGAACCGGCGAAGAACTCCTGGCGCTCGTCGACCGGCTCATCAAGGAACATCTGGAAGGCTAGCTCGCTGCGATAAGGTTCATTGCATCCCCTTCGCCCTGAATACAAATACGCGCCAGGGATGGGGAACCCAGCGCCACTTTAGTTGCTTGCCTGCTGCTTGACAAATTCAAAGGTGCAGGGGCGGCCATAGACGCCAAGGCCCTCGTCGCGGGTGCCTGTGCCCTCTGTTTCTTTGAATTGGGCCTTGATGTTGTAGCTATAATCCGCGCCGCCGTGCGCGAAAGCTCCGCGGGCGTATTGCCGGGAGGCGACAATGCCTGTAGCCGAAAGCTTGGCTGTACCGTCTTCCGCGATGGGCCCCACAATCAGCAGATAGCCGGGCTCCCCGGCCGTGCCGTGCTCGGCGCGGAAGTTGCCGGCTGTGATCGCGCCGGGAAACTTCCATGTGTAGCCGTCGGTATGCCCTTTTGCAGGGCAGGTCAATGTTGTGAGCCAGGTCCCGTCGAATTTCTCTCCTGCAAATGAAACCGCGGGCAAAAAGAACAAGCCGCACACCAACAGAAGTCGAACCGCTTTCATCGTTCCAGTTCCTCCGCCCGCCATCCTAGCACAGCAGTTACACATCGGTCCAGAGCCGGAAGCGGGCTGGCGGGCAGATCCGTGATCTCCCACTCCTGCCGCGAAAACACCGGCGCGGCGAGAGTGGGACACCCGAGATTCGATAAGTCTCTACTGCAACGAATAGACAGTCTTGAGAACCTTCTCCGCCACATTCTTGGGCAGTGGCGCATAGGAGAGAGAAGTGACTTCGTTCTCGCCATAGTTCACGATCCAGCTCAGCAGGTCCACAATCACCTTCTGTTTGGCCGGATCGGCGTTGCGAGTGGGAATCAGCAGCCAGGTGAAGCTGGAGATAGGGTAGGCATTGGCTCCAGGCGCGTTGGTGATGGAAACGCGGTAGTCCGCGGGCATGTTCTTTATGCTGGCCGCAGCCTCGGTGACCCCTTCGATCGAAGCCTTCAAGTAGTTGCCGGCAGGGTTCTTTACAGCGCCGTAGCTAATGTGATTTTGCAGGGCATAGATCAGTTCGATGTAGCCCAGGGCTCCGGGCAACTGGCGAACTAGGCCGGCCACGCCTTCATTGCCTTTGCCGCCAACGCCCACCGGCCAGGAGACCGAGGTGCCCTTGCCGGGGCCGTTTGCCCACTCGGAGCTGACCTTGCTCAGGAAGTCGGTCCAGATATAGGTGGTGCCGCTGCCGTCCGAGCGGTGAACCACGGTGATCTTCTCGTTGGGCAGGTTCACGCCGGGGTTGTCTTTGGCGATGCGGGCGTCATTCCACATGGTGATCTTCCCCAGGAAGATGTCCGCCAGCACGTCGCCGCTGAAGTTGAGAGTGCTGATGCCGGAAACATTGAAGGCCGGCACGTCGGCGCCGAGCACGGTTGGAATATGGATGATCTTGACTTTTGATTCAGCCAGTTGCGCGTCCGTCATGGGTCCGTCGGATGCGCCAAAGTCCACAGTGCCGGCGGTAACCTGGCGAATTCCGCCGCCCGATCCAATGGACTGGTAGTTGATCTCCACGCCGGGGTGGGCGGCGCTATATTCGCTGAACCACTTCGAGTAGATCGGGTAGGGGAAAGTCGCGCCCGCCGCGGTCAATTTCTGAGCCTGAGCCGAACTCAAGGCCAACACCGACAATACAATGGCAACCAAAACTTTTTTCACTGGAATCTCCCTTGCAGATGAACTGTCGCCTCTCATTGTCAACGCACAATGTTAAGGGCGTTTGAATTGAAGAAAGATTCTTGGTTTTCTTCCGCAGCTTGAGCGAACTCTCGGTTGCGTGTTTCCTGTTGCCAGTTCTCTGCTTTCCCGGTATAGACTCATCCCAAGCCTATGCGAATCCACCTCTCGCTTGCTCTCCTGTTGCTCACCGTTCCGGCGCTGGTTTGCGCCCAAACCTCCGTCAAGACCGCCAAACAAATGACACTCAAGAGCCCCCTCGCCGCCCAGGTGCATCGCTCCGCCCTGGTCATCGACACCCACGCCGACACCCCGCAACGCTTTGTAGATGAACACTTTGACCTGGGCGACCCCCTCGGCGGAGGCAATCTCAATCTGGAGTCGATCCGCAAGGGAAACCTGGGCGCGGAGTTCTTCTCCATCTGGGTCGATCCGGCGCGCTTCAACGGGCAATACGCTCACAGGACCCTGGAGTTGATTGATTCCGTCAAGCAGCAGGTGGCCCGGCACCCCAAAGAGATCGAGTTCGTCACAACCGCCGCCGGCATCGAGTATGCCCATAGGACTCATAAGTTTGCAGCCCTCATGGGCATTGAGGGCGGCCATTCCATTGAGGATTCGATCCCGCTGCTGCGCCAGTACTACGCCCTGGGTGTGCGCTACATGACCCTCACCTGGTCGAACTCGAATGACTGGGCCGACAGTTCCGGCGACATCGATGACAAGTCCGTGCCGCATACCAAAGAGGGTCTCACCGAGTTCGGCAAGGACGTGGTCTACGAGATGAACCGGTTGGGCATGATGGTGGACGTCTCGCATGTCTCAGACCGCACCTTCTATCGGACGCTCAACATCAGCCGCGCCCCGGTCATTGCCTCCCACTCCTCGGCGCGTGCTCTCTGCGACGCTCCGCGCAACATGACCGACGACATGCTCCGCGCCGTGGCCAACTACGGCGGACCCAACTCCAAGGGCGGCGTCGTCCAGGTCAACTTCTACTCCGGGTTCATCTCGCAGGCCTACCGCGACGCAGCCAGGGCCATGCAGCCCGAGGTGAACAAGGCCGTTCAGGCCCTCAAGGATAAGGCCCAGGCGGAAGGCAAACCGGTTCCCTACACCGATATCGAGAAGCTCGAACGCCAATTCGCCGACCGCATCCCGCGCCCGCCGGTTTCGGCGCTCATCGACCACATCGACCACATCGCCAAGGTGGCAGGCATCGACCACGTGGGCCTTGGCTCGGACTTCGACGGCGTCAATGGCCAACTTCCCGAAGGGATCGACTCCGCCGCCGATCTTCCCAAGATTACCGAGGCGTTGATGGCGCGCGGCTATTCAGCCGAGGACTGCCGGAAGATCCTCGGCGGCAACCTCCTCCGCGTCTTCCGCGAGGTCGAACAAGTCTCCAAAGAACTGCAGGCCGAAAACCGCCCGAAGATCACCGAGAAGCAGCCGTTTGACAAGTGGCAGAAGTAGACTGCCGGATTCGGGAGGAATCCGTGCTACAAACGAGGCCGACCAGCTACCTCGTATTCCCGGAGTCCAGCTATTTCCTGTAGATCAGCGCCGCCCGGCCCAGGGGGTAGAAGTTCTCCTGCCTGCCTTCACAGAGATAGCCCCGAGCCTCGTAGAGCCGTATTGCAGCCGTGTTTGCCGCCTCGACATGCAGCCAGATCTGGCAAGCGCCCGCGGCGCGCGCGGAGCCCTCGATGCGGCCCAGCAGTTCTCTGCCTACGCCCCGGCCGCGATTGTCCGGCGCAACTTCGATGGTTTCAATGTAAGCCGAAACTCCGTTCCTCCGTTCGGCCCACTCGACGATGGCAAAGCCCGCCATTTGCCGACCATCTTCCGCAATCCAGGTGGCGGTATTCCGGCGCTCCACGAGCTGCCTCATATACCGGCGGCCAAAGCGATCGGGCGGCGCAAAGCAGAGTTCTTCAAGGGAATACAACGATTCGAAGTCTTCCGGTGTGTAGAGGCGGTACAGCACACTCCAACTCTACGGCAGGCGGAAAGCAAAAAGCCATCCCCAGGGAGAATGGCTTTTTGCGTTTAGCCCTGTCAGATGATGGGCGGTAGCCTGCCTAGACCTTCGCTTGCAGGTCGGCGATCACGTCGAAGAAGCGCTGGTCGAGGCGGCGGTTAGTGGCGATAGCTTCCTTGATCGTGATGTCGGTGATGTCGAGGCCTCTTAGCACGGCGATGCGGCCCCACTTCTTCTGGTGGACCATGTCGATGGCGTGCAGCCCGTAGCGCTGGCCGAGCACGCGGTCGTAGGCCGTGGGAACGCCGCCGCGCTGGGTGTGGCCCAGGTTCACCGAGCGGGTCTCGTAGCCGGTCTTCTCCTCGATCAGATCGGCCAATGCCTCGCCGATGCCTGACAAGCGCGCGTGACCGAAGGAATCCAGTTTAGCTTTCTCATTGACAACCTGCCCCAACCTGGGCAGTTTTGCGCCCTCTGAGACCACCACCACGCCGTAGTGCTTGCCATGGTCGTAGTTGTGCTTGAGCAGCGCGCAGACATGGTCGATATTGATTTCTTTTTCGGGAACCAGGGTGACGTCGGCGCCACCGGCCACGCCGGAGGCGTAGGCGATCCAGCCGGCATCGCGGCCCATCACTTCGACCACGATCACCCGATTGTGCGAGTCAGCGGTGGTGCGGATGCGATCGACCGCCTCGGTGGCGATCATCACGGCTGTATCGAAGCCGAAGGTCTGGTCGGTGCCGCTGAGATCGTTGTCGATGGTCTTGGGCACGCCCACGCCAGGCACGCCGTGCTCGCAAAGGAAAAGCGTCACCGACTGGGTGTCATCGCCTCCCAGAGCGATCAGCGCATCGATCTGGTTCGCCTTCAGAACCTCCTGCACCTTCTCGATCCCGCCGGGAATCTTCTTCAGGTTAGTGCGCGAGGAGTGCAGAATGGTGCCGCCCGTCAACTGGATGCCGTCGGTGCTCTCCAAAGTGAGCGGAATAAACTGGTTCTCCAGCACACCCTTCCAGCCGTTGAGAAAGCCGATGAACTCATCGCCATAGTGGTTGATGCCCTTGCGCACAATTGCGTAGATTACCGCATTCAGTCCGGGGCAGTCGCCACCGCCGGTCAACAAAGCAACTCGCATCCTGAAATCTCCTCATCGAAGGCGCGGCAATCAAAACCGGGCCGGGATCAAGTCCCTGAATAGTGCATCCAAAACGGGCAAATCGCCGGTCTCGACGCCTTACCCAGTTTACCCCACAGGTGTAAAGAGAAATCGTGACCACGCTCACATTCGCTCCGGCAACGTTTCATCATTCGCTAGAAGACGTTACGAAGTGGTTCAATAGGATTATGCCCGGAACCGGAGCGCTTTTGTTGCTGGCCTTTGCCAGCATGGTCGTCATCCTATTGCTGGTCCTGCTTCAGCTCACCCGGCTGGGCTACCTGGTCCGCGCAACAATCCCCGACCGCCCGCGGCGGCGCATGTTTATCGCCTCGGTCTCCTTCCTGTTTACCTTTGTGGGGGTGCGCCTCCTGGTCCACCGGATCGTGAACCATGAGGGACGTTTTCAGTGGGTTGTGATCCACGGAACGCACATTCACCACCTGGTCTGGGGGATTCTGATCCTGCTGCTCGTCGGCTACGGCTGGCTGTTGGATCTGGGGCGCTCCCATGCGCCGCTTTCGATCTTCTTCAGTCGGCTGATGTCGGTTGGCTTCGGGGTGGGCGCTGCGCTCACGCTGGACGAGTTCTCGGTCTGGCTGGACCTGGAGCCGGATTCTTATTGGTCGAGCGCGGGGCGGCTCAATATCGACGCCATCATTTTCTTCGGCGCTCTGCTGGCTGTAGGCGCCTGGGGCGCGCCGTTCTTCCGCGGCTTGCACTACCTGTGGGATAAGCGCGCCCTCTATGGGAAGGAACTGGGCCGGGGCCTGAGCTTCCCTATTCGCCGCGCGCGGTCGCTTCGTCCGCATAAAGTTCGTCGATCAGGGCCGCATACCGGCTCGTAATGACGCGCCTCTTCAACTTCATGGAAGGCGTCAGCTCGCCTGTCTCCTGCGTCCACTCCTCGGCCACCACCCGAAAGCGCTTCAGGCTCTCGAAGTTCGCCAGACTGCCGTTGACCTCTCGCACGATCTCAGCGTAAAGCGCGATAACGCGGCTATCGGCCACCAGTTCGGCCCGGTCCTTGAACACGATGCCATGATGGCCAGCCCACTCCTCCAGCGCCGCAAAGTTTGGCGACAGGATCACGGAGATGAACTTGTGCCGGTCTCCGGCCAGAGCCGCCTGCGCCACCAGCAGACTGGTCTTGAGCTTGTTTTCAATCGGCTGCGGCGCCACCATCTTGCCACCGGAGGTCTTCAGCAGTTCCTTCTTGCGATCAGTGATGTAGAGGAACCCGTCCGCGTCTATGTGGCCGATGTCACCGGTGCGAAACCAGCCTTCCTGGTCGAAGGACTCAGCGGTTGCCTCCGGCTTGTGCCAGTAGCCGGAGAAAATTGACGGCCCGCGGACCAGCAATTCGCCATCCGCGGCCAGTTTCAGTTCCAGATTGGACAGGGGCATCCCCGCGGCGCCCATGCGGTGAATGCGTGGGGTGTTGAGGGCGATGACTGGCGAGGTTTCCGTCAGTCCATAGCCCTCCCAGAGCGCAATTCCCACCGACGCGAACCATTTCGCGGTGTCGATCCCTAGTGGCGCGCCGCCAACGACGAAGATCCTCACCCGCCCGCCGAAGGCCTCGCGCACCTTGGAGTAGACCAGTTTGCCGGCCAGCTTCCACAAGGCCGACGAGGGCCGGCGGCCGTCGTAGACAGTGTCGCCGTGCCGGGCGCCCAAAGCCACGGCCCAGGCCAGCAAACGGCTCTTGACAGGGGAGAGCGCCGTGCGGCGTTCCACCTCCTGGCGAATCTTCTCGAAGACGCGCGGCACGCCGACAAAGACCGTGGGGCGGATCTCGCGCATCGCCTCGGGCAGCTTGTCGAACTTGGAACAATAGGCCACCTGCGCCCCCGCAGTGTACATTACGTAATCCAGTGCCCGGGCAGTGATGTGAGAGAGAGGCAGGAAGGAGATGCAGGCGTCTGTAGAACCGAAGCCGAAATCGGCGGCGGCGAAGTTCTGGTTGGCGGCAATATTGCCATGAGTCAAAGCCACACCCTTGGGCTCGCCGGTGGTTCCAGAGGTGTAAATCAACGTGGCCAGGTCCTTGGGCTCGACAGCTCGCACCAGTGCGTCGAAAACCGGGTCCCGCTCAGTGCCGCGGTCATCGACCCCGGCCAGCACCTTGCTGAAGGCGATGGCGCTCTCCGGCGGCGCGGCTGAGTCCATGATCAGAATCCGTTCCAGCGCAGTCCGGCCCCGGACGGCGTTCAACTTTTCAAACTGCTGGCGTGTGGAGACGACCGCGATGCGGCAACCTGCATCCGCCACCAGCGCGGCGATCTGTTCACCGGTCAGCGTGGGGTAGATAGGAACATCCGCCGCGCCGATGGCCAGGACAGCAAAGTCGGTGACGGCCCACTCCCAGCGATTTTCAGCGATCAGGGCAATGCGGTCGCCTTTTTGCACGCCCCAGCCGAGAAACGCCTGGGCCAGTGCGCGAACCCGCTGGTAGATCTGGTCGGAGGAAATCGGTTGCCACTGGCCGAACTCGTCCTGCCAAAGGATGGCGCGGGGATTGGCGGCTGCTGAAACACTGCGAAACAGGTCGTTGATCGTGAGAAGCGGAGTATTCTCTGTCATTTTGGGCTGAACGCTCGCGGCGGGGGCTCAGCCGCGATTATTACGAGAGTGTAACAGCGCGAAGGTGCCATGGTCCTGCGAAATCCCACTATCGTCTCAATTTTCTTCCCGCGCCCGGATGATCCGGCGATCTCAGGAGCGGCTGTCTCCCTCCCCTGGACGCCGATTCCTTGCCTCAGGTCCATCCCTAGCGAGGGTTTCCGATGCTTGCCGCTTCCCCGCGGCCGCCGGCCAAACCCCGCATTTGCATACTTATGCACTTCTGATGTATATTTATTCATTCGGGCGGCAGGCATGCATACCGGCGCTTGCGATTGGGCCGCTGGTAGCAGCCGGTCAATTGGAAAACTGCAATGAAGGATCAAAGGCACCATGCAATTCGAGAACTCGTGGCCCACGCCCTGGTGACCAACCAGGACGAGTTGCGCCGCAAGCTGCGACGGCGCGGCTTTGCCGTGACCCAGGCCACGCTCTCGCGCGATATTCACGAACTGCGCCTCTCCAAGGGCCCCGGCGGCTACACTTTGAATAACGGCCCCGTCGCGGCAGTCGAGGACAACAGCCCGCCTTCAGTGGCGGAGATGATGGAGAGCTTTGGCATGCGCGTCAGGCAGGCCATGAATCAGGTCGTGGTGGGCACGGTCATGGGCGGGGCTCAGCCGGTGGCCGCGGCGCTCGACTTTGAAGGTTGGGCCGACGTTGTGGGCACTGTCGCCGGCGACGATACAGTGCTGGTGATCTGCCCCGATGCCCGCCGGGCCAGCGAAGTGGAATTGCGTTTGAGGACGATGCTCGAGTCATGACCGATACAGTGCAAACAGCGGTAGTGGGAGTCACCGGATACGCCGGCGCCGAGTTAGCCCGGCTGCTGGTGCGGCACCCTCGCCTGAAAGGCAAGCCCCCGGTCTTCGCGGGCCGCGTCGAAGAGAAGGATCTTGCGCGGGGCGGAGTGCCTCTGGGCGAGATTCATCCGGAGCTGGCCGATAGCAGCGGCAACGGCGCGTTGAAGCAGGAACCGTTTTCCTGGGAGCTGCTCGCCAGCCGCGGCGTCGAGGTTCTCTTCCTCGCCACGCCGCATGAGCAATCGCGGGAGTGGGCGCCCGAGGCGCTCAAGCGCGGGATGCGCGTAATCGACCTGAGCGGGGCATGGCGGCTCACTGAAGAGGCCAACCGTGCAGTGTATGCCTTCAAGGACCATGACGCCGAACTAGCCGCCGCAACCCAGGCGCAGGCAGTCTATGGCATGCCTGAGTTGCATCGCGCTCAGATTGCCGGCGCGCGCCTGATTGCCAACCCCGGCTGCTATGCAACCTCGATCATCCTGCCCCTCAAGCCGCTCGTCGCGGCTGGCCTTGTCGATCTCGGCCACGGCATCGTCGCGGATGCCAAGAGCGGCGTAAGCGGCGCGGGCAAGGCTCCCACCGCCAAAACGCATTTCATGTATGCGGCAGACAATCTCTCCGCGTATGGAGCCTTCACTCATCGCCACACCGGCGAGCTGCTGGAACAAATCGGCCTCGACGCAAGCGAGATCATCTTTACGCCGCACTTGCTGCCAATCCCGCGCGGAATTCTCTCCACGATTTACGTCCACTTCCGCGAACCGCAGACCAGAGCCAGCATCGCGCAGGTCTACCATGCATTCTTCGCGGGAAGTTCAATGGTGCGGCTTTACGACAAGGCCTTGCCGCAGATTCAATACTCGGTCCGCACCTGTTATGCGGATATCGGCTTCCAACTCTCGGCCGATGGCCGGCGCGCGGTGATCGTCAGTTGCCTGGATAACCTGTTGAAGGGCGCCTCCGGCCAGGCTGTGCAGAATCTCAATGTGATGCTCGGCTGGCCTGAGGCCGAAGGCCTGGAATGAAAATCGCCGTGGAGGGCTTTGAATGAGGTACGTCGTCAAATTGGGTGGGGCCGGCCTGGAGACTCCGTCGCTTTTGGATGGCTGCACCCGCGCCATTGCAGATCTCGTGCGCGACGGTCATCAGGTCGCTGTGGTCCACGGTGGAGGCGTGCAGTTGACGCGCATGTTGAAGGCTCTCGGCAAGCAGAGCGAGTTCGTCAACGGCCTGCGCGTCACTGACGCTGAAACCCGCGATGTAGCGCTCATGGTCCTGGCGGGAAAAGTGAACAAGGGCCTCGTGGCCGCAATGGGCGCGCTGGGCATCCCGGCAATGGGCCTCTGCGGCGGCGACGGCCTGGTCTTTCGCGCTCGCAAGAAGCGCGGCTTACTCGATATTGGCAGGCCCGACCTTGGCTTTGTCGGCGAGATTGTTTCGAGCGACCCCCGCTGGCTTGAGGCAATTTGGAATTTGAACGGCGTGCCGCTGCTCTCGTCGATGGCTCTGGGCTTTGACGGCGAGTATTACAACGTCAACGCCGATGAGATGGCCGCGGCCTGCGCCATTGCCTGCCGCGCGGACGCGCTGGTCTTCCTCACAGACGTCCCTGGCGTCAAGGGCGCGACGGGCGCAGTACTCCGATGGCTGTCGATTGATCAGATTGCCGAGATGGCCAAGAGCGCCGTCATCTCGGGCGGCATGTTGCCCAAGCTAAGCGCCTGCCGCGAGGCTCTGCTGAATGGCGTCAAGCGCGTTCGCATCTTACCCGCCGAGGCTGCCGGATCGTTGCCCGATCTGTGCAGTTCCCGCGTAGCATACGGCACCGAAGTAATGGTGGCCTAATGAGAATCAAGGAGAAGGAAATGACCAAGCTCGCAGAGATTCAAGCCGCCGAAGCGCGGCTGCTCATTCATACCTACGATCGCTTTCCTGTTTTATTCGTGGCGGGCGAGGGCGTTCATCTGATCGACGAGAATGGCGATCGTTATCTTGACCTGCTGAGCGGCATCGGCGTCAACGCGCTGGGATACAGCAGCACGGTGATTCAAGAAGCAATCGCCAAACAGAGCCGCACGCTGATCAACGCATCCAACTACTACTTCAACGACAAGATGGCCGATCTGGCCGAGCGCGTCACCAGAATCACCGGCATGGACCGCGTCTACTTTGGCAACTCGGGCTGCGAAGCCGTTGAGGCCGCGCTCAAGCTGGCTCGCGCGCACGCTGGAGTTCTGCGCGCTGAAGGCAAGCAGATTGGAACGAAGTTTCTTGCGCTTGAACAGAGCTTCCATGGCCGTACCTTTGGAGCCATCTCGGCAACATACAAAGAGAAATATCGCGCGCCCTTTGAGCCCGTCGTTCCCGGTTTTGAGTTTGTCAAGTTCAACGACATTGAAGACCTGCGCACAAAATTCTCCAGCGAAGTCTGCGGCATTCTGCTTGAGGCTATCCAGGGCGAGGGCGGCGTCCGTCCGCTGACGCAGGAGTTCTTTGCCGAGGCGCGCGCGTTGGCCGACTCGACCGGCGCTCTGTTGATTGTCGATGAGATTCAGGCCGGCCTTGGCCGCACTGGAAAGTGGTGCGCCTATCAGCACTTCGGCATCAAGCCCGACATCACCACGCTGGCCAAGCCATTGGCTGGCGGCATTCCAATGGGAGCGACTCTCTGTACCAACGAGGTCGCCCGCGCCTTCCATGCGGGGATGCACGGCACCACCTTCGGCGGAGGCCCGTTGGCCTGCGCTGTTGCCATTGCCGTCATCGACCACATCGAGAAGGAGAATCTTCTCGATCATATCGTCGAGATCGGCGATTATTTCCAAAATGAATTGCGCAAGCTGGCAGAGCGCCATCCGTGCATCACGGACGTGCGCGGCAAGGGCGTGATGATTGCCGCTGAGTTGAACTCAGCCGATCTGGGCAAGCACACCGTTACTGAAATGCTCAAGCACCGCGTCGTGATCAATTGCACCAGCGATACGACCCTTCGTTTCCTGCCGCCCTACATCTTCGAGCGCGTACATGTGGACACGACAATCGCAGCGCTCGACAAGGTCTTTACCGCTTATGCCGCGGCCTCATCCGCGGGAGGAGAGAACAATGGCTAGCAAGACGATTCTTGAAACGCCCGCGATTCCCGTCGAGAAAGATTGCGATGTTCTTGCCGCGGCCGCGCGCCTTAACGGCGAGGACATGTGCTCGATCTCCGATCTATCGAGCGGCGAAGTGCGCGCCATTCTCAAGCTGGGCCACGACGTCAAACGCAATCCAGTGCACTACCGGCGCGCGCTCGACTCCAAACAGATGGTGCTGATGTTTGAGAAGGCCAGCCTGCGCACGCGCCTCAGCTTCGAGGCCGGCATCAACACCATGGGCGGCAGCGCGATCTTCGTCGACCAGACCAGTTCGCCCTTGGGCGAGCGTGAATCCATTTCCGACGTGGCGCGCAATGTCGAGCGCTGGGTGGATGTGATCGTGCTGCGTACCTATGCGCACGACACGATCACCGAGATGGCCGCCAACTCCCGCGTGCCGGTCATCAACGCACTTTCCGACTTCGAGCACCCCTGCCAGGCGCTGGCCGACTTTATGACGCTCGATGAACACTTTGGCCGCGTCGCCGGACTCAACTTCACTTATGTCGGCGACGGCAACAACGTCTGCCACTCGCTGATGCTCACCGGCGCGCAACTAGGCGTCAATGTCACCGTGGCCACCCCACGCGGCTACTCGCCGGATATCGAGATCGTGACCCTGGCGCGGGATATCGCCCAGGTCAACGGTTGCGAGATTCGTTTGCTTCAGGACCCGCAAGCGGCCGTCGAAAACGCCGATGCGGTCTACACCGACGTCTGTGTCAGCATGGGCTTCGAGCATGAATCCACCAAGCGAGAGCCGATCTTCAGGCCCTTTCAGGTGAACGAAGCGCTGATGGCCAAAGCCACGCCGCACGCGGTCTTCATGCACTGCCTGCCCGCGCGACGTAACGCTGAAGTGACCGACGCAGTGCTCGATGGCCCGCAATCCATCGCCTTCGATCAGGCCGAAAACCGCCTCCACGCGCAGAAGGCATTGCTGCTGCTGCTGCTCGGTGGACTGACAAAGGTAGCGAGCTTCCAATTGTAGCGCCGGCCTCCTGGCCGGCTGTAGCGCGGGTCTCCGGACCCGCGCTGAATAAAAGTTGTTGGAGCGCAAACGGCTTTGTATCAGGGCACGACTTTAGTCGTGCCGCCAAAGCAACTAGATGATCGCGGGCTTTAGCCCGTTTGGAAATACTGGATCGTAAGACAGACGCGCTCTGTGGTTCAAATGAAACGATCCATGAATGTACTCGCAGCAACACTGTTCACTGTCCACTGTTCACTGATCACTGTTCACTGATCACTGGTTTCCGAGGTTCTCAAGCATGTCCGTAATTCTCGAATCCCTGCCCGTCGGCCAAAAAGTCGGCATCGCCTTTTCCGGCGGACTTGACACCTCCGCCGCCCTGCACTGGATGAAGCAGAAGGGCGCAATCCCTTACGCTTATACAGCCAACCTCGGCCAGCCCGACGAAACCGACTACGACGCCATCCCGCGCGCGGCCCTGGAGTATGGCGCGGAAAAGGCCCGCCTCATCGACTGCCGCGGCCCTCTAGTCCGCGAAGGCATCGCCGCGCTCCAGGCCGGGGCCTTCCACATCACGACCGCCGGCGTAGCCTACTTTAACACCACGCCCATCGGCCGTGCGGTCACGGGCACCATGCTGGTGGCCGCCATGAAGGAGGACGACGTAAACATCTGGGGCGACGGCTCGACTTTCAAGGGCAACGACATAGAGCGTTTCTATCGCTACGGCCTGCTCGCTAATCCGAGCCTCCAGATTTACAAGCCCTGGCTTGACGCCGCTTTCATCGACGAATTAGGCGGCCGCGCCGAGATGTCTGCCTTCATGCAGCGCTCCGGCTTCGCCTATAAAATGTCAGCGGAAAAGGCCTACTCCACCGACTCCAACCTGCTTGGCGCAACGCATGAAGCTAAAGACCTGGAGCATCTTTCTTCGTCGATCAAGATCGTCGTCCCCATCATGGGCGCGGCCTTCTGGCGCGAGGATGTCGAGATCCAGCGCGAAGAGGTCGCCATTCGCTTCGAAGAGGGTTCGCCCGTAGCCCTCAACGGCCGGCAATTCGATTCGCCCGTCGCCCTCCTCCTCGAAGCCAATCGCATCGGCGGCCGCCACGGCCTCGGCATGTCCGATCAGATTGAGAATAGAATCATCGAGGCCAAGAGTCGCGGCATCTACGAAGCGCCCGGCCTCGCCCTGCTCTTCATCGCGTACGAACGCCTCATCACCGGCATCCACAACGAGGACACCATCGAGCAGTACCGCGACAATGGCCGCAAGCTTGGCCGCCTGCTCTATCAGGGCCGTTGGTTCGACTCCCAGGCGATCATGCTTCGCGAATCCGCCCAGCGCTGGGTCGCCAAACCTGTCACCGGCGAAGTCACCGTCGAGCTGCGCCGCGGCAACGACTACTCCATCCTGAACACTGAGTCGCCCAACCTCACCTTCCATCCCGAGCGCCTCAGCATGGAGAAGACTGAATCCGCCTTCTCCCCGCGCGACCGCATTGGACAACTCACCATGCGCAACCTCGACATCGCCGACACTCGGGAGAAGCTTCTCACCTACGCCAACACTGGCCTTCTCACGCTCAGCAAAGGCAGCGAAATGCCCCAGCTCAACAGCGGCAAGGAGAACGAGTAGCATGAGGTACGCTTAAAGCAATGTCAAATGAACAACAATCCGGGAAAATGTGGTCGGGGCGCTTTCGCGAGCCGCTCGATGCTGAGTTTGAAGCGTGGCAGCGGTCGATTGTTTTCGACTGGCGGCTTCTCGGCGAAGAGATCGCCGCCAGCAAGGCGCATGCCTCCGCTCTCGTTGCCGCCAACATCCTCACAAAGGATGAATGCATCGAGCTCCGCGCGGCGCTCGATGCGATTGCCGCCGAGTATGCAACAGACGCGGGCAAGGCATTGGTGCGCGATCACGCGACGGCCGAAGACATTCATCATTTTGTCGAACTGAAGCTGGTTGAGCGCATCGGTGCGCTGGGTCTGAAACTGCACACCGGCCGCAGCCGCAACGAACAGATTGCGACAGATCTGCGCCTTTATGTACGCAAACAGATCGCACTCACCCTTGACGCTCTGATCGTCTGGATCAGTGCGCTTGTCGAGAAGGCTGAAGCTGCAGGCGATGCCGTGATGCCCAGCTACACGCACATGCAGCGGGCTGAGCCGGTACTGGTCGCTCACTGGCTGCTGGCCTATACCGAGATGATCTTGCGCGATGCTGGACGGCTCATGGATTGCTCGAAGCGGCTCAACAATTGTCCGCTCGGTTCAGGAGCCGTAGCCGGCGCAACCCTTGCTCTCGATCGCAGCATTGCCGCGAAGGAGTTGGGCTTTGCCGGGCCCACGGGCAACTCAATCGACGCGACCAGCGACCGTGATTTTATTCTGGAGTATTTGCAAGCGCTGACCTTTGTCGGTTTGCATCTGAGCCGCTTTGCTGAAGAGATCACGCTCTTCGCCACCGCGGAGTTCGGCTTTGTTACGCTGCCTGAGGCATTTTCAACGGGCTCAAGCGCCATGCCGCAAAAGAAGAATCCCGATCTCACCGAGTTGATTCGCGCCAAGGTCGGCCGCATCCACGGCGCGGCCGAGGCGGTGACGCTGCAGCTCAAGGGTCTGCCTTTGGCCTACAATAAAGATATGCAGGAGACCCAGGAGCCGGCCTTCGCCGTCGAGTTTGTTCCGCGGATGCTCCGGCTCGTTGCGCGCTTCACCGCGGCTCTCCAATTCAATCGCGAATGCATGAATGAGGCTGCGCAATCGGGCTATCTGAATGCAATGGCAGCCGCGACCTATCTCGTTCACAAGGGCGTTCCCTTCCGCACCGCACACGAGAAGATCGGCAACGCCGTACGCTACGCCATCGAGAAAGGTGTCGAGTTAGGCGGCCTCACGCTCGACGAACTGCGCCAGTTTGGTGACGAGTTCGAAGAGGATTTCTTCGCCGCCGTCACCTTGCAAGCGACAATCGACTGCCACGACGTAACTGGAGGTACCGCGCGTGCGCGAGTGCGCAAGAAGCTGGCTTCCATGCGAAAGCTACTCGCAAATTTGCCTATTCTGAATAAGCAGGAGGCCGCTGATGCTGGTGCGTAAGGCCCTGCTCAAGGACGCCTCCAACGTCTACGACCTGGTGAACTCGCTCTCTTCAGATGGCACGCTGCTCAGGCGTCCCTTCGCCGAGATCTGCGAGAACATCCGCGACTTCACCGTCGCCGAATCCGATGGCGGCGTTTTTCTGGGCTGCGGCGCGCTGCACTTCTACGGGCCGCATCTCTGCGAGGTGCGCTCCATTGTGGTCAAACCTGGAGCCAAGGGCCAGGGCGCGGGCGGACGCATTCTCTCCGCGCTGATTGAGGAGGCCGAAGAGCACGGCATCCAGTCCATCTGCCTTTTCACGCGCATCGCCGACTTCTTCTTCAAGTATGGCTTCCGCATCGTAGAAGACAAGGCCGAACTGCCTGACAAGATCTTCAAGGATTGCCAAACCTGCCCGCGCCTGCATCGCTGCGACGAGGTCGCCATGGTGCGCGGCCGCATTCCCCGCATCTCCATCCTTGGCCCGCGCGAGGAAGCCCAGCAGCTCGTCAGGCTATCCGGCTAATTCTGACTTACTCAACATCGCCGCCGCTACTACAACCTGTCCATAACTCAGGCCGCCATCACCAGGACTGACCTGGACGTGCTGATAGACCTCGAAGCCTTCCTCTTTCAGCCCTGAACGCAGCAGCCGCGCCAAACGGCGGTTCGCCATGCAGCCGCCGCTCAGCGCCACAGTGTTGATCCCGGTTTCGATGCGTGCATTGCCTGCAGCGTTGATGAGTCCCTCTGCGATGCCCGCATGAAACCGCGCCGAAATGCGCCTCGCCGGCACCCCGCGCAAAATGTCTTCAAGCACCGCCTTCCACATCTTTCCAGTTCGAATCTCAGCCACACTGCCTGAGCCCTCTTCCGCCTCGTGCAACTCCGGAACGTACTCGCCTTGTTCAAACCGGTCGTGCTCATCAACGGCGGCTCCTTCTAATTCAATCGCTGCCTGCGCTTCGTAATCCACGACGCGGCGATTCAGAACCACCGCCGCCACCGCATCAAACAATCGTCCCAGGCTTGATGTCATCGGCGAGTTGATGCCGCGCTCCATCATGCGATCCAACACCCGCGCTTCCTGAGGCGTTGCTCCGGCAAGCGATGCCGCCAGCTCTGCGTCGAAGCCCGCCGAGCGCAATGCCGCAAACGCCAAGCGCCACGGCTCCTTGATGGCCGATTCGCCGCCGGGCATGGGCACATACTCCAGATGCGCGAAGCGTTCGAAACTTCCCAGCCGCGCAATCAACACTTCCCCGCCCCAGATCTTCCCATCTGTCCCGTAGCCGGTACCGTCGAGCGCGAGACCGATCACTGGCCCCTCCAGCCCATGCTCGGCCATGCACCCCGCCACGTGCGCGTGATGATGCTGCACGGCGATCAGCGGGAGGCCCTGCTGCTGCGCCCACTCCTTCGCCGATGCGGTCGAGAGATAGCCCGGATGCATATCGTGAACGACAGCCTGTGGCTCAATCTCAAAGGTCCGCATCAGGTGGTTCAACGACTCCTTGAAGAACTCCAACCCGGTCAGGTTTTCCAAATCACCGAGGTGCTGGCTCTGATAGGCAAACCGCCCCCGCGCCAGCGCAAAGACATTCTTCAAGTGTCCGCCCACGGCCAGCATTGGGGGCACATCGAACGGCAGCGGAACTCCGAGCGGAACAAAGCCTCGCGCTCGGCGCACGAGTTGCGGCGCACCATCCACCAGCGCGGCCACCGAGTCGTCGCAGCGCTGCAAGATCTCGCGGTCGTGCATCAGGAAGGCATCGGCAATCGCGCCAAGCCGCGCACGCGCCTCGTCGTTATCAATAGCTATCGGCTCTTCGCTGAGGTTCGCGGAGGTCATCACCAGCGCCCGCACGCGAGGGTCGGCAAAGAGCAGATGTTGCAGCGGCGCATAGGGCAGGAAGACGCCGAGCCATGGAATCCCCGGCGCAACACCGTCGGCAATGCCGCAGCCCTCGCGCCGGCGGGCCAGCACAATCGGCCGCGCGGCCGTCAACAGCAGCGCCTCTTCAACGGCCGTCAGCACGCAGACCGCCCGCGCCGCATCCAGATCGCGCACCATCACGGCGAGCGGCTTTCCATAGCGCCGCTTGCGCTCGCGCAGCCGCATCACCGCCGCCTGATTGGTTGCATCCACGCTCAGATGAAAGCCGCCGATCCCTTTGATGGCCATGATCTGGCCGGCGAGCAGGAGGCTGATCGCTTGGTTGATTGCGTCGGAGTCAGCGGAGTTAGCGGGGTTAGCGGGGTTATAAGGACGCATTCCATGCGGATCTTCCGGCCCCTGTTTCCCACCGGCGTCCGCAAGCCAAACTCGTGGCCCGCACTCCCAGCACGCATTGGGCTGCGCATGGAAGCGCCGGTTCAGCGGATCGTCGTACTCCCGCTGGCACTCCGGGCACATGGGAAACTTTGCCATCGAAGTCTGCGGCCGGTCGTAGGGGATTTGCCGCGTAATGGTGAAGCGCGGCCCGCAATTGGTGCAGTTCAGGAACGGATACCGATAGCGGCGATCCTTGGGGTCCAGCAACTCCCGCAGGCAATCCGGGCAGGTGGCCGCATCGGCTGGAATCCCGGTGCTCACCCGGCCCAGCACTTCGCTGGCGGCAATTCGAAAGCCCGTCTCGCCGGTTGCGGCTGCCTCCCTCACTGCAATCGAGTCAACGCGCGCCAGGGGCGGAGCCTCAGAGCGCAGTCGAGCGAGAAAGGCCTCCAGCCGTTCTTTCGGCCCCTCGACCGCAATCGTCACCCCGTCCGTGTCGTTGCCCACAAAGCCCGCCAGCTCTTCCTCCAGGGCAAGCCGGTAGACGAACGGACGAAAGCCCACCCCTTGTATGACGCCGCGGACCAGCACTTCGCGCCGTTCTCGATTTGGTTGGGTTTCTTCAGCCACAGAGAAAGCCTCTCACCGGAGAACAGCATAGCGCATCGCTCCCAGCGGCTGGCCACAGGAAACGGCGGGCCCTCGAAGGGTCTAAGCTGGAGTAAGCAGAGATGCAGGGAGAATCTGCCGGAATGAGTCCTCTGAAAAACAGCCTGAAACGATGGATAGCAGCGATTCTTGTTGCTGGCCTGGGAGCCCTTGCTCTGGCGGCCCAGCAGCTTGACACTGCTTCGGTCATTCAGCGAGTCGATGCGGCCGTCAAGGCCAGAGTCGACCATGTTGCCTCTTACACCGTTACCGAGCACTATGCCGTCTTCCGGGGCAGCGACGAGACCCATTCAGTGGCTGAAATGACAGTGCAAACCGTCTATCGCAGGGATTCCGGCAAGAACTACACCATCCTCTCTGGATCCGGCTCCGAGTTCATTCGAACGCACGTGCTGGGCTCGATCCTCGACAGCGAGAAGAACATCAATTTGCCCGGCAACCGGGAACACTCGTGGTTAACTTCGGCCAATTATCAAATGCAATTGAAACCCGGCGGCATCCAGCGCATCGGTGATCGCGATTGCCTTGCGCTGTCCATCATCCCCAGGCATAAGGCTCCCAATATGATCGAAGGAACCCTGTGGGTGGACGCGACGGACGGTTCGATTGTCCGCATCGAGGGAACCGCGTCCCAAAGCCCGTCCATCTTTACCGGACCCGCCCAGGTGATGCGGCAATACGTCAACGTGAACGGTTATGGCATGGCCACCCAGGCCAGAGCCGTTACTGACAGCTTTCTTCTTGGCCGGACAATCATCACCATCGACTATCGCAACTATCAGATTCAGCTTGGCCCTGCCAATTAGGCGAGACCGCCTGTACCCGTGCGCCGGTCCGGCCGCGTATGCGCTATACTGATTTTCGTGCTACCACCCTTGGGCAACTGGAAACTCGATGCCGCGCTTGGCTCCTGCCTGTTGCTGGGGCTGCGCCATGGCTTCGATTATGACCATCTGGCCGCCATCTCCGACATTACCGCCGTGCAGCGCGACTGGCTGAGCGGGCTGCGCTTGGGGTTGACCTATGCCCTCGGCCACGCCTTCACGGTGGCTGCGCTGGGCATTGCGGTCCTGGAGTTGCATGTGGGCCTTCCCGAAGGCCTGGATCACTGGACCGAGCGGCTGATCGGGCTCACGCTCATTGCCCTGGGAATTGGCGTGGTGGCGGGGATTCTGCGCAAGGACGCGCACGGTCCCTCGCACAGCCGAATTGAGAGCCGTTTGGCCATCGCCATCAACGGGGTGCTGTGGCTGGCCTGGCGGGTGCGCCGCTGTTGGAACCCGCAACTCCAGCAGCCAGATCGTTTTCAGTGGATGTACAACGGCAAATCGGTCTTCGTCATCGGGATCCTGCACGGTCTGGGCGCGGAGACGCCTAGCCAACTGGCGCTGTTTTTCTTGGCCAAGAGCCTGGGTGGCGCCGTGAACGGCTTACTGGGCATCGCCGCCTTCTGCATCGGCCTGGTGGCGATGAATGGCCTGATGACCGCCAGCATGGGGGGTGCATTCCGCGCCAGCGGCCACCACCATCCCCGCCTCTTCCACGTGATCGCCTGGACCGGCGCCGCCTACAGTTTCATCATTGGCGTCATCTTCCTCTTCGGGGTCTCAGACCATCTGCCGCCGCTGGGATAACGCGCGGATTTTCCTTCCCAATCCGGAACGCTTCATCTCTAATCCCGTGAAATGGAATGGCTTGCAATCATCGTGACCGTGGTCACGGATAAGGGCCGGCCCGAAGACGTAAAACTGAGGCAGAGACGGAACGCGGCACGGTGGAAGAGTTGCTGTGCGATCTTGTTCCGCAAATGGGAGGACTCGTGCCGGCTTTCACACCCCCACCGCTGCCCAGCGACGACAAACGATGGAAAATCGTCAATGGCACCATGCGCAAAAATGGGTTTGCCCGTCATGCGCTCATTGAAACCCTGCACACGGTACAGTCCGCGTTTGGCTACCTGGACGACGATTCGATTCGTTTTGTGGCCAATTCCCTGCGCGTGCCGCTGAGCCAGGCCTACGGGGTGGTGACCTTCTACCACTATTTCAGCCTCAAGCCGCCGGGCAAGCACACTGCCACCGTCTGCGCCGGCACGGCCTGCTACATCAAAGGCTCCGCCAAGCTTGTGGAAGCAGCCGAAAAGCGCCTGGGCATCGCGCAAGGGCAGACCACCAAAGACGGCCAGATCAGCCTCCTGACCGCGCGCTGCGTGGGCGCGTGCAGCCGCGCGCCCGTGATGCTCTCAGACGGCGAAGTGATGGGCGAGGTGACCCAAGAGCAGATGCTCGAGCAACTGGAGAGGTGGGCAGTCGAATGACGATTGAAGAACTCGAACAGATAGCAAAAAGCGTCTGCCAGGAAAACGAGAAATACGATTTTGAAGTGAATGTCTGCATGGACCTGGCTTGCACGAGCCAGGGAGCGGAGCGTTTGCGTGAGGCGCTGGAGAAGGCCTCCGGCGCATCGGGCAAGAACGTGTTCGTCCGCCGCACCGGGTGCATGGGGCCATGCTCCTCCGGCCCGCTGGTCCGCGTCGATCCCGACGAGCACCTTTATCACCATGTAAAGGCCGCCAATGCCGAGGCGATTGTAGCCAGCCTGGGTGGGCAGCCGGTTCCCGAGTTGCAATGCGACCTGAACGACCACTTCGACAAGCAGGTGCGGGTGGTGCTGGAGAATGCCGGCCACATCGATCCGGAGAAGATCGACGATTATATCTCCCGCGACGGCTATAAGGCGTTGCTGACCGCGCTGACCGAGATGACTCCCAACGGCGTGATTCACCGCATCACGGAAAGCGGTCTGAGGGGGCGCGGCGGAGGAGGCTATCCCACCGGGTTGAAGTGGGGAACGGTGGCCAAGGCCTCGGGTGACCTGAAGTACGTGGTCTGCAACGGCGACGAGGGCGATCCAGGCGCGTTCATGGACCGCAGCGTGATGGAAGGCGATCCGCATCGCGTCATCGAGGGGATGGCGATTGCCGCCTATGCTGTGGGAGCGAGCAAAGGCTACATTTATGTGCGGGCCGAGTATCCGGTGGCCGTCTCCCGGCTGACCACCGCGCTGCGCGACGCGCGACGCCGCGGCCTGCTGGGCAACGGCATCTGCAACACGCCCTTCAGCTTTGACGTGGAGATTCGCCTGGGCGCCGGAGCCTTCGTCTGCGGCGAGGAGACGGCGCTGCTGGCCTCAATCGAGGGCCGGCGCGGCACACCCAAGCCACGGCCGCCCTACCCGGCGGTGAGCGGCCTGCGGGGAAAGCCGACGCTGATCAACAACGTGGAGACCTACGCAAACATCGCGCCGATCGTGCGCAACGGCGGCAAGTGGTTTGCCAACATGGGCTCGGAGAGAAGCAAGGGCACCAAGGTCTTCGCTCTCACCGGCAAGATCACCCACACCGGCCTGGTGGAAGTGCCCATGGGCATCAAGCTGCGCGAGATCATCGAGGTCATCGGCGGCGGAGTGCCCGGCGGGCATACCTTCAAGGCGGTGCAGACCGGCGGTCCCTCCGGCGGCTGTATTCCCGCCGAGATGCTGGACCTCGGCGTCAGCTACGATGCCCTCATGAAGGTCGGCTCGATTATGGGCTCCGGCGGCATGATCGTCATGGACGACACCTCCTGCATGGTCAATGTGGCAAAGTTCTTCGTCGAGTTCTGCATGACCGAATCCTGCGGCAAGTGCATTCCCTGCCGGGCTGGCACGGCGCAGATGTTCACCCTGCTGAGCCGCATCTGCGATGGTTCGGGAACCATGGACGATCTGGACTTGTTGATGAGCCTTTGCGAAACAATCAAGGAAGCCAGCCTTTGCGGGCTGGGCATGACGGCGCCCAATCCCGTCCTGAGCACCATCAAGTACTTCCGCAACGAGTACATCGAGCATATTGTGCATAAGCGCTGTCCGGCCGGCGTCTGCAACATGGAAGCGCCCCTGCCCGTTGCCGCTGAGAAAGAGGTGTTGGCATGAGCGAAACCATGGGTGTCAAAACTCTTATCATCGACGAGCAGGAGATCAGCGCCAAGGCCGGCCAGACCATCCTGGAAGTGGCGCGGGAGAACGACATCAACATCCCCACCCTCTGCCATCTGGAGGGTCTGAGCAACGTCGGCGCATGCCGCCTCTGCCTGGTGGAGATCAAGGGCTCGAACAAGCTGCTGCCCGCCTGCGTAGCCCAAATCCATGAGGGCATGGAGGTTACCACCAACTCCGAGCGGCTCAAAAAGCACCGTCGCGTCATTCTGGAGCTGCTCTTCGCCGAGCGCAATCACATCTGCGCGGTCTGCGTCTCCAACGGCCACTGCGAGTTGCAGGCGCTGGCGCAGGAGTTGGGCGTGACCCATATCAGCCTGCCCTATCGCAACCCTGCGCTCGGCGTGGATGCCTCGCACGAACGCTTTACCGTGGACCACAACCGCTGCATTCTCTGCTCCCGCTGCGTGCGGGTCTGCGCGGAGATCGAGGGTGCGCACATCTGGGATGTGATGGGCCGCGGCATCGACTCCATCGTCATCACCGATCTGCATGAAGACTGGGGAAGCTCGGCCTGCACCCGCTGCGGCAAATGCGTTCAATGCTGCCCCACTGGAGCCCTCTTCGACAAAAGCAAGATCGGTTCCGATCACCCCAAGTATCCGGATTTTCTTCCTTACCTGAACCTCATGAGGGAAGCGCAATGAGCAAACTGAAAGTGGCAACAGTGTGGCTGGATGGATGTTCCGGCTGTCACATGTCTTTCCTCGACATGGACGAGCGGCTCCTCGAGCTGGCCGAGTTGGTCGATGTGGTCTACAGCCCCATCGTCGACGCCAAGGAGTTCCCCGACGAGGTGGACATCGCCCTGGTCGAGGGAGCCGTAGCCTCGGAGGACGACGAGAAGAAGATCAAGAAGGTTCGCGCCCACTCCAAGATGCTGATCGCCATGGGCGACTGCGCCGTGGCCGGCAACGTGCCTTCGATGCGCAATCCCTTCGGCCCGGAGGCGATTCTCGACCGCGCCTACATCGAGAACGCCAGCTTTCAGCAGCAGATTCCCTGCGTCGTGGTGCCCAAGCTGCTCAAGGTCGTGCGGCCTATCCACGAGTTTGTGACGGTGGACGTCTTCCTGCCCGGCTGCCCGCCCTCGCCCGATACCTTTCACACGGCGTTGACCGCGCTGGTCACCGGCGAGCCGCTGGATATTTCAGCCCTCACCCGCTTTGGAGCCTGACGTAGCGCCGGTCTCCAAAACGTAGCGCCGGTCTCCAGACCGGCTGTCGTGCGGGCGTCCGCGCCCGTGCCTGTTGAAGAAATTTGGAGCTTTCTATGACTCAGACCATCACCATCGATCCCGTAACGCGCCTTGAAGGCCACGGCAAGATCACCATCATGCTCGACGACCAGGGCCAGGTCGCGGACGCGCACTTCCACGTAACCCAGGTGCGCGGCTTCGAGAAGTTCTGCGAGGGTCGGCCGTTCTATGAGATGCCCAGCCTGATGGCGCGCATCTGCGGCATCTGCCCGGTCTCCCACCTGCTGGCCTCGGCCAAGGCCTGCGAGGCCATCATGTCGGTGCGCATTCCGCACACCGCTGCGCAACTGCGCCGTCTGCTGAATATGGCACAGTTGGTGCAGTCGCACGCCCTGAGCTTCTTCCATCTCTCCTCGCCTGATCTTCTGCTCGGCATGGAGTCCGACCCCGTCAAGCGGAACATCTTCGGCGTCGCAGCCGCGCGTCCCGATCTGGGCCTCGCGGGCATCGGTCTGCGCCGCTTCGGCCAGCACATCATTGAATTGCTCGGCAGCAAGCGAATCCACACCGGCTGGGTGGTCCCCGGCGGCGTCACCGAGCCGCTGACCTCCCCTCACCGCGACGAGATTTTGGCCATGATCCCCGAGGCCTATGCCAATCTCGCCAAGGGAATGACCGCTTACAAGCAGATCGCCGGCAGCTTCAAGCCGGAGATCGAGGTCTTCGCCAACTTCCCTTCAAATTACCTGGGCCTGATCAACGAAGACGAGTCCATCGAGTTCACCGACGGCGCGCTGCGGCTCATCGATCCCGCGGGCGCGATCATTGAAGACGGTATGACCGCCAGCCGCTTCACGCAGGTGATCGGCGAGGCGGACGAGAACTACAGCTACACCAAGTTCGTCTACTACAAGCCGCTCGGCTATCCCGAGGGCAGCTATCGCGTCGGCCCGCTGGCGCGGCTGAACATCGTCAAATCCATGGGGACGCCCCAGGCGGACAAGGAACTCGCCGAGTTCAAGCAGTTGGCCTCGGGGCCGGTCGAAAGCTCGTTCTACTACCATCATGCGCGGCTGGTCGAGGCCCTTTACGGCATCGAGAAGATCGAAGAGCTTCTCGCCGACCCGCTCATCCTCGACAAGCACGTGCGCGCCACGGCAGGGGTCAACCGCCTCGAAGGCGCGGGCCAGATCGAGGCGCCGCGCGGCACGCTCAATCACCACTACAAGGTGGACGAGAACGGCAAGATGACCTGGGCCAGCCTGGTCGTCGCCACCGGCCACAACAACAATGCCATGAACCGCGGCGTTCTTCAGTCGGCCAGGGCTTACGTCAAGGACGGCAAATTCACCCCAGGCGCTCTGAACCGCGTCGAGGCCGTGATCCGCGCCTTCGATCCCTGCCTGAGCTGCTCCACCCACGCCTTCGGCCAGATGCCGCTGGTCCTTTCGCTGGTCAACGCCGGCGGCGAGGTCGTGGACCGGCTCATCCGGTAGACAGGGCTCTGCATTTGGTGAGTTGAGAAGCGTCAGGGCACGACTTCAGTCGTGCCGCTTGGCGGTAGATAGTAGTATGGGCTCTAGCCCCTGAGGGACGGTGTACTAAACCGCAAACCTTCCCGCAGCGGCTATTGAGGACTGCATAAGTAATGTCCGCACAAACGCGCCGGAGGCGCAGTGGTTGCTAGCCCCGCGCTTCAGCGTGGGGAAAGGGATTCCACAAGTTCGTTACGGAGTCCCGTAGGGACGGCGCAAGGACATATTTATCCAGCCCCATCCGTTTTTGGCAATCATATGGCACGGCTAAAGCCGAGAGAATCGATGACCCAACACCAACCCCGATGCCTCATCCTAGCCTGCGGCAACACGCTGCGCGGGGATGACGGCGTCGGGCTTTGGCTTGCCGAGTGGGCCGAGCGGCGCTTCGCGGAAGAGGCCGGCGTCCGCATCATCGCCTCTTTCCAATGGACTCCCGATCTGGTCGAGGACATCGCCCGCGCCGACTCCGTCCTCTTCATCGATTGCTCCGTCGATTCCGCCCCCGGCTCAATCAAGCTGACAGCGGTTCAGCCAGCCCCCGCAGGCCGGGGACACTCGACTCACCATCTGGGCGCAGCAGAACTGCTCGCCCTGGCCCGCGACCTCTACAATTCCCTGCCCCGGAATGCGCAACTGCTGACCATCGGCGCCGGCTCAACCGAATTAGGCGAAGGCTTCAGCGAGGCGGTGAGCGCCGCGCTGCCCGCTGCCTGCCGCCGCATCGAAGAAACGGTGGAGCATCTGCTCATTTGAAACTTTGACACCACTCATAAGCTGTCTTCCTGAGCAGCTTGACTCGTCGCGACGAGTTGAGTCCAGAGATGAACGGGTTCCATTGCCTCCCGGAGGGAGGCAGCGAGAATAGCCCAGGGCAAGCGCAGCGCAGCCCTGGGATGCAGCCCAGCACGATCACGCGCCCCGTAGGGGCGCGGCGAAATGCGGCATTTCCAGCCCCGTTCATCAGGAGCGGAGTTTGGCGCGTTCTTTGCGACAAACGGAATCGAAGGATCTGCGGTTGCACTTTCCCTGTGTTTCTTTGATCAGATTGGTCATCCAAACACCAGCGGCGGCTGCACCGAGGTGCAGCCGCCGCTGGTGTTTCTGTGAGTGGAGACTCCCTAGAACGCCCCCATCGTCTGCCGCAAGCTATACGAGCTCAGCGTCTTGATGTAATTCCCGCGGTCGAAGGCGGAGGTGTCGGGAACCGAGCGGCGGCTGAGGCAGCCGCGCGTTTCCCACAGCGAGGTGTACTCCCGCTTCTCCAGCCAGTAGCGCACGTCATCCAGCACCCGCTTGATGTGCTCGATGCCGTGGATGTGCAAGGCCGATGCCATCATCGTCACGCCCGCCCCGGCCATGATGCCCTTGAGCACGTCTTCGGCCGAGTGAACGCCGCCGGTGATGGCCAAGTCCAGGTCCAGGTGGCCGTAGAGGATCGCCACCCAATGCAGCCTGGGCAGCAGCTCCGAGGGCGTGGAGAAGTGCAGCGTCGGCCGGACTTCCAGGGTCTCGATGTCGAAGTCAGGCTGATAGAAGCGGTTGAAGAGCACCACACCGCGCGCGCCAGCCTCCTCCAGTCGGCTGACCAGGTTCGGCAGGCTGGTAAACCACTGGGAGAGCTTCACCGACACAGGCACTTTAACCGCGCCCGTGACCGCGGTGACCAGCTCAAGCAGTTGGTCTTCCATAACCGCCGAGGTCTGGCTCTTGTCCGTGGCCAGCGCATAGGTGTTCAGCTCGATGGCGTCGGCGCCGGCCTCTTCCATAGCCTTGGCAAAGCGCACCCAGCCGCCGGTGGTGGCTCCATTCAGGCTGGCCAGGATGGGAATCTTCACCGCCTCCTTGCAGCGCCGCAGGTGCTCCAGATAAACATCCTGGGTCATGCGGTAGTCGTTCAGATCCGGCAGGTAGCCGAGCGATTCGGCAAAGGAATCCGTGCCCCGCGAGAGGTCATCGTCCAGCGCCTTCGATTCCAGCGCCAACTGCTCCTCGAAGAGCGAGTGCAGCACAATCGCCGCAGCTCCGGAGTCCTCCATGCGGCGGACATTGTCAATCTTCTCTGACAGCGGCGTGGAGGAGACCACGATCGGCCCGTTCAGCTTCAAACCCAGATACTGCGTGGAAAAATCGATCATTTTGTACCTCCGGAAGACGCCGTTACCTGTTCTTCTTTCCGTGCTTCATTTGTTGTCTCCGTCTCCGGGGGCGCCACAGGCTTCTCCGGCGGAGCGATGTGCGGCGTCTCGCCGCGGCCGGGCATTGCGGCCCGCGCGGAGTAAACGCGCCACTGGCGCTCGACATCATCCTGCGCCTCAGCAAGCAGAACCGCGGCCAGCTCCGGATTGCTCCGTGCCAGCATAGTGTAACGCGCCTCGCGGTAGCTGTACTCCTTGAGCCGGATCGACGGCGCCTTGGAGTCGAGCTGGAATGGGTTCTTCCCCTCCTCGCGCAAACTTGGATTGTAGCGCATCAGCGGCCAGTAACCCGCTTGCACGGCCAGTTTCTGCTGCTCCAGGCCATGCACCAGGTCGTAGCCGTGGGCGATGCAACTCGAGTACGCAATGATGATCGAAGGCCCATCGTGCTCCTCGGCCTCGCGGAAGGCCTTGACCACGTGCATGTCATTGCCGCCCATCGCCACCTGCGCCACGTATACCGAGCCGTAACTGACGGCTTCCATGGCCAGATCCTTCCGGCTGTTGGGCTTGCCCGCGGCGGCAAACTTGGCTACCGCGCCGCGCGGCGTGGCCTTGGACATCTGCCCGCCGGTATTCGAGTAAACCTCGGTGTCCAGCACCAGCACGTTCACGTTCTTGCCGGAGCCGAGCACGTGGTCCAATCCCCCGAAGCCGATGTCGAAGGCCCAGCCGTCGCCGCCCAGGATCCACACGCTCTTGCGGACCAGCATGTCGGCGATGGCTCTCAAATTGCGCGCGTCGGAACTCTCATTGCCGTCCAGCTTCTCGCGCAGAGCCTTCACGCGTTCACGCTGCCGGTCGATCTCGGGCTCGGTCTTCTGCGTGGCGTCCAGCAGCGCCGTCGCTAGTTCGTCGCCGATGGCCCCAGCCAGCCGCGCCACCAGCATCTCGGCAAAGACCTTCTGCTGGTCGAGCGCGATTCTCATGCCGAAGCCGAACTCGGCGTTGTCTTCAAAGAGCGAGTTGGCCCAGGTCGGCCCGCGGCCAGCGGCATTGGCGCTATACGGTGTGGTAGGCAGGTTGCCGCCGTAGATTGACGAGCACCCCGTGGCGTTGGCGATATACAGCCGGTCGCCGAAGAGCTGTGTCAGCAGCTTGATGTAGGCTGTCTCTCCGCAACCCGCGCAGGCCCCTGAAAACTCGAAGAGCGGCTGCAGCAGTTGCAGATCCTTCACTTGGCCGTGCGAGAGTTTGGAGCGGTCAGCCTCCGGCAGTCCGAGGAAGAACTCCCAGTTTTCCCGCTCGGCCTCGCGCAGCGGCGCCTGCGAAACCATGTTGATGGCCTTGTGGCTGGCGTCGCTCTTGCTCTTCACCGGGCAAATCTCAACGCAGACCGCGCAGCCGGTGCAATCCTCGGGCGCAACCTGCAGCGTGTAGCGATCCTGCTCCATCCCCTTCCACTTGGCCTTGGCCCACTGGAAGGTCGCCGGCGCCTTGTCGGCAAGCTCAGGCGAGTAGACCTTGGCGCGAATCACCGCGTGCGGGCAGACCATCACGCACTTGCCGCACTGGATGCAAAGCTCCTTGTCCCACGCGGGAATGAACTGCGCGATATTGCGCTTCTCCCACTGAGCCGTACCCGTTGGGAAGGCCCCGCCGGCCGGAATTGCGCTCACCGGAAGCAGGTCGCCGTGCCCCCCGGCAATCTGCCCCAGCACGTCGCGCACAAACTGCGGCGCCTTGGGCGAGATGGAGGGAATCAGATCGAAACCGGACGTGGCCGTCGCGGGCAACTCCACCTTTTCAAGGTGCGCCAGCGCGTGATCGACAGCGGCATAGTTCTTCGCCACCACCGCCTCGCCGCGCTTGCCATAGGTTTTGTAGATGGCCTTCTTGATCTGCGCGATGGCCTCCTCGCGCGGCAGCACGCCGCTGATAGCGAAGAAGCAGGTCTGCATGATGGTGTTGATGCGCGTGCCCATGCCGGCCTTGCGCGCCACTTCGTAGCCGTCGATCACATAAAACTCGATCTTCTTGCGCAGGATCTCCTGCTGCGTCGTCCTGGGCAGATGCTCCCAGACCTCAGCCGCCGGGTAAGGCGAATTGAGCAGGAAGACCGCGCCCGGCATCGCTGCCTCCACCACATCCATCTTCTCAAGGAAGCTGAAGTTGTGGCAGGCCACAAAGCTGGCGCGCGTAATCAGATACGTTGACCGGATTGGGTTGGGCCCGAAGCGCAGATGCGAGGTGGTCATCGAGCCGGACTTCTTCGAGTCGTAGACAAAGTAGCCCTGCGCGTAATTCGGCGTCTGCTCGCCGATAATCTTGATCGAGTTCTTGTTGGCGCCCACGGTGCCGTCAGATCCCAGCCCATAAAACAGTGCGCGCACGGTCTTCGGATCCTCTGTCGAGAACGCCGGATCGTAGCTCAGGCTGCTGTGGCTCACGTCGTCATCGATGCCGATGGTGAAGTGGTTCTTCGGCTCGGGCCTGGTCAGCTCGTCAAAGATGCCCTTGACCATGGCCGGCGTGAACTCCTTCGACGACAGCCCGTAGCGCCCGCCAACCACCGTTGGCCGGATGGCAAAAGGCAGCATCTCGGCATTCTCTGCCAGCACGGTGACGACATCCATATAAAGCGGCTCGCCGCTGGCGCCCGGCTCCTTGCAGCGGTCGAGAACGGCAATCGACTTCACCGTCGCCGGCAGCGCCGCCAGGAAGGCCGTCGCATCAAAAGGCCGGTAGAGCCGAACCTTCAGCAGGCCCAGCTTTTCGCCTTGCTGGTTCAGCGCGTCCACTGCCTCTTCGGCAGCCTCCGCGCCCGAGCCCATGATGATAATCACCCGCTCTGCGTCCGGCGCTCCGTAATAATCGAACAGGTGATAGGCGCGGCCGGTCTCCTTGGCAAAGCGGTCCATCACTTGCTGCACAATCCCCGGAACTGCGGCGTGGAATGGCGTGCAGGCCTCGCGGGCCTGGAAGAATACATCCGGATTCTGCGCCGTCCCGCGGATGATCGGGCGATCCGGGCTCAGTGCGTTCTGCCGGTACTGGATCACGTATTTTTCGTCCAGCAGCGCGCGAATCGTCTCGTCGCTGATGGGCAGAATCTTGCCCACTTCATGCGATGTGCGGAAGCCGTCGAAGAAGTGCATGAACGGAATGCGCGATTCCAGCGTGGCAATCTGCGCCACCAGCGCCATATCGGCCACTTCCTGGACAGAATTGGAAGCCAGCATCGCCCATCCTGTCATCCGGCAGGCCATCACGTCCGAGTGGTCGCCGAAGATCGACAGCGCGTGCGTGGCCACCGTACGGGCCGTCACGTGCATCGTCGCCGGGGTCAACTCGCCGGCGATCTTGTACATGTTAGGAATCATCAGCAGCAAGCCCTGCGAGGCCGTGAAGGTGGTCCCGAAGGCCCCCGCCTGCAATGCGCCGTGCAGCGCGCCACTCGCGCCGCCCTCGCTCTGCAACTCCTCCACGATGGGCAACGCGCCCCAGATATTCTTCTTCCCCTCCGAGCGCCACTGATCGGCCCACTCGGCCATCGGCGACGAGGGGGTAATCGGATAGATGGCGACAACTTCGGAGAGTCGATAGGCTACCGAGGCAGCCGCCTCGTTCCCATCAAGGATAACCATAGTCTTTTCAGTCATTACGCTTTGCCTCACACTGCGGTATACAAAATATCAACCGCTCATCTAGTCTCGTCTGCGGAAGGTAGACCCGCTGTGATGCAAAGCACAACGCGGGAATAACGTCCCACAATGTGAGATTCGACTCCCATGATGCGGAGACTCTCCACCTCCCTCCCGCGCTTCTTTATCCCATACTGTAAGACGCTATGACCACCAAATAATACACTTCGAGAGCAACACCCACCCAAACCCTTCAATTCGCGAGAATAGCCAATTCTGGCAGCTCGCTACACGAATAGGTTTTGTCGCGGGGCACGACTTTCCAGGCTGCGGAAAAACTCTTGTCGAAGCCTCTGTTTTGAAAGGGCACGACTTTAGTCGTGCCGATAAAGCCCATAGAATCAATAGGGCTTTAGCCCCTGAGGAATGTTTTTGGGGGACTTTGGGGCCTTGAGTGCCCTTTTTCCGCAGCCTCTTTAGACGGCCCTGAGCTTGTCGAAGGGTGCCATACGCCGCGGATGATAACGGACTGGGCTTCGGATGGGATGAGACAGCTGGTCTCGCGGGGAGCTAAACCGTCCGCAGCCTCTTTGGCCGCTGAGAAAGGGCTGGTCCGAAAAACTCTTCGGAGCCTGCCTGAGGCCGTCCCAGGGCTGGGCACGCTCGCGCTGAAGCATCAATTGCACAGTTGACGCCGCATTCCTCGTTCTCATCGGCCCAGAAGATCAATGGCCTTCTGCAGCAGAACGTCGCGGCTCACGCTGGAGATCGCGTTGGTCAACGGAATCCGCTTGGGGCAGACCTCGACGCAATTCTGCGCGAAGCCGCACTCCTGGATGCCGCCGTCGCCGGCCAGTGCGCGCAGCCGCTCCTCGGCCAGAACCTTGCCCGTGGGATGGTTGTTGAAGAGCTTCACCTGCGCAATCGTCGCCGCGCCCACAAAGCCCGTCTCCTCGTTGAACTGCGGACAAACCTCCATGCAGCAGGTGCAACTGATGCAATTCGAAAGCGGGTAGTTGATCTCCTGCTGCTGCGGCAAGACACGCGGCCCTGAACCAAGGTCATAGGTTCCATCGATGGGAATCCAGGCCTTGACCTTCTTCAGATTCTCGAACAGCACCGACCGGTCAATTTGCAGGTCGCGCACCAGAGGAAACTTCGACAGCGGCTCGATGCGAATCGGTTGCTCCAGATTATCCACCAGCGCCGAGCAGGCCATGCGGGCCTTGCCATTGATGCGCATGGCGCAGGAGCCGCAGATCTCCTCCAGGCAGCAGGAATCGTAGGCGACCGGCGTGGTCCCGCGCCCGTCGGCGGTCACCGGGTTGGCGGCAATCTCCATAAAGAGGGAGATGACATTCAGCCCCGGCCGCCACTCGATATTGAAGCGCTCCCAAACTGCGGGAGCATCGGGGCTGGCCTGGCGCTTGATCTCGAATTGCACTCTCTTGTTTGCCATCGTCAGTCTCCCTTAACTGGCCACGTCGTAGCGGCGCGGCCGCGGCTTGATGAACTGCGTATCGACTTCTTCCCACTCGAAGCGCGGGCCCTCCGCCGAGCCGGTAAAGCTGGCCTTGGTCGTCTTCAGGAACTTCTCGTCGTTGCGCTCCGGGAAGTCGGGCTTGTAGTGCGCGCCCCGCGACTCGTCGCGCAGAATCGCTCCCTGCACAATCGCCCGCGACAGCTCCAGCATATTCCGCAACTGCCGCGCAAAGGCAAAACTGGTATTGGCCCACTGGCTGCGGTCGCTGAGGTTCACGTTCTTGTAGCGATCGATCAGCTCCACAATCTTTTCGTCCGCCTGTTTCAACCCCTTGTTGTAGCGGATCACCGTCGCGTGCTCGGTCATCGTCTGCCCCAGCTCGCGCCATAGCTTGAAGGGATTCTCCGTCCCGTTATTATTCAGCAGGCTGGTGTTGATCGCGCCCTGGCGGACCAGTTCCTGAGCATGGCCGCCGTCGCCCTCTTGCGCGGGCAGGCTCCTGGCGTAGTTCATTGCATTCGGCCCTGAAATAAATCCTGCGTAAATGCAACTCAGCAGCGAATTCGCCCCCAGCCGGTTCGCGCCATGGTACTGATACTCGCACTCGCCCGCGGCAAAGATGCCGGGGATGTTCGTCATCTGGTCGAAGTCCACCCAGATCCCGCCCATCGTGTAGTGCATGCCGGGGAAGATCTTCATCGGCACCTCGTGGGGATCGTCGCCGACGAACTTCTCATAAATATCCAGAATGCCGCCCAGTTTCCGGTCGAGCGTGGCGCGATCTATATGGGATAGATCCAGGTAGACCATCGGCTGGCCATCGATGCCCAGGCCTTCCTCGTAGACCACCTTGTGAATGGCGCGCGTGGCGATGTCGCGCGGGACGAGGTTGCCGTACTTGGGGTACCACTCCTCAAGAAAATAGAAGCGCTCAGCCTCGGGAATCGACTTCACCGGCCGCTTGTCGCCGGGAGTGCGCGGCACCCACACGCGCCCGCCCTCGCCCCGCGCCGACTCCGACATCAGGCGCAGCTTGTCCTCGCCGGGAATCGTCGTCGGGTGCACCTGGATCAGCTCGCCGTTGGCGTAGTAGACGCCCTGCTGAAAGACCGCCGATTGAGCCGAGCCGGTGCAGACCACTGAGTTCGTGCTCTTGCCGAAGATCGCCCCAATGCCGCCTGTCGCCAGAATGATCGCATCTGCGGGGAAGCTGCGCAACTCCATCGTCCGCAGGTCGAGCGCCGTAATGCCCCGCGCCACGCCTTTGGAATCAACCACCGCTGATAGAAACTCCCAGCCCTCGTACTTCTTCACCTTGCCTTCGGACTCGTACCGCCGCACCTGCTCGTCCAGCGCATACAGCAACTGCTGCCCGGTCGTCGCGCCGGCAAAGGCCGTGCGGTTGTAAAGCGTGCCGCCGAAGCGCCTGAAGTCCAGCAGCCCCTCGGGAGTGCGGCTGAAGGGCACGCCCATCCGGTCCAGCAGATCGATGATCGCCGGCCCGGCCTCGCACATCGCCTTCACCGGCGTCTGGTTGGCCAGAAAGTCGCCGCCATAGATGGTGTCGTCGAAGTGCTTCCAGGTGGTGTCGCCCTCGCCCTTCAGGTTCTTGGCCGCGTTGATTCCGCCCTGCGCGCAGACCGAGTGCGAACGCTTGACCGGCACAATCGAGAACAGATCAACCGAGCCGCCCGCCTCGGCAATCTTGATGACCGCCGAAAGCCCGGCCAGCCCTCCGCCAACCACGATGATTCTGGGTGCTGCCATGAATACTTTTCCTTTCGGCCTGATGAGCCGGCGCTTAAAGCGAAACAATTCCGGCGGCTGCCGGAGCAAGGATCGCCGTTGGGGCAATCCTCATCGATACAGCCGGAGCCGGGTTCTCCGGAGCGTTCTCATACTCAGGCCCCACAAACGCCCACATGCTCGCCAGCCCCATGATCGCGAGGCCGAGCCCCATGGCCACGCATACATAGCCGAAGCGCTTGCGCGCCACGGCGCCGGTCGTGATCCCCCACTTGGCCGCAAACAGCCAGACGCCGTAAGAAAAGTGCCAGCAGATGGCGATCATCGCGACAATGTAGACCGCCAGCATCCAGGGATTCGCCAGCTCCTGTTGCACCTTGGCGAAGGCCGCCATCGGATGCTCCGGCAGGCTGATCCCCATGAAGCGCTGCCGAATCACATGCTGCGCGATGTAGCCAAAGGCGATCAACCCCGTATAGCGCTGGGAGACATACAGCCAGTTCCCCGCCCAGGGGTAGTAGACAATGTTCGACTTACCGCGCAGCCAAATCCAGACACCGTAGCAGGCGTGATAGAGCAGCGGCAAGAAGATGAAGACCCACTCCAGCACCCGCACCATCGGCAGGCTGTTGAGGAACCGCACCTGCGCCCCATAAGCGGCCGGCCCTTTAGTCGCCTCGTAGTTCGAGAGCAGATGTTCCAGCAGAAAAGCGCCGAGTGGGATGATCCCCATTAGCGAGTGCATCTTGCGCAAGAAAAAGGACCAGCCCTCGCCGGCGCGCAGCGGCTGGACCCCGCGCCGGACAGTGGGCGTGGCAGGTTGTTGAGCGGTTGCCATAGCGATGTCGGCTCCTAAAGACGGCAGGTCGAGGCCGTTTCACTTCACTGACCGGGACTCTCTGTATTGTTCCTCAAGCATTATTGGTGTCCCACATCACCCCCGTCAAGGCGACTAGCGCTCTTGATCTTTTGCACAACCCAGCTCCTTCGGTGATTTTCGGCAGGCATGAACCCATGCCGAACGCGCTTCAATAGCTCCGTGCCCCATCCATTCGCCTCTTTTCTGGCGAATGGGTGGGAAACCACGAACTCCGTCAGCTTTCTCGATAAGGAATATCAGACCCTCACGCCCCCAGCAAAGGCAGCATCGCCGCAATCGCCCGTCCTCGATGGCTGAGCGTGTGCTTGGTCCCGAGATCCAGCTCGGCCATGGTCAACCCCAGTGCGGGCAGGTAAAACAGCGGGTCGTACCCAAACCCGCCCGTGCCACGCGGCGACTCCAGAATCAGCCCCTCGACCGTCCCTTCGGCGGAATGCGCAACCTGCCCGTCCCGCGCGGCCGCCAGCACGCAGCGGTAGCGCGCCGTGCGCCGGGCGGCGGGAACGGCGGCCAGCCGCAGCAGTAGTTCCAGGTTGTTCCACACGTCCGTATTGTCGTTGGCGTCGGGCGAGTCCACCACGCCCGCATCCGCGGCAAAGCGGGCCGAGCGCACCCCCGGAGCCCCGTCCAGCGCATCCACCTCCAGCCCGGAGTCGTCGGCCAACACCCACTCCCCCGGAGCAAAGCGCGAGTAGTAAACGGCCTTCAGCGCCGCGTTATCGGCGAAGGTCAGCCCATCTTCCTCCGGCGCGGGAATGGTCGTGAGCGCGGGTAGCGGCTCGATGTTCAGCGCATGAGCCGCCGCAGCCACGCGAAAGTCCCGCAGCTTGCCAGGGTTGCTGGTGGCAACATAAAGCCGAAGGGCCATGGGAAGAGTGTAACGGGCCGGCGTTGCCTGCAGAAACCGGCCCATAACGGGCAAAGCGCCGTCGTGGACCGGCTCTCCCCTGCCGCTGCCATCAGGGACCGCTGCAAGCCCCTCAGTCGATCTCCTGCTCCACCCGCAGATCCCGCGAAGAAGCCCCCACGCTCACCATCCGCTTGCCGCTGGCCGCAACCCACTTGCCGTCCTTGGGAGACCAGTACTGCAACTGCCTCGGCGCAACGTGCAGCGTAACCGTCTTGGCTTCCCCGGCCGCCAGATGAATCCGGTCAAAAGCCGCCAGCGCCCGCACCGGGAACTGGACACCCTCGGGAATTGAACTGGGCGCGCCCAGGTAAACCTGCGGAACTTCATCCGAATCCACGCCGCCGGTATTCTTGATTGTCACCGTCACATCGAGTCCGCCGTCCGCGGCCTTCTCGACCTTCAGCCCGGAGTAAGCGAACGTCGTGTAGCTCAAGCCAAAGCCAAACGGAAACAGCGGCTCGATCTTCTCTTTGTCGAACCAGCGATAGCCCACATTGACGCCTTCGCTGTAAGTGGTTTTGCCGCCAACGCCCTTTTGTGAGCGCTCGGTGTAACGCGGATCAGTGGCGGCATAGTCTTCCAGCCGCTTGCCCCAGGTCACCGGCAGTCGCCCGGCGGGGCTGCTCTTGCCCAGCAGCAGATTGGCCGTGGACCAGCCGCCCTCATCGCCCGGCCACCACATCTCAAGAACTGCCTTCACCTTGTCCACCCAGGGCAGCGCCACCGGCTGGCTTGTGTTCAGCACAACAATCGTATTCGGGTTGACCGCGGCAACCTCTTCAACCAGCTTGTTCTGCTCACCGGGCAGCCCAAAGACCGGCTCCAGGCGCGTCCACACAAAAACCACCGCAACCTTGGCGTTCTTCGCCGCGGCGATGGCCGCTGCGTGGTCCGCCGCGCGCTGCTCGGGCGTATACCAGTTCAGCCGCACCTGCACCGGCGAATTCGAGCTGTCCGGGCTGGTCTTGATTTCGATCGCATGTGGACCGGCGCTCAGTTCCACGGCACGGCGCAGATTGTCCAGGTGGTCGGTCGTGGGAACTGCGTTGTCCTGGTTGGCTTGCAGAATATCGCCATGCACGCCGCCCTGGCGGACCCCTGTGCGCGCCAGGTGCTTTCCGTCGAGCGAGATCTCCGCGTTGGTGCCCATCGCCTGCAAGTACAGCCAGTAGGTTCCCGCGTGCGGCGGAGTCAGCATGCCCTTCCAGGTGATGGTCGAGTTGGGCGCCAGCGCATCGGCGCCGGTGAAGTTGATCTGCGCGTCGGTCTGCATCGCTCCCGAACCGCTGCGTTCCAGCCCCGGCTGGCCGCCGTGGCCGAGCGCGGAGCCCGGAACCAGCGTCCCGGTCATGTCGTCATCCACGGCGAACTTGATGTTACTGTTGCCGGTGATCTTTTTGAGAGCATCGAGTGGTCCAACTTGCCGCTGCGGCAGCCCGACGGAGCGTTCGCCATTGATCCCGATCGAGTCCACCTGGCCGGCAGTCGGGCCAATCAGTACCACGGAATCCAGATCGGCGGCCTTCAAGGGCAGCGCGCCGCCCTCGTTCTTCAGGAGAACCGCCGCCTCTTCGCCGGTCTTCTCAATAATCGCTGCATT
>Ga0302320_10003246_pt1 | contig 37981 bp, 30 predicted proteins | sample Bog_T0_3_FD_202130 | JGI IMG/M metagenome (GOLD analysis project Ga0302320, IMG submission 202130) | Peat permafrost microbial communities from Stordalen Mire near Abisko, Sweden - Bog_T0_3 | ecosystem: Environmental > Terrestrial > Soil > Wetlands > Peat | place: Sweden: Abisko, Stordalen Mire... | reverse complement strand
GAATCCTTACCCGCAAATCGTCCGAATAGGCTCGTCCCATCCTCGTTATCGCGGTCACTTCGCCAGAGAAACATAGTATCTACCCAACCCGCCAATGCTGGGTATAGCTAGCTTGATTCTGCTCTAGCTCTGTCAGCGCCATCAATTGGCTGCCGAAAATCGTGAACCATGTTATATCGTGTTGATAGGCGATGACACCAATCCCAATAAAACGCGCATAGAAGGCTTCTTTATCATTTGGAGAGTATTGTTGCGCGATGATCTTTACATTCTTTTCTGCCTCAGCTGTTATCGGGCTATAGTGCGCAAGTGCGAAAAACTGCTTGGCGTTGAAATCCACGTTTGGGTTTTGTCCTAGTAATGCCGACAGAGTTGGGATTCCTGGGATCACTCCCGACGTTTGTAATTCCCTTTGATGAGTGTTTTTCCTTCTGCCGATCAACCACACGACTCCAGCAACAAGGAGAAGGATCAAAGGAAGATAGTGCCAAACGCCTTGAAGTCGAGGAAGAGGTACGTTTGGGGGAACATTACTCGCGGCTTGCTGCCAAGCCTCAATAAAAGCCGCGATGACTATGCATCCTAACGTCACAGCGTTTGACCAGTGCTTCTGAAACCAATCCACCTGATTGTCCCTCGCTGATGCTTGAAGCGAGGGTACGCTCGACCTTGCGTATGGGTCAATTTTATTATTGCCAGTAATCGCCGGGTGCCGGGTGCCCCAGATCCCGATTCCGGGACCTGGGATCGAAGCTCACCGGCCGCACCATGCCATCCTCACGCCGCCGGCCGCAACAACTCCGCCACAGCCTCTGGATTCCGCGCAATGACCGTAAGATAAGCCCGCGCCGGAGCATCCGGATTCTTGCGCCGCTGCTCCCAAACCCGCAACGTGCCCACTGGAATGCGGTATGTAGCCGCAAAAGCCTCCTGCGTAAGCCCCAGCCGCTCCCGCAGCTTCTTCACATTCAACCCATGAATCAAGCCCAGTTTGGCCAGTTCCTCATCGCTGCCGCGAGGAATCGGTTGCGCATCCGGATCGGCCAGCGCCGCCGCATGGACCTGCTCATTCGTCAAAGCATCCACAGCATCCCAGTCCGTGGCCGTCTCAATCGGCGGATCGCCTGGATTATGATCGACGCAAATCATATTGTTCGATTTCATCGTCCTCCGCCTTTCTCACAGAATGGACGAAGGATACGGCTAAGCCGTAGTCATGTCAACTGATTTAGTCGAACCAGATGATCGAATAACCACTTAGAAACTCCCGATCCATCCCTGCAACCACGCCGGGAAGCAGCCCAGCAGCACCACCGCTGCCGCAATCCCCACCAGCACGGCCAGCGTGACCGGATGCGCCTTGATGGGCGTCTCGTTCACGGCAGGCATCACGTAGGCCCGCTTGAGAACCTGCAGATAGTAGTAGAGCGAGACCGCGCTGAGAGCCACCGCAAGCGCCACCAGCCTAAACGGAACCACTCCCGCCGAGTTGGCCAGCACTGCGGCAAACAAATTGAACTTGGCCCAGAAGCCCACCAGAGGCGGAATCCCGGCCAGCGACAGAAACAGCACCAGCAGCACCGCCGCCAGCACCGGATTGCGCTTGTGCAGCCCCAGGAAAGCATCCAACCGGTCGCTCCCCGTGGCCCGCTCAACCACATCCACCACGCCAAAGGCTCCAATCGTCGTCAACCCGTAGGTGAGGATGTAATATAGCACTGCGTTCGCGCTAAGCGCCGCCGGCCCTCTCGCGCTCTGCGTAAAGCTGATCAGGCTCTCTTGCCAGTTGTAGACCGGATGCACGGCAATGCCGAGCAGAATATATCCCGCGTGAGCAATCGCCGAATACGCCAGCAGCCGCCGCACGCTGACCTGCACAAGCGCCGCCAGATTTCCCACCATCATGGAAGCGGCGGCAATCACCAGCAGGATGGTCGCCAGCGCCGGCCACGTCTGGTACACGCCCCCCAGAAACGCAAGACTCCCATGGCCCTGGCCCGGCGCCAGCCAGTTCAGGCTCAGCGTAATCAGCAACGCAAAACTTGCAACCTTTGACACCGAAGCGATGAATGCCGCCGCTGGAGCGGGCGCGCCTTCATACGTATCCGGCGCCCACAGGTGGAACGGCACCGCCGCAACCTTGAAGCCAAGCCCTGCCACTACCAGAATCCATGCCACGTAAAACAGCGGGCTCGGTCCTGAGGCTGCGATGGCTCTTTGAATCTCCGCCAGGTTCGTGCTGCCGCTCAGGCCATAAAAATAACTGAACCCGAACAGCAGAAACGCCGCCGACATGCCGCCGAACAGGTAGTACTTGAGCGCCGCCTCCGCGCTCTTGCCCGAGCTCTTGGCAAAGGCCGTCAGAATGTAGAGCCCCAGGCTCAGCAACTCAAGGCCTACAAAGATCACCAGCAGATCCTGCGCGGCGGCAATCAACAATCCGCCTGCAGCCGCCATCAGCACCACGGCCACATACTCGCCAATATGATGAGTGAAAACCTCACCCACCAGCAGCAACAGCGTCAGCGCCGTCAGCACCAGAATGCCCGCCTGCGCCACCGCAGCATATCCGCCCGTCGTCAGCAGAAACTCGCCGGTGTCCTTGAAGACCAAACCCTGGTTCCCTTGCAGCAGAACAGCCCACAGCGCCGCGCCGCAACCGGCAATGCCGAGCAGTGCCGCCGCAGCAACCCGCGCCTTCAGAGCGGCCTTGCGCATCAGGCTCAGGTCCAGCACCAGCACCAGCAGCGCCGCCACTTCCAGCGCCGTCTCCGGCAGCGTTGCGCGGAAGAGATCTGTGTAGTTCATTGTCCCCCTCCCGCAAGCAGCGTCTTCACCGCAGGTTCAATTGCATCCAGCAGAATCCTTGGATAGAGCCCGACAAACAGGCTCACTCCAACCAGCAGCGCAACGCCGGTGTATTCGGGCCAGGTAATGGCGCCGAGATCGGGCCAGCCCGTCTTGGGATGTTCGTCCGGAGTGGGCAGCTTATCGCTGAAGAATGCCTTCTGCATCGCGCGCCAGGTGTACGCAACGCCCACCACAATGCCTACGCCCGCGGCGAGTGTCCACCAGGGCTTCACGCTCCACGCGCCGATCAGCACCTGCAACTCGGCTACAAATCCCGAGAACCCCGGCAGCCCCATCGACGCCATTCCGGCAATCACAAACGACCACGTCGCAAACGGCAGCCGCTTTGACAGGTGCATCGTCTCCAGCTCTGCCAACTGCCGCGTGTGCGTGCGCTCGTAGACGATGCGCCCCACAATGGCAAACAGCAGCCCGGCGATGATGCCGTGCGAAAACATCTGCATCACCGCGCCGGTCATGCCGATCTGGTTCAGCGTCATCAGGCCCAGCAGCACAAAACCCATGTGGCTCACGCTGGAGTAGCCAATGACAAACTTGAAGTCGGTCTGCACCAGCGCCACCAGCGCGCCATATACAATGCCCACCACCGCCAGGATCGCAAAGACGTCGCGCCATGATCCGACGCCGATGAAGGAAAATCCCCACGGATCAAGACCGCGCGGAAACAGCCAGATGCCCACGCGCAGGCAGCCGTATGCGCCCAGCTTCATCACCACGCCGGCCAGCAGCATGGATGCCGCTGTAGGCGCGGCCACGTGGCCCGTAGGCGCCCAGGTGTGGAAGGGCCACATGCCGGCCAGTATCGCAAACCCCGTGAAGACCAGCGGGAAGCACCACATCTGGAAGTTCACCGGCAGGTTGGCGTGGGAGAGCGCAATCAGGCTGGTCGAGTGGCTGCCCGCCGTAGCGTACGCCGCCAGCAGGCCGATCAGCACCATCGACGAGCCCACAAATGAGTAAAGCGCCAGCTTCATCGCTCCATATTCGCGGCGCGTTGAGCCCCAGATGGCGATCAGAAAATACTTGGGAACGATGGCGATCTCGTAGAAGACGAAAAGCAGAAACAAATCGAAGCTGAGAAAGACGCCGTACACTCCGCCGATGAGCGCCAGATAAAAAGCGAAGAACTCATTCGTGCGCAGTTCGATGTTCCAGCTGAACAGCACTCCGGCCACCGCGGCCAAACCGGTGAGCAGCACCAGCACCCGGCTGATCCCATCGGCAGCCAGCAGGTAGTGAATCCCCATGGCCGGAACCCACGGCACATCGGCGATGATGACGCGGCCCTGTCCCATGCCGGCCGCAAATCCCGCCACGGCAAGAGCCAGCCCGGCCACCGTCACGGCCAGCGCCAGCCAGCGCGACAGTTCAGCCTTGCCCTTGGGCAACAGCGCCTGCACAAGCGCTCCGGCAAACGAAAGATAGATCGTCCATGCCAACATCAGAATCTCCAGTGCGCCAAAAGGTTAACGACCGTGGGGTTCACGCTGTCCACGATCAATTGGGGCACGAGGCCTATCAGCAGCATCAGGCCGATCACCGGAGCCAGCGCCATCCGCTCGCCGTGGTGCATATCCTGGAAGCCGGTGCAATGTTCCGCCACCGGACCGTTGAAGACCTTCTGAATCACGGTGAGTATCACCCCCGCGGTCACCAGCAGGCCCAGCAGTGAAACCGTGGCCGCAACCCATGCCAGCGGAAAGACGCCGCGGAAGATGAGAAACTCGCCCACAAATCCATTCAGTCCCGGCAGCCCCAGCGAGGAAAACAGCGCAATCCCCATCAATCCGGCCAGCACCGGCGCCGGCTTGCGCAGTCCGCCAAAATCGTTAATGCCGCGATGACCGCCGCTCCTCTGCTGCATGATCGCCACAAACCAGAACAGCGATGCCGCCGTCAGGCCGTGGTTGAACATCTGCAGAATCACGCCGTTCAGCGCCGCCGCCTGGCTGGTCTGCGCCGCGGCTCCAGCCGCAGGAACCGCCAGCGCAAAGATGCCCACCAAACAGTAGCCCAGGTGGTTCACTGAGGAGTAGGCAAAGACGCGCTTCAGGTCAGTCTGCGCCACCGCCGCCCACGCGCCCATCACCACCGTGGCCACCGCCAGCACCAGCAGCGGTGTTCTAATCTGTGCAATCTGGTGGCCGAACAACGGAATCGCAATCCGCAGCAATCCGTAGACGCCCATCTTCGACATGGCGCCGGTCAGCAGCATGGTCACCGGCGATGGCGCCTCTGCGTAGGCTGCCGGCAGCCAGGTATGGAACGGAACCATCGGCACCTTGACCGCAAATCCGGCCAGAACTCCGATCGCCAGCCAAAGCGTTACCGGGCCCAGGTGAGCCGTCACCATCTGCTCCAGTGCGCCAGTCGAGGCCAGTTGCGTCAGGTGCGGGAAATCCATGCTGCCGGTCGAGAGAAAGATCGCCATGAAGGCGACCAGCAAGGCCACGGAGCCGGCCATCGTATAAACGAAGAACTGCGTCGCCGCCGGTCCGCGCCGCGTTCCGCCCCACAGCTTGATGAGGAAAAACGCCGGAATCAGGCTCAGTTCCCAGAACAAAAACCAGTGGAAGAAGTTCAGCGCCGTGAACGAACCGAACAATCCGGACTCAAGCAGCAGCACCAGTCCAAAGTACAGGCCCGGCTGGTGGTGCACGCGGTTTGCCGCATCCACTGACATGAGCGTCACAATGGCTGCAAGCACCAGCATCAGCGCGCCCAGCCCGTCAACGCCCAGGTGATACTCAATGCCCAGCGACGGCGCCCAGGCCGCGCGTTCCACCAGGCCCATGCTTCCATCCGCCGGTAGCTGGGTCCACACAAACAGCGCCACGGCCAGGCTGGCCAGCGTGGTCAGCAAAGCCACGGTGCGCGCGTGCTTGCCAGACCAAAGGGCAATCGCCGCTCCCACCAGCGGCAGCACGGTCAACAGCGTCAATACTGGAATTCCGCTCATGCCCGGCTGCTCCAAATCAGAATTGCCACCAATGCCACAACGGCCAGCGCCAGCAGCCGCAGATAGGTCTGCACGCGGCCGGATTGCACCCGCGCCAGCAGGCCTCCGCCAGTCGCCAGCTCTTCGCAGCCCTTGTCAAAGCCGCCGTCCACCCAATTCGTGTCGAGAAAGCGGTTCAACTGCGCCCATCCGCGGAAGAGCCACGCAACCCCGGTCACCGCTCCGCCCCAAACCCGGCGATCAAGCCAGTCGGCAACGCGCCCCCACCACTCGTAAAACGCAATCACCGTCACGCCGTAGAACTCGTCCACATAGAGCCGGTTGTGCAGCCAGACCCACGGTACGGGAACAGCTTTTTCCAGCACATCGGGCTGCTCCGGCTTGGGAGCCTGGCCTCCGTAAAGCCACCAGCCCAGGCCCAGACCCAGAAAAACAACTGCTGTCGAACCGCCCATCAGCGCGATCAGTCCCGGCTCGGCAAAACCGTCCATATGGAACGCAAGCGCGCGTCCGTCCAGGAAAGCTCTGAACCATGGCCATGCGGGGGTTCCAATCACTCCCAGGGCCATGGCGAAGAAGGCCAGGATAGCCAGGGGCACGGTCATCACCGCCGGACTCTCATGCGCCGGCTTGTGCCCGCGCCAGTAACCGAAAAAGACATAGCCGACTTGCCGCGTCATGTAGAACGCCGTCAGCAATGCGCCAAAAACCAGCATGTAAAACGGCGCTTTGGCAACGCTCCAATGTTGCGCCGCTTCCAGAATGCCGTCCTTGCTCCAGAAGCCGGAAAACAGCAGCGGAAATCCGCACAGCGCCAGCATGCCGATCGCATAGGTCACAAAGGTTAGCGGCATGTCGCTCCGCAATCCGCCCATGCGCCGCACATCCTGTTCCTCGTGGCAGCCGTGAATTACCGAGCCCGCGCCCAGGAACAACAGCGCCTTGAAGAAAGCGTGCGTGATCAGGTGGAACATGCCCACGGCCACGCCGCCCATGCCCAGTCCGGCCATCATGTAGCCGAGCTGCGAAACGGTGGAGTAAGCCAGGATGCGCTTGATGTCGTTCTGCGCCACGGCAATCAGCGCGGCAAATACCGCCGTGAATGCGCCTACCCAGGTGACTACGGTCAATGCAGTCGTTGTTCCCCCGGTCAGCGCGCCGGCTTGCATCAGCGGATACACCCGCGCAATCAGATAAACGCCGGCGGCCACCATGGTTGCCGCGTGAATCAGCGCCGAAACCGGCGTTGGGCCTTCCATCGCATCCGGCAGCCAGACGTGCAGAGGAAACTGGCCGCTCTTGCCCGCCGCGCCGGCAAAGATCAGCAGTCCAATCGCGCCCGCCGCGGTAAGCCCCAGCGCGCCATGCTGCGCGAGCAGCGTCGCCAGCGCCGCAGGTTCCAGCGAACCTGCGCCGCTGTTATAGAAGAGCAGCGTGCCGGTCTGAGCAAAGAACCAGACGATTCCCAGCAGGAAGAAGACATCGCCCACGCGCGTGGTCATGAAAGCTTTTTTTGCGGCGGCGGCAGCGGCGGGCTTCTGATACCAGAACCCGATCAATAAATACGATGTAAGTCCAACCAGTTCCCAGCACATGAACAGCAGCAGCAGGCTGTTGGAGATCACCACGCCCAGCATCGCTCCGGCAAACAGCGAGAGGAAGCAGAAGAAGCGTGTGTAGTTCTCGTCGTGCTCCATGTAGCCGGTGGAGTAGATAAAGATCAGCAGGCCCACAAAGGCCACCATCACCAGCATCACCGCCGCCAGCGGATCCAGCACCCAGCCCAGGTCCACATGCGACGATCCAACCTGAATCCAGGTAAAGTTGACCGTCTCGCGTATGCCGCCGCCGTGCGCCCACTCTCCCAACACATGAACGAATGCAATCAGCGCCAGCAGCAGCGAAAAACTCAATGAGCCGATGGCCAGCGTAGCCGCCGTCCTGCGCTTCGGCTGCTTCAGCAAGGCAATCACACCCGAGGCCACCATGGGCACAGCTGGGATCAGCCATAGAATCTCCGCGATGGGAGAAGCGGCCAACTGCGGAGTGAATGAAATTGTCTCTTGCATCAATCCCTCACCCCTTCATCCTGTTCATGAGATCGATATCCGTGGTGTGCGCGTGGCGATAGATGGAGATCACCAGGCCCAGCCCGACCGCGGCTTCAGCCGCTGCCACGGCGATCGAGAAGATGGCAAACATCATGCCCGTCAGCGCCTCGGGATGCGGCCCGTAGCGCCAGAACGCAATCAGGTTCAGGTTGGCCGCGTTCAGCATCAACTCAATGCTGATCAGGACCAGAATGGCGTTGCGCCGCGTGAGAGCGCCGGCCAGCCCGATGGCAAACAGCAACGCGGCCACCAGTAGATATCCTGCAAGCGGCGTCATTCGGTCCCTGCTTTCTCGTGCATGGCCACAATCACCGCGCCAATCAAGGCCGCGGTCAGCAGCAAGGCTACAATCTCCAGCGGCAGCACGTAACGTCCCATGAGCGCATTGCCAATCTGCATGACCGTCGCCGTAGGCGCAGCCGTCGGGGCGCCCCCTGGGACCGGCAAAGCCTGCGTACTCCCCAGTACCGCCCAGCCCAGCACGGCAAAAACCGCTGCGGCAATCGCCATGCCGGCCAGCCAGGTGCGGCTGAAGACTCCGTCCTTCGGCGTTTCCGAGCCGCGCGTGAGCAAAATCGCAAAAACCACCAGAATGGCGACCGCGCCAATGTAAACAAGAATCTGCGCAAAGCCGGCAAACTGCGCGTCCAGTTCCAGAAACTGCAATGCCAGCCCGGCAAAGGCCACCGTCAACGCCAGCGCGCAGTGGACGGTGTTCTTCAGCAGCACCGCGGCCAGCCCGCCGGCCAGTGTCAGCCCCGCAATTACATAGAAAATCATGCCCATCGGCAGCCGCTCCTTTCCTTTGCGCTCAGGCCCCCGGCGTTCGTGCGGGAATCCTGCGAGATACCTGAAAACCGGAACATATCAATCCGCATAGCGGTATCTCCTCGGACCAAAGTGTTCCCTGTGCATCCCCGACCGGCCCATGACAACGTACGCCAGCAACAGAATCGCCGAACAGATTACCCACCGCTCCCAGCCGTCGCTCATAAAATGCCACATCGCGGTCACAAACAGGTTCAGAAGCGTCAGCGGCAGAACAAATTTCCAGGCAAAGTTCATCAACTGGTCCTGGCGCAACCGCGGCAGGGTTCCGCGCAGCCAAATGTAGACGCACATCGAGAGCATGACCTTGGAGAAAAACCAGAACCACGAAGGAACCCAGCCCAGAACCGCCAAAGGCGACGACCATCCGCCCAGAAACAGCGTGGTTCCCAGCCCGGAGATGGACAACATGCCCACGTACTCACCCAGAAAGAACTCGGCAAACTTGAAGCCCGAATACTCCGTAAAGTATCCAGCCACCAGTTCCGATTCGCCTTCCGGCAGGTCGAAGGGCGAGCGGTTGGTCTCGGCCGTGGCCGCGATGGCGAACATCACAAAGCCGGCAAAGCCCCACGGCGTAAAGATGTACCAGTGCGGCAAACCCCATGTGTACTGGTTCTGCGCCGCCACAATCTTGTCCAGCGAAAGCGACCCGGTAATCATCACCACGGCCACGCTCGACATCAGCAGCGGCACCTCGTAGCTGATCATCTGGGCCACGGCGCGCATCGCGCCCAGCAATGAATACTTGTTGCGGCTGGACCACCCCGCCATGAAGACCGAAAGCTCAGTGGAAGCGCCGATGGAAAAGTAAAACAGCAGCGCGGCATCCATGTGGACAAGCGTCATGTTCCGCCCCATGGGCAGCACCGCGTAGCCCAGGAACACCACCACCACCAGGAACACCGGGGCCAGAAAATGCACCACGGCATCGGCGCTCAGCGGCACAATGTCTTCCTTGGTCAGCGACTTGATGCCGTCGGCCACAGGCTGAAGAATGCCGTAAGGCCCCACGCGATTCGGCCCATAGCGATTCTGCATGCGCCCCAGCCCTTTGCGCTCCAGCAGCACGGTAATGGCAAACAGCGCGGGAAAAACGCAGATGATGGCCGCCACGCAGAGCACCACGCCGGCCACCGGTTGCCAGCTGGCCGGCAACAGGCCCACGACAAATTGCTTGAGGAGAACGAATATCTGGTCCAGGTTGGCGAACATGGTCTAGACTCCCCCTCCCGCCGGCGGCGCGGCGCTGGCCGCGGCTTTTGCCGCCGCTGCCGCAACTGCGGCCTTTGCCTTGCTATCCGCTTTGGCCTTTTCCCCGGCCAGGTGCGCATCCACCGCGGCAGCCTCAGTGGGATGAATCTTGTGATAGTGTTCGTTCGATTTGGCCAGTTCCTTGCGGTCGTACAGCAAGCCGCCAAAACGGTCCGTCGTGCTCAGCTCAAACTCCGTATCCATCTTGATGGCTTCAAACGGACACACCTCGACGCAAATCTGGCAGCTCATGCAGACGGATATATCGATGTCGAACCGGGCGGGATAAAACTGCGGCTTGCCCAGCGCATCGGGCTTCTTGTCGGTGCTCTTCTCGATATAAATGCACTTCGGCGGGCACTCTTTTTCGCAGATCTGGCAGGCTACGCAGCGCAACCCGGCCTCCCAGTCCGCTCCGTCGTACACCAGGAAGGGGAAATCGCGCGTGGCCTCGATGGGCGCAATCCGCTGCTCCGGATACTGCACCGTAGTCAGCCGCTCCGCGGAAAAATAGCTGCCGACAAAGTTTCTTGCCGTCTCCGCCAGCCCCTTCAGTATGCCCTCACCTAACAATCAACCCTCCAAAAAAGTTGTCAGTTTACAGTCGTCAGTTCTCAGTTGGTTGAAACAGCCAGCAAGCAAAGACTGACAACTGACCACTGACAACTGAAAGCTATCTATCCACTTCTCCCAGCACAATATCCACGCTGCCGAAGATCACCACCACATCGGCCACGTTCTGGCCCAGAACCATATCCTCAAGAATCGTCAGATTGATCAAACTCGGCGGCCGCACCCGGTAGCGATAGGGATTCGGACTGCCATCGCTGATCAGATAAAAGCCCAACTCGCCCTTGGGAGACTCAATGCGTCCATACGCCTCGCCCGGCTTGGGACGGAAGCCGCGAATCTTCGCCTTGGGGTCCATCACCGGACCGCCCGGAATCTCTTTCAGCGCCTGTTCCAGAATCTTCAGCGACTCCCGCATCTCCAGCAGCCGGATCATAAAGCGGTCGTACACGTCGCCGTGATCGCCCAGCGGCACGCGGAAGTTGAAGCGATTGTAGATGCCGTAGCCATCCACCTTGCGAATGTCGTAGTCCACACCGGAGGCCCGCAGCATCGGACCGGTCACTCCGGCATTGATGGCCAGCTCCCGCCGCAAAATGCCCACTCCCTGGGTACGCGCCATCAGAATCTCGTTGCCCCTGAGCAACTGCTCAAACTCATCCACGAACCCCGGCAGCCCCGCCACCACTTTGCGCGTGGCCTCCAGCCAGTCCGCCGTCGCATCCACGCGGCAGCCCCCGAAGCGCATGTAGTTGCACATCATGCGCGCGCCGGTGAGCCACTCGAACAGGTCCAGAATCTTCTCCCGCTCGCGGAAGGCGTACATCAGCGGAGTCCCGCTGGCGCCCATCTCCTGGGTCAGGAAGCCGATCGATCCGGCATGGTTCTGGAAGCGCGTCAGCTCGCCCAGAATCACCCGCAGGTACTCGGCCCGCTCGGGAACCGCCTGGCCAACCAGCTTCTCCACCGCCAGCGCATAAGCCCAGTTGTTGGTCAGCGGACACATGTAGTCCAGCCGGTCGGTGAACGGCATCGAGCCCAGGTAGCTGATTCCCTCGGCAATCTTCTCGTGGTTGCGGTGCAGATAGCCGAAGACCGGCTTCAGCCGAATCACCCGCTCCCCATCCAGCGCCACATCCATGCGGAAGACGCCGTGCGTCGAGGGATGGTGCGGCCCCATGGCCACTTCCAACAGATCCCCCTCGCCATCCGGTACAATCACCGGCGGACGGTTCCAGCCTTCCGGCTTCTTCTCTCCAGCCATTCCCGTCTCAATCCCACTCTCAATCATTGCCCGGCGCCTGTGCCTTCCTGCCCCGAGTCCGGAGCCGCCTGCGCCGCTCTGTGCGCCGCCGCCCTGGCCAGCACCTGGTCGTGCGCCGTCGGTTCGTATTCAAAGTCGTCCGGCTCCACGTAATCCCGGCGCATGGGGTGGTCCTTGAACTCATCCCACATCAGTAGCCGACGCAGGTCAGGATGCCCGGTAAATACAATGCCAAACAGGTCGAAGATCTCCCGCTCCTGGAACTCCGCCGACCGCCATATCGGAGTCAGCGAGGGCAGCTCCACCTGGTCCGTGCGATTCGCCGTGCGCATTCTGACGGTCAACGGCCCTTCTTTCAGCGCCACCGAATACAGGTGGTAGACCGCCTCCAGGCAGCCCGGCTCCACCCGCTTGCGGATTTCTTCGATGGTTTCCTCCGCCGCCTGCTCCACGCCGTCCACGGTCTTCGTCACCGTGCGGGTTACCTTCACCTTCTCGGCAATCTCTTTATCCGGCCAGTCCACGCCGGTCGCGTTGGAAAGGTAATCGAAAGCCAGCCCGTCGCGCAGAAACGTCGCCACAGCCACGGCATGGCTCGGCTCCAGCCGCAGCGAGTGCTGGCCAGAGACGCTGGGATTGGGCACAATCTCCACCCCCGCCCCCGGCACCGCCGCTTCGATCGCCGCCTTGATTTCCTCTACCGTCTTCAATCCCTGTTCCCTCAAAACTCTCAGCTATGCCCTAGTCCCTTAGTCCCTACGTCCCTTAGTCCCTGTCTCTATCACCGAATCACCACCGGCACTGTCCATACGCCGGGATTGGATGTGGGTTCCAGATCGTGCTCGCCCTGAACCGGCACGGGGAATTCGCCCTGCGCCTCCGCATCCAGGTGCCGAGGCCGCTCCGGCCCGGTCAGATGCTGCCCGTCGATCTTCTTTTGCAGGGTCATGAACGCCTGAATCAGCGCCTCCGGCCGCGGCGGGCAGCCCGGAATATGCACATCCACCGGAATGTACCGGTCAATCCCCTTCAGCACGTTGTAGCCCTGCTTGAACGGCCCTCCGGAGATGGCGCAGGCGCCCATCGCAATCACATACCGGGGCTCCGCCATCTGGTTGTACAGCCGCACCACCTGGGGCGCCATCTTCTTGGTTACCGTGCCGGAGATGATCATCAGATCCGCCTGGCGCGGCGACGGACGGAAGACCTCGCCGCCAAAGCGGGCCAGGTCGTAGCGCGCCATGGTGGTCGCAATCATCTCGATCGCGCAACAGGCCAACCCGAACTGCATGGGCCAGATCGAGCTGCGCCGTCCCCAGTTGTAGAGCTCCTCGATGGTCGTAACGAAGACGCCCTGCTTGCCCAGTTCGATCTTCAATCCCTCTTCAACCGCCATCGTCGCTCCGCTCCGTCAGCTTCTAGCTGCTAGCTTTCAGCCTTTAGCTTTGCCCTGTCTGTCGGTTCATTCAGGCCGCCAGTCCAGATTCCCCGTTTGCAACTGCACAAATTTGTGTCTCCAGGCCGTTTCCAGCTAGTAGCTGGAAGCTAGCGGCTGGAAGCTGTTCTTACGCCCACGTCAGCACGCCCTTGGCCCACGCCCATGCCAGCCCCTCAATCAGCATCAGCACAAACACCAGCATGGCCACGCAGGCCGCAATGTTCAGCCCGGTAAACGCCACCGCAAAGGGCAGCAGGAACACCGCCTCCACGTCAAAGATCAAAAAAATGATTGCATACAGGTAGTAGGCTGAGCGGAACTGCATCCAGGCGTCGCCTCTGGACTCCAGTCCGCACTCGTAAATCGCATTCTTCACTTCATTCGGCTTGGCCGGGGAAAACACCTTTGCCCACAGCCACGCCAGCCCTAACGGGGCAAGGCCAAAACCCAGCGCCGCCGCAAACAGAACTGCCAGAGAAAAATAGGGATTGGAGACCATTTGGGAAATTAAAACCCTTCTACTCCAACGTACCAGTTTTAGGGCAGTTTTGGCTAAGAAGTTGCCGGTAACCGGCGCCGTCCAGTCGCATTTTCTCCCCGCTCATCCCACCCTGTGAACCGTTCCCTTTCCGGCGCTCTCCGAGCGGGTGCAAAGTCCCGTCACGGCTCCCAATCCCTCAATTCCGGCCCACGGCGGGCGCCAGGTTTGGATGCTTCGCTGCCCACTCCAGGTACTCAGCCACGGTGTGAAAGGTCCGGTACTTGTAAAGCCTGTCGTCTTCCTCCACCGGCGCGGTCCAGTCCAGGCTCCAGGAATCCCCCACGCTCTCCATCCACGCCTTCAGTTTCCTGTCCAGTTCGCTCCGCAGCGCGGCAGCCGCCGGATCGCCGGCAAGATTGTTCAGCTCGTACGGGTCCCTTTCCAGATCGTACAGAACCCACGGCCCCGTCTCCCACCGCGCATACATGTGCCGCTCCGTCCGGATGCCGCGCCACCCGGCCGCCACGCCGTCTCCACGGTACGGTCCGAATATCTGAAAGTACGCCGCATCCGGCCCTTTTTCGCGCTTGCCTGCAACCATCTCCGCCAGGTCGCTTCCCTGCATATTTCCTGGCGCCGGCAGCCCGCACAGCGACAGCAGCGTAGGAGCAAAATCCACATGCGCAAACAGGGCGTCCGTCCTGCGCCCCGCCGGAATCAGCCCCGGGCAGCGCATGATTCCCGGCACGCGGATCGACTCCTCCCACGGCTTCCGCTTCAGAATCATTCCCTGCGACCCCAGCATGTTGCCGTGATCGGAGGAGAAAAACACAATCGTGTTTTCTTCCAGGTCCAGTTCCTTCAGCGTCCTCAGCAGCCGTCCCACCTGGTCATCAATCGCGGTGATCGCGGCATAATAGCCTGCAATCTCCCTGCGGCTCGCGCCGGCCACGCCTTCCACCCAGTTCGGCTCCATGGTCAGTTTCCCTGGATCGTAGAGATCGAGATACTTCTGCGGTGCAATATACGGGTCGTGCGGAGCGCCTGGGGCCAGCATCAGGAAAAACGGCCGGTCTTTCGACTCGTGCAGAAACTCCACTGCCAGATCCGTCCAGAACTCCGGCTCGTACTTCTCTGACACAATCGGCACATTCGCATCGCGAAAGTACCAGTTGTAAAAGTAGTTGTGATTGCACTCGTTGGCCGCCCAGTATTCGAACCCATGCCGTCTGCGCCCCGGCGGCACAAATCCCGGCTCGCGCGGCCCTCCATCCAGGTGCCATTTCCCTATAAATCCTGTCCGGTAGCCGGCACGCCCAAACAAGTCCCCCAGCGAAATCTCCGCCTCATCCAGCCGCAGATCGTTGGCCACCATGCCCGTCCGGCTGGTATACATCCCCGTCAGGATCGACGCTCGCGCCGGGCAGCACACCGGTGTATTGGCCAGCGTATTGCGCAGCAGCACGCCTTCGGCCGCAAGCCCATCCAGGTGAGGCGTCTGCACATCGGCGTTGCCCATGCAGCCCAGCGCCTGCCCGCGCCACTCGTCCGGCAGGATGAACACCACGTTCGGCGGCCGTTTTGCGCCTTTCTCCGCCCACGCGCCGCGGCTCAAGCCCATCGCCGCAACCGCGCTCCCCATGCCTTTCAGAAGAGACCGCCGATTCATGCGTTACCTCCTCCGCGTCTCTGGTAGGGCAAAACCAGTAGTCGGATCGCCGGTTTCAGCACACCTGCCGAAACCCGATCCCCATCAACGCCGCAGTTTTGCTCAACGTCGCGGCCACATGGCCCACGCCCACCGCGCAGTGGTGCGCCGGCCCCTGCGCATTCCACGCCTCTACAAAGCCGCGGGCGCCCAGCGGAAAACGATAGCGGCTGTTGGTGTTGCCGATCTCCAGAATCTCTCCGGCCACGCACTCCCCCTCGGCCACCACCAGCTTGAAGCGCTTCTCCGCGTCTTCCACCACCGAGAGCAGCGTCACCGGTCCGTGCTTCACGCTCATCTCCACCGATAGCCCGCGGCCCACCTTGCCGTGGTAAACCTCGAGCGGCCGCACCTTGGTCTTGCCCTGGCTGATGGCGATGTGCCCCGGACCGTCGTGGCCCATCAGCACCAGGTCGTCGTTGAAGTCCATGGCGTAGTACTCGGTGAACGAGCCGCCCGCGCCCAGGCAGTCCATCATCTTCATGGCCAGCGCGTTCTTCACCTCGTACTCGCCGGCCACGGGAATGTGCCGCGCGGTCAACAGCGAAGTGCCCAGAATGATGGAGCTCATCGTGTCTTCGTTGGCCGCATTGCCTGAGCCTTTGTAGTAGTAGGCCATCAGGTTCAGATCGTGCAGCTCCACAAATGCATCCAGAGCCGCCGAGGTACGCGCCGCGCGCTCCAGTTCCCCGGGCGGGCAATCCGGCTGCACGTCAAACGCCGCATGGAACTCCTTGACCCGCCGCGCAAGATCGGTCTCGACAACCACCGCCGCCAGCGCGCTCAACTCGTCCACTTCCACCATCTCCACATGCGTGCCGAAGACGATCGAAACCAGGGTCACGTCGGTCATGATATCCAGCATGCCGCTGTAATAGTGGCCCATCAATCCCAGCCGCGCTGAGGCCAGGGTCGAGCGCACGCGCGCCGCCGCCAGCCACTCCTCGATCTCCTGCCAGGTCCGCTCCTCATCCAGCACGCCGGTCACCTGGTGGAACGGAATCCGCGCCCGCATGAACAGGTTGGCAATCTCGGGAACCGGGCACGCCGAACAAAACGCCAGCCACTCGCTGGTCATCGCCGTGCGATCTTCCAGCCGGTTGAAGGCCGCGTAATCGATGGCCGCCTCCGGCTGCAGGTTCAGCACCACCACCGGCACACCGGCGCGCTGCACCAGCGGCAGCACGGTGTTAGACAGCGCATACGTGGTGACGTACAAGAACAGCACGTCGATGTCTTCGCGGCGGCACTGGTGTCCGGCCTCGCGCGACCGTGCCGGCGTGTCCACCAGGCCCAGGTTCACCACCTCGACGCCGGGACGCGCCAGCCGCGCGGCAACCCGCTCCACATAGCCCTCGAGCCGCTGTTCAAGCCCGGCAAACTGGCTCCAGTAGGCATCCAGGCCGATGCCGCACAGCCCTGCCCGTAATGGCCGCTCCTTGCTCATCGTGTTTCCTGTTCCTTCGCTTGGAAATTTTGCTCGGCACGCTGTTTACGGCAGATAAAAAACCTCTTCCATCATGGGAAATCTCTCGCCGGGCCGCAAACCCTCGTGCTCGGCAAAAAGCGGCGCCATGGTTTGCTGCCAGCGCAGGTTCACCGGATGGTTGTCGAGCTGACTCCAGGTCGCTTCAAAGTCCACCGCCCGCAGGGTGAGAATCAAAAGCTCATCCCTGCGGTAGATGGAGTACTCATGAATCCCCACGCTCTTCAGCAGCTCCAGCATCTCCGGCCACACCGCGCGGTGCGCCTTCTCATACGCTTCTTCCACGCCCGGACGCAGGCGCAGAATGAACGCATACCGCCGCAGCAGCCGGCCATCTGCATCAACCGCGGCGCCGCTCACCAGCTCACCACCGTCACGGCAAATTGCTCCAATTTGATCTTGCCGTTTGCCGGCTTCACGGCGCGCGCCGGACTGTCGCCGGTCTGCTCGTCCACGGTCAGCGCCGTCGCCTTGTCCGCGCCTTCAATCGGCACCTCCACCGCCCAGTTGCGCTTGTTCTCCAGCAGCAGCTTGCGGCCGCCCGGAGTGATGTACGCCTGCGCGTCCAGATCGCCCGAATTGATCCGGGTCTCCACCAGTTGATCGCCGGGGTGGAAGTTGTCCTTGATCAGCTTCAGAACCCAGAACCGTGCATTGGGCAGGTTGCGCGTCCAGTCCATCATGCTCACGCTGGGATACTGCGTGGGATAGCCCACCATCTGCGACTCGCCCAAAATATCGATCTGCAGTTTCGACATCTCGATGAAGAGATACGCGTAAAGCGAACCGGCCAGATTCCAGTAGGCTGCCGGAGGCGGCTCATCGTCGCCGGCCTTGTTGTCGGTGGGCAAAATCACGCCCAGCTCATCCAGATCCGTCTTCGTCTCCGGCGAAAGCCGCTTGCGGATGTTCTCGATGTAGCGGACCCTGCTGATGAATCCGCCCGCCTGGTCGAAAAACGTGTACTGCCAGTCCTCGAGAGTCTGCGTCGCCGAAGGGCCCGCATAGAAGTGGTACGAGATAAAATCCAGCGGAATCCCCGCCTTGTGGTTGGCGTGATTCAGGAAGTACTCGAAATACCGCGGATCATTCTCGCCGGACAGCGCCATTCCCATGAAGCGCGTCTCCGGGCTGACGCGATGAATCCCCTCGACAATCGCATCGTAGCGCTTTGTATACTGCTCCGGCGTCATCTGGTGCTCGGATTCAACCTCATTCAGCACCTCCCACACCGGAAATTTGTAGTGGTAGCCGGACTCGTGCCGCACGCCGTTCTCATCCATGAATCCGCCGTTCACATACCAGCTCACCAGCCGCCCATAATAGTCGCCCAACTCCTTGCCCGTGGGGTCGCGCAGTTCCGTGCCCTGCGTATAGTTCCAGACCACCTTGTTGGGGTCGGCCGGATACGTGACCGGCTTATCGGTCTTGTAGAGCCAATTTGGGCTGGTGCTGAAGTTCATCACCGGCGAATGCCCATCGGTCGCGGCCAGGAAATCCTTGGTCATCGGGTCGATCGCGCTGAAGTCCCACGACGTCTTTTGCGCCGTCGGCGGCTCCAGTTCGGCAACGGCCAGCCGCGGATAGGGCAGCCACGGCACATAGCGCACGTAGTCGGCGCCCAGTTCCTTCACCGCCTTGTACGAGGCCACGCCCAGCGCCTCGCCCGGCCGGAGCGGCGGGTTCACCACCACCTGCAGAGTAGGCGTGGTCTTTGACACCACCGTGGGCTTATCCCAATGAATGGTGAGCTGAGGCGCCTGCTGGCCCTCCAGCGCCACAGCCATCCCCGCGCAGGCCAGGCCCGCGGCCAACAAACGCGCGCATCCGCGTACTTTCCACTTCCCATCGAACAGGCTCATGCTTGCCAACCCTCCGTGCATCGCCTGCCATCTTAGCACTTTGAGCGCTGTGCATTGCAGAGGGCGAACAGATTCCCATTCGGCTTCCACCGCTTTGCTTTTTCAAGGATTGAAAGCTCTAGTCGTCGTCATCCCTCCCGGCTTTTTTCACATGCACCTTCAGCATCGCCGGAACCGGCGCGGCGCCCATCGCATCCTTCCACAAAATCACGTTCAGCTTCTCCGTGGGAGCACGATCGGCGTGGCGGAAGTCCATCTTCATGCTTTCCTTTGCGCCCACCGCCGTCTTCTTGTTCGCTGTGTAGATGAGGCCGTTGTCCCGGTTGGAGGTATCGGCCGTGTACGGCGCCTGGTCGCCCGCGCCGGTAAACAGCGTCGAAATCAGCGAGCAGAGAGCATCGTTGTTGTTCATGGGAGGGAGCCCGAGCAGCGTCTCCATGGTCCGGATTACGCTGACCGTCGAATAGAACCGGCTGTCCACAAACGGCCTTCCATTCGGCCCGTGCGGCGCATACTTGCTCACGATCACCGCCAGGCTGCGGTGCGCATCCACGTGGTCGCCGCCTGCCTGCGCGTCGTCCTCCAGAATAAAGAAGGCCGTATCGTCCCAGAACGGCGAATGAGAAACCGCATCCACCAGCCGTCCTACGCCCAGGTCGTTATCCGCAACCGAGGACTTGGGTGTGGGACCGCCAGGCCTTGTGCCTGCGGTGTGATCGTTGCCCAGGCGGACTGTGATGAATGCAGGCATGGTGTCTTTGCCCTGCTCTTTGTCCGCAACCCACCCATTCAGATGCTTCAGGATTACCTCGACCCGCACCTGGTCGGGAACCGATAGGTTAAAGTCCGGCGACTCGGCGGCAAAATGCCCCACCAGCTCCGGCTTGGTGGCAATATTGGTTGCGATCAGTGGAATCGCCCATGGCCATTTGTTGGTGCCGCCGCCCCACTCGGCGGGCAGCGCTTCGCCCGGCGCAACAGCCTTGCGCGCGCAGTTCCCGCCTGCCAGCATCGGTCCCTGCTGCGGATTCGCGGTCTTCACCTCGTTGCAGAAGGTCGTCGCGATGAACTCGCCAAAATGGTAGTAACTCTTCCCATGCGCAGCCAGGTTGCCCCACAGATAACCGCTCGCCGGCTCGTTCACGTCGGGAATCTTCTGCAGCAGCGGATACCCGTCGGCCACCACGCCCTCGTAGTCATACGTGCGCTGGCCGCTGCGGTATGACTGCTGCCAGGTCTTCTCCAGGTAATCCGTACCGATCGCCGCGTTCGACCACACATGCCCATCGCCCGACACCTCGCCCGAGTCGTAGAAGTTATCCAGCACGCCGTACTGCAAAGCCAGCTTATGCAGGTTCGGTGTAATCGCCGCTCCAAACATGGTCAGGCTTGGATCGCCGTTGGCCACCGGCTTTCCGTCCTGGCTCAGGTCGCCGAAGATCTGATCGTAGGTCCGGTTTTCCTTGATGATGTAAATCACGTGCTTGATCCGGTGCTGCTCGCCGCCGGCAAACGTGATCTTCTCCTCCGCGGCCTTCATCCGGTTTGACTCCATCACCACCGCGGTCCAGCGCGGCAAATCCTTCTCCATCTGCGCCGCATCCAATGCCGCCAGCGACCCGTACAGCAAAGTCGCAATGTACGTATTGCTGCGCAGCGGCGTCGCGCCCTTCGCCGGGTCCACCGGGCGCTGCGGCATCCCGTTCGGACCGGTTCCCTTGCCCTTGTCCGTGGCCACATACAGCGTTCCGCCGCCGGCCGAGGGCAAGAACGCCATCGACATCGGCATCCACTCCGTGGGCACAAATCCCAACGGCTCCACCATCCCCTGCTTCACGGCCTTTGCCGTCAGTTGTTTCGTGTCGATCACCGCAATCGCATCGCTGGCCATATTCGCCACGTACAGCCGGCTGCCGTCCGCGTTCACCGCCAGCACCACCGGCTCCGCGCCAAAGTAGCTCTGCCCGGGCAGCCGCGTATCGAAATAGCCCTTCACGGTGAACTGTCCCGCGCCCACATTCACGGCCGCCACCGCGTCGCGATTGGAGAGCGCTACATACAGAACCTTTCCGTCTGGAGAAAACTCAAACGCACAGGGATGGGTTCCAGGGGCAACCGGGCTCGACGGCTTCAGCAGCGTCAGCTTGCGCCCCACCGCCTGCTTTTGCAGGTCCAGTTCCACAATCTCCGACGCGTTCCACAGCGCCACAAACGCCCGCCCGCCATCCTTTGTCACGGCCAGCGCAATCGGATAGGTCGAAGGCACGGCATCGCTCTCCGAGAGATCGAAGCGCTTTTCAATCGCGCCGGTCGCAGGGTCCAGCAGCAGCACATCGTCCGATAGATTATCGGCAACCAGCAGCTTCTCCGCGCCCCCTGAAACAATCACCGCAAGCGCCGCGGGAAACGGTATCCCCTTGTCCCCATCCACATCGCCAACCAGCTTCGTCGTCTTGCCCGGCGCAAGTTGCTGCAGCGGCAAAGCAATCATGCGCTCCGGTGCAATCTTTCCCGCCGTAAAGCTGTACACCAGCACGCCGTTGCCCACCGCGTCCTTGCCATTGCCGGTCGGGTCCGTCAGTGAAGCCATGCTCGCGTACACATGCTTCCCGTCGCGGCTGAACGCCAGCCCGGAGTAGAGCGTCTGCTTGGCTTTCACCTGCGTGCGGGAGTCCGGAAAATCCTCCACCGTGCCGGTCTCTGTATCCATCACCGCCAGCGACTGGTCATAGCTCGACTCGAATGTCCCGTAGCCGTCGTTCAGGGTCACTACGTATCGCCCGTCTGGAGACACGGCCATCGAAGACGGCAGGCTGTTCAGCCGTTGCGGATGCCCGGGGATCTCCCCAATCAACTGCTTGCTCGTAGACAAATCAATCGACTGTGCCGCAAGCGTCCCCATCCCCAGAACCAGTGCCACGCCCGTAACCGTCGCCAACGTCTTCATGTCCATCTCCAAACCTTAGCAAGCCCGGCGCCTCTTCCGCGTTACAGCGCGGTTACAAGCGTCCGGCATGCCAGGGATTTTTCCAATGAGAATTGTACGCGGCACTGCAGAAGAATGAACCGGCTCAGTTCCTGCGCGCGCGGCGCATCCCTGCAATAATTATTTGCATGCGTACGCTGCTCACTGCCCCAAGGCTTTGGAACGGGTCCACCCTGATCGACCACCCCGTCGTCGCCATCGAGGACGGGCGGATTGTCTCCATCGCCAGCCGTGAATCCGGCGCGCTGCCCGTCCAGCCCCAGGCGCGCATTCTCGACTTTCCCTCGGCAACCCTCGCCCCGGCCTTCTTTGACGTGCATATCCACGGCGCAGCCGGCCACGACGTGATGGAAGCCACTCCTGAAGCGCTCAACGCCATCGGCAGTTTCCTGGCCTCGCGCGGCACCGGCAGTTTTCTCGCCACCACCGTCACCGCCCCGCTGGACAAGACCCTCCGCGCGCTTTCCGGTCTGGCCCGCCTGCTGGAGCAACCGCCCGCCCCTGCCCAGGCGAGGCCCCTTGGCATTCATCTCGAAGGCCCGTTCCTGTCCCACGCAAAATGCGGTGTCCAGCCGGTCGAGCACCTTCTCGCCCCCGACATCGCCGTCTTCGACCGTCTCTTCGACGCCGCCGAGGGCCACGTCCGTCTGATGACCCTCGCTCCCGAGCTCCCCGGCGCAGCCGAACTCACCGCCCACGCCACCTCCCGCGGTGTCCGTATCTCTGTCGGCCACTCCAACGCCAACGCCGCCGAAACCCGTGCCGCCATCGCCGCCGGCGCCATCAGCGCCACCCACACCTTCAACGCCATGCGCCCGCTGGACCACCGCGAACCCGGCATTCTGGGCACCGTGCTCACCACCGATTCCCTCTTTGCCGAGCTGATCTGCGACGGCATTCACACCGCGCCGGAGATCGTGAAGTTGTGGTGGAAAGCCAAAGGCCCGGAGCGCGCCATTCTTGTCACGGACGCCATGAGCGCCGCCGGAATGCCCGACGGCGAGTATCAACTGGGCGGATTTGCGGTCCAGGTGGCCAACGGCCGAGCCATGGCCCGCGGAGTGCTGGCCGGCAGCGTGCTCACGCTCGATCGCGCCCTCACAAATTTCATTGCGTTCACGGGCGCGCCGCTCCCTCAGGCGCTGCGCCTGCTCACCGCAAACCCGGCCGCCATGACCGGCCTCGCTGATCGCACCGGCTCCCTCATCGTGGGCCAGCCAGCCCATCTTGTCGCGGTCGATGGAACGGGAAAGCTCGTCGCCTCGGTGGTGAACGGACAGACGGCGTTCGTCCTGGGATAAACAGGTCTGTTGAGTATCCTTAGGTCTTTCCGGTCAGCGACAAACGAAAGTTGTCTTCAAATTCATCTAGAACTCTGGCTATCTCATCGACCTGCACAGACGTAATGTCATGATTTTTGGTTTCTGGCCCATAACGACGAAAGCGAATATCCGATATGGTTTTAGGAAAAATGAAAAATCGGCGATTTGTCTGATTTCCGCCGGGAAGTAAAACGATTGCCATCCAATCGAAACTACGATCATTGATGTTGTATTCAACATACGCGTCTCTGCCGCGCTTAAAAGTCCTAGATTTCACTGAAATTCGTATCGGAGCAGTGCCTACTGGCTGGGCTATAACATCATAGCCCGGCCAGTTATCGGGCATTTTCATCGCGGGAACGCCAGCCAGCGTTAATTCGGCTGCAACCAGCATTTCGCAGGCATCACCCATCTGCTTAGACGTGTAACCTCGTGGCTTCATAACGATAGGTACCTACTCCGCCAGCCGGTTGGCCCGCCACAACGCGCCCACAATACCGTCCACTTCTTCTTTTAGAACCGGCATATTTGGCGCGCCGTCTTTCAGCCCCGCATAAAACGCCTCGCGCACCAGCCGCGCCTTGCCCACAATGCTGCCAATCCACGCCACCGGAACTTCCTCTGTCAGATGGTGCTTGGTGCGCAGCTTGCTCCGCACCAGCAGCACCGTCTCCACCAGGTCGTCCGCAGCCTGCTTCAGCACGCCAAGCGCAACCGCATCGCCCTCTTCGGCCAGTTCGCTGATCGCCGGCGCCAGCGCGGCAAAGTCCGGTCCCGGCGTGCTGTCGCCAATGTTCACCAGCTCGTCAATGGTCTTGGTGCCCCAGATGCTTCCCACCACTTCCAGAACCCGGGTCGGCTGGTCGCGGTCATGGGCATGCAGCGCCCGCCGCAGGCTGTTGACCCCAATCCAGTAGCCCGAACCCTCGTCGCCCAACCGCGAACTCCAGCCGCCGGCGCACTCCCGGCTGCCGTCCGGCGCGCGCCCAACGGTGTTCGAGCCGGTTCCGGCAATCTGCAGAATGCCCGGCCCTCCCTTGAAAGCCCCGTCCAGCGCAATCACCTCGTCGCCCACCACCTCGGAACGCTCGACGCCAAAATCCGCAAAAACCGCCTGAATCCACTCTTTAACGCCGGGCATCGTGGAGCTGGCCACGCCGCAGCAAGCCGCGTGCACACCCTTGATGCCGGCCTGCGTATAAATATCCTTGAGCAGCGCGCGCAGATTCTCCTCGGCTGCCTCCGCGCCTACGCGGAGCCGCTTGATCGAACCGTTTTCCGCGCGAGCCAGAACCCGCTCGCCTTCTGCGATCGATGCCCGCGTGCGTGTCCCGCCGCCGTCGATTCCTAAAACTAAGCTCATTGTCGTCTTGCTCCTTTTTCCTGTTGCGTTCTGTTCTATCTGTTACTTTTCCGGTTCGGTGCCGCCGTCGCGTAGGGTCCCGGCCAGCACATTCAGGCTGCCATCGCTCTTGGGCGCGCTCAGGCCCAGAAGATGTGCAAGCCAGGGGTACAAATTCACGTTCTCAAACGGCGCCACTGTTTTGCCTTCTAGAATATCCGGTCCGGCCGCAAAAAAGCTGGCCTTCATCTGAGGAACTTTGCCGGGATCGAACCCATGCATGCCGGCAGTGGGCGGCCGATCTTCTTTTCCCGCCGGCGGTCCGTGGGCGCGAATGGCGTACGGCCCGGTCGCCACCACCACCGGGTCGCCCTCGCGCGGATTCTGATTGTAGTTCAGGTCCGCCGGCATATCCTTGCGGCGGTAGACCACAAACTGCGACGACGCCTTCTTCAGCTGGTTGTAGACGCGGGCGCGGTCCTCTTCGGTCTTGCCGTACAGCAGCGAGCCGGCGGCCTCAAATCCCGTCAAGTCGGCGAATTGGTCCAGCGTAATCCAGCCGCCTTCCACCTTCACCATGCCGTGGTCGCTCACCACCACCAGGTCAACCGGCAGGCCCGTCGAGTCCAGAGCTGCCTTCAGCTTGCCCACCAGCCCATCCACCTTGAGCGCCGCCGCCCGGGTTTCAGGGGCGTCAGGGCCGAACATGTGCCCTTCGTGGTCCGGCTCGGAGTAGTAAATCGCGATGAAATGCGGACGCTCCGCCGCGGGAAGCTTCAGCAAGGCCAGCGCATTGTCGATCCGCGCCTTTTCCACCGCGTCGCTGGCTTCGGTTTTCGAGTCGAAGCGCGCGTACCATGTCGGCTCAAAGCCGGCGATCTTGGCCTCGGAGCCGGGCCAGAACAAAATTGCGCTGCGCATCCCCTGGCTCTCGGCCAGGCTCCACAAAGGAGTGCCGCTGTACCAGCTGCCATCGGTCACTGCCTGGGCATCGGCAATGGCGTAGCGCGCCTGTTTCGTCGCATCGTAAAAACTGTTGGCCACCAGGCCGTGATGCTCGGGATAGAGTCCGGTCACGATGGTGAAGTGGTTGGGAAAGGTCAGCGAGGGATAGCTGGGCAGCATACCCTCCGGCGCCCACACGCCCTGTTTGCCCAGCGCCAGCAGGTGTGTGGCGTTTTCGCGCCGCGCATAGTCCCAGCGAAATCCGTCCAGCGAAACCAGTACGACGTAATGTGCCTTTTGCGCGGCAGCCGAGTTGGCGCCGTGCTCGACATGCGTAAGCGGCAGAGCCGGATTCTGGCCCGGAAACACCGCGGGCTGCTGGGCAGCCAGCCCGAGTCCAAGGCCCAGTACAACCAATGCAAGGGCCATGCGGCCCCACGTACGCAAACGCATCGAGAATCCCCTCGCTCCAGCTTATCGTACGGGGTCAGCAGGTGACCAAATCAACAACCCGGCAAACCCGTCGCACCAACGTAATGCTTCCCGCATTCCGAACCGTCCCTGGCTCAACCTGCCGGCAACAAGACAATCTGGGCGCTCATCCCGCCGTTGTGGTATACGTTTCCGCATGACTTCCCGCAGCATTTTTCTCGCCGCTCTCTTTACCTCCCTGCTCTCTGCCCCAACTCTCTTGTACGCCCAGAACCCCGCGCCCACGCCGCCGCTGGGTTGGAACAGTTGGGACTCCTACGGCCTGACCATCGATGAGGCCGCCTACCGGGACAACGCCTCTGCGCTTGCCGAGCTGCGCCAGTATGGCTGGGAGTACGCGGTCATCGATGAGGGCTGGTACATGGAGAATCCCTCCGCCCGCACCGTGGCGGATAAAAAATATCAGCTTGACGCCAACGGCCTGCTCGTTCCCGCCCTCAACCGCTTTCCCTCAGCGGCCGGCGGCGCGGGCTTCAAGCCGCTGGCCGACTGGGTCCACAAGCAGGGACTCAAATTCGGCATTCATATTGTGCGGGGGATTCCCCGCCAGGTAGTCGAGGAAAACCGGCCCATCGCCGGCTCCTCCTTCCACGCCGCCGACGCCGCCGACACCACTGAAACCTGCCCCTGGGACCACGGCAACTACGGCGTTAAGGACAATGCGGCCGGCCAGGCTTATTACGACTCCATGCTCAAGCTTTATGCCGGTTGGGGCCTGGACTTCATCAAGGTCGATTGCATCAGCGACCATCCCTACCGGCCCACGGAAATTCGCCAGATCGCGGCAGCGATCCAGAAGACCGGCCGCCCCATCGTCCTCAGCCTTTCGCCCGGACCCACCTCGCTCAAGCACGCCGCCGAAGTGGAGAAGTATGCGCAGATATGGCGCATCTCCGACGATCACTGGGACGTATGGGCAACAAAGAAAAAAGCCGACGGCAGCAGCGCAGGCCCGATGGGAACACGCGACGCATTCGACCTTCTGGCCGCATGGTTTCCCTATGTGAATCCTGGAAACTTTGCTGACGCTGACATGCTCCCCTTCGGCTGGCTCGGGCCTGAACCGGGCTACGGCGACGCGCGCCAGTCGCGCGAGACCCACGATGAGCAGCGCTCCGAGTATACGCTCTGGGCCATTGCGCGCTCGCCTCTGATTCTCGGCGCGAATCTCACCCGCCTCGACGATTTCACGCGCAGCCTCATCACTAACCAGACCATCCTTTTCATGAACCAGAACATCACCTACAGCCATCCCGTCGACGCCGCAAGCCTGCCCGCAGGCTCTGAAAATATCCGGGTCTGGCGCGGCACCATCGACTCGCCCGGCGCACGGGGTTACACCGAGTTCTTCGCCTTCTTCAACCTCGACGACAAGCCCGTCACTCTGCGCGCCACATGGCAGCAGCTTGGCTTCGACGGAAAACACAAAGCCCTGGATGCCTGGACGGATGCAACCACAAAGGAATCCAAAGACATCACCGTCACCTTGCCGGCTCACGGCAGCACAGTCTACGAAATCCGCTGAAGTTGCAAGCATCAGCCGGGAACAATTCCAGTTCAAGCACGCTGCGGGCGGTGCCGGAGATGCCTCGCTCGGCGTTGCGCCCGCCGTACCTCCACCCAAACCCCCGGCAGGTGTATGCTGGTGCGCATGTGGAATCGGTCAATTTGCTGAACCAGATAGGACGGACGATATGAAGAGCAATAATTCGTTTTGGAACCGGCGAGATTTTTTGAAGGCAGGCGGCACATCCGCGGCGGTACTGGGCATGGCGGGAGCAGCGGCTGTTCCGGCTGAGGCATCACAGGCGCCTGCGGCGCAAGCGGCAACACCGGCGAATACGCCCTATCCCAAGCTCTCCTTCATCACGCCATACTCGCCGCAGAAGCTCGCCTTTGCCGCGCAGGCCGGTTACGAAGGCGTCGTGATTACGCCGAGTCCGGACTTCAATCCGAACCTGAGCGACAGCGCGATCGATCAGATTCTGGCCACGGCGCGCAACGCCGGCATTCGCATTATCAGCATTGAGTACTTCCAGCCCAACCACACCGATCCCGATGCGGGCAAGCGCGCCACCGCGAATGCTGATTTTATTCGCGCCCTGGAATTTTGCCATCGTCTGGGCTGCAAGTTTGTCGGCACCTTCAGCGGCGGGCAGCCGGGCGTCAGCATGGACGATCAGGCCAAGGCCTTCGCCGATGTCTTCAACGAGAAATACCTGCCCGTTTGCGAGAAGCTCGACGTCGGCATGGGATGGGAGAATTATCCTACCGGCATCAATTTCGCCACCACTCCGGCAGCGATGCAGGCCGTTTTCGACCGCGTCCCCAGCAAGCGGCTGGGGCTGGAATTCGATCCCTCGCATTTCGCGCGTCAATACATTGACCCGGTCAGTGCGGCGTGGCAGCTCAAAGACCGTATCCTCGCGGTGCATGCCAAGGATGCTGAGATCATCCAGCCTGTGCTGCAGCAGGTGGGCATTGCCGGGCGGGGATGGTGGCGTTATCGGATCCCCGGACAGGGGATTGTCAACTGGCCTGCGTTCCTCACGGTCCTGTTGCAGATCCACTTCAACGGCGGCATCGCGGTGGAGCACGAAGACCAATTCTGGGATGTGCCGCACACCGGGAACCTGCCCGATTTTCCGCAGCAGCGCAAAGACGGATTCATTCTGGCGCGGCGCTTTCTGGAACAGTATCTACCTGGACGCCAGGCATAACCGCAGTGCGCCGGCATTCCGGTACTGCGCCGGGCGGTGGCCCTGACGATATTTTTCCCACCCACCGCCCGGCAGGTGTATGCTGTTGCGCATGCGAAAACAGTCCAGTAAATTACCCCTGCTGAATTCTTCTGAATCCGTTTCGTCTACCCGCGTCAACCGCCGTGATTTCATCAAGACTACTTCTCTTGCCGCCGGTGCGCTCGCGTTTGGCGTGCCGACGCTTTTGCGCGCCAAAAATCTGAACAGCAAGTTGAACATCGCCTGCGTCGGAATCGGCGGCAAAGGCAAGAGCGACACCGATGCCTGTGCCGGCGAAAACATCGTTGCGCTGTGCGACGTGGATACGGGTTCAGATGCGTACGCGACGCAGACAAAAAAATATCCGGACGCGAAGTTTTATAAAGATTTCCGCCAGATGCTGGACCAGATGGGCAGCCAGATCGATGCGGTGACGGTTTCGACGCCGGATCATATGCACGCGATTGTGGCGTCGGCGGCGATGCAGATGCACAAGGCCGTTTTTTGCCAGAAACCGTTGGTGCAGACGGTTTATGAGGCGCGCTATCTGCGAAAACTGGCCAAGGAAAGAAAAGTCGTCACGCAGATGGGCAACCAGGGCAGCGCCGCGGACGGATTGCGCCGCGCGGTCGAGACGATTCAGGACGGACTCATCGGGCAAGTGAAGCAGGTTCATGTCTGGACGAACCGTCCCATCTGGCCGCAGGCAATGGATCGTCCGCTGGGAGAAGACCCGGTTCCTGCCACATTAGCTTGGGACCTTTGGATTGGACGGGCTCCCATGAGGCCGTATAAGGGCATTCGTGATCCAAAGGATCGGAATGGAGTTTACCTGCCATTTAACTGGCGCGGCTGGCAGGATTTCGGCACCGGCGCGCTCGGCGACATGGCCTGCCACACGGTCAATATGCCGTTCCGCGCCTTGAACCTCGGCTACCCAACGGAAATTGAAGCGACGCCTTTCGGCCAGATGAACAAGGAATCGTATCCCGTCGGCTCCAGGATTCGCTTTGAATTTCCCAGACGCAAGAGTTCCATCGCCATCGAGCATCCGCATCTGTTCCACCATCACAGATCGATCGAGCAGGATGCTGCGACACTCTGGTGGTATGACGGCGGCCAGCCCGACCCGGAAGCCCGTGGCGGCCATGACCTCAGCAACAAGCCGCCCGTTGAACTCACTGCCGACATCGTCGCGCTGCTCGGTAAAGTTCCCGACAGCGGGTGCCTGCTGATTGGCGAAGGAGGCTCGGTCTTTTCCCCGGACGATTACGGAGCGAATTTCTTCGTGAAGCTGAAGGGTGACGAAAAATACATCAACTACGCCAAGCACCCCGCGATGGCGCAGTATGCCGAACGCATCCCGCGCAACACGTATGCAAAGAACAATGGGTTAGCCCATGCGCAGGAGTGGCTCACTGCCATCAAGGAGAACAAGCCGGAACTCTGCTACTCGCGTTTTGATATCACTTCGCGCCTCACTGAAATCATGCTGCTCGGCTGCGTGTCTTTGCGTGTGGGCAAGAAACTAGAGTGGGACGGCCCGAAGATGGTTGCAACCAATTGCCCCGAAGCCGCGCCGTTCATCAAATTTGAAAACCGCTCCGGCTGGATTCTTTCCTGATTCAAACAGTTAAACCAATCACACACGCCGGGCTTTCATCTTGAAGCCCGGCGTTCCACTGTCTGTGGTTGTTTATAGAAAAATCAGAGTTGCTGTAAGGCCGGGTGCCCCATCCATTCCACAGTTTTCATGTGGAATGGGTGGGAAACCACGAACCCCACTCCCGCGAGTCCTTCTGTTCCCTTGTCCCTGTTCCCCGCCTTTTGCAGATAATTACCTTCCGATGTCGCATACTGGAGAGGCAATGGGGTGTGTTTCAAGCTCTGAAAACGGGGCAATAAAACAGGTACCCCACCCCCCCATGCAATTTGCGCACTTTTTCATCGCGGCATTTAACGTAACATGCTTTTATTGAACAACTTGTATTTTTTCCTGTTGGCATACTGGTAACATCAACCCTTCGATTTCGGCCCATTTTTAGCCACATAATGCCCTTTTTTACGTCAAAGATGCCCTTTTTTGACTGAAAAAACACAGTCTTTTTGGAGCGTCCTGCCAGGCGTATTCTCACGTCTTGCCAATGGCTGAACCGTCGCCGAAATGAATGCGCCGTTCCAGCCATGGCTCTGGCAGCAATGACCAAAGTGCATTGCACGGCAAGCGATTATGCGAGAATGTTGTGTTCGGCGGGCTATAACAGTTTCAGAAATGGTATAGAGCCAAGCCAGGATGCTCAGTAGGCGCGAACATCAGGGAGCGACGACCCTGCAACACCTTTGGTGGCTCTACGTAATTTCTGAATCTGCTCTGACTCAAAGCAGGGTTTTCTACGGCAAGGTCGGTCCTATGCCTCTTCTGCGTTCGCTGTTTATCGCTCTCTCCGCCAATCGTCCTTTGCGCCGCTTCTGCGAGCATTCCGCGGTGGGAACTCGGCTCAGTTCCCGGTTTGTCGCAGGCATGGAGATGGAAGACGCGCTCCGCGTGGCGGAGGCTGTCAATCGCCAGGGCATGGCTGTGACCCTGGACTCACTGGGCGAGAGCGTCACCTCGGAAGCGGAAGCCCATAAATCCGCTGAAGTCTACCATCATCTGCTGGACTCCATCGCGGCGCGCAAGCTCAATGCCAACATCAGCGTGAAGCTCACGCAGATGGGGCTGGAAGTGTCACCGCAACTGGCAGAAACCATCGCCGGCAATCTGACCGAACATGCCGCCGAGTTGCACAACTTTGTGCGCATCGATATGGAGGGCTCGCCGCTGACTCAGGTCACTCTGGACATCGTGCGCCGGCTCCATGCGCTGCCCAGGTTGCGCACCGCCATTGGCATTGTGATCCAGGCCTACCTTTACCGCTCCCAGGCCGACATTGAGCAGCTGCTGGCCGATGGAATCCGGGTTCGGTTGTGCAAGGGAGCGTATAAAGAGCCCGCCGAGGTGGCGTTCCCGCTCAAAGCTGACGTCGATCAGAATTTCATCCGGCTGAGCTGCATGCTGCTCGACAGCCCCGTCTATCACGCGTTGGCCACTCACGACGAAGCCATGATCGACGCCGCCAAAGCCTTTGCAAACCAGAACGGAATCGACCCCAGCCGCTTCGAGTTTCAGATGCTTTATGGTGTGCGTCGCGACCTGCAGCGGCGTCTGGTTCGCGAAGGCTACAACGTGCGCGTCTATGTTCCCTTTGGCCGCGAGTGGTACCCGTATTTCATGCGGCGCCTGGCCGAACGGCCTGCCAACTTGCTGTTCCTGGCCAGGAACTTTTTCCGCTTCTAGAACAAGTGCGTCTTGGAGTGAAAATCACTTTCCGGAGACGGACCCGGCGTTCTACTTCGCGGTCCACTTTAGAGAGGTGACGCTGCGTAGCGAAGAGGGATATATGGAAGCTGTAAATGAATCGGAGTTAATCTGCCGGTATTGCCCTTCTCTTCCGTTCGCGGCGCTTGTGCAATATAAAGGTTTTTTTGCACGCGCTGCATATCCAGGGAAAGTAGCCAAACAAGGGATAGACATTGTTTTGAAGAAAGCCGACACGCGACACGCGTCGGATCGGATTGAAACCGCATGCCGGACAGAACATTTTGCTCGTTCCTCCAACAACATGCGGCGAATGTGCGGACGACATGATCACCTACTCCTCGACATTGGCCTTAAGTAATTGAATTTATGCAGTAATATCATTTTTCCGCACATGAACGCATAAGCAAGCCTCATCCACCTAACGTGTGGTACATGAGGCTAACGATGCCTATGGACACCGGAAGCAAATCTATGGCTGCAATCAACTACTTTATCGGATAAGTGTGCATCGTCGAAAAAATAATGTGCTGGCAAAGATGCACCATAGTAACTATCCGACAGACGCGAATGAGGGTTACTGCCTCGATTACGACTTCACAGCACTATCCCGTCCACTATTCCACGCAACTCTTGAGCCTCTCCAAGCCCTGCTTCGCCAGATCGGCCACCGCCCGGGCCAGGGTTACCGATGCGTTCAGTGACTCCGGCCGCTCCAGGCGAACCCCAAGTTTGGCGGCATATCCGCGGAAGAGAATATCCACATCGTAAAGAATTTCAACGTGGTCACAGAGAAAGCCGATGGGCTGGAGGATGAGGTTTTTGACGCCGTCGGCGGCAATGGAGTCGAGCGTGCTTTCAACGCTGGGACCGATCCAGGGTCCGCCGCTGGCGCCCTGGCTCTGGAAGGCGAACCACCATTGGGGAATCGCGGGAACCAATTCGGCCACCATCGCGGCAGTGTGCTTGGCCTCCTCGGCGTACGGGTCTGCGCCTTCACCGGGCCAGAGGCGTGGTTGACCTTCACTTGCACTGGGGGTTTGTATGGTGCGGCAAGGAACGCTGTGAGCCGTGAACAACACCGGCACCGGCGCGCCAACCTCCGCACTGAACTGGCTCAACACTGGACGGAGACGCTCGGCAAAGGCTTCGGCGAGCAGTGGGTGCTGCGCCCAGGCGGCCGTGAAATCGATGCGCAGGCCAGTGGCTTCCGCCTCCACGGCGCGGCGGTAGAGGCCGGTACTGGTGCGCGAGTTCTGCGGCGCCATGCAGATAACCGCAGCCTCTTCCACGCCATCGGCGCGCATCTGGTGAACGACGTCGGGAATGTAGGGGCGCCAGTTGCGCATGCCTACGTACACCGGAACGGCCTGGCCTTGAGCGGCGAGTTCCGCTTCGACGAGGCGGGCCTGCTGCATGGTGATCTCCGTGAGCGGGCTGCGGCCAATGAGGGAGTAGCGGTGCTGAATCTCTTCGACGACCGCCTGAGGCAGCGGCCTGCCGCTGACCACGTTACGCAGGTACTCGGGAATCTGCTCGACGGTCTCCGGGGTTCCATGGGCGAGCAAAAGAACTGCTTGTTTAGCCACGCGCTGCTTCCTCCAGGCGGAACTCGCGGACCATGCGGACGACGGCCTGGACGTTCTCAACCGGCGTGGTGGGCACAATGCCGTGGCCGAGGTTGAAGATGTGGCCGGGGCGTCCGTTGGCGGCGCGCAAAATCTCCTTTACGCGCAGTTCCAGCACTTCCAGCGGGGCAAAGAGCGTGATGGGGTCCAGGTTGCCCTGCACCGCGTGGCCGTGGCCGACGGCACGCCAGCCTTCGTCGAGCGGCTGACGCCAGTCGAGACCGATCACGTCGGCGCCGGTTAAAGCCATCTCGCTCAACAGGCCCGCGGTTTCCACGCCAAAATAAATGACCGGCACGCCCATCTGCTGCACCGAGCGCACCAGGCGCTTGGAGGCTTCAAAGGCGTATTCGCGATAGTCGGCGAGGCCCAGCGAACCGACCCAACTGTCGAAGATCTGGATGACGTCTGCACCGGCCTGCACCTGGAGCCGGCAGTACTCCTCGAGCACCTTGACCAGCTTGTCGAGCAGCAGACGCCACGACAGCGGGTCGCGGTACATCATCTGCTTTGTGTGGATGTAGTTTTTCGAGCCGCCGCCCTCAATCATGTAGCTGGCCAGGGTGTAGGGAGCGCCGCAAAAGCCAATGATGCCGAGGCGGTCGCGGAAGTGGCTGGCCACTTTCTCGATGGCGCGGGCCACATAGGCCAGGTCGGAGGCGCGGTCGGTGCGCAAGGCATGAACATCTTCGGCGGTGCGGACCGGATGATGGACCACGGGTCCCTCGCCGGCCTGGAACTCGAAGGGCAGTCCCATGGGTTCAAGGGGCAGCAGCAGGTCGGCAAAGATGATGGCTGCGTCCACGCCCAGCTTTTCAGCAGCGGTGATGGTGACCTCGGCGGCCAGCTCGGGCTGCTTGCAGATTTCCACCAGCGTGTGGTGCTTGCGGACGTCGCGGTACTCCTGCATGTAGCGGCCGGCCTGGCGCAGAAACCAGACGGGAGTGCGATCGACCGGGCGGCGCAGACAGGCGCGGACAAAGCGGCTGCCGTCGAGAATGGTTTCAATCGCGGCAGGGTTTTGGTTGGTTGAATCCATATAGTGTCAATTTTAACGGGCGTGCATGGACTGCGGCCAGATCGGTGACCGTTTGAGCATCGGGACGCTCGATTATTTCCAGCGGAAGATGCGCAGAGCAACCGCGAAGGGCACAACAAACCAGGCCAGCAGGATTCCCACCTGAGCCATCATCTGCGCCAGGCCCGTCCCTTGCAGCATGTTTCCGCGCATGGCATCGATGGCCGCGGTGAGCGGCAGCGCCTGGACGAACGGCTGAAGCACAGCGGGAAAGCGGCTGGCTGAAAAGAAGACGCCAGACATGATCCACATGGGCAGCATCACCAGGTTCATCAGGCCCGAGGCGGCTTCCATGGTCCTTGCCCGGGAGGAGACCAGCAAGCCTAACGCGGAGAACGCCATGGAGGTGAGCAGGCACAGGAAGGCCAGCTCCGGCAGCGAGCCGCGCAGCGGCACTCCAAAGGCCAGCCTCGCGAAGCCGAGAAAGACCGCGACCTCAATCACCAGCATGGCCAGCCGCGAGAGCAGAAAGGAGGCAAGATATTGCCAGCGGGGCATGGGCGAAGCCACCATGCGCTTGAGCAGCTTTTTTTGCCGGGCCTCGACGATGGCAAAGCCCAACCCCCACATGGCCGAGCCCATCAGGTTCATTCCCAACAGGCCGGGCACCACAAAGTCGATGTAGCGCGAGCCGGTCTCGTGGATCAGCCGGTTCTCCACACGCACGGCGTCGCGCCGGCCGGCCGCAGCTTGCAGATCGCGATCCACCAGCAGGCGGGCAGTTCGCGCATCGGGATTGGTGTCGTCGTATTTGTAGGCCACGCCATCCGGATTCTGGAGGACGAGCAGCAAAATGTGTCCCGTGGCCAGGGCGTCTGTGCCGGCCGCCTCGTCCAGAGTGGTGGCTGTCAGGCTTTTGTCCGCGGCCAGGGACTGGGTCAGTTGCGTGGTGGTGGCGGCCACCTGCAACACATCCGCCGGGCGGTTGCTAAAGGCGATTCCCAACCCCATGACCAGCAGAATGGGGAAGATGAAGATCCAGAATATAGCCTCCGGCTCGCGCAGGATGAGCAGAAACCGCGTTCGCGTCAATTGATAAAGGCTGCTCATCTCCAGCTTATTCATCGCGCAGATTCCTTCCCGTCAACTGCACAAAGACGTCTTCAAGACTTGCCGAATGGGTGCGGAATTCGCTCAGATGCAGCCCCTGCTCGGTGAGCGCGGCAAAGATGCGCGGCACGGCGGTATGCAGTTGGCTGACGGCAAGCTGGTGGATTCCGGCATCCACGCGGTGCGACTGCACGCCGGGAATGGCCAGGAGCAGCGCCGGATCGACCACGGCGCGATCGATCTCGTGACCGGCGACGGCAAACTCCACAATGTCCTCGCCGCCCACGGAGGCGATCAGTTGCTGCGCGGTGCCCAGCGCAATCACCCGGCCGTGATCCATGATGGCTACCCGGTCGCACAACCGCTCTGCTTCTTCCATGTAGTGCGTGGTCAGAATGATGGTGCGGCCCGCCTGCTTGAGTCCGTCCACCAGGTTCCAGAGATGACGACGCGCCTGCGGATCGAGGCCAGTGGTCGGCTCATCGAGAAAGAGCAACTCGGGATCGCCCACCAGCGCGCAGGCCATTGCCAGCCGCTGCTTCTGGCCGCCGGAGAGCCCTCCTACGCGCGCGCTGCGCTTCTCGTCCAGTTGCGCCGTCCGGATCGACTCATCAACTGAGATGCCGTGCCTGAAAAAACTCCGAAACAGACGCAGCGTCTCTTCCACCGTGAGCTTGTCGGGAAACTGCGTCTCCTGCAGTTGAATGCCGATGCGCTGGCGCAGTTCGTTGGCGTTGGCGCGCCAGTTCAGGCCCAGCAGCTCGACCGTTCCTTCATCGGGCGCGGTGAGCCCTTCACAGATTTCGATGGTTGTGGTCTTGCCCGCGCCATTGGGACCCAACAGGCCGAAACACTCGCCGTGCGCCACTTCAAGGTCCAGGCCATCCACCGCTTGCACATCGGCAAAGGCCTTGCGGAGGCCGCGCAGCAGCAGCGTGGGGCGGTTTTCAGGCGTGTGGAGTCCGGCAGCATTTCCCGGTTCGGCCGTTGTGCCTCCGCCTGCGTATTTTGCACCGTCCGTCATCGACCCAGAGTAACGCATCTTCGCCGATATAGCAGTTTCAGGAATGGTATAGAGCAAAGCCAGGAAGCTCAGTCGGCGCGACCATCAGGGAGCGACGACCCTGCAACACCTTTGGCGACTCTACGTAATTCCTGAAACTGCTCTAAACCCCACCTTCGCGAGTGCAATTGAACTGCGGTGCAGGTAAACTGGAAGCATGGCGGAGATCAAGCGCAGAAAAACGGGAACGGTCAGAATTGGGCAGGTTCGCGTGGGCTGGGAGGTTCCGGTCGTCGTGCAGTCGATGACCAACACCGACACGGCCGACATTGCAGGCACCATCGAGCAGGTTGCGGCTCTGGCGTTGGCGGGCTCTGAGATCGTACGCGTCACGGTGAACAACGAGGAAGCTGCGGCTGCCGTTCCACACGTCGTCGAGGGCCTGGAGAAGCGCGGCATCCACGTGCCTATCGTGGGCGATTTCCATTACAACGGCCACCTGCTGCTCAAGCAGTACCCGGCCACGGCGCGGGCGCTGGCCAAGTACCGCATCAATCCCGGCAATGTCTCCGTGGGCCGCAAGAACGACGACAACTTCCGCATCATGATCGAATGCGCGGTCGAAAATCAAAAACCGGTGCGCATCGGCGTGAACTGGGGCTCGCTTGACCAGTCGCTGCTGACCCGGATGATGGATGAGAACAACCGCCAGGCCAATCCCCTGCCCGCCCGCGAGGTGATGATGGAAGCCATGGTGGTGAGCGCGCTGGAGTCGGCGGCAGCCGCCGAGCACTACGGACTGCGCAGCGACCAGATCATTCTCTCGGCCAAGGTTTCCGGCGTGCGCGACCTGATCGACGTCTATACCAATTTGGCAGCCCGTTGCGAGTATCCGCTGCACCTGGGGCTGACCGAGGCCGGCATGGGCGCCAAGGGCCTGATCGCTTCCACCGCTGGCCTTGCGCCGCTGCTGCTGGCGGGCATCGGCGACACCATCCGCGTGAGCCTGACGCCGAAGCCGGGCGGCGACCGCACCGAAGAGGTGCTGGCCGCGCAGCAGGTTCTGCAGTCACTTTCGATTCGCAGCTTCATGCCGCAGGTGACCAGTTGCCCCGGCTGCGGCCGCACCACCTGCACCTATTTCCAGGAGCTGGCCGAGCAGATTCAGAGCTACCTGCGGACCTCAATGCCGGAGTGGCGCAAG
>Ga0302320_10003240_pt1 | contig 38033 bp, 30 predicted proteins | sample Bog_T0_3_FD_202130 | JGI IMG/M metagenome (GOLD analysis project Ga0302320, IMG submission 202130) | Peat permafrost microbial communities from Stordalen Mire near Abisko, Sweden - Bog_T0_3 | ecosystem: Environmental > Terrestrial > Soil > Wetlands > Peat | place: Sweden: Abisko, Stordalen Mire... | reverse complement strand
CCTCGGCCTGACCATCCTTCTTGGTTCGAGCGTCCTTGCGGGCGCGCTCGATACGGCGCTCAAGGCTCGCCAAGTCGGCAAGAGCCAACTCAATGTTAATGATCTCGATATCGCGCACCGGATCAACTCCGCCCGCCACATGGATGATATCGTCATCCTCAAAGCAGCGGACCACGTGGACGATGGCATCGACCTCGCGGATGTTGGCAAGAAACTGGTTGCCAAGCCCCTCGCCCTTGCTGGCGCCCTTTACTAGGCCCGCGATATCGACGAACTCGACGCGGGCAGGGACAATTTCAGCTGATTGCGACAGTTTCGCAAGCACGTCCAACCGCTCGTCGGGCACGGCGACGATGCCCACGTTAGGCTCGATGGTGCAGAAAGGGAAGTTGGCAGCTTGGGCCTGGGCGTTGGCGACCACCGCGTTGAAAAGGGTTGACTTTCCGACGTTCGGAAGTCCGACGATACCGGCTCTTAACATAAATGTGTGGAGCTGAGTTTACCGGCAACGACCAGTCCTTTCCTGTATGGGCGGATATAGGATAATATCGTACCATGACCATGAGCGAAATGCTCATCAATGGCAGGTTCGTGAAGGGGGCCTCACAGGCGGTGGTCCGCGGCCCCTTTGACGATTCGGTGGTAGGTACCGCGGCGGAGGGTGGGTTGGCCGATCTGGAATCCGCGGTCGATGCCGCCCACCACGCCTTTGCCAAATGGCGAATGGCGGAGCCAGGGCACCGGCAGCGACTCCTAAATCGGATCGCCGCATTGATTCGCGAAGAGCGGGAAGACCTTGCGGAGTTGCTGACCGACGAAGTGGGCAAGCCCATCGTTTGGAGCCTGGCCGAGGTCGACCGCATGGCCCTCACTTTTTCACTGTCTGCCGAAGAGGCAGGCCTCGGCCCCCGAGAGGACCTTGACCTTGGTTTCGACCCGCGCGGCGCTGGATACCAATGCGTCGTCGAGCGGATGCCACTCGGCGTCGTCTTTGGCATCGTCCCCTATAACTGGCCATTTAACCTCGCCGCCCACAAGGTGGGACCGGCGATCGCGTCGGGGAACGCGATCGTGCTCAAGACATCTCCCTTGGCGCCCTTATCCACCCTGACGCTCGGTAGGATCATTCACGACGCAGGGTGCCCGGCGGGGGTTGTCAATATCGTCAACGCATCGGCCTGCGACACCCAGTCGGCCCTGGAAGATGAGCGGGTCAAGATGCTCTCGTTCACCGGCTCGGCCGCGGTGGGCTGGAAGCTTAAGTCGCTATTCCCGAATCGCCGAACCATCCTTGAACTTGGGGGTGATGCTTCGGTGCTCGTGTTCGCCGATGCCGACCTCAATGCGGCAGTGCCAAAAATCGTCTCCGGAGGCTATGGATATGCAGGACAGATTTGCATCTCGGTTCAGCACGTTCGCGTAGAACGCTCCATTTACGACGCGGTCCGCGAAAGGCTTATTCGGGCGACCGAGGCATGCCCCACTGGGGACCCTCGCGATGTTTCAACCGTGTGCGGACCTGTTATCAACGTGGCGAACGCTGACCGTGTGACCAGTTGGATTCAGGAGGCGGTGGACGCGGGCGCCTCGGTCATTGCCGGCGGGGCCCGGCAGGGCACGATGCTTCGTCCCACCCTCTTGGAGGGCGTACCTTCGGGGGTGAGGTTGGCCCACGAGGAAGTGTTTGGTCCGGTCATGACGCTCACCCCCTTCGATGACCTGCAAGAGGCGATAGACCAAGTCAATGGGTCCGAATACGGAATTCAGTGCGGCGTTTTCACCACCGCCGCATCGACCGCCGACGCATGTTTTGACGCACTAGAGGTGGGTGGCGTGGTCATCAACGATGTGCCCACCCTGCGATTCGACAACATGCCCTATGGCGGCGTCAAGCGCAGCGGCATCGGGCGCGAGGGCGTTCGCTATGCCATGGCCGAGATGACTGAGCCCAAAACACGAGTCGAGCGCGCGGGTACCCTCTAGGGCATGATTGACCGCTATTGCACTCCCTCCATGACGAAGATTTGGTCCCGTCAGGCCAAATACGAAACGTGGCGTGAGGTCGAGGTGGCGATCTGCGAGGCGCACTCGGAACTCGGTGCGATCTCAGCCGAGACGGTCGAGGAAATCAAGGCCAAGGCCACCTTCACCCTTGCACGCTGTGACGAATTGGAGCTGGAGACCCGCCATGACCTCATGGCATTTGTCCGAAACCTGGCGGAGACCGCCGGGCCCTCGGGCCGCTATATCCACTTCGGCGTGACCAGCTATGACGTGATCGACACCGCCCTCGGGATGATGTTGCGAGACTCGGCGCGGGTCCTCATCAAGAGCGCTGAAAAGCTCGCCAAGGAGATTGAGCGGCTGGCCGTGAAGCATGCCGATACCCCGATGATTGGCCGAACTCACGGCATTCACGCCGAACCCATCACCTTTGGCTTCAAGTGCGCCAACTGGTATGCGGAACTGCAGCGCAACATTGAGCGGCTTCGAGTCGCCGAAGCAGACGTGGCAGTGGGTAAGGTCAGCGGGGCCGTCGGTGTCCACGCGATCACCTCGCCTCAATTGGAGGCGATCGTTTGCAAGCGGCTCGGTCTGGCGCCAGAGCCCGCTTCCACCCAGATCATCAATCGCGATCACCACGCCGCCTTCCTCAACGTCCTCGCCCTGCTCGGGGCCGGTCTGGAGCGGATCGCGGGAGAACTCCGCAACCTCCAGCGAACCGAGATTCTAGAGGTGCAGGAGGCGTTTGCCTCTGGCCAGACCGGCTCAAGCGCCATGCCCCACAAGCGCAACCCGTGGAATTCGGAGACAGTTTGTGGGCTGGCGCGCATTCTGAGAGCCAATGCGCACGCAATGCTGGAAAGCGTTGCTACCTGGCACGAACGGGACCTCACGAACTCTTCTTTAGAGCGGATTGTGTTGCCCGACTCGTGTCAACTTGCCGACTTCATGCTCCACCGACTCACCACGATCCTCGCGGGGTTGGAAGTGTTCCCCGATACCATGGAGCTCAACATGCGCAAGATGGGCGACCTGGTTTTCAGCGAGCACGTGATGATTGCCCTCATCGGCGCCGGCATGGCGCGGGAGCAGGCCTATAAGGTGGCCCAGCGAAACGCTGCCAAGGCGTGGTCTGGCGAGGACTTCAAGAGTTCGGTGCTTGCCGACGCCGATGTGCGGGAGCGGCTCACGTGCGAACAATTGGAGGAGATATTCAGCCTTGAACATCACCTCCGAAACGTTCAGCACACGCTTAAAGCGGTGGGCCTAGAGGTCGACACGATCTAGATCGGCCTTGTCGTCTTGACTTCGGACGAAGCGGCTCTCAAGCACCATCTCCTTGAAGAATGGTACGTCGTAGGCCAGCTTGCGCCGCAAGGCCTCCGAGTCCCCGGCGACGTACATCGTGAACTCATACTTCGAGTTACCCTTCTCGCCCAATGCGCGCCAGATGGATCGGCCCGCCGTTGTGAATTCGACAAACCGAAAGTCGGCTCCATCCACCGAGAAGCGGGGACCCACAAAGGTCATCTTGAGGCCCTTGAGCGTTCCGACCTTGCCAACAACGGCAAAATCGTCACCCCGAAGCCCAAGCGGTTGCGGAGACACAAAGTCAAATTCGCCAACGGTGACGACCGATCCCGTCTCGGTGGAAACATACTGCGACGTCGCAATGGAGTGATGGAGGGCCGGTATCCATGCATCGTTGGGCAAGGAAAACCGGGCTTGGTAGTTGGCGGAGGACGCAAGGTAATTCTCCATGAGAACGCCTGCGCCTGCAATGACGAGTGCTGCGAGCCCAAAGGCAACGTGGGGCAACTTCACCCGTTTTTGCCTGGCTCCCTGGTAAGGGTTGGCCAGCATAACACTCTTCAGTACGTGGGCGTTCGCAAATAAGTCGCAAGAATCCTGGAGACATGCCCGAGGGTAGGCCCGGGGGCACGGATGGGGCGACATTCCCTTTCTGCGACCCCGTCGGGGCCGGGTTGGCGCGGGGCGGCAACCAGGGGTCGCCGCTTGGAGGCTTTGACTCCCGGCTACCAGCTTGGACCACTGCCGTCGAGGAGGGTGTTCGAATAGCGACAGGTCAGCCGGAAGGTCAGAGACCGTCGATGATCGCTTGGGCGGCGGCTCGACCTTGGCGGACACAGTCTGGGATGCCATTTCCCCGGTACGCCGAACCCACAAGGCGAATGGGCAAGTCGCCCAAGCCGGCCTCGATATCATCGAGTAGATCAAGATGTCCGACCTCGTACTGGGTCATCGCCCTTGGCCATCGGCCAAGCCGACGGAAGAGCGGCGCCCCGGTTGCACCGACCAACCGCTCAAGCGCATTCTGGGATGCATTGAGGAGTTCCTCGTCATCCTGGTCATCCACGCTGGGTTGCCCCTCCTGACCCATAAAGGCGCGGAGGAGAACGACCCCTTCAGGCGCCCGTTTTGCCCACTTGTTGGAGACCACGGTGCAGCCGGTGATCTCGCACGGCTCACTAAAGGGAACCAAGAAGCCGCTGCCTTTGGGTGGGGACTTGAATGCCGAAATCGGATATCCGAAAGCGGCGGCCGCCGTCGAGACGGTTCGCATAGAGGCCAGCAGTTCGGACGCCCGGGGAGCGCACGTTTGCAGTAGGGGGGCGGCGGCAAACGACGGTACCGCAAGGATCACCTCGTCAAATTCGCCGGCGAAGCCGTCGCCTTCCAAACGGAGACCGCCCGATTTCGGAAGGAGCGACCGGGTGGCTTCGGACAAGTGGATTTCCACCGATGACAGGCATTGGACCAGCCGATCGACGAACGATTCGAGGCCGCCCCTTAGCGTCACAAAACCCGGCGGCGGTCCCGCCTTGCCAGGAGTGGCGGGCGTGTGTGGTTTGGCGGAGAGGCTCCCATAGGTCTGTTCAAGCCCCTTGTAGGACGGATACATCGCGAGCATGCTGAGCTTTGTGGGGTCTCCCCCGTGGATGCCCGCAAGCAGCGGTTCGGCGACGAGCTGTGAAAACCGGGTACCCAGCCGACGCCGGAAGAAGGAGGCGATCGACTCGTCCTCGGATCCGCCTGGCTTCACGTCGGCCTCGGCGAGGAACCTGCGCTTGGCAGCGGTGCTGAGAAACCCGACCGATTCCAGTGCGGTGGATGCGGTGGGAATCAATCCAACGAGGGCCCGGGGAACTGGGTGCAGCTTGCCCTTGGATAGAATCGAAAACTCTGAGGTCAGGGGCGCGATGAACTCGTCTGCAAGGCCGATCTCGGTCATCAATTCGCCGGCCCAAGGCTTGGTCGAAAACACCGAATCAGGCCCCAATTCGATCAGACACCCCTGCTCTCGAACGGTCTCGATCTTGCCACCGAGGCGGTTGCTTGCTTCGAGGAGGACGACCTGGATCTTGCCTGACTTCTGCAGGTCGTACGCCGCGCTCAGTCCGGCGATCCCGCCTCCGATGACGGCGATTCTCCTCAACCCTTCTTGCCCGCCGTTTCGCGTGTAAGCGTATCGATCGCCTTGGCCAGGCACAGGTCGTCGCCATCGGCATCAAATTCTTTGGGGACGACAAAGTCGGGTTCGACTCCAACTTTTTCCAGCGATTCGCCATCAATCAGCATTTCCGCCCTCGGCATTTCGATGATCGCCCAGTCGTTGAGGCGCAAAGGGAAGGTGCCCAGTACGGCGCCGGCGGTGTGTTGGCCCACGATGAGCGCACGCTTGCTGCGTTGAAACACGTAAGCCAGCAGCTCTCTAGCGCTCCGGGTGCCTTCGTTCACGAGCACAACGAGGGGCTTGTCGTAACCGAGCAGCGCTTTGGTTGAGGTGCCGGCCAACTTGGTTTCCAAGACGTCGCCGGGCCGAAAGAACACATCGTCAAAGCCTTCTGGCCTTCCGCCAAAGCCATCTCGAAGGTCCAGGATAAAACCGTCGGTGTTGATCGAATTGTCTGCGGCCTCCTCAACCACGCGCCTGAAATTGTCGTTGATCATCTCCCAAGGGTGGACATAACCAAAGGCCCGGGTCCCCGAATGGATGATCTGGAAACTCTGTTCGCTCGCTTTGAGGAACATCTCGTTGGCGGGCATCGACCCAACGCTCAGTGTGGCCGTGAGGGGATGTCCGTTCCGAATGTAGCCAAGGACCACCGACCGTCCCACCTTGGCCGCTAGACTGTCGACCGGAGCGAAAGGCTTGCCGTCCGCGGAAAAGAGAAGATCACCCTTGCGAAGGCCCGCCTGCTGGGCCGCGCCGCCTTCAAGCAGCATTGAGAGCTCATAACCACCGGATACCGGCTTGAACCAGGCCCCTATGTTGGGAAGGGGTTCGGGGTGGCCGCTTAAAAGTCCATCCAACACATAGTAGTTCTGATCGGTGGAGGTGGCGAAATCAAAGTGCGAATCCCCGAACTCGACCAACATTTTATTGATGATCCCGGCGAAGTCGGTCCGCGAGGTCGCGGCAGTCGCCAGTGGCGCGTAATGGGCAAGGCGCTTGTCGACCTCAGCCTTCCGGCTGTCGTGGGCGTAATAGAGCGTCCTAATCGCTTTGGCAAGCGAATCCCACGTGGAGCTGAGATCGTTGCCCGGCGACAATCGACGCGTCGCCATCAGAAGCAAGAGGGGCAGGACCATCTTATAGAAGTTACCCGGTGAGGGAAGCCAGCGGCATAGGCTCGGAAGGCGCCTTTATGCCGCCGCATCCGGTGGTTCGCAACCGGCACGAAGACCGAAGATCTGAGTCCCCCGGGGTTCAAGGGGGTTCTAGGCCGCCTTATGAACGGCCGAGAACCCCTTGGCGTGCTTACACTTCAGGCTTGGGGTCTTCCGGTTCCTCGACCTTGATCTTTCGCTTGGGCTTGACCACTTCTTCCGGCATCATTTCAGAGCTTGCCGTCTCCGACATCTCCTTCACGTCTTCGGCAGAAGGCGCCCCGGTAGCCGAAGCCATCGACTCGGACATCGATCCCCGCTTCGACCAGTAGATGCTGCCTGCCAGAATGGCGACGGCTACTGCGGTAACACCGATCTGTACCGAGGGGTCGTGGTGCTGAATGAAGATCGGCGCCATCAGCAGGGCGACCAAGTTCATGACCTTGATCAGAGGGTTCATGGCGGGGCCAGCGGTGTCCTTGAAGGGGTCGCCGACGGTGTCGCAGACGACGGCGGCCTTATGGGCGTCGCTGCCCTTTCCGCCGAATAAGCCGTCTTCAATCAGCTTCTTGGCGTTGTCCCACATGCCGCCCGAGTTGGCCAACAGCACGGCCATCAACTGGCCGCTGAGGATCGCTCCAGCGAGGAACCCACCCAGCGCTTCCGCGCCGACGAGGTCATAGAGGTGTCCGCCGAGCGACACCGGCGCCTTGCCGATCGAGAAGCCAAAGACCACCGCTATCGGAAGAAAGATCGCGAGGATTGCCGGTCCGAGCAGTTCCTTTTGGGCGGCGGCAGTGACGATGGCCACGCAGCGCCCGTAGTCGGGCTTGCTGGTGCCGGCAAGAATTCCGGAATCGGAGCGGAACTGTCGACGGACCTCGTTGATCAGTTCGAAGGCCGCTCGACCGACCGCGTTGATCGTGGTGGCCGAGAACAGGTAGGGCGCGGCGCCTCCAATGAGGAGTCCAAGGAAGATCTCGGGAATGTCGAGCCGAAGCCCGACGCCCTCAAGTCGCGCCGACTCAAGATAGGAGTGGAACAGGGCCACGGCGGCGACGACCGCAGTGGCGATGGCAAAGCCCTTGGTGAGGGCCTTTGTCGTGTTCCCGGCGGCATCCAGTCGCTGGACAACCTTCGAGCCGTACTCGTTCTCCCCGAAGTCTCCGGCCATCTCGTAGACGCCTTGAGCGTTGTCCGAGATGGGGCCGAACGTATCCATCGCCAGCACGTAGCCGGTCGTGGTGAGAAGTCCAAGGCCTACGAGAGCGATTCCATAGAAGCTCAGAATCAGCGCCTGGGGGAAGAAGAAGATCGGCATCATCAGGGCGATCACAATCGCGAAGACCATGAAGACGCTGGATTCGGCCGCGTAGGCAAATCCCTGGATGATCATCGGGGCCGCGCCCGCAGAAGAAACGCCGGCAACCTCTTGCACGGGCTTCTTATGGGTCGAGACGTAGTAGTCGGTGAGGTACTCGATGGCGAACGCCATCAAGATCCCGAAGGTGATCGCGAGGGCAAACATGTACCACGGCACCGTGCTCTGTTGAACCTCAGCGATCGCTGTCTGCTGCGGGTCGGGCTGACTGGCGCCGGCGATCTGCTTGCTCATGTCATCGACGCTGGCCTTGTAGTAAGTCAGCGGATGGATCTGGCTGGCATAGTCCATGACCTTCCCATCGATGTGGGCTGCCCCAAGCAGCAGGTTGCCGTCTCGATCTTCGTAGATCGTGACCGGGTAGGTGGTCTTCGGAACGTCCATATTGAGCGTCGACCCGGGCTGCCCGGCGGCGCGCTTCTTCATCATGTCCACGTAGCTTTGTAACTGGGAAGGAGCCACCGGTCCGACCCATAGGTTGATCGGCTGCGCCGGAGGTTGGGACGCGGGCATCGTCTTCGTCGCCGGAGTCGGCGCTGGTTGGAACGTGCCGCTGAGCTTGGCAAAGACGAGCCCCGCTTTGGCCAATTCACGAACCTTCACGTAGGCCGGGTCGGTGGCGGCTGCGCGCATGGGGTTTTGCGCGGCGTCGTCCAGAGCCTTGTCGTTTAGGTCGTTGGGATCGGCGATATGGAAGCCATCCGTCGGTGGGAGACGATTGGAGATGCCGTCGGCGAGCGCCTTGGGAAGCTGGTTAAGCATTCCCATATCCTCTTGACTGCTGGTGAAGCCCAACGCCTTGATCCGCGGATCGGCCGCCAAATCGGTGGTCGCTACCTGCCAGTTCGGCTTGCCGGTTTTGTCCGCCAATTCCTGCCGGACCTGATCCACCGTCTGGATCAGACTGACTTCAAGCTGCTGATAGGAGACGAGCTTGTTGACGACGATGGGGGTGTCCTTGCCGCCCATCATGAACCAGGCCAGACCGAAGGTTGCGATAGCGGCAATCACAGCCGAGAAATAGAATCCTCGCCGGATGGACTTCAATGGATCGGAGTCCACGTTGTCGTCGCCCTTGAGAAACAGGATGCCGAGGCCGGAGGCGATGATGCCGACGCCGCGAGCCATCAGGGCGAAAAGGATGAGCTTCATCCAGGTGGATGTGTCGAAGATGGACGCAGTCGCCGCGCCAAGCACGATGGCAGCAACCAAGGTGACTTCGTACGATTCGAAAATGTCGGCGGCCATGCCTGCGCAGTCGCCCACGTTGTCGCCCACGTTGTCGGCGATGGTCGCTGGGTTCCGGGGGTCGTCTTCCGGAATACCGGCCTCAACCTTGCCCACAAGGTCGGCGCCCACATCGGCGGCCTTGGTGAAGATGCCTCCACCGACCCTCATGAAGAGGGCGGCCAGCGATCCACCAAAACCAAAGCCGATAAGAAGCTGCATGGCTTGGTCTTGGGCCAAAAGGAGAATGAGGGTCGCGCCGATAAGTCCCATGCCCACCGTGAGCATGCCGGCGACCGCGCCGCTGTGGAAGGCGGTCTCAAGGGCCTTCTTGTTGCTGGTGAGGGCGGCGCCGGCGGTGCGGCAGTTGCCCTTCACCGCCATGAGCATGCCCGCGAAGCCGGCCCCGTATGAAGCGGCGACGCCAAGAATGAACGTCAACGAAATCAGCGCGTTGTTGCCGAACATGAAGAACAGGCCGACCGCGATCAGCACGACGAAGATGAGCATCGTGCGGATTTGCTGTCGCAGATAGGCAAGGGCGCCTTCTTCGACGGCGCGGCTCACTTCCTGCATCTTGGGGGTGCCGGGGTCCTGCTTGAGAACCTTGCTGGCAAGGGCGGCTCCAAAGGCAAGCGCCAATACGCCAAAAACCAGCGATATGTAAAGGTAGATGTTGTCGGCGCTTGTGAACTTAAGCACGACGTCGCCTTCGCCGGCAAGCGCAAAACCGGGCATTAAAGCAACGAGAAGGGTGAGCAAGGCAATGAAGAGACCGCGAAGCGATGCCGGCGCCTTCACCTGCATCGCATTCTTGAGCAAAGTCATGTGTGTGGTAGACCCCCAAAAGACCGCGTACTACCAGGTACGCGAACATGGTTTTGAAAACTATACCTATGATGCTGGCGTTGAATTGAGGTTGGAATCGTGGACGGATGATGGCCGCCCGAACTTGAGACGCCTTTTGACTCTCGTGGTTCGAGGGGATTTGCCGTCGAACGAGCCATGATCCGGTTTTCGAGAGAGGCTTTTCGCTCGAAAGAGGCTTGCTTGCTGGTATGAAAGGCTATGGGGCGTCGGTTGCTGGCTTTGTGGATCGTGGCTGCAAGCCTGGCGGGCTGTAACTTAGTTCAAAAAGGGGTAACCGTTTCCGGCCCGGCTCTCACTTCCGCTCCGCCAAACCCATGGACCGCCGTCTCGACGGACCCGCAAAACCCTTCGCCGGCGCTTCTCTGGAACGGCGCGTGGGGGATTCGAATCGGCCGCAACGGAGGGGGTTCCGGGCTGCCGGCATTCCGCGCCGACAACTATCAGACGTCAGGAAAGGAAAACCTGGTCCAGCTCCCAAGTCCGCTGCCAAACGGGCCTCCGTTTGACGAAAACCGGGTGACCGGCTATCGTCAAATCCTCGATTTTCACTCCGGCATCCTGACCACACGCTTTTCGATGGACGGGACGGAGACCGAGATCGTTGAGGCAATGAATCCTGATGTTTTGGACGTTGACAAGCCGATCGGAATGGTATGGGGTCGATCGGAGGTCGTGGAGAGTGCGATGGCCAAGTCGGTGGGCAAGGCGGCGGAGGGCGACCTGCACGAGTTCCCTGATCCCGGCGCCGGCCAATCGGCAAGGGGTCTAGCCATCCTTGCCGCCAGCCGGGCATACTGGCGCAACATCTGGTCGACCGACATCGAAATCGACGGGCCGGTGGCCGATCAGCAGGCCGTTCACTCCGAACTGTTCTACTTACGAAGCCTGATCTCCTCAAGCCGAATAGGACCGACCAAGCCTTCCAATCGCAGCGTTCGCGAGTCGATTCGCGTCGCCCCGTTTGGGCTGAGCAATTTGCTTTATGGCGGTCATGTGTTTTGGGATGCAGACGTGTGGGTGATGCCGACCATGGCGTTCATCGATCCCGAATCGGCACGTTGGATCGAGGCCTACCGGCTAAGCCTTCTCAAGGCATACGAGCATAACGGCGTGGTTCAAGTTCCTTGGGAGTCAAGCGTGTCCGGGTTGGAATTGGCGCCTCCCCACCTTAGGCTCGAGATTCATGGGACGGGCAGCACCGCGTGGGCCCTTCGTGATGCAGAGGCGATGGGTTTGATGGATGATCAGGCGCCAACGCGGCCGGACCATTGGAAAGGAATGAGGGGCATGATCCAGCGCTTTGTCCGCGGGGCGGCCAACTACTATCTCACACGTTCGACCCTCCGTCCTGACGGCAAGCGGGAACTGACCGATGTGGTGTCTCCCAATGAGTGGGCCGAGGCCGACAACGACCTCTACACGAATCTGGTGGCCCAGCTGGCGATCAACGACGAGACTTGGAGCACGAAGAACGGCAGCTTCGTGCTGCCGCACGATGGAAACAGCTTCCTGACCTACGACCACGATCCGCTGCGGGTGTACAAGCAGGCTACCGCCCAGTTGGCCATCTACCCGCTTCAGTATCCGGCCGCCGAAGCCCAGGCAAACGCGATCATGAATCGCTATGTCCCGCGAACATCGAAGTTGGGACCGGCGATGACCGATCCGATTGACGCGATCATTTGGGCCCGGATGGGGGATCGTGACCTGGCCTATAAAGCCTGGGAACAGAGTTGGAAGGACTTTCAGAAGCCGCCCCTGATGCAGTTCGGGGAGTATCGGATCACGAATCGAACCTATTTCGTCACCGGGGCGGCGGGATCGCTTCAGGCGGTTATCTACGGCTTTCTGGGCTTCCGGGTGGACAATGCGCGTAATCCCCGCGCGGCTTGGTCCACCCCGCTAGAGGACGGGAAGTGGCTCAATGTGAGCCCTCATCTTCCAAAGCAATGGAAATCGGTGCGATTCAAGGGCTTTATGGTGCTTGGGAAACGTTATACAATGACGGCGACGCCCACTGGCGTCAAAGTAGTTCCAGGAGAGTGACGGATGCCAAATGTTGTGTTCACGGTGGATTGCGAGGGAGCTCATCACGACCGCTGTTATACGAGCGAGTTCATCAAGGTTCTTGAATCCGAGTTTGTCCCCTGTACGTGGCTGATCCACGTCTCGATGAAGGACCCAAGCGCGAACACCAGCCTTTACTATCACGAATTCATCCACAAAATTCCGAGCTGGCATGAGATCGGGATGAAGGTCAATTTCGAAGGTGAGCGGGGATACGTCGATGATCCGAAAGAGCGCGGCAACATCATTTACATCGCTAAGGACACTTTGAAGTCTCACACGATCAAATGCACCAGCTTCCGAGCGGGTGCATTTGCGCTCATTCCAAGCGACATTCCCTACCTTGAGGAGATCGGCATTCTCGTTGACTCATCGGTGGTGCCCGATGCCGACTACCGGATGTTCGTCGACTGGCACGGCGCGCCCCACGATCCTTACCACAGCTCGCCGGACGATCTGAAGCGCCCGGGCTCGAATCCCATTTTGCACATGCCGGTGGCCGTCCATAACGGTCGTCATGGGTACCTCGACGCCGGCTTGGCCGACCTGGAGCCCCTTTATGAGGCGAACCTTGACAGGGAAGTGATCTGCCTCGGATTGAGGGACTACAATGACTCAGCCGACGTGCTTCGCAAGACGATTGGGTTCTTCCGGTCCAAGGGGGCTCACTTTACGACCTTGACACAGGCGGCGAGCGAGCACTTTGAACATCACGAGGCGCTTGCCGGTGTCAATTGAAGTTAACGGACGCCTACGCCGCGCAAAAGGAGCAAGGCCACCGACAGCCCCAGTGAGAGCATCGATACCCCGATGGCCCACGGAGCCTTGGGGTTGCCAAAGGCTCGGCACCGGAACGCGAGGAACACGGCATAGCCAGCGAAAACCACGCCAACAATCGGCGCGAAGAACGCACAAATGACAGAGAGGAACGAGCGCATCACAACCGACCAAAATAGCCCGTCGCCTCGGCTGACCTGAAGTTGGTGGGGACGCGCATATCCCGGATATCCCTGGCTGTACGCGGCAGGGGAACCGTAGGGCGGCGCTGTTGACTGAATGGGGATTGGGGCAATCACTGGTGGTCCAACGGGTTCCGGGGGGGCCATGTTGGGGAAGACCCCGGGGACGGCCGAGGCGACCATGGTTTCGCCGGTATCGCAGTTCTTGACCGTCGTGGTGGCCTCGATCCTGCCCTCTTGGGCCCAAACTTCCAGAGTGGTCACGTCCGCCGGACCGTACTGGTTTCCGTCGCCGCCAACGATATAGAATCTCATAAATTCCCTGTCATGATCCTGATTACGTCAAACATCTCGCGGTTAAACGCCGGCGCCGCCAATACGCAAAATCCAGCCTAAAATCACCAGCACCAAGCAGAAAGCAGCTATCGCGATAGCGAGCACTCCCCTTGGATGGCCAGAGGCATTGCACCGGATGGCATAGTAAAGGGCGTAACCGGCCCAAATAACTCCAAGTCCGTGGAACAGGAAGAAGAGCACCAAACCACCGAGAGATCGGATCACCGCATTCCAAAAGAGCGATTTTCCCGGATGTGAGCCTGAGGGCTGCACTATGGTTCGGGGATAGGCTGCGTAGGGCTGCTGGTATCCGGCATAGGCGCTCGGGCTCCCTATTGCCGTCGAGCCCACGGGCGGTGAGGCCATTGCAGGCGGTGGCATCATCGCACTTGGAAAGATGCCGTTGACGCTGGCGGCCGTCAACGTCTCTCCCGTTTCCGCATTCTTGAGGGTCGATTCGGGATGAAGGCGACCCTCCGTTGCCCAAAGCTTGAGTGTCGGCTCGTCAGCCGGCCCGTATTGATTTCCGTCAGATCCGACGACAAAAAATGGCATGAATCCCCGTCCCATCTGAGTTTACTCATGAATGCGGTGAGGGGGTTCTGAGTCGGTCCAACCTAGGTCATGTGCTATAATCCGACGACACAACTGAAAAGCGTCCCCGAGGCGGCTTCAGGCCGCCTTTTTCTTTCGGGACCACAGGGGTGATGCGAATAATGGATATTCTGCAACAGCTCAACCAAATCGCCCAAGAGCGCGAAATTCCTCTTGAAGAGCTTCAGCGGGAGATCGAAGAGTCGCTTGCCGTTGCGTACAAGAAGTTTGTCGGCGCCACCGGCGAAGTAACGGTTCATCTTGATCCACGGAAGGGTTGGACGGCTTACCTTGAAAAGGAAGTCGTCGGCGTCGTTTCGGAGCCAAGTTTTCAGATGAGCCTCACCGAGGCGCTCCGTCGCAAGCCCGATGCCGAGGTGGGGGATTTCATTGCCACCGAGGTCGATCCGAACCGCTTTGGCCGTATCGCCGCCCAGACCTTCAAGCAGGTGCTCAACCAAAAGCTGCGTGAAGCGGAGCAGCGCAAGATCAATGAAGTCTTCCACGAGAAGATGGGCGACATCGTGACCGGAGTGGTCACCCGCCGCGAGGGTCAAAGCGTCTTCGTCAACGTCAACAAGGTGGAGGCCGAACTTCCCAAGCGGGAGCAGGTGCCCACCGAGCCCTACCGTTCGAATGACCGGTTGCGCGTCTACGTGCTGCGTGTGGACGATAGCTCCCGGCGACTGCGAGTCATCATCTCCCGCACCCACCCGAACCTTCTTCGCAAGCTGTTCGAGTTGGAGGTGCCTGAAATCGCCAACGGCACCGTGGTCATCAAGAGCGTGGCTCGCGACCCTGGCCAGCGAAGCAAGCTTGCCGTGATCTCCACCGATGAGCGAGTCGACGCGGTCGGCGCATGCGTGGGCCCGCGTGGCGGGCGTGTGCAAGTGATCGTCGACGAACTTTACGACGAGAAAATCGACATCGTGCCGTTTCACGATGATCCCTACCAGTACATCACCAACGCGCTCAGTCCCGCGAAGGTGAACTCGATCAAGCTTAATCCCGACGAGAGAAGCGCCTATGTGGTCGTACCCGATAACCAGCTTTCGCTGGCCATCGGAAAGGGCGGCCAGAACGTGCGGTTGGCGGCGCGACTCACCGAGTGGAAAATCGACATCCGCAGCGAGTCGCAATCGGCGGCTGAGAAGAAGGCATAGGAATGAATGCCGCCGGAACGAACGTGTATCGCATGTAGACGTAAGGGAGAGCAAGGCTCCTTCCTGCGCGTCTCCCGGGATGTCGGGGGACGCGTCGTTGTTTGGATGGCAAAGTGCACCGGCAGAAGCGCCTATTTCTGCCGAGCCGAGGCCTGCATAGAAGCAGGTCTGGCCAAGGGGCGCCTTGACCGGGCGCTAAGAGGATCCGTTGCCGAGGTTGAAAGGGCCCGGCTCAAAGAAGATTTAATATGCAAACTGAGGTAAAGAAAACAGAAATGACGGTGTCGATAGCCGACCTAGCCAAGGAATTCGAACTCAAACCCGGCCAAGTACTGGGCGTGTTAGAAGAGTTGGGCCTCGTAAGCGACGGCCTCGAAGTCACTACCGACCGCGAAACCCTCGATCTGCTCAAAGAGGCCCTGATGGAGCAGCTTGGGTCCAAGCTGATTCCCCTCGCCCGGAACCGCACCCCTCGAGACCTGGCGGCGGCATTGGGCGTCGGGCAACAGGAAGTGCAGAAGGTGTTGATGGTCAAGTTGCGCGCGATGGCAACCCTCACCACCGCCCTTAAAGACGACGTCACCGAGAAGCTTGTTCAGGCATTCGGTTATGAAGTGCAGTGGGCGGACGTGGCCAAGCCGAAGCCCTTGGCGGTAGTTGCCAAGCCCAAAATAAAGGTTGGCGCCCAAAAGCGCTACCCAGTGGTCACCATCATGGGCCATGTTGACCATGGCAAGACCTCGCTCTTGGACTATATTCGCAAGACCACGGTGGCGGCCAAAGAGCATGGAGGCATTACCCAGCACATCGGCGCTTACCAGGTTCACCTCCCGGAGGGAACGATCACCTTCCTCGATACACCCGGTCATGCGGCATTTACCGCGATGCGAGCCCGAGGCGCCCAGGTGACGGATATCGCCGTCCTCGTGGTCGCCGCCGATGATGGCATCATGCCGCAAACCCGAGAGGCGGTGGCCCATGCCAAGAACGCCAAAGTGCCGATCATCGTCGCGGTCAACAAGATCGATAAGCCAGGGGCGAACCCCGAGCGTGTCATTCAGCAACTTCCCGAGGTCGAAGTGATTCCGGAGGCGTACGGCGGCGACACTATCATCTGCCCGGTGTCGGCGGTGACCGGCGAGGGCGTCCCACGGCTCCTCGAAATGATTCTCCTCCAGGCCGAGGTCCTCGAACTGACCGCTGATCCGAAAGGCGCGCTCGAGGGGTCGGTGATCGAAGCCAAGCTTGAGAAGGGTCGCGGCCCTGTCGCTACGATCTTGGTCCAAGAAGGGACCTTGAAGGTGGGTGACGCCATCATTGTCGGCAACGCCTACGGACGCATCAAGGCGATGACGGACTACCGAGGTGAGAAGATGGTGGAGGCTGGTCCCAGCACTCCGGTGGAGATATTGGGCTTAAGCGATGTGCCGTCGCCGGGTGACCGGATTGAGGCCTCGGTAGACGAGAAAACGGCCCGCGAAGTGGCCACCGAGCGTGCGGGAGTCGCTCACCGCAAGTCGCTGGATGCCCCTTCGCGTGGACTTAGCCTGCAGGACCTTCGACGCCGACTGACCGAGGAGGACAACAAGGAGCTCAACCTGGTGGTCAAGGCCGACGTCCAAGGCTCAGTGGAGGCGGTTCGCGGCTTGCTCGAAAAGATCGAGAGCGACGAAGTGGACGTCAAGGTCATCCACAGTGGCGTTGGACCGGTCACCGAAAGCGACATTCTGCTGGCGGGAGCGGCGGAGGCGATTGTCGTCGCCTTCAATGTGAAGCCGGAAGGCGGCGCCAAGAAGGAAGCCGAGCGGCGAAAGGTGGAAATCCGCACTTACACGATCATCTATGAACTGATTGAGGACATTGAAGCTGCCGTCAAGGGCATGCTGGAGCCGAAGTTCGAGGAAAGCTACCTTGGCATGGTGGATATCCGGGTGCGCTTCGTGCTCTCCAAGAAGGGCATCGTCGCCGGCTGCTACGTGACCGATGGCAAGGTCATCCGTAACGCCAGCTGCCGAGTGCGACGCGGTCGGGACCTCGTCTTCACCGGCAAGATCTCGACCCTGAAGCACCTGCGGGACGACGTTCGCGAGGTAACGACCGGTATGGAGTGCGGCATCACGTTTGAAGGCTGGGAAGAGTTCCAGGCTGGGGACGTGGTGGAAGCATTTGAGTTGAAGCAAATCAACGGGTAATTCGGCCCACATGTTGACGTGCCGCTTTGACTTGATCCAGCGCTTCGATGAAGTCATGGCGGTGCGGTAGATCGACCGGCCACGGAGGTCCTAGTCTCCCACCGACGGCCCAAACCTCAGGCGGCAGCCGTCGCCTTGCTCGCGATTCGATAACCAAGAGTCGACCAAATTCGCCCGCAACCCGGGGCAGGGCGACCGCTGTGTCGCCCAGCAGCGCCGGCGTCCTTTCGGTATTCTTAAGGCCTATGCCTAAGCTCATCCTCATCCGTCACGGTCAATCGCTCTGGAACCTCGAGAATCGGTTTACCGGATGGGTGGATGTACCTCTGACCCCGCAAGGCGAGTCCGAGGCCCTTGCGGCGGGGGCAAAGTTGAAGGGAATGCCGCTCAACGTGGCCTACACCAGCGCCCTCACCCGGGCCCAGCGCACGCTGCAACTGGTGATGGAAGCGGCCGAGCTGGCCTTGCCGGTGATCAAGGATCAAGCCTTGAACGAGCGCCACTATGGCGACCTGCAGGGGCTGAACAAAGAGGACACCGCCCGCATTCACGGCGCGGATCAGGTTAAGATTTGGCGGCGAAGCTATGACATTCCGCCACCAAACGGGGAGGCGTTGAAGGACACCGCCGCCCGGACGCTGCCGTTCTTCGAGCGTTGCATCATGGGAGATATCCGCCAGGGCAAGAACGTGCTCGTGGTTGCCCACGGCAACTCCAACCGCTCCATCGTGATGAAGCTCGACAGCCTCAGCACCGCCGAGGTCCTAGAGCTCAACCTCGATACCGGCGTCCCCCTAGTCTACGACCTCGACCCCGAGGGCAAAGTGCTGTCGAAAGTGATCCTGTAGGCTCGCTGCAATCCCGGCATCAAGCCAGGAGAACATGTCCTACCGCGTCGCCATCGGCACGGCGGTGAGGCGAGGCTTGGCGGGCTCATCGCTCTTGATTTCATGGTAGAGCGAGTCTCGCTCGATGGGGATGCGGCCTACTTCGGTGATCATCGCGATCATGCGGTCGCGGGTGAGCGCTTGCTTCTTGTTGCCTTGGTCGCCGTCCTGGTAGGTGATCTCGTATTCTTGCACGGTGCCGTCGGCGTCATCGGCGCCGTACCAGAGGGCAGCCTGGGTCACCGGGACGGTGTTCATGATCCAGAACGACTTGATGTGCTCGAAGTTATCCAGCATGAGCCGACTGACAGCGATGACCCGGAGATCCATGTCGGCGGTCGGATGGGGGATGTCCTCAAGTTCGGTGCCCTCGGGGTGGAAGCAGAGCGGGGTGAACGTCAGGAAGTGCTTGGTCTCGTCCTGCAACTCGCGTAGCTGGATCAGGTGGTCGACTCGCTCCTCGGCCGTCTCGATGTGGCCGTAGAGCATGGTTGCGTATTGACGGAGGCCAAGGCGGGCGGCGGCGCGAGCCACCTCCTTCCATTCCTCGCCGCTCAATTTCTTTCCGAACAGTTCGGCGTGTACGCGGTCGCTCAAGACCTCAATGCCGCCGCCCGGCAGGGAATCCAGCCCAGCTTCGATGAGGTCAGCCAGCGCCTTATCGATCGAAACCTTGCCCACCCGCGCGATTTCGACGATCTCGACGGCTGTGAACGCCTTGACATGCACGCCGGGGCGTCCCTCTTTGACGGTCCGCACCAGGTCCATGTAGTATTCGTAGGGAAGCCGGGGATTGATGCCGCCGACCATGTGGATCTCGGTGATGGGCATGTCGCGGTACCACTCCATGCGCTTGCGAACCTCTTCCAGGCTCATCTCGTAGGGATCGGGCCCACCCTTCTTGGCGTAAAACGAACAGAACTTGCAGAACTTGTTGCAGATATTCGTGTAGTTGATGTGCTGGTTGCGAACGTAGTAGGTTTTCGCGCCGTGCAGCCGCTCGCGCACGATGTTCGCAAGATACGCGACTCCCGTGAGGTTCCGGGTGGTGGACAGCAGCATGCCGTCCTCAAAGCTCAGGCGCTGCCCCTGCCGAACCTTTTCGTAGATCGGGAGCAGTTCCTCTCCAAGAATTCTCCCTGGTGCGATGGCCATCTGCATATTCTACTTTCAGTTTGCAGTGAAAGTTATCCAACGTCCATCCGGGGCCCCCAACCCTTGAAGACCTCTCCCGAAAACAGCGTCAGGTGAGGAGTGACGCCCGTACCCCTCGTCAATGGAAGAGTCAATCGTATAGCCCCAGGTGGTGGACGGCGAGCTTTAGGGCTTTGCGCTGGGGCGCGGGCATGGGGAAGGTGGCGAGGGCGGCGACGGACTCCCAGCGCAAACCCGGAACCTGGCTTTCCAGCCGCGCGAACAGCACGCGCAAGGCAATGCGGTGATGAGTCACGCTGTGGCGGATCAGGCCAAGATCTTCTATCCAAACATTACTTAAACCTTCGAATGGAGGGACGGGCTCGGTCCCCGCTTCATAAGCGATACGAGGGAATTCCCACATATCCGGCCACCACTGATCGGGGCCTACTTGGCGGATTCCGAATCGGCCGTCGCAGTAGAGAACCCAGCAGGCATGCTGCAGGAAGACCGGTTTACGCCCGGCGATCGGCACAGGAAGCTCGGCTTGAACCCCGGTTTGAAAGGCATAGCACCAATTCTTTACGGGGCAAACGGGGCAATCCGGGTTGTGGGGTCGGCAGACTGTTGCGCCGAGTTCCATGAGGGCTTGGTTCCATTCGCCAGGTTCGCGACGGTCCAAGACCTCCGCTGCCCACTGCCAAGCGGCCTTGTTTAAGGCGGGCCCCGTCGCTCGACGCCCCTTCATTCGCGCGAAGACCCGCTCCACATTCCCATCCACGACCGGGGCGGGAAGCCCTTGGGCGATCGAGGCGATTGCGCCGGCGGTGTACGGGCCGACTCCCGGCACGGCCCGCCAAGAGGCGACATCGCTTGGCAATCCGTTGGCGGACACGTATCTTGCTCCGGTGAGCAGGAACCGGCAACGTCGGTAGTAGCCTAGCCCTTGCCACAGGGCTAGGGCGTCTCCGTCGGCGGCAGCGGCAAGGGTCTCGATCGTTGGAAAACGCTCCATCCAGCGCTCGAAGTAGGGAATGGCGGTTGCCACCTGGGTCTGCTGGAGCATGACCTCGCTCACCCAAACCGAATAGGGATCGCGTGAGCGGCGCCAGGGCAAATCGCGCCGAACCCGACGGTACCAGCCGAGAAGCTCTTGGCTAAACGGCGCTCCGACGCCAAAGGTCTGCAAGAGCCTCCTCCGGATTGTCGAGTTCGGTGAGGGTGCGCCCCATCACCAGGTAGTTCGCGCCATCGTCCAAGGCTTTCAGGGGCTCGCCTGTTCGCTTCTGGTCGTGGGAGGCGGCGCCGGCAAACCGAATGCCGGGGGTGACGATGATGGCGTCCCCAATGGCGTGGCGGATAGCCTTGATCTCGTGGGCGGAGCAGACCACTCCATCCAGCCCCAGCTCGACCGCGAGGGCGCTCAGGTGAACCATGTGCTCTTCGATGGTGCGGTGAACGCCGAGATGATCCCCCAGCGTGTGTTGGTCCAGACTTGTCAGGACCGACACACCTACGAGGAGCGGTCCGTCCTCATCGAAGGCACGGGCCTCCTCGATGCACGCCGCCATCATCGCGGGACCGCCGCTGATGTGGATGGTCAGCATCCAAGCGCCCCGTTTGGCAGCCTCCCGCACGGCGAGGGCCACGGAGTTGGGGATGTCGTGGAACTTTAGGTCGAGGAAGACCCGTTGGGCTCCGGCGTCTTGGAGCCGGCCGATGACGTCAAGGCCATTAGGCAACGTAAGGGCGTGGCCGATCTTAAAGGCGCCTACATGGGGAGCTAAGCGCTTAACGATTCGGAGGGCTTCAGAGAGGTCGCCAGTGTCAAGGGCGCAAATCACCTTTCGTGCGTTTGAATCCATTCCGAGGTAATAAGTCTACCCCGCAGCCGGCGGCTCAAGGTCACGTCTCTCACCGGCCATCACGAGCTTGAAAATCTCACCTGTTTCGCCTCCGGGGTAGCGAGGCTTGGGCCATGAACATCCTTTATTTGCGCGGCAAAGCAATGGATTCCACAACCGCCCGCGCCGCGAGATGGGCCCCTACCCCCGGCGAACGTTCTCTCCCGGCAAACTTCATCCGGGCGAGGAGTGTGTGTTACTTCTTGGCGTAGTCGGCAAAAATTGTCATCGTTGCCCCACTTTCAACATCCTCCCCGTTGTCGGCACGTAGAAATGAACCGAGAAATCAAATTAGCGGGTTCTCATCGCGGGGTTTTGGGGAATTGGCCATTCTGCGCGTGGGTAAAATTTGAAACCCAGCCCGAGAAAACTTGGAGACATGCCCTTGAGTGCCACAACCGGCCAACGGACGACCGGCAAAGGAATGCGCAGGCCCAGCGAACTACTTTCTAAAGAGGATTGCTTGGAGCTTTTCCGCCAGCTTTACCTGGCGCGCTATTTTGACGTTCGTCTCATCAAAGAAAAGAAACGCGGCCGCCTGCGCGGCACCCTGTATTCATCCCACAACCAGGAAGCCGTGCTTGTTGGCTCTGTGTTCGGGCTTCGACCGGAGGACTGGGTTTCCCCCATCCACCGAGACATGCCGATGTTCTTCCTGAAGGACCTTAGGTCTGGTTGGCAGAATCCCGACCGCATGGGGATGTCGATGCAAGATGTTTGCTCCCAGATTTGGGGCAAGGTCACTTCTCCGGGGCGCGCCCGTGACAACTGGAGTCATATCGGCAGTAAGGCAAAGCACATCATCCACTCGACCTCGATGTTGGCAGGAACGATTCCCGCCGCTGCCGGAGTCGCGTTGGCCGAGCGACTGAACGGCCACGACACGGTGGTCGTGACGTTTAACGGCGAGGGCTCGACCGCGCAAGGCGTGTTCCACGAGGGTATCAATTTTGCCGCCGTGCACAAGCTGCCGGTGGTAACCGTGGTGGAGAATAACCAGTGGGCATACGGAACGCCTGCCGAATTGGAGTGTCCCACCCCAGATGTGGCAGACCGCGCGATGGGCTACGGCATTCCCGGCCTCATCGCCGACGGCCAGGATGTATTCGATGTGTACGACAAGGTCATGCAAGCGGTTGAGCACGCACGGGCGGGGGATGGCCCCAGCATTGTCGAGTGCAAGACATTCCGTGCCTACGGGCATGGTGACCATGATGACGACCGGGCCGCTCGCTATCGACCCCAAGAAGAGGTGAAGGAGGGTCGATCCCGAGACCCAATCGCAGTCTGTCGACGCCGGCTCCTAGACCTTGGCTACCTGGACAAGGGCCAAGCAGAGATGTTTCTTGCCGAGAACAAGGGCGCCAGCCAAGCAAAGGACGACGATTTCCCGGAGGATGTGGTGGCCTACATGGATCAGGGCATCAAGTTCGCCCTCGGCGCCGCGTTGCCGCCCGCCGAAGAGGCCGCCTGGTGGGTCTTCAAGGAGAATCACTAATGGCCGCTCCTGCCGCCATCAGCGCCAAACGCAACTATCTCAACGCCCTCAATGAGGCGCTGGCCGAGGAAATGCAGCGCAATCCTGACATGCTTTGCATGGGCGAAGACATTGGCCTGCTCGGAGGCGCGTTTGGGGTGACCGACGGTCTACAGGCCCGCTTTGGGGCCGACCGCGTCATTGATATGCCGATTTCGGAGGCGGCCATTGCGGGTGTAGCCACCGGCGCTGCCCTCAACGGTAAGACCGTGATGGCGGAGATGCAGTTCATCGACTTCATCTCTTGCGGCTTCGATCAGATCGTCAACTTTATGGCGACGTACTGCTATCGCACCGCGGGCGAGGTCAATATTCCCGTTGTCGTTCGTGGACCCGGTGGCGGCTACGGGGGTGGCGCACTCTATCACAGCCAAATGAACGAGGCGTGGTTCTGCCATTCGCCTGGCCTCAAGGTCGTTTGCCCAAGCACCCCTTACGATGCGAAGGGTCTCATGAAGGCCGCCTTGCGCGATGGCAATCCCGTGATCTTTTACGAGATCAAAGAGCTGTACCGAAAGACATCCATCGAGGAAGAGCTCCCGACGGAAGACTACATCGTCCCCCTTGGAAAGGCCCGCGTGAGGCGTCAGGGTTCCGATCTCACCTTCATCACCTACGGCAATAACGTCTACCATTGCCTCGACGCCGCCAATACGCTGGAGCAAGAAGGCATTCACGCCGAGGTGATTGACATCCGCACGCTCGTTCCCCTGGATGAAGAGGCGATTTATGCCTCGATCGCTAAGACAAACCGCGTTGTGGTGGTTAATGAGGCGCCGATGACGTGCGGCTTTGCCGGCGAGATTGTCGCCCGCATCGCCAACAATGCTTTCGAGCATTTGGATGCTCCGCCGGTGCGGGTCACCCGTTTGGACACGCCGGTGCCGTGGGCCAAGCCCCTGGAGGAGTTTGCCCTTCCAATGCTCACCGATGTGCTTGAGGGCGCCCGCAGGGTGCTGCGCTACTAAATCCGTAGATCGTCTTTTGGGGCGACCTTGTGGTCATGGTTTGGCGTAATATCGGGAGGTTGTGCGAGTCTGATACTCGTAGCGCCACTATGATGAGGAAACTACTTCCCCCGTTCGTTTTGCTCGTGGCTGTCCCCTGCCTGGGCCAGCTTGAGCCAGCCGATGTGGGCGCCAACCGGGCCGCTCAAAGCGCGGCCGACGCCTTGAAGACTTTTACCGGCGCCGATGCGGCATTTTTCGCCGGCGCCCTCGTTCGCCCCGCCAATCTCGACCGGAATGACCTCAAGTCGATCCTGGAGTACCCGACCGAGTCCATCCTCATCATGAGCCTGACCGGTGCCCAGATCAAGGCGGCCTTTGAGCGATCTGTATCGCTCTACCCGCAGCCAAGCACCAGCTTCTTGCAGATCTCCGGCTTTGTCGTCACGTTCAACAAGTCGGCGGTGGCCGGCCAGCGAATCGTCAGCGTGATGGTCGGAACTGCCCCCCTGGACCCTCAACACACCTATACCGTCGCGATGCCGGCGTCCCTTGGGAGGGGCGGTCTCGGCTACTTCAAAATATGGGACAAATCGAACATCACCAAGGTTTTGGACAAGCAAGTGGAAGACGCCCTCGCGGGCCAGAAGTACGCCGATACGCCTCTGCGCTGGCTGCCTCAATAGTGCTTGCCGCATCCGCCTGGGGGCAGATGTCCTCGACGGATACCCCGCAGTATCAATTTGACGCGGATAAAGCGTGGACTGAACTGACGTGGCAATGCAGCCTTGGCCCCCGGGTGCCGGGTACCGACGCCCACATGACCCTGCGCGACCACCTTCTCGACGCCACCAAGAAGTATTGCGACAACGCCCACCTGGCCCCGTTCTCCCACCTATGGTCGGTGAACGGTCAGACCATTCCGATGTGGAATGTCATAGGCACCCAGGACTGGGACAATGCTGACGAACGCGTGGTGCTCCTGACCCACTGGGACACCCGGCCAACCGCGGATCAGGAGATTGAAGCCGCCAACCGGGCCAAGCCGATTCCGGGCGCAGACGACGGCGCCAGTGGCACCGCCATTCTTGAGGAACTCATGCGCGTCATGAAGGGGCGTCATCCCCACCTCGGCGTCATGTATCTGTATGTGGATGGGGAAGATCTCGGCCCGGGCATCGATGAGATGCTGCTTGGCGCCGTGGACTACGCTCACCACCTTCCCGACCCCAAGCCCGACTACGGCATCCTGCTCGACATGGTCGGTCAGAAGGACCTAAAGGTCCAAGTGGAGCCGGGCAGCCTCCAGAAGGCGGGTCCCCTGGTGACCACCTTCTACCGGTACGCCGATGAAATCGGCTTCGGGACGACGTTTCCCACCACCCAGCAGGAGGAGATAGAGGATGACCACCTCCCCCTCATCGAGGCAGGCGTCCCTACCATGGATCTGATCGACTTCGACTATCCCTCCTGGCACACCCTTCAGGACACCCCCGATAAGTGCTCACCTCAGTCGCTTGGCGTCGTAGGCAAAATGCTCGAGGCGTGGCTCACGAAGCCAGCCATCTTCATGTACCCGAAGGACTAAGTTGATTTGGGTATCGGTCCAACGACTTGCGTACCGTTGAAACGAGAATGGGAGTGCGGTTGCTCTAGCTTCAGGAGTGGACGCGTTCCAACGTTGAGTCCGTACAAAAGAACACCATGGAAGTGCGATAGCTCGAGCCACCGCACTCCCTATGATCGGCATCCGCGATCTACTTATCCTGCAAGGCCGCAATGCCAGGCAATTCCTTGCCCTCCAGGAACTCTAGGCTGGCGCCGCCGCCGGTGCTGACGTGGCTCATCTTGTCCGCCACCCCAAACTTCTCGACCGCTGCCGCCGAATCTCCGCCACCGACGATCGTCAGCCCCTTCGACTCCGCCAAGGCCTCGGCCACCGCACGGGTGCCTGCCTCGTACGGCTTTAGCTCAAACACTCCCATCGGGCCGTTCCAGAGAGCGGTGCCGGCGCCCGCGATGACTTCGGCGAAAGCGGCGCTAGTCTTGGGGCCGATGTCGAGACCCATCTGGTTCGCGGGAATGGCGTGCGCATCCACCACCTTATGTGGGGCGGTTTCTGAGAACTCGTCGGCAGCCACGACATCCACCGGAAGCAACAGCTTGTCACCGTGGTTCTTAAGAAGTTCTGCCGCGTACTCAAGATTTGTGGCATCCAAAAGGGACTTCCCGATCTCATAGCCCTGCGCCTTGAGGAACGTGAAGGCCATACCGCCGCCGATCAGCAGGCGGTCGACCTTGGGCAGCATATTATCGATGAGGGCGATCTTGTCCTTAACCTTGGAGCCGCCCATGATCGCCACGAACGGGCGGGCTGGCTTCTCGACCGCCTGGCCAAGGTACTGAATTTCCTTCTCAATGAGGAATCCGGCGACGCCCGGAACAATGTGGGCGACCCCTTCGGTGGAGGCATGCGCGCGGTGGGCAGTGCCGAAAGCATCGTTCACATAGAGGTCGGCCAGGGAGGCCAACTGAGCGGCGTATGCGGGATCGTTCTTCTCTTCTTCGGGATGGAAGCGTACGTTTTCAAGGAGCACGACTTGGCCCGGTTTGAGGGCGGCAACGGCAGCCGAGACTTCGGGCCCCACGCTGTCGGGGAGCAAGGTGACCTCTTGTCCCAAAAGGCCGGTGAGCCGCTTGGCTACCGGGGCCAGCGAGAATTCCGGCGTGACCCCCTTCGGCCGGCCAAGGTGGCTGGCGAGAATCACCGCTGCGCCGTGGGCAACGAGGTAGGTGATGGTGGGCAGAGCCTCGGTGATGCGGCGGTCATCGGTAATGGTTTCGCCATCCAGCGGCACGTTGAAATCGCATCGCACAAGCACCTTCTTGCCGGAAGGATCGATGTCTCGCACGGTTTTCTTGTTCAAGCTCATAACTTGCCGCATTTTACTTGTTAACTAGGTGACTTTTCGGGTGGGCGCTCCGTCGTAGATTTAGGTGACCCACGGATGGAGACCCGATCATACGAACGCACTGTGCATGGATTGCTTGCGACCCTAGGCTCCCTAGCGGTTCTCGGCTGTTTTTGGATTTTCGCAGCTGGCCCCCTTTCGGTGAGGTCATGGCCGCTTGTTATCGTCTTGGTGTGCCTCGCCGCCCTTGCCGAGATGCTTCCGGTGGAGATTGCCCGCAAAGGGGTGCGGATTACATTCACCCTCCCCTACGTGGCGGCGCTCGCCGCCTGTGTAAACGGCTGGACCGCCCTGAGCGCCGATCTCGTTGCGACCTTTGCGGTGGGCATGATGTTGCCGGTGGCCCGGCGCCAGACCGGCGCCAGTGTATGGCTGGGCCTTAACCTCGCGATTTCCGGCCTTTCCGTGGTTTGTGGGTGGCTCGTCGGATCTCTTGTGGGTGGCCATCAGCTCGCGGTTGCCCTTGGCTTTATGCTCGGCTACGGACTCGCCAATTTCGGACTCGTGGTCCTGGTCGACGCCACCTCGGAAGGGAAGGTCTGGACCGACAATGTGCTGAGTGCGTTGCGCCTCGGCGCCAAGAGCTATGCCTTCTTTGCCGCGATGGTCTTGGTTGTGGGGGCCTTGGCTACCAACGACCTGGTTTACGTCCTGCCCCTCACCTTCGTCCCAATCTGGGCGCTGCGCACTGCCTTGGATTACCAGGCGAAGATGTATGACCACTATTACGAGACGATCCTGGCCCTCTCGCTCATGCTTCAACGAGCCCATCCTTACACCCACGGCCATTTGGAGCGCGTGGCGCGGATTGCCGAACAGGTGGCCCTCAAGTTGGGACTGGCGGCGGGGCGAGCTCGAATGGTCCGTGAGGCGGCAGTCCTCCACGACATCGGAAAAATCGCGGTGAGCGAATCCGTGCTCGATAAGCCCGGTAGGCTCACGACCGACGAGTTCGAACATGTGAAGCTGCATGCCCAGCTTGGGGCAAAGATCCTCCGACCAGTCGGCCAGTTTCACGAAATGGCGCCATGGATTCGGCACCATCATGAGCGACTCGACGGTACCGGCTACCCAGATCGGCTTACCGATGTGGAGATTCCCATCGAGAGCAAGATCATCGCGGTGGTCGATGCGTTTGACGCGATGACGGGCGGAGAGAACGCCGCCGAGAAGCGCACCTATCGAGAGCCGAAGACCCACGCGGAAGCCGTGGCGGAGCTGGAGCGCTGCAGCGGCAGCCAGTTCGACCCTGGGGTTGTGGAGGCCTTCAAGTCGGTCTTATTCATGGAGGGATTGGTATGGACCCGCTAACATCATTTGTTCTTGTCGCTGGACTTATTTCCACCGCTGGCCTGGTTTATTACGTGCGTTTTCGCTTACCAAGGCGGCTTGAGGAGCGCTTCCGCGACTCGTTGATGGCGTTTAGCACTGCGGTTGAGCTGCGCATACCCAGCCAACGCGGTCTCACCTCGCGGGTGGTCGCACTCAGCCTTGCCATTGCTCGCAAGCTAGACCTGCCCGAGGCACGTCGTCGAGACCTTGAGGCGGCGGCCATGCTTCGCGACATCGGCCTTTGCTCCATCCCTTACGGCATGATGAATGACCGAGAGGAAGATGCCTGGACCGAAGCCGAGCGACTGACCTTTGATCGGCACGCCGAGATCAGTGGCGCCATGCTGGAGGCGGTTCCCTCGCTCAGGGCGATCGCGCCTCTCGTGCGCTGGCACCACGCCCCCTTCCGGGCGGACGATTTCAATTCTTCTGCTCCCGCCGGCGAGTCCCTACCGATCGAGGCGAGGATTCTCAAGGCCGTGGGTGAATACGTGTGGTTCGAACGCACTCGAGGTGATTTTCTGGCCAAGGAGGCGTTGCGCGACGGCTCCGGTGTGGCATACGATCCGCGCGTCGTCGCTGTATTGATGGAAGTGCTAAGATCGCCCCGTGTCAGGCCACTCCGCTCGCTCGTTCACGCTTAGTCGCGAAGCTAAAACTGGGGTAGGGATCTTCCTGTTTGCCCTGGTCCTTCGCTTGATCGGCATCACATGGGGGTTGCCGAATGCCCTGCACTTTTTCAGTTATCACCCAGATGAATACCCGATCTGGAACTACGCCCAGAAGCTTGACCCCGCCCACTTCAACTTCACACCGGGATTCTATAACTACGGAACCCTCTATTTGACAGTGGTGAAGGTGCTCACCGACATGGTGACCGCCTACGGCGGAGGTCCTGCCGGGAAAGACCCATTGTCTTCGGCTTTGTTCATCGGCCGCTGCCAGCTTGCGGGACGCGTGGCGGTGGCCTGCTGCGGGGCAGGAATGGCTTCTACCGTGTGGGCGATCATGCGGCGGTGGACTTCCTCTTGGGGCGCTGCTCTGGGCGCTTTGCTTGTCGCGGGGGCGCCTGCGGCCTTGGTCCACTCCCGGTTTCAAACCGTAGACATCCCTGCTGCCTTCCTCTGGGGCCTTAGCACTCTCTATGCGCTGAAGCTGATCCCATCCCCGGCGGACTCCCTTACCGCGGACGCCAAGCTGCGCTTGCGCTACGCGCTGCTTTCGGGGCTATTTGCCGGATTCAGCGCCGGCACCAAGTACACCGGCATCCTGGCCCTCCTCACCCTCCTTGTCGTCCTCCTGGTAGTCCGAAAACCTGGCGATTTGAAGGCGGCCACGCTTGGGCTCTTGGCGGCATTGGTGGCGATGCTGGCGGGTACGCCGGGCATGTTGTTGGATACTGCTGCTTTCATGCGGGACCTGCGCTTCGAGAGCCACCACGCCCAGGTGGGTCAGATCGAGTTCTATGGAACTGCCCCGGGCTACGTGTATCACCTCCAAAACCTCGGAATTGGCTTCGGATATGTGCCGCTTATCGTTGGTATCGTTGGCCTCGCAATCGCCGCGTTGAGGCGAAAGCATCTGTGGGCCATCGCGACTCTGGCAGCGGCGGTTCCGTATTATTTGCTCATCGGCGGAGAGGAGCTCAAATTTCTTCGATATACATTCCCGCTCTTTATTCCGCTGGCCTGTGCAGTCGCCTGGATTTTGGGTGGCGCTCTGACCAAGTTGAGCGGAACGGAAGAGGCAAAGCGGCTGGTGGCCGTGTTTGCCAACATCGTTGTGTTTGCGCAGCTCCTGGTAACGGGGGTCATGGCCACTGTCGATATGGTGAACACAGACTCTCGCGATATCGCGGGACAATACCTACATGATGCCGCGACCGCCTCGGCAACCGACAAGTCGGTTGGGTTGGTGGCCGATCCCTGGTTTTGGTCTCCCGCAGTGTTTCCCATGGCGGCAGGCCCCCGCCCTGCCGACGGACTCTTTCCAGCCATGAACGCCGCGACCCATCCCAGGGTGCTGATGTACAGTGAGGCGCCCGACCGCATCGATTGGGACGCTCGCCTGCTCAGCGAAGATAAGCCCGACTACGTGACGTTTACCGACTACAGTTTTCTGACCCTCGACCGCTTCAAGGCTTCCGGCTGGAAGGAGAACGCCGCCCCGGTATTGGTGGCGCGTTATGAGGAATTCATGGACCACTTGCAGGCTGGGTACACCTTGGATCGCACCATTGGCGCTGGGATGTCCCGCCGTGACTTGCCACCCGACATGCTGTACACGGGAATGGTGGCTCAAATATGGAAACGCAAAGAACTCCATTGAGCGAGGCCGTTGAGGGTTTTCTGGACTACCTAAAGGTGGATCGCGGAGCCAGTCCCCACACCTTGCTGGCCTATGGGAACGATCTGCAGGGGGCAGGCGAGTTCTTCACCGCGATCGGGGTCAAGAGTTGGGCCGAAATCACCAGTCAGCAGATGATGCGCTATGAGACGAGCCTCGGTGCGCCCCTTGCCCGCTCAACCGCCCAGCGAAGAATGAGCGCCCTGCGCTCGCTTCTAAAGCACCTCAAGCGGGAGGGAAGGGGACCGGCGGCAGAGCTGCCGAGCACCGCCGGGTTCAAGAAGCCCAAAACGCTGCCTAAGGCGCTTGCTGTAGAGGCGATGAACCGCTTGGCCGACGCCGAGACGGGCGAGGACCCGTTTTCCTTGCGAGATCGGGCGCTGGTCGAGTTGATCTACGGCGCTGGTCTTCGGGTGAGCGAGGCAGTCGGCCTCACCCTCCAGGCCCTTGATCTAGAAAATGAGGTGCTGAGGGTGACGGGGAAGCGAGGCAAGACCCGTCTGGCCCCATTGCCGAGCGGCACCGTTGTGTGGCTGAGGCGCTACTTGGGGGAAGCCCGAGGTCGACTCCTCGCCAAGCCCACCGACCTGCTCTTTGTCAACGATCACGGCAAGCCGTTCAGTCGGCAACTGGCCTACGCTTTGGTTGCTGGCGCTGCTAAGGCCAGTGGCCTTGCTCATCCTGTGGGCCCCCACACTCTCCGTCATACCTACGCGGTCCACCTCCTCAAAGGCGGCGCAGACCTCCGCGCGGTGCAAGAGCTCCTCGGGCACGAGTCTATCGCCACGACTCAGGTGTACACGCACCTGGATATGGAAGAGGTGCGGCGTCGCTACGAAGGCGCCCATCCTCGGCCGTGAGGGGTGCTGTTTGTGGTCTTAGTGGACGAAGCGGACGGTGGGTCGACTGGCGCTGGTTGGTCCACCAAGTCCACTAAGCTAAGTCTCAGTTCCCGGCGATCACGCCGCCGGCGACGACCGTCTTCCCCCGGTAGGCCACCGCGATCTGGCCAGGGGTGACCGCGCGCACCGGCTTGCGGAACGACAACCGGCCCTCGGGGCCGAAGAGGACGGCGGGCTCGGGGCTCATGTTGTAGCGGATTTTCGCCATCACTGGCACCGGCGCCGTTTGCGCGGGACCGCTGGTCCAGTGAAGATCCCGCAGGAAGACGTCGGTGGCAAGAAGGGAATCGGGCGATCCCACTACCACCCGGTTCTGGTCGGGTTGAAGCTCCAACACGTAAAGGGGGCGCGAAGCGCTCAGGCCAATGCCTCGACGTTGCCCGACGGTGAAGTCGGCCACTCCCTCGTGACGACCAAGGGATCGGCCCGCCTCATCCACAATCTCGCCAGACGTGAACAGTTCCGGTCGCGCCTTGCGCAGAAAGTCGCGATAGCCTCCCGCATCGCTGACGAAGCAGATGTCCTGACTGTCTGGCTTATCGGCGACCGCGAGATCGAGTTCTCGGGCAAGGGCGCGAACGCGCGCTTTATCTCGCATTTCGCCGAGGGGAAAGTAGGTTTTGCTTAGCTGCGTCTGATCAAGATTATACAAAACGTAACTCTGATCCTTCTGCGCACCTCGTCCAGACATCAGTCGATAAGCGCCTGTTTGCGGGTTCCGGCGCACACGCGCATAATGGCCGGTGGCAAGGCGATCACAGCCCAATTCCTCCATTTTCCGAAGGAGGATGTCGAATTTGACCTCCTTGTTGCACTGGACACATGGGTTGGGGGTGCGTCCGGCACCGTATTCGGCCACAAAATGGTCGATGACCGAAGCCCGAAACTCCTCTTTAAAGTTGAGCACGTAGTGTGGGATGCCGAGGACTCTAGCCACTCGACGTGCATCCTCGACCGCTCCGAGGGAGCAGCAGCCGGCATGCCGGGGGTCGGTCTGGCTCTCTTGCCAGATCTGCATGGTGACGCCCACGACATCGAAGCCTCGCCGCACAAGGAGGGCGGCGGCGACGCTGCTGTCCACGCCACCGGACATGGCGACCAATACGGGTTCTTTTCGCTGTGGCAAGGCGCTACTGCTGCTGCTGAGGAGGCAAGGTGATGCCAATGCTCTGCATGAAATCCTTGTCCTTAAGTTTAGCCAACAAGTTCGGGGCGCTTAGCGAGACATTGGGTTGCCCTTTCACAAGAAGAAAGAAAGTCGGGGTGCCCGCTACGCCTTGAGCGTTGGCAAATTGGAGGTCGTTGTATACCCTCTGAAAGGCAGGATCGTTCGAATCAGAAACGCGGTCCTGCCAATTGTCGGGCAGAGCGTTCAAAGCACGGGCAATCCCGGTCAGGTCGTCGAGCGTAGGTTCAGCATCCTGGAGGGCATAGACTTGTCCGACGTATTCATAGAACTTGCCTTTTTCGCCAGCAATCTCGGCCAATACAGCCGCCGTGAGGGCCAATTCGTGCCCTTTCAGCCCAACCATGGGCATGTGCCTGTACGTGAAGCCAATTTGGTTGGCGATCGGTGCGAGCGCATCGTGAATCTTGGGGTAATTGGCCTTGCAGGAAGGACACACGAGGTCGCCGAACTCAACGATCTGGACATTGGCCTGTCGCTGCCCCGTCGAGTGGGCGGTTCGGGGGATGAAGTCTTCCCACGGCAATTTGGTATAGGCGTTGTAACCGCTCTTGATGCCATTCGAGCCGGCCTGCTGAAAAGCGGATACCGTCATCAAACCCAAGCCCAAAACAAATGCCCCTAACAGAGCGGTATTCAGTTTGAAATCGGGGACAGCTGGCATGTCCTCGGGGATATCCATCTGTGCAAGCCCCGCATGGACAAAGAAGAGCACCGTCATGGTAGCCAGGGACCCGAGGCACCATAAGCAATATGCCTGAATCACGGTGAAGGCAAAATAGGTGTAGCCGATGCTGATGATCATCCCCGCCGCAGAAATGGCATAGCCCAAGTAGAGCATAGGTTTGTTTTGAGCCATCCCTTTTGTTTGCCGCAGAACCGACAGCGTGGCAAGGGTCAGGTAAGCGAGGAAGCCCATCAGGGCCACCGGAATCTGGAGGAACCCAAGATTGATGACGGAAGAGGGGTGGGTTTCCACGAGGGCGCATCCAGAAGCAAGACAGGGCGGCGCCACGTTGATCCACTTGAAAGCGGTCAAGGTGCCAGCATCGAACATGCCCAGCACCGCGAGAGCGGTGGCGATACGGTTGAACAGAAGGATGCGGTCGGGAGACGTAGTCTTTTTGGTCGCCATCAGTGGTCACAAACAAGGCAAGAACCGGGCCGGTTCCCCCGGCAAGGTATCTTATTCACCTTACCCCCATGGCCATTCATCCTTCTTCACGTGCCGATGTTAGGTTCGCCGCGCGCCCGCGACCGCGAAAGGGAACCTACTTTGTGCAGAATTGGGGCTGCCAGATGAATGAGGAAGATGCCGAGCAAATCGGCTTGTGTCTTCAGGAAATCGGATATGAACCGGCCGCCAGTATGTTGGAAGCACAGGTGGTCCTTTTGAACACTTGCAGTGTCCGCAAGAAACCAGAGGACAAAGCCTTCTCCATGCTTGGCGAATTGGCGCCCGTCAAGCGATCCCGCCCTGATATGATCCTGGGTGTCTGCGGCTGCATGGCTCAACTCCGAGCGGACGAAATCCACCGCCGAGCGCCTCACGTGGATTTTGTGTTGGGAACGGGCGATGTCGGCCAGGTTGCCGGGCTGGTAGAGGAGATCGCCGCCCGCCGCCGATTTGCGACCCGTCTGGACCTGCCCGAGCGTAAGGGCGCGGTCGTCACCGATGTGCCCCGTCGTAATATCAATAGGGTCGCCAAGCTCAAGGCGTTCGTCCCCATCCAGTACGGATGCGATAAGTTCTGCGCGTTCTGCATTGTTCCCACTACCCGCGGGCGGGAAAGGTCGCGGCCCACTGCCGAAATTGTCGAAGAAGTGCGAGCGCTGGCCGCGAACGGGACGCGGGAGGTCACGCTTCTGGGGCAAACCGTCAACTCCTATGGCAAGAACCTGGCTGAAGGCAGGGTGCCGTTTAGCGAACTGCTCTGGCAACTCTCGGAGGTCGAAGGGCTTCAGCGCATTCGTTACACATCACCCTATCCAACCGATTTCAAGCAGGACCTGGTCGAGACGATAAGGGACTGCCCCAAAGTGATGGAGCATTGCCACATCCCCCTTCAGTCGGGTGACGACACCACACTGAAGTCGATGCGGCGCCTCTACACAGTCGAAGCTTACATGGAGACGTTGGACCGGCTTCGCGGGGCGATTCCGAATCTGACCGTCACAACCGACATTATTGTGGGCTTCCCCGGAGAAACCGAAGAACAGTTCGAGGCAACCTTGGACACCGTACGGCGGGCTCGGTTCGACGGGGCCTACATGTTCATTTACTCGCCTCGGCCCGATACGCCGGCCGCTGGATTGGAACAGGTACCCCTCCAGTTAAAGAAGGAGCGCATGCTTCGTCTCACCGAAGTTCAGAACGCGATGACTTGCGAGCTCAACGCGGCCTACATCGGCCGCACGCTTGAGGTCTTGGTGGAAGGGCCTAGCACCAAAAATCCGGACATGCTGCAGGGCTACAGCCGCGAGTTTAAGATGGTCCACTTTCCCGGCCCCTCCAGTCGCGCGGGCCGTCTTGCCGAAGTTCGAATCGGCGACTCCCACCTCTGGGGCCTCAGCGGCGAACTCGCCTGACACCGCTCTTTTAGCGTCATTTTGAACTTGGGGAACGGCGAGCTCAAATTCGGCGCCAAAGACCAAGAGCGCCATATGTTGTCGACTACTTCGACGCGATAACGGATTCGATAGTCCAGCTCAAACGCATTGTGGTCGCTAATGGACGGCGGCCGCTGACTCACCAATTGTTAAGACCGATGCCTTCTGCCGTCAATTCTGGCAACAACTAGTAATATTGCTTGTTTTATGTTAGCGTTCCTTTAATGTCGTCGATTACAAATATCTGCTTAACGTGCGGAATCCTCAATTCGAGAGGCATGGTCCCAGTGAAGGGGCCTTGCAATCGGAGGATCTGTAAAATTTATGAATCGTAAGGGCTTTACCCTCATTGAGCTGTTGGTCGTTATCGCGATCATCGCTATTCTCGCCGCCATTCTCTTCCCCGTGTTCGCCCAAGCTAAAGAAGCCGCCAAGAAGACGGCCTGCCTTTCCAATCTGAAGCAGATTGGCACGGCCACCAAGCTTTACTTGAACGACTATGACGACGTTTACTACCCGCACCGGTTTAACTGCGGTGGCACCGCCGCCAATGGTTACGCTGCCTCCACAGTGTGCGCGGACTACATCACCAACGGTGCGCTCAACGCCACCGCTCCTGACCAGTCCAACACGTCGCTCACATCGCCGTCGCCGGTTAACGAGCGCGAGTATTATGTGTACCTTTTGAATCCATATTGCAAGAACTACCAGATGTTCAAGGATGCCGATCAGCCCAACGCTTTCTATCCGGGAAGCGGAACTGAGCAGACGTTTGCGCACTCCAATGGCGCGCAGGCTGGCCAGAACTATGGTGGTCAGAACAGCTACGGTCACAATGACTTCTGGATGAGCCCGGCGGGCAACACGAACGGCGGTTCAGCCAATCTTCCTGCGCCCCCCACCGACACCTCGATCCCCCGCGAGTCGAGCACCATCCTTCTCACCGATGCCAGCTACTATGGCGTCGGTCCGGACGTCTCCAACGCGACTGGCCTTCTGAATGTCGCCAACTGTGTGGACAAGACTGACTGTAACGTTGAAGAAGCCTACGTCAGCAGCCAAAACTCGGCCTACCTGAGCTATTGGGCCAACCTGGGCGACAGCAACTGGACCCAGTCGAACACCGAGACCACCGGCATCACCGCTGCTGAAGCGGCGCCCTGGGAGGCTCTGATCAAGAACCGCCACAGCGGTAACCTGAACGTTCAGTTCGCTGACACGCACGCGCACACCGAGAACTGGACCGCCATCATCGGTAACGTCTGCTACTGGACGACCGACGCCGAAGGCGCCCACCCGAACTGCAACTAAGCCCTCGGGCCTAGTAAGGTTCAAGGCCCCGGAGCAATGCTTCGGGGCCTTATTCATGTGCAACAGAAATCCTCTGGTAGCCTGTACAAATAGGTAGAGAATTGCCTGGCAATAATACCGGGAACTTAATGTTACTAACGAAGTTGGGTGCGGTTAGGTCATTCGTTGGCGTATTCAGGGATGACCCTGGAGAATTCCAAGGCTTCACATCATCGCTCTTCTCCTCGTCGGCCATGGCGCCGGTTGTTTGAAAAGGGGCCACGTTCTGGCCTCCAAAGGAGAAACATTGATGAACCGCAAGGGCTTTACCCTCATTGAGTTGCTTGTCGTGATTGCGATCATTGCAATCCTCGCCGCCATTCTGTTTCCAGTCTTCGCTCAAGCAAAGGCTGCTGCAAAGAAGATCAGCGACGTGAGCAATCTCAAACAAATCGGATTGGCCGTCGTGATGTACGAAAACGACTACGACGACAACCTTCCGGTGAGCAGTTACAATTGCTCAACCACGATCAATGGGCCGGCAAATACACCGTGCGCGGCCTATTTCAACAACAGCACCATCATTCCGACGGCCACGTTCCTTGACGCAAGCAGCGACGAGGTTTACTACTGGATATACACGGTACAGCCATACATCAAAACGTTTGGCATCTTTAAGAATCCAGTGGGTTCGTCTTCGGGTGCGCCGCCCAAGTTTGCAGGGGGAGACACCACCGCATACACCTATAACTTTGGCACGGTGGCAGTTGGCGAGGGGTTTGGTGGCCAAAACTCATACGCCTATAACGCTGTCTACCTTGGCGCGGACGAGCCACTGGCAGGAGGGGTGGTTACGTCAGTGAACAATAGCGGAATCCCTCGAGTCGCGAGCACGATTATCGCCGCCGATGCCTCATTCTCCGGCGCCAGCTTTGACTCCCTCAACAGTTCGGGCCTGACGGTGCTGTCGCACTTGAATGGCGCCGAAGCGGCCTACCAGCAGTCGCTTGGTCTTCAGTATCCTTACTATTGGGGCAATCTGGGCAATGCCCATTGGGTGGTCGACGCGAACAACCTTACCAACGCGGTGCCGGCCGCGAATGTGCTCCTCCCGAGCACCTACGCCCAGCAACTCGTCGCCGAGGCCCAGACCATGAACAATGGCCAGATCGATTGCCAATTCGCCGATGGGCACGCGAAGTCAGTGCCCTATGCCCAAGCAATCGGCGATGTCTGTCTTTGGTCGACCGACGTGGATGGTGCGCACCCAAACTGCAACTAGCTGCCAAGGACGATGGCAGGGCCGCCGACTCGCGGCCCTGCCTGCCCGTCAGAGTTGGTGAAGGGCGCGGGTGATTGCGGGGTCCCACATCACTTCCTCGCCATAGAGCTTGAAGCATTCGCTGAGAAGGGGGCGGATCTCGTCGCTTAAACTGTACAGAAAATGGCGTCCAGATTTCGTAAGCGCAAGGAAATGTGCCTGGCGCAATTTGCCCAAGGCACGGTCCGTTTGGGGGCGAGTGAGGTCCAGAGCCTGGCTTAGTACTTCGACCGATAGGCC
>Ga0302320_10003238_pt1 | contig 38044 bp, 27 predicted proteins | sample Bog_T0_3_FD_202130 | JGI IMG/M metagenome (GOLD analysis project Ga0302320, IMG submission 202130) | Peat permafrost microbial communities from Stordalen Mire near Abisko, Sweden - Bog_T0_3 | ecosystem: Environmental > Terrestrial > Soil > Wetlands > Peat | place: Sweden: Abisko, Stordalen Mire... | reverse complement strand
AGGTCGTCGCAGTACAGGATCCGCATCCCGAACCCGTGCGCCCGGCGCGCCACGGCCAGGCCGATCCGGCCGATCCCGAAGATGCCGATGGTCTGGCCTCCGATGTCCTGGCCCACCAGCAGATCGACCAGCCATTTCTTCCATTCGCCGCTGTGCACGTAGGCGTGGCCTTCCACGACTCGCCGCGCCGCCGCCATCAGCAGCGCGAAGGCGAAATCGGCCGTGGTCTCGGTCAGCACGTCGGGCGTGTTCGTCACATAGATGCCGCGGGCCGACGCCGCAGGGACGTCGACATTGTCGAATCCGACGGCGACGTTGGCCAGGATCCGGATCCCGCTGAGCTGGCCGATCACTGGGGCGTTCAACTTGTCTACGAGTTGGCTCATCACCGCCTGGCAGCCTGCCGCGCGGACGAGCAATGCGCCGGTCGTCAGGCCGTCGTCCGTCCCCTCGTAGTCCACATCAAAATGGCTGCGGAGCAATTCCACAGCCTCGGGGTAAACACGCTTCGTCACGAGAACTTTGGGTTTCACGTTTGGCTCCACTCAGGCCAGCATATCGAAATGCATACGTCGCCTTCGATGGTAGGGCGGACCCCCGGGTCGGCCTCTTTTCGGTCTTGCCCGGCCCCAGCGCGCCGGCCGGCGCCAACCTGCACGATTGTCTCCGCCATCCACCCGGACTTACAATACGATTTCGCCGCCACTGGCGGCATTTGTCCATCGCAATGGAGGCTCCACCCACATGAAACTCGGATTCCTCGGGCTCGGCATCATGGGTTACCCCATGGCTCGCAACCTGATCCGCGCCGGTAACTCCGTCGCCGTCTGGTCCAACACCCAGGTGAAAGCCCAGAAGCTCGCCGATGAGGAACACGCCGAGGTGTGCGACACGCCCAGGATCGTCGCCGAGGTGGCTGACATTATCTTCCTGTGCGTCGGCGACACCGCCATGAGCGAGCAGGTGGCGCTTGGACCGGGCGGCCTCCTGGAAGGCGTTCGCACCGGAACCATCGTCGCCGACTGTTCCACCGTCGCCCCTTCCTACGCCCGGCGAGCCGCCGCGGCGTTCGAAGCCAAGGGTGCCCACTTCCTGGACACTCCGGTTACCGGCTCGAAACCGGGCGCCGAGGGCGGCTCCCTCACCTTCATGATCGGCGGTGACCCGGCGATCTATGAAAAACTGAAGCCTTTCCTGGAACCGATGGGCAAACAGCTCTATTACTGCGGTTCCATCGGTCTCGGCCTGCACGCCAAACTGACTCAAAACCTGATTCTCTCCAATCTTTTACAAGCATTTAACGAAGGTATGGTATTGGCGACCAAAGCGGGCGTGGACCCGGAACTGATGGTCGATATCCTCAGCAACTCCGCTGCCCGGTCAGGTCTAGTCTCCTTTAAGGCTCCCTTCGTATTCAAGCGAGACTTTTCCACCAATTTTTCAACGAGATGGATGCACAAGGATACAGGCCTCATGCTCGAAACGGGGGCTGAACTCGGCGTGCCGCTTCCCCTGACGGGCCTGACACGGCAACTTTTTCAAACAGCCATTTCAGAAGGCTATGCGGATGAGGATATGTGCAGCACCATCAAGGTGTTAGAGCGCCTTGCGGGGGTCGAGGTGAAAACTTTCTCCAAAAAATCATAAGAAAACTCTTGCAATCCGGAATTCAGTATTCTAACATTGGAATCAAGCCAGGGAGGCAACTCCCACCAAAGCGAGACTAACCTCAAAAGACCCCTGAAGCATTCAACCTCCCTGGCGCCCCCTTTAAAAGTTGAATCCCCAAGAAAACCTGAACCGACCCGCCCGAAACGGAACTCAGTGATCGAGCGCGTACCCACACCAAATGGTCCAGTACCCTCAAACTGGGAGTAAACGTTACCGAGTGGTATGATGGCGGCTGTTTACAGATGAAGCTCATCACAGTTTTGGGGTCCACTGGCAGTATCGGTCGTAACACCCTCGACGTCGTCCGCCAGCGCAACACCGAATTCGGCGTTTACGCTCTCGTTGCCGGCCGGAACGTCGCAGAATTGGCCGGGCAGATCATAGAATTCCGCCCTCGCGTGGCGGTTGTGGCGGAAGCCTCTTCCATCGCACCTCTGATTGCCTTGCTGGACGAGGCCGGCCTCCCTGCCGCGTCCCGCCCGGATATCGCTACCGGTCCGGAAGCGTATGTGGCTGTGGCGGTTGCGCCGGAGGTCGACTTCCTGATGTCTTCGATTGTCGGCGTCGCCGGCATGGAGGCGACCTTTGAGGCGATCCGGGCACGGAAGCGGATTGGGCTCGCCAACAAGGAAACATTGGTCGCCGCCGGGCGTCTGATTATGGGGGCGGTCAAAGAATATGGGACCGAACTCACGCCAGTGGACAGCGAGCACAACGGCGCTCACCAGAGCCTGCGCGCCGGCCGCCGGGATGAAGCGGTGAAGCTGATCCTGACGGCTTCGGGCGGTCCATTTCGTGAGTTTTCTAAAGCAGCGATGGCGAATGTTACACCCGCGCAGGCTTTGAATCATCCTACATGGAAGATGGGACCGCGCATCACCGTCGACTCAGCCACCCTGATGAACAAGGGTTTCGAAGTGATTGAGGCCTGCTGGCTGTTCGATTTCGCACCGGAAGATGTGGAAGTGGTTGTGCATCCGCAGTCCACCGTCCATGCCATGGTGGAATACAACGACGGCAGCGTGATCGCCCAGGTATGCGCCACCGATATGCGGATGCCAATCCAATACGCCATGACCTGGCCCGACCGTGCTCCGGCCCCCGTGCCGCGGCTCGATTGGAAGCAAAGTCGGCATTGGGACTTCGAGGCTCCGGATTTTGAACGTTTCCCGCTGTTAGGTCTCGCCTATCAGGCGCAAAAGGCAGGCGGATCGGCTACTTGTACACTCAATGCTGCCGATGAGGTAGCAGTGGAGGCGTTCCTTCGGGAGCAAATAGCGTTCCCGGCCATCGCCGAAGTGGTCGAGGATACGCTGGCTGCCATGCCCTCTCGTCAAGCCGCCTCCATACACGAAGTCCTGGAAATCGATCGAGAGAGCCGCGTTGCCGCAGCCGAAGCGGTTCGCCGGCGAGCCGGCGGCCGAATTGTAATGGCCATATCCTGAAGGCAATGAGCGGAGTTGAAGCCAATCATGGGCGTCTTACAGAACATTCTTCATAACTTCTGGTGGCTGCTGGTCCTGATCGGGGTCATGATCGTGATCCACGAACTGGGCCACTACTGCGCCGCCCGCTTCTTCGACGTCCACATCGAGGCCTTCAGTGTGGGCTTTGGCCCCAAACTCTTCAAATGGCAGGTCGGGGAGACCGAATTCCGCATCTCGTGGTTGCCCTTTGGCGGCTACGTGAAGATGGCCGGTGAGCAACCTACCGATACCGCCGACCCGCGCGGATTCAATATGAAGCCACGCTGGCAACGCGTGATCATCGTCGCCGCGGGTCCGCTCATGAATGTCGTACTGGCGGTTGGTTTGATGACCGGCCTGTTCATGTACCATTTCCCGAAACTCGCTAGCGCCAGCAAGGCCGCCACCATCGGATACGTCAAACCGGGTACGCCTGCCGCGCAGGCGGGAATTCTCGAAGGCGATGTGATCGTCCAGCTCGAAGATAAGCAGGATCCGACGTGGGACGACGTGGCGCTCCGCGAGGTGGTCAGCGCCAAGCGCCTGCTGCCGCTGCTGATCCTGCGAAATGGCAAGGTCATTCGAATCGAGGTGACCCCGGAAGCCGATCCGAAGACCGGACTCGGTTTCGCCGGTTGGGCGCCGCAGACCGAGATCGAAGTTGGCGGGCTGCTGCCCGGGATGGACGCCGAACGCAAAGGCTTGAAGAAGGGCGATCAACTCGTCAGCATCGATGGCGAGCCGATTCGCATGGCGTCGAAAGTGCACGATATGCTCTCGCGTAGCGAGGGCAAGCGGGTTCACCTGGTGTACCGCCGCGACGGCGAGTTGCACGATATCGAGCTCACGCCCAGCAAGAGCGATTCGGGCGGCCAGCAGGCTTGGATGATCGGCGTCGCGCTGGCCCCGCGCGTTATCTACGTTCCACTGCCCTTCGTCGAGGCAGTGCAGGAATCGGTGAACCAGAACGTCAAAGGCGCAACGCTCATCTACCAGTTCTTGCGAGCGATCGTCGAGCGCCGCTCCTCTGCTAAGTCGCTGGAAGGCCCGATCGGAATTGCTCAACTGAGCGGCGAGGCAGCCCGCGAGGGCGCCTACTCATTCATCGGCCTGATGGCGACCGTCAGCCTGAACCTGGCGATCTTCAACCTCTTGCCAATCCCCATCCTGGATGGCGGTATGCTGTTGCTGCTCCTGATTGAGATGCTGATCCGCCACGACCTGAGCCTGCATATCAAAGAGACTGTCTTCAAGCTCGGCTTCGTCTTCCTGATGATGGTTGTGGCCTTCGTGATCTACAACGACATCTCGAAGATCCTGCCGGGCTCCTGAGTTCGCCGCACCGTCTCCGCTAGAACGGTTTCAGATCATCGGTGGTCCGTGGCATGCAGGTGGGCTATGAGAAGTCTTGCGCTGGGCTACGGTTATCCAGAGACGGCCCTAACGCACCGGCGAATACGCCGCGGCCTTGAATAGCGACATCTGGATGACACTGGAAATCTGCCCGCTCTTCGCGATCGAATCCGCGCGCACTTTTACCCATTCCGGGTCGGCGCCGAATGCGGCCCAGGCCTTCTCTCGCGCCGCCAGGTCGTCGAAAGGGGTCAGGTAGGTGAGGTTCGGTTTGTTGGCGCCGATAAGGGTGGAACTGTAGAGCACCGGATGGATGCCGCAGCGATGGAAGATGCTGATCTCGTGTCCGGCGAAGCGCTCGTGCAGCGCCCGCAACTGGCGCTCGGTTGGAGAATGATAAGTCCTCAACTCGAAGACCCGCGGCAGCTTCGAGGCCGCATCCGGCGGCGGCATTGGACCCGGGAGCGGCGGGCAGTACTCCGCGGTCTCGAGCACGGTTTCGTTCAACTCCTCGTAAGGCGGCTCTTCACCCGCCTCCCATTGGGCCAGCGCCTCGCGTGCGGCGCTGTCCTCTCGCAGCTTGCGTTTCATCGCATTCAGTTCATCGAGCGACGCGCAGGCGCTGACAGCCAGCACTTGCGGCATATGCGCTGCTATCAAAGCCTCCAGCACGAACACCGGGGCCGCGATTTGCAGCCGGCCCGCCATGCCGATGCGCGCAAGCTGAAAGTAACTCCCCAGCCGCTGGGCCTGACTTCCGTTCTTCAAGAGGTAGCTTTCCAGCAGAAAGTAGTGCGGTGGGACCTGGGACTGGTCAGCGCCAGCCGCGCTTGTCCCGATCGCCAAGGCTCCCGCAGTTCCAATGAATGCTCGTCGAGTCATCACACTCTGCCTTTCTTTCACCGCGCGAGGACGTTTGCCCCCATCCGTTTGCTATGGATGGCTCCGCTCTGACACGCTATTTCTTTTGGACCACCACCTGGACCAGCCGATGCGCTTGAACTTCCGCAACGTTCTTATCCTAACCGCACTCCTCGCCGCTTTGCCCGTCGCGATGGGAGCAGCCGAGTTCCGCACTCCCGCGGGAACGCGTCCCGCCGCGCGCCGGCCGGGCGCCGAGAGCGTGTTGCCCGGAGGCCGGATGATCGAGCCTCTCGGGCGCGCTTTCCAGACCGGCCCCGGCGCATTCGGACTCGCCATCAGCCCGGACGGCAAGTTCGCCGTCACCGCCAATGGCGGCCCGGACCGCTTCTCGCTCACCGTTCTCGACCTGAGTTCAGAACCCTGGCAGGCCACGCAGCTTCGCGCGAAAAAGAAGGACGACAAAGAGGATGCGGGCAAGGACGACGACGACTGGCAGAGCGTCTTCATGGGTCTCGCGTTCTCGGACAACCGGCGCCTCTTCGCCTCGGACGGCAACAGCGGCCGCGTCCGCGAAATCACGCTGCCGTCCGGCCGCGTGCAGAATATTTATCATCTCGACCAGGGCGAGTGGCGCGACAGCTTTTCTGGCGACCTCGCCTACGATGCTCAACGCCATCTGCTCTTTGTCGTCGACCAGGCGAATTTCCGCGTCGCCATCTTCAACACGAAGACTCAGAAGCTCCTCGCCAGCGTCCGCACCGGCCGCCTGCCGTTCCGCATGGCGCTGGCTCCGGACCGCAACCGGCTCTACGTCACCAACATCGGCATGTTCCAGTACAGCGTCATCCCCGGTGCGGATGACAAACGCCCGGTGGAAACCGGACTGCCCTTCCCCGCCTTCGGCTTTCCTTCCAAGCAGGCAACTGAGGGAGTGATGGCGAAGACGGCGCTTGGCGACGTCGATGTGCCCGGCCTGGGCGACCCGAACGTGCAGGAGTCGAATTCCCTGGCTGTCATCGACGTCTCCGATCCCGCCAGGGCTCGTGTCGAGAGCTTCGTGCGCACGGGCGAGCCGTTCGGCCCGAACAGCATGGGCGGCAGCGGCCCCACCGGGGTCGTCGCCACGGCCGGAACCATCTATGTCGCCAACGGCAACCAGGACTCCATCTCCGTGATTGACGCGGTGACTCTGACCATCCGCGCGCAGATTCCGCTGCGCGTGCCGGCCCTGGAACACCTGCGGGGCATTCTGCCTTTGGGTCTGGCGCTCGACATGAACAACGGCCGGCTGCTGGTGGCCGAAGCGGGTATCAACGCCATCGGCGTGGTGGATCTCACCAACAACCGGCTCGCGGCGCACATCCCCGCGGCGTGGTTTCCAACCGCGATTGCGATTGATCGCGGCAAGGTGTTCATCGCAAATGCCAAGGGCTTCGGCACCGGGCCCAACGCGACGCGCACGGCTCCCATGGAGAACAGTTTCCAAGGTGACCGGCGCACCGGCACGCTTTCCGTCTTCGATATGCCTCTCCCCCGCCTGCTGCCGCTTCTCACGCAGCGCGTCTACGCACTGAACGGCTTTCTGCCGAGGAACCAGGAGCCGCTAGCGCTGCCCAAGGAGATTCGGCACGTGGTCGTGATCGTCAAAGAGAATCGTACCTACGACGAAGTGTTCGGCGCCATCGAACACGCAGCCAACGGTCCTGTCAACGGCGCGCCTGAACTGGCCCGCATCGGATCGCGCGGCTGGCTGTGGCGCGAAGAGGGATCTCTCAAGGGCCGGACCACCGGCAAGAGCTTCTACAACATCACGCCGAACCACCAGGAACTCGCGTCGCGCTATGCCATCAGCGACAACTTCTACGCCGATTCCGAGGTGAGCGTCGATGGCCATCACTGGCTGGTCGGCTCCTACCCGAATGCCTGGACGGAAAGCTCGTTAATGGCCGCTTACGGGGGGCAGAAGGACTTCCGCTTAACCAATTCGGCCCCCGGGCGGCTCTCCAACGCCGGAAGCAATTCGAGTCTTCATCCCGAAGAGCAGCTCGAAGCGGGCGCCCTCTGGCATCACCTTGAACGCTACGGCATCCCGTTCCGCAACTACGGAGAGGGCTTCGAGCTGGCCGGCGTCGAGGAAGAACCAGGCGAGATGCCGACCGGCGCCCGCTATCTGACCAACATGCCGATGCCCGATCCGCTCTATCGGAACACTTCGCGCGACTACCCGCAGTTCAACATGAACATCCCGGACCAATATCGCGCCACAAAGTTCATTGAGGAGATCGAGCGCCTGTATAACCAGCCCGGAACCGATTTGCCCCGCTTCATTTACATCCACCTCCCGAACGACCATATGGCGAAGCCGCGCCCCTGGGACGGATTCCCCTTCTCGGCCTCTTACGTAGCGGACAACGACTATGCGCTCGGGCGCATCGTGGAATACCTGTCGAATTCAAAATGGTGGAAGAACATGGCGGTCTTCGTCACGGAGGACGATGCGCAGGGCGGCGTGGACCACGTCGATTCCCATCGCACGGTGATGATGGTGGTCTCGCCCTATGCGCGAAAGAACTACGTGGCTCACGCGAACTCGAGCTTTCCGGGCATGCTTCGAACGGTCTTTCGACTGCTTGCGCTGCCGCCCCTGAATCTCTACGACGGCACGGCCGCCGATCTCGCGGATTGCTTCACGGCACAGCCCGATTTCACGCCGTACAAGGCGCTCCGTCCCGACCCGGATGTCTTCGTTCCGGAGAAAGCCAAGGACCCCGCCGACCCCGAACCGTCCGTGAAGATGGACTCGCCCGCATTCCTGCGGCAGCAGCACCAGCAGCAGCAGCAGAAATGAAGCTGCCGCGGCCAGCACGGAAGAGGCCCGCGCCAGATGCGATACACCGGCACGGGCGCCTTTTCACTCGACCCGAAAACTAACGGCCAGGATCGACTACTGGCTGATACCCCGTGGCCGCGCCATCTGCAGGGCCGACGGCAATGGATGCCGGTTTCTGCCGGCCACACTGCTGCCGGTCGCCGGCGAAGCCGCTGGAACAACCTCGGCCGCAGACACCAGCGTCGTCGCCGAGGGGCCATGGAATTGGAGGGCCTCAAACGCCGTGTAGGTAGTTCCTACCACTTGCAGCTTGAAAGAGCCTGTCGGCAGGCTCGGCACCACCTTGCGCAACACGTTGGCATAGCTCCCGTAAAGAGGCACTGACGGCGTGACAGCCGTCGAGAAAAGCTTGCCGGTGGCATCGTAGACATTGAGTGTGTAGGTGTGCGACGCCAGGCCAACCGTGTCGAGGTTGTAAATCACAAAGGACACCGTGTTGGTTGAGCCATCGTCAACGCCCACCGACGACCACGCATAACTGGTTTGCCAGTCAAAGATGACGGGCGCGCTCAACGACCACGGTTCTGAGGGCAGAGCCGAATAGATCAATTGCGCCTGGACCTGCGCGCAGGTATTCGCGTCCGGGCACTCGGCCAGAACGACCGCCGGCCCGTTCGCCGTCGTGCCGTAGTTCGGAGCCTGAGAATGCAACCCGAGAATGTCCACTTCCAGCGGCTGATTGGCGTATAACGCCTGGCTGGCGGACGTCCCGTTGGAAACCGTGGCATCCCCTTCATAAAGGAAATCTAACGTCGCATCGTTCCCATTCACGTCGCTGAAATTAAAGAAGTAGGCGACCGGCGCCGATGGCGGAGCCGAAACCCGGATGGAACTGCCCCAACCGGCTCCTGAGGCATACCAGGGCAAGGTCCCGTAGATGTAACAAACGTAGCCGCCATTGGTTATTTGCAGCGGCGTGCCATTCACGTCCGTTCCATAGTTCCCGCAGTTCAGACTCGCGTTGGTGGACCAGTATTGTTGCGCATTCACAGCGCAAGCACCCAAGACCAGTAATCCAGCCAACCAAAAGGATTTGACAAACATGATGTAATTCCTCCGTTCCATTCTAATGGCTTCTTAAAGAACCTTTCCCCCAGGCGCCAATCCAACGATAGGCCCAAATTGTCGCATATAGATTCTACCGCCCTCTCCACCCGGATGGGGGCTGCCTCAGCAGTGCAAACCTAGCAATCGCAGCGCCAAAAGAGTTTACCTCCAGGGGGTAGAGGATCTACGTCTCCAGGTTGTAGATTGTCTACAGCCACGCTATGCCACGCTCAGAACGCCTTCCCAGTCGCCTCGAACTGCTCCAGGGCACTCTCGATATGCTCATCCTGAAGACCCTTCAGTGGGGTCCGGCCCACGGCTACGGCATCAGCCAGATGATTCGCTCCGGCTCGAGCGACGTGCTGCAGGTGGAGACGGGCTCGCTCTATCCTGCGTTGCATCGATTGGAAAAGCAGGGCTGGCTCGTCTCCGAATGGAAGCAGACCGAGAGCAACCAGCGCGCCAAGTACTACAGCCTGACGCCCGCGGGCCGGGAGCAATTGCTGAGCGAACATGCACGCTGGATGCAGCTTGTGCACGCGATCACCAGCATCATGAGCCGTGAAGGAGCCACCATATGAGCCTCTTGCCGAATTTGGGCCGGAAGAATCAGGAACTCGACGAGGAGTTGGAGGCTCACTTCCGGCTGGCCATCCGCGAGAATATGGCGGCCGGCATGAGCGAAAAGGACGCCCTGGCGGCGGCGCGCCGTGAGTTCGGCAACACGGATCTGTTCAAGGCGGCCACCCGCGAGGTCTGGGGCTGGACCTGGCTGGAACGGCTCCGGCAGGACGTGGAATTCGGCATTCGCATGCTGCGCAAGAGTCCCAGCTTCACCATCGTTGCCGCGCTGACCCTCGCCCTCGGCATCGGCGCCAACACGGCAATCTTCAGCGTGATCAATGGAGTGCTGATCCATTCTTTGCCTTTCCCCAAGGCAAATGAACTGGTCTGGATCATGAACCATGACGACGGCGGCCCCTCGGGCCACACGCACACCTCCTTCACCTATCGCGACTTCCGGGAGCGCAGCCGGACGTTTTCGAACATGGCGGCCTACAGCGCCTTCTTCGCTTTCTACAGCTACAACATGACCGGCCGGGGCGACCCGGAGCGGCTGATTGGCATCGAAGTCACGAACACGTTTTTTCCGCTGCTGGGAGTCCAACCCATGCTTGGGCGCAACTTCCTGCCGGAGGAATGCGTACGCCATGGACGTCTAGGCGTGATCCTCTCGAATGCGTACTGGAAGACGCGCTTCGCCTCCGACCGGAACATTGTGGGACAGAGCCTGACCATCAACGAAAGCTCGATGACGGTGGTGGGCGTGCTGCCGGCCACGTTCGACTTCGCTTCAGTATTTGTCCCCGGTGCGAGGATCGACATGTTCCTGCCCCGCTATATCGACAAGGAGTCGGACAGTCACAATAACGAGCTGTCCATCATCGGACGGATCAAACCGGGGATCCCGTTGAGTACAGCGCAGTCGGAACTGGCTGGACTGGCGCACCGGGAAGGGCGGGAAAGGGGATACCCCGACGGCTCCATCGAAGCCCATACCCAGTTTTTGACCGACTACGTTACAGGGGATTTGCGGCGTCCGCTGCTGGTCCTGATGCTGGCGGTCGGTTTCGTCCTGCTGATCGCCTGCGCGAATCTGTCGAACCTCCTTCTGGCTCGCGCCGAGACGCGGAAAAGGGAAATGGGATTCCGTCTGGCGATCGGCGCCAGCCGGCTGCGCCTGGTCCGCCAGCTCCTGACGGAGAGCGTGCTGCTGGCCCTGCTCGGCAGCGTGCTCGCGTTGCCACTCGCCTACGCCGGGACGCGCATACTGGCCAATCTGCAGCACACCTCGATCCCGCTGCTCGGCCAGATTGGCATCGACCTGCGCGCGTTCTGCTTCGCCTTGGGACTCGCCGTGCTGACGGGTGTGTTGTTCGGGCTTGTGCCGGCTATCCATGCCTCGCGCTCCAACATCAGTGAGGCGCTGAAGGAGGGTGCGGCGGGCGCCGGCGGAGGAATCCGCCGCAGTTGGACGCGCAGTGTCCTGGTGGTTTCCGAAGTGGCGCTCTCGTGCGTCCTGCTCGGCGGCGCGGGCCTGATGATGAAGAGCCTGCTGAAGCTTCTCGACACCGATCCCGGCTTCAAGGCCGATCACGTCGCGGCCGTGCGCATCGACCCCGGGCCGAAGATGGGCGACCACAAGATCCTGAACCCATACCTGGACCGGATCGTCGCGGCCGTGCGGCAGGTTCCGGGTATCGAAGCCGCTTCAATTTCCGATGCGCTGCCGTTCGACCGCGACCGTAGCTGGACCTTCGGCGTGCCTGGCGTTGTGTTTCCCAAGGGGGATCCCGACGCATTCGTTCGCACCATCGGTCCGGGCTACTTCGACGCCATGCGAATTCCGCTGCTCCAAGGGCGGGATTTCGATGCACACGACCAGCTCGACAGTGGACCCGTCATGATCGTCAATCAGACTGCCGCCCGGCGGCTCTTTCCCGGCCAAAACCCGCTGGACCGGGAACTCCAGAATGGCAACGTTAAGATCCGCATCGTCGGCGTCGTCGGCGACGTGAAGCACAGCGCGCTCGATCAACCCTCCGGGTTGGAAGCCTATTTCTCCTATACCCAGGGCGACACGGAATCCCCCGATCTGGTCGTCCGCACCACGCTGCCGCCCGATGAAATGGCAACGGCCATCCGGCGAGCCATCTGGTCCTTCGCGCCGGCGCAGCCTCTGAACGAGTTCCGCACGATGGACCAACTGGTGGAAACGGCGAGTTCTTCGCGCCGTTTCACCACGCTGCTGCTCGGCATCTTCGCGGTGCTCGCGTTGGTGCTGGCCTCGGTGGGCATCTACGGCGTCATCGCTTACTCGGTCACGCAACGCACGCGCGAGCTCGGCATCCGCATGGCGCTCGGCGCCAACGGGAGGAGCATCGAGTGGCTGGTGACCAGGGACGTTTTGACCTTGGCGGCGGCAGGCGCTCTCGTAGGCCTGGTTGGACTCGCGGTGTTGGGCCGTTCCATCGCCAGCCTGCTGTACGGCGTTACGGCGACCGACCCGGCCGTATTCGGCGGCGTGGTCTTCCTGTTCATCGCGGTTGGCGCCATTTCGGCGTATATCCCCGCCCGCCGGGCCTCGCGCGTCGATCCTATGATCGCCCTACGGCTGGACTGACGCATTCTGCCTGGCGAGTTCTTGTGTCCACCGGACCAGTGCGCCGAACGCCCACCTGGAAGTGCCGTTTATCCACAGTTCATGTATACTCTTAGATAGGCCGAACCAGAACAGTGGGCGCAAGCCCACTTTTTTGTTGCCTGGCCCGGATTGGCGCGGGAACGGTACCCGGACATGACAGAGACTTCCCCGATGACGCTCCAGGAGCGTATCACTGCTATCGCCGAACGCGCAGCCGCGCGTGAAGGGCTCGAAGTGTGGAATGTTGATGTCCTGGGCGCCGGACGCAGCCGTCTGGTGCGGATTTTCATCGACAAGCCGGATGGCGTGACCCTCGCCGATTGCGAGCTGATGAGCCAGCAGGTGGGCACGGTACTGGATGTCGAAGACATCGTGCCGGACCAGCGCTATCACCTTGAGGTCAGCAGCCCGGGCATCGAGCGCCGCCTGTTCAAGCCCGAGCATTTCGCGCGCTTCGCGGGGCAAAAGGCCCGCATCGCTCTACGCGAGCCCTTTGAAAACCAGCGGCGCTGGGAAGGGATTCTGGCCGGCGTGGAAGAGGGGGTGATTCTCCTTGAGACCGCGAACGGCGCGTCCATGCGCTTCAGCCTGGACCAGATCGAAAAGGCAAATCTCAAATTCGAGTGGTGAGCCGCTCTTAGACAGAGCGCGCTCCCGAGCAAGACAGCAGAAGAGGCACTAGCTTGGCTTCCATTTACCAGTCCATCGAGATCCTGAGTAAGGAAAAGGGGATCGACGCCCAAATCGTCGTCGACGCGGTCAAGGACGCGATTCTCGTCGCCGCGCGGAAGCAGTTCCGCGGCAACGAGGAACTGATCGCCGAATTCGATGAGAAGACGGGCGCGTTGCTCCTGTTTGCTGTGAAGAACGTTGTCGAGACGGTAGCCGAGGATGGGAAAGAGATGACGCTCGATGAGGCCCGGCGAATCGAGCCCGCCGCTGAGATTGGCTCCATTCTTCGCTTCTCCCGCCCTACCGAGGCGTTGGGGCGCATTGCCGCGCAGACGGCCCGGCAGGTAATCCTGCAGAAGGTGCGTGAAGCCGAGCGCGAGAACATTTTCCTGGAGTACTCCCACCGCGTTGGCGAGTTGGTGAACACAACCGTAAAGCGCATCGAAGGCCTCGATCTGGTTGTCGACCTGGGCAAGACCGAGGCGCGGTTACCCAAAAAGGAACAATCGCGGCTGGAGAGCTTCTCGGTTGGCGACCGCGTCCGCTGCATCATCAAGACCGTCGAGAGAACCGGCAAGAACGCCGGCGTCAATGTTTCGCGCGCCGCTCCCGAGCTGGTGATGCGCCTGTTTGAGCAGGAAGTACCGGAGATTTACGATGGGACGGTCGTGATTCGCGCCTGCGCGCGTGAGGCGGGCGAACGGACCAAGATCGCGGTACTCAGCAAGGACCGTGATGTCGATTGCGTCGGCGCCTGCGTCGGGATGAAGGGCATGCGCGTGCAGTCCATCATCCGCGAACTGCGCGGCGAGAAGATCGACATCATCGAGTACAACGAGGACGCACAGAAATTCGTCGAGAAGGCGCTGAGTCCCGCGCGCATCTCGCGCGTGGCGATCGTCGACCCCGAAGGCAAGCACATGGAGGTGATCGTCGAAGACGCTCAGCTCTCGCTCGCCATCGGCAAAAAGGGCCAAAACGTCCGGCTGGCCGCGAAGTTGATCGGCTGGCGCGTGGACATCAAGACGGAAGAAGAGAAGCGCCAGGAGGTCGAAGCGGCCACGGTGCAACTCGGCTCCGGCTCGGCGCTCTCCACCCTGATCGACCACGGGCTCAGCGAAGAGATCTACGAGGCGCTGGTGGCCGGCGGAATCGGAACCGTCGAGAAGGTGGCCTCGATGACCCCCGAGGAACTCGAACTGATTCCAGGGGTTACGCCCGATTCGGTGGCGCAGCTTGGAATGGCGGTCAACAGCTTTTACGGGCACGTGCCCGCGGAGGTTGCCGCTGAAGCGCCAATTGAGATAGAAGGCGCGGAAGTGGCAGAGACTGCGGAGGCCGGCGAGGAGACAGTATCCGCGCCCCTCGATCCAGAAGTGGAATTGTTGCAGGAAGCAGTCGTGGAACTGCCGGCGGGTGAAGCGGAAGCTTCTCCCGATATAGAATCTGATACGATTGAAAATTCAGGTCTTCCTCGCGCAGGGTCTTCCGAAAACTGACCAAACGCAGTGATTGAAGGGGCGAGAAGGTCGGTTTGCGAGTAATTGCCGAACATGGAAGCATCTGAGAGTCCGTCCGTGACTATGAAGAAAATTCGGATCAACGAACTGGCGAGGGAGCTCGAGGTCAAGCCGGGAGCAATCCTGGATCTCCTCCCTGAACTCGGCGTAGCCGAGAAGAAGACTCACTCCAGTTCAGTCGACGAAGATGTCGCGGTGTTGCTGCGGAAGCGCCTCATCGGCTCGGACGTCGAGCGCTACGTCCACCCGCCTCGTGGCGAGGAAGAGTACGAAGATCACACTCCTGAAGCGGTTGAAGAAACCAGTGGAGGCGCACCAACCGTGAAAGCCTCCAGCCTTGCCGAACCGGTTTCGGCCAAGCCCCCGGTAGAGGCTCCGGTGCGTGAAGCGGCGGTTCATCCGCCTGTCGAAGCGCCCGCTCCACCTCCCGTGCACCGGCCGCTGCCGATTCGTCCTCCGCTGGCGAGCCGGCCATCAGGCGGCTTCTCAGCGCCTTCGATCCCGATTCCGCCGCGTCCCCTGGTGCACACGCCGCCGCCAGCTCCGCCTGTTGCCGCTCCGGTGCAGGCTGCGGGGCATGCCGTGCCCGTCGCGCCTGCGATTCCGCATCCGCCGCCGGCTCCCGCTCCGGCACCCCCGGCCGCAAGGCCCGGCGCTCCGGTAGCACCAACAGTACACGCGCCTGTGGCGCCTCCACCCGCGGCGTCCGTCGCGCCAGCGGCCCCAGTTGCGCCGGCCGCTCCGGTTGCGCACGCCGTTCCGGCTGCTCCGGCGGCTCCAGATGTGCCCGCTATTCCGGCTGCTCCAGCGCCGAGGGCTCCACTGCCAGCCGCGCATGTCCGGCCCGCACTTCCGGCTCAGCCGCGCGTGGCCGCTCCCGCGCCACCTCGGCCGGCGGCGCCGTCGCAGCCTACGCCTACCTTAGGGTTGCCTCATCCGCGCCCTTCCACGCCGGTTCAACCCGCACCGGCGCATGCCGCGCCGCGTCCAGCAGCGCCGAGCGTTCCGCGCCCGCCGGGGCCAAGTGTGCCGCGTCCGGCGGCGCCACCGCCGGCCCGAAATGTTCCGCTCGGGGCACAGCACGTCGGTATGCCTTCCGGACCTCGTCCGGGAACGATTCTCTCCGGTCCGCGCCAGCCGCTTCCGTCCGGTGACGCGCCGCGCAGTCCGATTCTGCCAGGTGCGCCCAGACCGCACCCCCCGCTGCCGCAGCGTCCCAGCCAGCCATCGCAACAGCAGCAGGGTGGCCAAGGCTCGCCGCAGGGCGGTCATCCTTTGCGCCCGACCTTGGCCGGCCAGCCGGCCTTGAGGCCTATAGTGCCGCCGCGTCCCGATCTGGTTGCGCGACTTTCCCAGTTCCAAGCCAAGCCGGCTCCGGGTCAGCCTACCGCTCCCCGGCCGGGCATGCCTGCGCCTGGACGACCGCTATACCAGGGGCCGCGCCCCGGCCAACCGTCGGGTCCCCGTCCGGGTGGACCGGGCTACCCCATGGGTCCCGGCCGGCCGCCGATGCGCGGCAGAGGTCCACACCCCACCTCGCCGGTGATGGAACCGCCATCGCCGCCTACCACCGATGCCGGTCGCCGCGACGCCGCCAAGAAACGCGCTCAGCAGCACGACCGCGAGCGGGACAACGAAGGCAAAGTCAGAAGCTTCGGCCCGCGCAAACAGGAATCCGCTCCTCTGCCCGTGATCGACCGCGAGATCACTATCTCGGAAGGCATCACGGTGAAGGAGTTTGCCGACAAGCTCGGCGTGAAGGCCAGCCTCGTCATCAAGACGCTCTTTGAACGCAAAGTTTTCGCGACCATCAACCAGACGCTGGACGTCAAAATGGCCGTCGACCTCGCTCGCGAGTTCGGCGCAAAGACCTCGAAGATGAGCTACGAGGAAGAGTCGGTCCAGGCGATTGAGGGGACCGAGGGCGAGGGCGACCGCGAGACCCGTCCACCGGTGGTCACCGTGATGGGCCACGTCGATCACGGCAAGACGTCGCTGCTCGACGCCATCCGCGAAACGAATGTCGCGGGGCGCGAAGCGGGCGGCATTACGCAGCACATCGGCGCCTATCACGTCGAAATCAACGGCCGGAAGATCGTATTCATCGACACCCCGGGTCACGAAGCATTTACCCGGATGCGCGCCCGCGGCGCTCACGTCACCGACATCGTCGTGCTGGTCGTCGCGGCCGACGACGGTGTGATGCCCCAGACCAGGGAAGCCATTGACCACGCCCGCGCGGCTAAAGTGCCGATCATCGTGGCGATGAACAAGATCGACAAAGACAACGCTCAGCCCGATCGCGTCAAGCAGCAACTCACCGACCTTGGCCTGATGCCCGAAGAGTGGGGCGGCGACACGCCGTTCGTGGCCGTCTCGGCCAAAAAGCGGCAGAACATCGATCTGTTGCTCGAAATGATTCTGCTCGTGGCCGACATGCAGGAGTTGAAGGCCAATCCGGGCCGCCCTGCAGTGGCTACCGTGCTCGAAGCGCAGCTCGACCGCGGCCGCGGACCCGTGGCGACCTGCATCGTGCGCAACGGCACGTTGAGAATCGGCGACTTCTACATTTGCGGTTCGGTGTTCGGCAAGGTTCGTGCTTTGTACGACGATCGAGGCAACCAGATTCGGGAAGCGGGTCCATCGATGCCGGTGGAACTGCTGGGTCTCGACTCCATGCCGGAAGTCGGCGACACGCTCCAGGTGGTGACTGACCTGGGCAAGGCACGCCAGATCGCCGAGTTCCGTGAGGTAAAGGCGCGCGAAGTCGCGATGGCCAAGACGCGGATCACGCTGGAGAAGGTTCAGACCCAGCTCCGCGAGGGCGAGAAGAAAGAGCTCAACATCATTCTCAAGGCCGACGTGGGTGGTACCGCCGAGGTCCTCTCCGACACCTTGCAGAAGCTCTCCAACGAGAAGGTTGCCATTCGAGTCCTGCGCGCCGGCGTCGGAGCCGTTACCGAGGCCGACGTTACGCTGGCGGCCACGTCGGAAGCGATTATCATCGCCTTCAACGTGCGCCCCGATCGCAAGGCCTCTGACCTCGCGGACCACGAGGGAGTGGATATTCGCCCGCACACGATCATTTACGAGCTTACCGACGAGATCAAGAAGGCCATGTCGGGCATGCTCGATCCGGTCTACAAAGAGGTCTACATCGGCCGGGCCGAGGTTCGCGAGACGTTCCGGATTTCCAAGGTCGGCACCATCGCCGGGCTCTACGTCCAGGATGGCCAGCTTACCCGCGACTGCGATGTGCGCCTGTTACGCGAAAACATCGTGATCTTTACGGGCCGTCTGAACTCGCTGAAGCGCTTCAAGAACGACGCTTCCGAGGTGAAGTCCGGCTTCGAGTGCGGCGCCGGCATCGCGGGTTACAACGATTTGCACGTAGGCGACATCATCGAAGCCTTCGGCAAGGAGCGGGTCGCTCAGGAGCTTTTCACTTAGCCCTGCGCAGGCAAGAAGATCGGGATGATTCGGGCCGGGTTGGCGCAAGCTACCCGGCCTGATTGATTTCTTTAGGTCGCGTGCCTGGCGATTTACCATGGCCGCAGTTGGCATTCTCATTCTCGAAATTCGGCTCAACGAGGCCTTCTCGCTCAAGGACAAGCGCCATTGGGTGAAAGGGCTGAAAGACCGTCTGCGAAACGGCCACAATGTCTCGGTAGCGGAAGTTGATGACCAGGATATGTGGAACGCCTCTACCGTGGCCGTGGTTACCGTCTCCGGCTCACGCGAGAATGCCGCAAAGGTGCTGGAGTCCTGCGAGCGCGTCGCGGCCTCCCACCTGGGGCCTCAACTCGTATCGGTGACGCTCGACTGGCTTGATTAGGCGCAGCTTCCCGGGACCGCCAGTCTCCCGACTGGCCCCCATTGCCGCGTCAGCGGCAATTCCATGCCGGGAATTGTCCTGAAGGGCGGCGGGGCGTGGACGCACTCCGGCCTTAGCTGGGGACGAGTGTTGACGTTTCGGGGTGGGCGCGGAGAGGCGCGGTCGTGCGGCGAAGTCCGTTCGCGGACACAAATACCGAAGGCAACCGCTCCCTCAAGGCCGCGGCTCCGATTCGCGCTAAAGATCGAGAATGTGACCCATGCGCTCTTTCTTGGTGCGCAGGTAGTCTTCGCTTTGCATGCCGCGAGGCTCTGCCTGGCAGGGAACGCGCTCGGTCACCTGGACCCCGTGAGCTTCCAGCGCGGCGATCTTGTCCGGATTGTTGGTCAGCAGCCGGACTCGCGTCACGCCGAGCAAGCGCAGAATGGCCGCCGGCAGCTCATATTCGCGGAGATCCGCCTCGAAACCTAACTGCTCGTTGGCGTCCACCGTATCGGCGCCGCCGTCCTGCAACTCATAGGCGCGCAGCTTGTTGAGCAGCCCGATACCGCGCCCTTCCTTTTTCTCGTACAAAACCATGCCGCGCTTTTCGGCCGCAATCTTTTCGAGCGACAGCTCCAGTTGTGCGCGGCAGTCGCAGCGCAGGCTGTGAAAGACATCGCCAGTCAGACATTGGGAGTGGATGCGAACGAGCAATGAACCGGGCCCGCACAACTCTCCCATCACCACAGCGACCGCCTCTTCAACGGCGCCGTCCTTGCGTCCTTCGAATCCGTGAATGCGGAAGTGCCCATACTCGGTTGGAAAATCGGCTTCGGCGACTTTCCGCACTTCCAGGGATGATGCTGCTGCCATGATGCGGGGAGGTCTTTCTTCTATCTTATAATGCGGGCGATTTTCGCGGCTTCTAAAGACGGGGAACGGGCGCCGATTGACACTCGCCGGCCCAAAGACGTACCGTCATGTTTCGACCGCCGCACTTCGCGCCCGCATGCAACAACTGCTCATCATCCTGCTCATAAAGGTTGCCGGTGCAGCCTCCATCGCCAGTATGCTCTCCCGCTCCAGCCGTTTTCTCAGCCTGCTGATGCGCGAGGAACGCACGCTGGCTGAGAGTCTGCAGCTCTGCTTGAGCATCTCCTTGTTGTGCTCCTTTGGTTCGCTGATTCGCCTGCAGACTCACACGTACGCCGCGGCGGATATCTGCCTGGAAGCGAGCCTGCTTTGCGGCATCGTGGGTGGTTACGTTTCCGGTCTGGTCGCCGGCGTAGTATGCGCTTTCCCGGCGACCCTTCCCATCCACGGCGAATACCTGGCCATGCCTTTGTATGCCGCGGCGGGCGTGCTGGGTGGGCTGCTGCGCGATCTGGCGCCGGCCAGCGAAGACGTCTGGCGCTTCTCGCCCTTCTTCGACCTCAGCCTGTGGCGGCTCATACGCTACAAGGACCACCGGCAGCGCAGTATCTATCACGTCGTGATGCTGCTCGCCTTGCTGGCCGCCGAGCTGATGCGGCTGGTTGGCATGCGCCTCTTCGACGGCAAGTACGTCTTCACGCTTTACCCCGCCGACTCTGGCATCGGCACGACCGCCGTATTTATCACCACCGTATTCACGGTCTCGGTCCCGCTGAAGATCTGGAATAGTGCGCGCAACGAGCGTTTGCTCGAGTCGAAGGAATTGTTGCTCGTCCAGGCGCGCCTCTCGGCCCTCTCCAGCCAGATCAACCCGCACTTCCTGTTCAACACGCTAAACACGGTCTCGTCCCTGATCCGCACCAACCCCGACAAAGCGCGCCAGGTGGTCTATCGCCTCTCGAGTATTCTGCGCCGGCTCTTACGCTCGACGGACAATTTCGCGCCGCTGCGCGACGAACTGTCGTTCATCGACGACTATCTCTCCATCGAGATCGCTCGCTTTGGCGACAAGTTGCGTTTCTTGAAAGAGATCGACGAGAGCGCGCTGGACTGCCAGGTGCCAACCATGATCCTCCAGCCGCTCATCGAAAACAGCATCAAGCATGGGTTGGCGGCCAAACTCGAAGGCGGAACGGTCCGGCTGACAGGAGCGACTCGCAACGAGGGCGAAGAGCGCCGGCTGGTGCTGGCCGTGGAAGACGACGGAGTGGGTATCGATGAGGCGCGCCTGGGGACGATTCTCCAGCAGGCCGGCATCGGCGTCTCCAACGTCAATGAACGGCTGCAGGTGTTGTTCGGCGGATCCTACCGGTTGGAGATCGCATCGCGCCCAGGGGTGGGCACTCGGACCGAGATTGAATTCCCAGCGTGAAAGCGCTTGCAGGATTGGATAGAATTCCAGAGGTGCTTATGCCCTGTCCCACTGTCCCAGGCTTCCTCCTCGCCACTGGCGGGTCAATCATGTCTCTTGAGGGCGTCGATCTCCTGGTCATCGTCCTCTATTTCGTCGCTGTCATCGGGATCGGTCTCTACCTGAAGAGCCATACCAAGACTGGTGAGGACTTCTTTATGGCGGGCCGCGAGATGACGGCGTGGATCGCCGGTCTCAGTTTCCTGGCCGCAAACCTCGGCTCGCTCGAACTGATGGGCTGGGCCGGCGCCGCCTATCAATACGGCATCCTCGCGACCCACTGGTATTGGGTTGGGGCCATCCCCGCCATGCTGTTCCTCGGTCTGGTCATGATGCCGTTTTATTACATCTGCAAGACCCACTCGGTGCCGGGTTACCTCCAGTTGCGGTACGGCGAAGGCAGCCGTACCGTCGCCGCTATCAGCTTCGGCTTCATGACCGTCCTCATGTCCGGCATCAACATGTTCGCCATGGCGAAGGTGATGCAGGTGGTTCTGGGCTGGGATTTGCACTTCAGCATCTGGATCTCGTCTCTGACCGTCGGCGCCTACGTCGTTCTCGGCGGCCTGCTCTCGGCCATCTTCAACGAAGTACTGCAGTTCGTGCTGATCTGGCTGGGCGCGATGCTGGTTCCCATCGTCGGTCTGATCGAGACGGGCGGCTGGAGCGGCATGGTGGCTCGCATCCACTCGAACCCGGTTGTTCAGCAGCACATTCAGGGACAGGACTTTACGCACCTCTGGTCCACCATGGGCACTTTCACCGGTAACCCGATGGGCATCCACTGGACGGGCATCGTGTTCGGATTGGGCTGGGTGATCTCGTTCGGTTACTGGACCACGGACTTCCTGGTCGTCCAGCGCGTCATGTCCGCCAAGGACCTTCGCTCAGCCAAAATGGCGCCTATCATCGGCGCGGCCTTTAAGATGTTCGTGCCCTTCATCGTGATCCTGCCTGGCCTGCTTGGATTGGCCGTGCTGCCGGAGTTGCTCCACTCGGAGAAGCTGGCGCTGCTCCATCCGGGCTGGCATAGTTACAACGATGTCCTGCCGCTGATGCTCGCGCGCTACCTCGGTCCCGGCCTGCTGGGACTCGGCGTCACGGCCCTGATCGCCGGATTCATGAGCGGCATGGCGGGCAACGTCACGGCTTTCTCTACGGTCTGGACCTACGACATTTATAAGGCCTTCCGGAAGGTCGAAATGTCAGATGCCCACCTGATCAAGGTCGGCCGTTGGGCCACCATCGTCGGCATTCTCATCTCCATTGGCGCGGCCTACCTGGCCATGCAATTCCAGAGCATCATGGACTACGTCCAGGCGCTCTTCAGTTTCTTCATCGCCCCGCTGTTCGGAACTGTCATCTTCGGCATGATGTGGAAGCGCGCCACTCCGGCGGCCGGTTTCTGGGGTTTGCTCACCGGCACCGCATCCTCGGTTGCGATGTGGATCTGGGTGAAGATGGATCCATCCGCGCTCCGCTACATTGCCCTCTCGCCCAACGCGAAGGACATGGCAGAGAATATGTACCGCGCGCTCTGGTCCTGGTGCATCTGCGCCATCGTCACCATCGTGGTCAGCTACTGTACCAAGCCGAAGCCGGAGTCCGAACTCGTCGGCCTGGTTTACGGCATCGGGGAGATCCCGCACGAAGCGGTCCTGCCGCTTTGGAAACGTCCCATCTTCTGGGCGGCCATTGTCATCGTGGTTTTCTTCGTTCTGAATTTGATGGTTTGGTAAGGAGCGCGCCATGATCCACGGAAGAAACATGATCTCGATCTGGTTTTTCATTGGGGTGCTCGTGCTCGTCTACGGCATCATCATTTTCGGCTGGGGGCTGGTCAGCGGAGGCCACTCCGCCACTGGACGGCCGATCACGCTTTCTGAGCTGCGGACAGACCTCTGGATGGGCGGCTTTATGACGCTGGCGGGCGCCTTCTACACCTGGAGATTTGCTCCGAAGGGCAAAGCCAAATAGTTAGTGGGGCGGCTCTCCAGAGCCGCGCGGGGCCTCCAGGCCCCGCCAGTTCAGTTGCCCGGAATCCGGCGATGGTCATGAGTGAAACGTCCATGCCTCAACTCCCTGACGGTCGCGGTACGTGTTCGGATTGCGGAATATGAGGAACCTTGTGCGTCCTGTCCTGTTGACATCCATCCTGGCCCTGGCGCCCGCGCTTTTCGCGGCCGACCTGCCGCAGACCGTCCTATACGGCGCCGCTTACTATCACGAGTACATGCCATACGACCGACTGGACAAGGACGTGGCCCTGATGAAGGCCGCGGGCTTCACCTGCGTCCGTGTCGGCGAGTCGACCTGGACCAGTTGGGAGCCTCGCGATGGCGATTTTCAATTCGCCTGGATGGACCGGATCGTCGACGCGTTCTCGAAGGCCGGCATCAAGGTCATCATGGGCACGCCGACCTACTCCATTCCGCCATGGATGTACAAGACGCACTCCGAGATCATCGTCCTGCGTTATGGCCAATCCGGCCCACAATGGGATCCCTGGTCCGGCACCTACCCCGGCCCGCTGCGTCCCGGCGCATATGGTCCGCGTCAGAACATGGACCTCACCAATCCTGATTACCGCCGTTACTGCGAGCGCATCATTCGCAAGATCGCCGAGCACTATGCGCACAACCCGGCCGTGATCGGCTGGCAGGTGGACAATGAGACCGCGCCCAACGGCATCCCGCTGCCCAATGTTCAAAAGGCCTTCGTTGATGTCCTGAAGGAGCGTTACGGCTCGCCGCACAAGCTGAACGAGTTGTGGGGCCTCACGTATTGGGGCCAGTTGGTCGACAACTGGGATGAATTCCCCGCGCGCGACGGCATCCTCAACCCTGGATACAAGCTGGAGTGGGACCGCTATCAGCGCACCATCGTGACGGACTTCCTTGCCTGGCAGGCGAAGCTCCTGCGCGAGTACGTCCCGTCCACGCAATTTGTGACGCACGATTTCGCGGGTGTGAATACGAGCGTCGATCAGTGGGCCATCGGGCGCAATCTCGACATCGCCGCGACCAACATCTACTTCACCGCACAGGACAAGCTCGACGGTATGGAGATCGCGCTCGGCGGCGATTTCTTCCGCTCTGTCAAGAAAGCGCCCTATCTCGTCACCGAGACCAACGCCCAGACCATCGGCTGGGACTCGCGCGCGCAGTATCCGCCTTACGACGGGCAGTTCCGCCTGATCGCCTTTGCTCACGCCGCCAGCGGAGCGTCGCTGGTTGAGTACTGGCACTGGCACTCGCTGCACTACGGCCAGGAGACTTACTGGCGCGGCGTGCTCGGTCAGGACCTCGAAGCGAACCGCGCGTACCGCGAGGTCTCGACGATCGGCGCGGACTTCAAGCGCATCGGCCCCGACATCGCCAATCTTAAGAAGGATGTGAAGGTCGCTATCCTGTTCTCCACCGACGCGAACGACACCATCAACTCCATGCCGTTCAGCGACCGCGTGAACTACATGAGCCTGCTGCGCCAGATGTATGGCGCGGCTTACGCCGCGAAAGTCGAGGTCGATTTCGTCACGCCTGCAACCGAAGACCTCTCGCAGTATAAAGTCCTTCTGGTGCCGCCGCTTTACTCGGCCTCGGATGCGGTGCTCCAGCGCATTTCGGCCTTCGTGGAAAACGGCGGCCACGCGATCGTCGCCTTCAAGAGCGGCTTCGCCAACGAATACTCGACCGTCCGCTGGCAGCGCTCGCCGGGCCCTCTGCGCAAAGCCGCCGGATTCTCCTACCAGGAGTTCTCGAATCTGGCCTACACGGTGCCGCTGAAGCCCGACCGTTACGGGCTCGGCGCAAAGAGCCAGGCTTCGACCTGGGCCGAATTCCTGATGCCGGAAGGCGCGGAGACTCTCCTCACTTACGATCACCCGTTCTTCGGGAGGTTTCCCGCCCTTACGCGCAACCACTTTGGCAAAGGCACACTGACCTATGAGGGGACGGTGCTCACGCCGGAGCTGCAGCAGGCCGTGGTTCGCGAGGTGTTGCAGCTCGCCGGTCTGAACGGTCCGGATCTGCAACTGCCTTCAGCCGTGCAGGTACGGCATGGCGAGAATCGCAACAACCATCAGGTGCATTTCTACCTGAACTATTCGGCATCCGCGCAGGAGATCGTCTACCCCTACGCGGCTGGCCGGGAACGCCTCAAAGAAAAACCACTGCCCCAAGGCGCGAAACTGGAGTTGGAACCCTGGGGCGTCGCCATCGTGGAGGAATTACGTTAGACCTGGCACAGAGCCTTTCGGGAAACGGAGCCGCGACAGCCGGCACAGAGCCGCGAACGATAGAGAGTGCCCATGGGCCTGCGGCGCGCGAAATCGCATGCAAGTCTGCGCATGACCTGCGACGAGCGGCCACGCCCTGGGAACGCCGATCTCCAGATCGGCACCTAATTGCCGCGCGAGCGGCAACAATTGGGAATGACTTTCGACGGAGCGGTCAGACCGCTCTGGCGGGTCCAGACGGACTAGGAACTTGGACACGTTGTTCGAAAGCCCGGAGGGCAAGAGATTGTAGCCCACGGCGTGAGCCGTGGGACATGCAGGGTTTGGGCAGAGCCCCGGAACGGGGCAAAAGCAATGGGGCGCATTCTCTTTCGCTCCGTTCCGGGGCTTTCCCTCGTCATCCCGCGACCCATGGCTCGCGCCATGGGCTACACTCTTACGCTCCTCCGGAGCTCTCCGCTCGACCGGACGGTTGGCGTGGCGCGTGTTCCTCAAGAGCGGTCACCGGCGTTCCGGCACCCGTCGTCATTCCGCGCTGCAAGAGTCTTTGGTCCGCAGCGTCCGACCCTATCGCCCACGAAGGTTCAGCCAGTGGGCAAACGATATCAATCAGAATTGGAGCCTATTGCTATGTCTAAAACCAACAAAATGACCTTCGGCCTGATCGTCGGCAACCGCGGCTTTTTCCCGGACGCGCTTGCCCTCAGCGGCCGTGTCGAAATGATCCGCGTCCTCGAAGCCGCGGGCTATAACGTTGTCATCCCCGGCGCGGAGGAAACCAAGGTCGGCGCCATCGAGTCGCGCCAGGAAGCGCACATCTGCGGCAACCTCTTCCGGAAGCACCGCGACGAGATCGACGGCGTGATCGTCACGCTGCCGAACTTCGGCGACGAACGCGCCATCGCGGAAACGCTGAAGGTCGCCGGACTGAACGTGCCCGTGCTGATCCAGGCGACGCCCGACGAAGCCGGTAAGATGACCATCGCGCATCGCCGCGACAGCTTCTGCGGCAAGATGTCGGCGTGCAATAACCTGCGCCAGACCGATATCTCTTACACGCTGACCAAAACGCACACGGTCGCGCCCGACTCCGATGAGTTCAAGGCCGACCTCGATCGCTTTGCGGCCGTCTGCCGCGTCGTCAATGGTCTGCGCAAGCTCCGCGTCGGCTCCATCGGCGCACGGCCGGCGGCGTTCAACACCGTCCGCTACAGCGAGAAGCTGCTCGCGCTCTCGGGCATTGACGTCGAGACCATCGACCTCTCTGAGATCCTCGGCCGAATCGAGCGGATGAAGGACACCGACGATGCCGCGCAGGCCAAGCTCGCCGACATCAAGGCTTACGTCAGCACGCAGTCCGTCCCCGCGACCTCGCTCCTGAAAATGGCCAAGCTCGGCGCGGTGATCGACGGCTGGATGAAGGAAACCATGTGTACGGTCAGCGCCATCCAGTGCTGGACCTCGCTTGAAGAATACTTCGGCGTAGTGCCCTGCACCGTGATGAGCATGATGAGCAATAACCTGCTGCCCAGCGCGTGCGAAGTGGACGTCTGCGGCGTGGTCGGCATGCAAGCCATGGCGCTCGCCTCCGGCACGCCCAGCGCCCTGCTGGATTGGAACAACAACTATGGCGGCGACCCGGACAAGGCCGTCTGCTTCCACTGCTCCAACCTGCCCAAGCACTTCTTCAACGAGTCGAAGATGGACTACCAGGAGATCATCGCCGGCACGGTCGGCAAGCTCAACACCTTCGGCACCATCGTCGGCAAGGTGAAGGCCAGCCCGATGACCTACTTCCGCGTCTCCACCGACGACATCATCGGCGAAGTCCGCGGCTACATCGGCGAGGGCCGCTTCACCGACGACTCGCTGAACACCTTCGGCGGAGCGGGCGTCGTCGAGATCCCCGAGATGCAGAGGCTGTTGCACTTTATCTGTGAGAACGGTTTCGAACACCACGTCGCGGCCAGCCTTTCCAATTGCGCCGACGCGGTGGAGGAAGCGACTTCGAAGTACCTGCGCTGGGAGATCTACCGCCACTCCTAAGCGCCTCCCGGCATTCACCCTGGGTTGGGGCGAACCGATCCAGGGTGAACCTGCCGGCGACGAGGGCTCGGGCCAAGCTCTCGAGCCGCCAGAACTGCTGTCGCGCGCGGCGCGTGTGGCTGCCAATCTCAAGGCACGGTGGCAACCTGAGGTTCCATTCGCCTTGCGTAAATAGCTGATTACAAAGTAGAACACTTCTATGAATGGCAACCTGAGGTTCCATTTCGCCTGTGGGTTTGAACTGCTGACTGGCGCCTTGCTGGTATGAAAGTCCTCCGCCTCTTCGTCCCCCTCGCCGTCCTGTTACTGGCTCTCTTTGTCGAGCGAAGCCGGGTACAGAACGATGTGGAGGTCGTCTGCCGGGGAACCGCACTGGGCCTGGAGTGCACCGTCACGAATAAGAAGAGCGAGGGAACGCTGAACGTCTTCTGGGACGCGCGCCTGCAATGCCGGAATGGCACCGTCGTCCGGGCGAACGCCTCGCAGCGCGTCCCACGGGACGCCCAGTTCGTGCATCTCATTCCGCTGCCAGACTTGAAGGGACTGGACCGGTGCGACGCCGGGCAGATCCTCGTGGTCGACCATGTCATCGCCCGGCCCAGCCGCTGAGCGGCGAGGGTGGGAGAAGACCACAGGCACTGCACTTCGGGAATTCATGGCGAAATCGCGGTGACGCAAACACCTCAGATCAGGTCCATTCCGCTGGGTAGGGGTGTTCCCGAGGTAGGCGGCCCGGACAATCCTTCCGCCGCAGATTTTGACTCCAGGCGAAATGTCGATTAAAATATGACTAGTCAAATTGACTAGTTTGAACGAGCTTATCATGCGTGAGATTCAATCCTCTGTAGTCAAGGCCCGCCTCCCCGAATTCCTCGATGAGGTTCAGCGAGGAGAGACCATCGTCATTACCCGGCATGGACGGGCTGTGGCGCATCTGGTGCCGGCACCTGCGTCCGATAGGGATCGTATCCGTCACGCGCTGGACGGAATCTCGGCGCTTCGGCAAGACATAGGCCGTCTCACCCTGGACGAGTTGTTGGCGTCCCGGCACGAAGGACACAGGTACTGATGTTTGTGCTGGATGCCTCCGTCGCGGCGAGTTGGTGCTTCCCCGATGAATCCCAACGGAACGCGGAAGCTGCATTCGTGCTCATTGGGCAGGACACGGCTCTGGCGCCGGCGCTGCTTTGGTTCGAGCTACGGAATGTTCTCTTGATGGGAGAGCGGCGCAACCGTCTTTCAGTGGCTCAGACCGCTCGTTTCCTCCAGTACATGCGTGAATTGCCGATTGAAGTGGATCGCAATCCCGACGATAGCTTGGTGTTGGGCTTGGCTCGAATTCATCGGCTATCAGTGTATGACGCCGTTTACCTGGAACTGGCGCAGCGGAGGGGGATCCCGTTAGCTACCCTGGATCATGCTCTGATGGATGCGGCCCGGGCTGAGAAGGTCCCGCTTGTCGGCGAAGGTCTGTAACCCAAGTGAGTATCGAAGTGACGCCGCTCATGGCATTGCCCAGGGGCACGTCATGCAAATTGAAGAATCTTGCTCAGCCCGCCGCCGGCTTCACGTCAGTTTCCGGCAGAATCATTTTGCGCACGGAGTCGAGCACGCCATTCACGAACGGTACGGCATCCGTCTCCGAGTAGCGCCGCGCCAACTCAAGAGCCTCGTCGATCACCACGGCCGGCGGCGTTTTCAGGTCCTTCATCTCGTAGATCGCCATTCGTAGAATATTGCGATCCACAATCGGCATCCGCTCCAAGCGCCAGTTCTCGGCGCGCTTCAGGATGAGCTGATCGAGCTCCGCGGATTGTGCCGCGGTCCCTCGCACCAGAGACTCCATGAAGAGGTCCGGATCGGTGGGCGCCGGATAATCGTCGCCCGTGTCTTCCTCCTGTTCAGCCCCGTATAAAGAGCTGTAGAAGGTCGTTACGGCCTCGTTAATGTCGAGTTTTCGCGCGTCCCAGAAGAAGAGAATCTGGAGCGCACGCTGGCGGGATCTGCGGCGTGCGGGCATTCAGAATAGGGCTTTCTAGCTCGCCTGGGCGCGCAATTCGCGCAGCAGGTTCGCCATCTCAATCGCGGTCATAGCGGCTTCAAAGCCCTTATTGCCACCCTTGGCTCCGGCGCGATCGATCGCCTGGTCCAGCGTATTGGTGGTCAGCACGCCGAAAGCCACGGGTACGCCCGAGGCCAGCGAGGTCTGCGCCAGGCCCTTCGCCGCTTCCCCCGCAACGTAGTCAAAATGCGGGGTTTCGCCGCGAATCACGGCGCCCAGGCAGATGATGGCGTCGTGCCGCTCCTGCTCGAGTAATGCCGAAACCGTCACCGGCATCTCCCAGGAGCCCGGGACGCGAACCAGCTCGATGTTATCGTCCGATGCGCCGGAACGGTGGAGCGCATCCAGCGCGCCACTGATCAGCCGCTCGGTGATGAAACTATTGAAACGGCTCACCACAATCGCGAAGCGCAAGCCCTTCGCGTCGAGGTTCCCTTCAAAGGTCTTGAGAGACATATGGGATAATTGTTTGAACACCTACAGTTTACAGCATGGATCTCGCGTTCATCCGCAACTTCTCGATCATCGCCCACATCGATCATGGCAAGTCGACGCTCGCCGATCGCTTGCTTGAGTATACGGGCGCCTTGTCTCAGCGGGAAATGATGGAACAGGTTCTGGACACCATGGACCTGGAGCGCGAACGCGGCATCACCATTAAAGCCCACGCCGTCCGGCTGAATTACAAGGCCGACGACGGTCAGACCTACCAGCTCAACCTGATCGACACGCCCGGCCACGTCGATTTTACATATGAAGTTTCGCGCAGCCTGCAGGCCTGCGAAGGCGCGCTGCTGGTGGTCGATGCGAGCCAGGGCGTCGAGGCCCAGACGCTGGCCAACACCTACCTCGCCATCCACCATAACCTCGAGCTGATCCCCGTAATCAATAAGATCGACCTGCCCTCGGCCGAGCCCGAGAGGGTCAAGGAACAGATCGAATCGATCATCGGAATTGATGCATCGGAAGCGATTCTCGCCAGCGCGAAGAATGGCATCGGCATCAAGGAAATCCTCGAAGCCGTCGTCGCCAAGGTGCCGCATCCCAAGGGCGACGTCAACAAGCCGCTGCGCGCGCTGATCTTCGACTCCTGGTTCGATCCCTACCGCGGCGTGATCATTCTCGCGCGTGTGCTCGATGGCACCATCAAGCTCGGCCAGAAGATCAAGCTCTGCTGGAACGACTCGGTCCACGAAGTGGAAGGGCTCGGCTACCAATCGCCCAAGGCGGTTCCCACCGACTCCCTGTCGGCCGGGGAAGTCGGCTTCCTCTTCGCCAACATCAAGACCGTGAGCGACGCCAGGATCGGCGATACGATCATGAGCGCCGGCGACACCACCTCCGAGCCGCTGCCTGGTTTTGAAGAGCTGAAGCCGATGGTCTTCGCCGGGCTCTACCCGGTGGAGAGCCACGAGCACGGGCTGTTGCGCGACGCGCTGGAGAAGCTCCGCCTCAACGACTCGGCCTTCAACTTCGAGCCGGAAAACTCGGTCGCGCTCGGCTTCGGCTTCCGTTGCGGTTTCCTGGGCATGTTGCACCTGGAGATTGTCCAGGAGCGCCTGGAGCGCGAGTTCGAGATCGACCTGATCATCACGGCGCCCGGAGTCTGCCACCGCGTCACGCTCAGCAATGGTAAGGTGATCGAGGTCGATAACCCCTCCAAGTGGCCGGACCCCAGTGAGATCGCGGCCATCGAAGAGCCGATCATCGACGCCACGGTGATCACGCGCGAGGACTCGATCGGTGAGATTCTGAAGCTGCTCGAAGAGAAGCGCGGCAACCAGAAGAAGTTCGAATACCTGGGGGGCGGGCGCGTCATGCTCGTTTACGAGATGCCGTTGAACGAAATCGTTCTCGACTTTTACGACCGCCTGAAGTCGGCCTCGCGCGGCTACGCCTCGCTCGACTACCACCTCTCCGGGTACCGTGTTTCCCCGATGGTGAAAATGGACGTTCTCGTCGCCGGCGAGCCGGTGGATGCGCTCTCGATCATCGTTCACCGGGAGTTCGCCTACGAGCGCGGCAAGGCTCTGGTCGAGCGCCTGCGCAAGCTCATCCCGCGCCAGCAGTTCGAAGTCGCGCTGCAGGCCGCCATCGGCGCGAAGATCATCGCACGCGAGAGCATCGCGGCCCTGCGCAAGAACGTGCTGGCCAAGTGCTACGGCGGCGACATCTCGCGCAAGCGCAAGCTGCTCGAAAAGCAAAAAGAGGGCAAGCGCCGCATGAAGCGCGTCGGCAAGGTCGACATCCCGCAAGAAGCCTTCCTATCCGTCCTCAAGGTGTCACAGAGCAGCGACGACTGAGCGCGCATTAGTGGGGCGGACCCCCTGGTCCGCAGGCGACCCCCAGGTCGCCCATCCGGCACTCAACCACTGATGAGAATCGGCCTTCTCCAACCACCTCCGCAGTCAGACCAGAGTGGTTCGCCCAGTATCACACCAGCACCTCTACTGTGCCGGCGCAGGCGTGTAGTAGCCCGTCCTCGCGTTGATTTCCACCTTGCCGAGCCGTTCTCGCGCCGCCTCGGACAGCCGCACCTCCAGGTGCCGGAACAACGCTTGCGGGCCGGTCTGAGGCCGGATGGCGAGATCGTAGCGCAGCCTCACCCGCTCCATCATCTCGATAAAGCGCTCTCCCGCTTTGTCCGCCCGGAAGACTTCGCCTCCGGTCTCCTCGGCCAGCTTGAAAACGTTCGGAGGGGTGAAGTCCGGGTTGGCGTTGGGGTTCTCTGGCTCCTCTTTCGGTGGTTTCGCGCCGGGCGCTACGATCGCGTTCAGGGTCACGTCCATCCCGGCAAGAGCGCGCAGCACCTTCTCGTCCGGAGTCTGGTAATGCATCCCGTGATTGTCCGTCAGAACCACTAGCACCCGCCGTCCGGGGAACTCTTTCTGGGCTGCCATCCACTGCAAGGCCTCCAGCACGCAGCCATTCAGGTTCGTGCCGGCGCCGACTTCCCGCTCCAGGGGAGCCTCCTGCACCATCCGTGCCGCCGCACGCAGGTCGGAGCTGAATTCGAGCAGCGGCACCACCTTCATCCCAAACACCAGGACGCCCACCTGATCCTCTGCGTTCAGAGCCGCCATGGCCCGGCTCGCAACCGCCGACATCGCCACCAGCACCTTGTTCATGCTGCCGGAAACGTCGAACAGAAGCGCCACCTGCAAGGGCTCGCTATCGCGCCCGAATGCCTCCAGAGGAACCGGTTTTCCCTCGTCGAACACAACGAAATCCTCCGCCTTCAAGCCTTCCACTGCCTTCCCGCCCTTGAGCACCTGCGTGTCGATGCGGACCAGCGCCGAGGAGGAGCGGAATACCGGACTCTGTGCGGCGTTCTGCGCGTCGCCCCACTTTGCGGCCTCACCCGCCGTTTCAGGCCTCTCTGAGACCGGCGCGGCACTCTGCGCGGGCGCCGGTGTTGGCGCGGCTTCCACGGGCGGCGTTCGCTCGGGCTTCACTCTGGGCCATTGTGCCGAAAGGCCTGCGCAAGCGACGATCAAGAGGAGCAATGACCGCATGAAGAACATTATCGTCGGGACGGCGGGACATATCGACCATGGCAAGACTTCGCTCGTCCACGCCCTGACCGGCATCGATACCGACCGGCTCAAAGAAGAGAAGGAGCGCGGCATCAGCATCGACCTCGGCTTTGCTCATTTGGAGCAGGATGGCATCCGGCTCGGCTTCGTCGACGTGCCCGGGCATGAGCGTTTCGTCCGCAACATGCTGGCCGGGGCCGCGGGCATCGACATCGTGTTGCTCGTCATCGCCGCCGACGAATCCATCAAGCCGCAAACGCGCGAACACTTCGAGATCTGCCGCCTGCTCGCTCTGCGCTCGGGCGTGATTGCTTTAAACAAGGCCGATCTCGTCGATCCGGACTTGCTGGAACTGGCGCGACTCGAAGTCGCCGAATACGTGCATGGTTCTTTCCTGGAGAGCGCGCCGGTCGTCGCAGTCAGCGCGAAGACGGGGGAAGGTCTCCAGGAACTGCGCCGCACCTTGATCGAATGCGCACGCACGGCGCGTGCTCGTGACGCCAGCGGCCCGTTTCGCCTGCCCATCGACCGCTCGTTCACTTTGCGTGGCTTCGGCACCATCGTCACCGGCACGCTGGCCTCCGGTACGATTCGCGTTGAGGACGAGGTGGAAGTGCTGCCCTCGGGGCGCCGTCTGCGAGTGCGCAGCGTTCAGGTCCATGGTGCGAAGACCGACTCCGCAACGGCGGGGCAAAGGACCGCCGTGAACCTGGCGGGCGTGGAAGCGACAGAATTGCACCGCGGCATGACTCTCGTTCCGCCCGGCCTGTTCCGCACATCCCCGGCTGTCGAGTGCCGTTTCGAACTGTTGCCGTCCGCCCTGCCGCTGAAGCACCGCGCGCCGGTCCACTTCCACTCAGGGACAGCCGAAGCCGAGGCGGAGGTACGCCTGCTCGACAGCCTCCAGCCCCTGCAACCCGGCGCGACCGCCCGCATCCGGCTGCTGCTCAAAGAACCTCTCCCTCTGATGCCCGGCGACCGCTTCATCGTGCGCATGTTTTCGCCTGTGGTGACCATTGGAGGCGGGGTCATTCTGGAGAACACTCCGCCTCCTCGGATGCGGCGTCTCACGGTGGCCGGGCGTTTGCGCACATTGGAAACTCTCGACCTGCGAGGTCGGCTGGCGCTCTATGCCAAGGAGACTCAGCCAGGCATCTCGTTGCGTGAGGCCGTGGCCAGGACGGGCGTGCCGCCCGAAGCGCTTCTCGCGGAGGCGAGCCAGGCTGACCTGGTTACCCTGAAGGATGAGGAGACTCTGCTGGTCCCGCGCGAGCGGATTCAGGAGGCGGCACAAACTCTCGCATCCCGCGTCGAGGCGTTTCATCGGAGCGACCCGCTGGCCCCAGGCATGCCGAGGCGGCAGGCTGGTCTCTCGCCAATGCTGCTTGAGGCCGCCCTGGCCGTGTCGCCGCAGATCGTCGCCGAAGGCGAAGCTCTGCGCCTGGAGAGTTTCCGCGTTCGTCTCAAAGGCGACGAGGATAGCGCTTTACGCAAAATGGAGTCGCTGTTTCGCGACGGCGGCCTCACCGTGCCCGCGGAAGAGGATGTGCTCGCGTCTTCAGGCCTCGACGCGCGGCGGGCGCACGCCATCCTGCAGATCTTGCTCAAGCAGGGCAGTCTCGTCCGCGTGTCGCCCGATCTGATCTATCACGCCGATGCTGTGGAACGGCTCAAAGACTTGCTCGATGGCCATCGCGGGCAGCCCTTCTCCGTGCCCGAGTTCAAGGAGTGGACCGGCATCTCCCGCAAGTACGCTATCCCGTTGCTCGAATTTCTCGACCGCTTGCGCGTGACTCAAAGGCAAGCCGACAAACGCGTCGTCGTCCGAGTGTGAGTGGGGCGGACCTCCAGGTCCGCGCGGGCTCTCCAGAGCCCGCTCTTTGGTCGGTTGCGAGCGGGGTCTGGAGAGCCGCCCCACACGCGCCACTACTTCGCGCGCGGATGCGCTGCGTCGTAGACCTTCATCAGATCGAGCAATGTGAGTTGCGTGTACTTCTGCGTGGTCGACAGGCTCGCATGACCCAGCAGTTCCTGGATCGCGCGCAGATCAGCCCCGGCGCGCAGCAGGTGCGTGGCGTAGGCGTGCCGCAGGCTGTGCGGGTGCATCGCTGAATCGCCGAGCAGCGCTACGGAGTACATCTTCACAATGAGGCTCGCGCCACGATCCGTCAGGCGCTTGCCGCGATGGTTTACAAAAATGGCCAGCTCGCCGGGCTGCGCGCTGCGCACCTCAATCCAGGACTTCAGGATGGACAGCGCCTGCTCCGGGATCGGTACCTGCCGCTCCTTCTTGCGCTTGCCGCGGACGCGCACCCAGCCTGCGCTGAAGTCCACGTCACTCAAGTTCATCCCGACCAGTTCGCTAACGCGGACTCCGCAGCCATAGAGCATTTCGAGCAGCGCCTGGTCGCGTTGCGGATGGGGCCGCGGGAACTTCCCCGATTCCGCGCCGTCGAGCAGCGCCATGGTCTGATCCTCGCTCGGCACGTCGGGCAGCTTCTTCGGAATCTTCGGAGTGAGCACCAGCGTTGCCGGGTTGATCGCGATCAGCGCCTCGCGCACGCAGTATTCCAGAAAGCCGCGCAGCGCCGACAGCTTGCGCCGGATGGTCACGCGCGCCAGGTCTGCCGCATACAGCGAGGCCATCCACTCGCGGATCAGCAGCACGTCGATCCCGGCCGGTCCCGGCGGTTCTCCGGCCAACGCCAGATAGTCGTGGAACTGCTCGAGGTCGGAGGCGTAGTTCCTCACCGTGTGTACGCTCGCGCTCGCGCGCCGCAGCGTGTCGAGGTACGCGCCCATGAGTCGTGCAAGCTCCGTATCAGACGTGAGTGGCATGGGCGCCCAGGTACTCGTCCATTGCGGCCACGGCGCGGCGGCACACCTCGGCGTGGCGTGCTTTCCGGTCGTGCCGGAGTTTCCGTTTCAACTCATCATCAAGTTGAGGCAACAGATCGAAGGCGATATTAGCCGGCTGGTAGCGCTTCGGATCGGCGTGCGTCAGATAGTGGATGAGCGAGCCGCACGCCGTCTCGCGCGGCAACTCGCCCAGCGTTTCGCCGCGCGCGTACGCCGCCGCGAAGCGCCCGGCGAGCAGGCCCGTCGCAATCGACTCCACGTAGCCTTCCACGCCCGAGATCTGACCCGCGAAAAAGACGCGCTCGTCGGCCTTCAGTTGCAGGCCCGGCGTCAGCAGCTCCGGCGCGTTGATGTAGGTGTTGCGGTGCATCTGGCCGAAGCGCAGGAACTCGGCATTTTCCAGGCCCGGAATCAACCGCAGCACGCGCTTCTGCTCCCCGAACTTCATGTGATTCTGGAAGCCGACCAGGTTATAACTATCGGCGCGCTGCGTCTCCTGGCGGAGCTGTACAATCGCGTACGCCCAGCGTCCGGTGCGCGGATCGTCCAGGCCGACCGGCTTCATCGGACCGAAGCGCAGCGTGTCGCGCCCGCGCCGCGCGATCTCTTCCACCGGCAGGCAAGCCTCGAAGAACGGGACCTTGCCCTCATGGATCGCCATGTCGTCCTCGATGTGCGCGTCGGCGCTCTCCGCCGCGAGCAGGGCATCGAGGAAGGTCTCGTACTCTTCCTTCGTCATCGGGCAGTTCAGGTAGTCCTCGCCGCCGTCGAGCGACTTGCCGTAGCGCGATGCCGCGAAGACTTTCGAACGGTCGATGGTCGAGGCATCCACAATCGGGCTGATCGAGTCGTAAAAGTAGAGCCGTTCGCTGCCGGTGCGCCAGGCGATATCTCCGGCCAGCGCGCCCGAAGTCAGCGGCCCGGTGGCCACGACTACGATGCCTTCCTCGGGGATCTCGCGCACTTCCTCGCGCCTGATTTCGACCAACGGCTCGGCTTCGAGCGCTTCCGTGATGGTCTTCGAAAACAGCCCGCGATCGACCGTAAGCGCATGGCCGCCGGGCACACGCGTCTTCTCAGCCACACTCAGCGCGAGCGAGCCCATGCGCCGCAGTTCGTCTTTGAGCAGCCAGGAGGCGGTATTCGGGCTGTCGCTCTTCAGTGAATTCGAACAGACCAGTTCGGCGCAATCCGCCGTCTTGTGCGCCTTGGTCTGGCGGATCGGACGCATCTCATGCAGGAGGCAAGCGAGCCCCGAGCGCGCAATCTGCCACGCGGCCTCGCTGCCGGCCAGGCCCGCGCCGAGAACGTGGATTTTTGTATCGTTCGTCAATCCAGTACCATTGTAAGTTCCCCATGCAAAACCTCGCGAAAAGTGCCACTTTTGCCCTCTTTTTGACGTGTTTTTGCGCGTTTTTTGATATTTCAGCAAACGCGCCCGAGCCGGTCCGTTATACGCTGCGGTTCCCAAGGCCCCAGACGCACTACCTGGAAGTGACCGCGCAGATCCCCGCGCTCAAGCCTCAGATGGAACTCTACATGGCCGTGTGGACGCCCGGCTCGTACATGGTGCGGGAGTATTCGCGCAACGTCGAAGCGTTTACCGCAACCGATGAGAACGGACGTTCGCTTGCCGCGAAGAAGACCCGAAAGAATCGCTGGCTCGTCGAGGCCGGCAGCGCGAAGACGCTTACCGTTGCCTACAAAGTCTACGCCAACGAGCCGAGCGTGCAAGGCAACTACGTCGATGCGGGGTTCGCGATGCTGAACGGCGCTGCGAACTTCGTCACCGTCGAAGGTGACGACAAGCGGGCATACGAAGTGAAGCTGGAATTGCCTGCGGCATGGAAGGAAAGCATCAGCGGGCTGAAGCGCACCGGCGAGGATTCCTACTCAGCATCGGACTTCGACCAGTTGCTCGACTCGCCGATCTATGCGGGCAACGCGCCGATCCACGAGTTTGAAGTGGATGGCAAAAAGCACTATCTGGTGAACGAAGGCGAGGGCCCGATGTGGGACGGCGAGGCGTCGGCGAAAGACGTCGCGAAGATCGTCACGGAATACAGCCGCATGTGGGGCGGGCTGCCCTACGACCACTACGTCTTCTTCAACATGCTGATCGAAGCGGGCGGAGGGCTGGAGCACAAGAACTCGACCTGGATGGGCGGCAGTAAATGGGCCTATGGCAATACTGTCGTCCCGCCGCCAAGCGACGACGCAGCGCCGCGCGGCCCCTACCGGCCGAACCGGCTCGGCTGGCTCGGTCTGGTGAGTCACGAGTACTTCCACCTGTGGAACGTGAAGCGGCTGCGCCCGGTGGAGCTTGGACCGTTCGATTACGAGCAGGAAAACTACACGCGCAGCCTGTGGCTGGCGGAGGGCGTTACGTCGTATTACGGCGAGCTGGCCTTGGGACGCACGAAGCTGGCGACGCGAGACCAGGCGCTGCAGTCAT
>Ga0302320_10003237_pt1 | contig 38049 bp, 28 predicted proteins | sample Bog_T0_3_FD_202130 | JGI IMG/M metagenome (GOLD analysis project Ga0302320, IMG submission 202130) | Peat permafrost microbial communities from Stordalen Mire near Abisko, Sweden - Bog_T0_3 | ecosystem: Environmental > Terrestrial > Soil > Wetlands > Peat | place: Sweden: Abisko, Stordalen Mire... | reverse complement strand
TGGAAACCATCACAAACGCCCAATCCGCGCGTGACTGGCTTGTTAAAGGCCTGGGCGGCGATCAATCCTCCGTGGCCAAGCACTTCGTTGCCGTGTCCACCAATGCTGAAGGTGTGAGCAAGTTCGGCATCGACACGGCCAACATGTTCGGCTTCTGGGACTGGGTCGGGGGGCGCTACTCCATGGATTCGGCCATCGGCCTGGCCACCATGCTGGCCATCGGCCCAGACAACTTCCGCGACCTGCTCGACGGCTTCCACCAGATGGACGAGCACTTCCGCACCACTCCGTTCGAGCGCAATCTCCCTGTGCTCCTGGGGCTGCTGGGTTTGTGGTACACCGACTTCTTTGGCGCGCAAACCGTGGCCGTGCTGCCGTACGAGCAATACTTGAAGCGTTTCCCCGCTTATCTGCAACAACTCACCATGGAGAGCAACGGCAAGCACGTCACGGTCTCCGGCGCTACCGTGGACTATGCCACCGGCCCGATTTATTGGGGAGAGCCGGGAACCAATGGCCAGCACTCGTTCTACCAACTCATCCACCAGGGAACCCGCCTCATCCCCTGCGACTTCATCGCCTTCGGCAAATCGCTGAACCCTCTCGGCCGTCATCACGACATGCTGCTGGCCAACGTGTTGGCGCAGAGTGAGGCATTGGCGTTCGGCAAGACCGCCGAACAAGTCAAGGCCGAGGGCACCCCCGACTGGCTGGTGCCGCATCGCGTCTTCGAAGGGAATCGCCCCTCCAACACCATCCTCATTGAAGAACTCACGCCCACTGTGCTTGGCAAGCTGGTCGCGCTGTACGAGCACGCTGTCTTCACGCAGGGCGTGATCTGGCAGATCAACTCCTTCGATCAATGGGGTGTGGAACTGGGCAAAGTGCTTGCGCAGCGCATCATTCCCGAGCTCGAAAGCAAGACCGAGCCAACCTTGAGCCACGACAGCTCAACTAATAATTTGATCGGCCGCTATCGAAAACTCAAGGAGGCTGTGTGAGCGTTCGCGGATACACCAAGCCGCTGTATATTCTTCCGTTCGATCATCGAGGCTCCTTTGAAACCGGCATGTTTGGATGGAAGGGCGAACTGAGCGCTGAGCAGACAGCTCAGATCGCGGCAGCCAAGCAGGTGATCTACGACGGTTTTCAGAGGGCCATTGCGGAAGGCGCGCCCAAAGGGAAGGGCGGCATTCTCGTGGACGAACAGTTCGGCGCGGCGATCCTGCGCGATGCAGCTCAAAAAGGATTCAACACCGCTTGCCCCGCGGAAAAGAGCGGCCAGGATGAATTCGATTTCGAGTACGGCGAAGACTTTGCCGCGCATATCGAAGAGTTTCGTCCCACGTTCTGCAAGGTGCTGGTGCGCTACAACCCGGAGGGCGACGCCAAGCTTAACCGCGAGCAGGCGGAACGGCTGAAGCGCCTTTCCGATTACCTGCACAATGCGAATCGCAGCCTGTTCATGTTTGAGCTGCTGGTACCGGCAGAGAAAGCGCAACTCGATCGGGTCAATGGCGACAAGAAGGCCTACGACAAGCAGATTCGTCCCGGGCTGATGATCCGCGCCCTGCAGGAACTACAAGCGGCGGGCGTGGAGCCGGATGTTTGGAAGATCGAAGGCCTGGACTTGCGCGAAGACTGCGAGAAGATTGTGGCCACGGCGAGAGCCGGAGGACGCGACACGGTGGGCTGCATTGTGCTTGGCCGCGGCGAGGACAATGAGAAGGTCCGCGAATGGTTGATCACGGCGGCCAGCGTGGAAGGCTTCATCGGCTTCGCCGTCGGACGGACCGACTTCTGGGATCCGCTGGTTGCCTGGCGCGATGAGAAGATCTCCCGCGATGAGACGGTGAAGGAGATTGCCGGCCACTACACGGAGTTCGTGAAGGCCTTCGAAGAAGCCGTCGCGCACCGCATTGAGGATTAGAGCCGCGCCAATCTCCGATCAGAACTCGTGATGATCGTCCACCAGCGTAGCAATCGTCTGCGAGCTTACCTCGGCGGAATGTGTGCTTCCTGAGGATGGATTAGCCGCTTCAGTCTGGGCGCGCAACTTGGCCACTGCGAGCCAGTTATCCTTGTGGGGAGCGTCGGCGATCCAGGGCGGCAGAGGCATGCAAAGATAGTCGCTGAGCGCCGCGGCGTAGCCTTCATAGAGCCCGCGCATATCGCGCAACCGCTCATACGAGCGCCCGTCGCGGCACATGCTTACGCCGCTTTGACACAGTAGGCCGTAGAGCCGATCGTAGCGTTCCTGCGGAAGCCGGTCTTCTAAATTGCTCATGGGTGGCAGCGAAAAAATCTGCGAGAGGTCGACAAGGGCGTGCCGCGCCATGGCAAAGGTTAATTGCGCCTGCCGTGCCTCGTGGCCTTGGACGCCGGTGATCAGGAGCGCCGAAGTATCGAGCACCGCGGTCAGCGCGCCAATCCAGCTCTGGTTGGTGTGTTGCGAGCGGAAGTAGCACAGCAGCGGGTACGAGATATGGCTCTCCAGTAGTTCTGCTGACCAGCGTTCCCACTCCACGAGAAGGAGAGACAGCGCGCTCGCGCCGCCTTCGTACGCATGACGCTTCAGCAGTTCGGCCGCCGTGGGTGGTGAGCCGGCCCGCGCATCGAGCAGGGAGATGCTCACCTCACGCCGCGAGAACGCCGCGTAGAGCACGGGAAAATAGCCCATCACCACGGCCAAAAGGCCAAGGCCAGTCCCCGATTCAAGAATAACGAGGCCGCGGACCCATCCGCCACGCGGCGTGACATCGCCCAGCCCCAGCGTGAAGAGCGTTGTTCCGCTGACATAGATATCGGAGGCAAAGCCGCTTGCATGGGCGGTGTCGTTGAAGGGACTGCCCATTGCGTAGTAAATGAGCGAAAAGCCGAGCAGCATGCCCGCCGCCCACAGAGCCAGCAGGAAAATCAACGACATCGGCCCGTAATAACTGAAAGCGGATTCCCGCTGCCGCGACTGGCGAAGCCGCTTGGTGAAGAACACCCATGGTTTCCAGGTCACGATGTAGAAGAGGCGCGTTAACCGAAAGCGCCCGGTTGCTCTTCGCGGAAGGATGATCGTTTGAAACGCATCGAAGAGCACTGCGAAGAGGCAGCCGATGCCGAACAGCATTGTGATGATGCGCATGGGTCCTTCCCGCGGCCGATGGCGGCGTTTCGAGCGTGTTCCCTTTATCGTAGCGGATGCATGGGAGGGACAGGGTTCATGCGCCGGATGCAGCGGGCAATGCGCGCGGGTACAACACTGCGGAATTCCGAGGTTCAAATGGCTGCGTCGCGTGACGGGATGGCGCCGGGGGGCGCCGACTCAGCATTTCTCGTACTTCCAATTGCGCTGCTTGGCCTCGCTGATCCACTCCATGGCCGTCGCAATTCGCTTCTCGCGCGTCTCGGCACGCTTGGCGTCGGCGATCCACTCAATGTACTCCCGTTTGCAACTGGGACTGAAGGCGGCAAATGCGGTTGAAGCTTTCTTGTTCCCCTTCAGAGCCCGGGTGAACTCAGGTGGCGATTGGAGGGCCGGAACGGGCGCCTTGACAACTTTGTTCCGCGCAGCGATGGGGCTGGTGTACTGGCCGGAATCGATAAAGTCCTTGGCCTGGCGCAGGAAACCGAGCATCTGTTTCTTCGTCGGCAGATCTTCGACCCGCGTAATGCGACCCAGTGAGCCCATGGCATCCGGTTGCAGCACCTTGGCCTGGCGCAAGACCGCCGCAATCTCTTCGCCCCAGAAACCGAAACTGCAATGCTCTTTGAATGCGGACATGTTGCCCAGGATCGCGCCCTTATATTCGAAGAAGGGGCGGCTCCACTTGATGGTTTCCGCCACGCCAGGAACGGCCGTGTGGACCAGTTCGCGCAGATGATTCAGAATCGGCTGTGCAAAGGGTTGGGCCTTGGCGATATACGCATCGACTTTAGTTTCAAAATGTGGCTCTGCGCTCACGGTTCGCTCCTGAAAAACACGAATAGTGTAACCGTGACGTGAGACGCTTTGAAGTGAAAAATGAGGGGAGGGGACCGGAGTCTTACCGGGCAGCATCGAAGCCCGCGAGGCGAGGCGGTCCCGACGAGCCTGACAGCCACAAACGATTTATACCCGATCGGTTGACAAAACTGAACAGTTCAGTTCAGGATTGTCCCTGCGAGGTCGCAGATGATTCGAGTTCAGAACCTGGTGAAGACCTTTGGCGCCTTTACGGCAGTCGACGACGTTTCCTTCGAGGTGGCGGAGGGCGAGATCTTTGCGTTCTTGGGACCGAACGGGGCCGGCAAAACAACCACCATCAAAATGCTGACCACTCTGTTGAAGCCGACCGGCGGGTCCATCGAGTTGGATGGGTTGGATCCGCAATTGAAGCAGAATGAAGCCAGGAAACGCTTTGGCATCGTCTTTCAGGATCCCAGCCTGGATGGCGAGATGACGGCATGGGAAAACATGGAGCTCCACGGCGTCCTCTACCATGTTCCGCACAAACTGCGCCGCCAAAGGACTGAAGAGCTTCTCAAGCTTTTCGAGTTATGGGACCGGCGCAAAGATCTGGTCAAAAAGTTCTCCGGAGGCATGAAACGTCGCTTGGAGATCGCACGGGGGTTTCTGCATACGCCCAAGATTCTGTTTCTGGACGAGCCGACTCTTGGACTCGATCCACAAAGCCGAAACCAGCTCTGGACGCACGTGAAAAAAGTGAACGAAGCAGAAAAAGTGACCGTGTTTTTGACCACACACTATATGGATGAAGCCGATCGCGTGGCGCATCGGATCGGAGTCATCGACCACGGAAAACTCGTGGCGCAGGGCACGCCAAAAGCCATCAAGGAACAGACCGGCACGGAAAACCTCGAAGACGCATTTCTGAAACTGACCGGCTCGACCATTCGCGACGAGAGCGCCGGATCGGCGGACCAGATGAGGCAATTCGCCCGTATGTGGAGCAAACGATGAGCGCAATCTACGCACTATGGCTTCGCGAACTCAAGCGCTATTTGCGCTCGCGTGTGCAACTGGTGGCTTCGCTGGGACAGCCGGTTCTCTATCTGTTGGCGCTTGGCTTTGGTCTTGGACCGGTGTTCCAGCGCGCGGGCAATGGCAGCTATTTACAGTTCATGGCGCCGGGCGTGATTGGCATGACGGTCCTGTTCTCGTCCATCTTTTCTGGGCTTGGTTTGCTCTGGGACCGGCAGTTTGGCTTCCTGAAGGAGACATTGGTGGCGCCGGTTCCGCGCTTGCAGATCATGATCGGTCGCACCCTCGGCGGCGCGACGGTCGCGGTGCTGCAGGGGCTGCTGGTGACGATTGTCTGTCTGATCGCGGGCTTCCGTCCGGTGCATCTGGCAACCGTGCCCATGGCCTTGGGATTCATGATCCTGATCGCTATCGTCTTTTCGGCGCTGGGCGTGGCCATTGGGTCCAGTCTGCAGGACATGCAGGGGTTTCAGCTCATCATGAACTTCCTGGTCTTGCCTCTCTTCTTCCTCTCCGGCGCCTTGTTTCCGCTGGGAGGCTTGCCCAGGGCACTGGCCGTGGTGACCACGCTCGACCCGCTCTCGTACGGGATTGACGGTATGCGGTCCGTCCTGCTCGAACAGTCGCACTACGGCGCCGTCGTCGATCTGGAAGTGCTCGTGGCTCTTGCCATGGTGCTGCTTGTGTTTGGCGCTTACCGCTTTTCGAAGATCGAGATCTAACGATGGCCCGGACGCGCAGCAAGGATGCGCACGATCGGGTGCTGCACGCCGCGCTCGACCTCTTCGGCGAGCGCGGCATCGATGCGACCAGCATGGACGCCATTGCCCAGATATCCAGCGTCAGCAAGGCGACCATCTATAACCACTGGGCCAATAAAGAAGCTCTGCTGATCGATGTCATGCTGATGGTCAACGGACTCGATCGCGATCCGGAAGATGTGGACACCGGCGATCTATGCAAAGATCTCGCCACTGTCCTCAGCCGCCGGCCGCCCGATCAATTCGACGCTGCACGCAACCGGATGGTCCCCGCCATGATCGCCTATTCGGCTGTGCACCACGAGTTCGGCGAAGCGTGGCGGCACCGGGTGATGGAGCCATCGCGCATCTGCCTGAAGCGCATCCTTCGCCGGGGAACCAAGCGAGGCCAATTGCCCGCGTCGCTGAACCTGGAGATGGCGATGGCGCTGTTGCTTGGCCCGGTGTTGTACGGACACATCTTTCACCGGGACACGAGCCCCGGCACCGAAGATTTCGGGCGCCAGGCAGCCGAGACATTCTGGCGGGCATATGGGATCGCGGGGAACCATCTGGCAAAGAGCCGCTGAAAGCGAACGCCGGTAAATCAGGAGCAGCTGCGAAGAAGCGCATTCGGGGTTTCCACCCCGGCGATGCCGGGGTAGACCTTGACAGCGGCCTGCGAGCCTCTTACCATGAGCCCTTGGAATCGATACCAATCGGTGCCGCTTCTCGCCGATTGCGCCGTTTCGCTCCTTCCCGGTTTACCCACCCATCTTCGGAGGACGCATGTCCCGTTTCTCGAACATTCTTCTTGCTGCCGCGCTTTTCGCGCCGCTTTCGTCTCTGCAGGCGCAAACCATGCAGGCTCCGGACATCACCAAGCAGCCCACGCTTTATGTGGTCCCGTATGCCCACCTCGATACGCAATGGCGCTGGGAGTTTCCTCAGGTCATCAGTGAATACCTTTTGAAGACCCTGCGGGTGAACTTCGACTACATCGACAAATATCCACATTACGTCTTCAACTGGACGGGCTCCAATCGGTACCGGTTAATGAAGGAGTACTATCCGGCCGATTACGCACGCTTGAAGCAGTATGTCGCGAAAGGTAACTGGTATCCGGCAGGCTCTTCGGTGGAGGAGGGCGACGTGAATCTGCCCAGCGCCGAATCGATCATCCGCCAGGTCTTGTACGGCAATACGTTTTACAGGAGTGAGTTTGGCAAGGCCAGTGCCGAATACATGCTGCCGGATTGCTTTGGCTTTCCCGCGTCGCTGCCTACCATTTTGGCGCACGCCGGCGTGAAAGGATTTTCCACGCAAAAGCTCACATGGAATTCGGCCACCACGGCGGGCGGCCCTGATTCCATCGAGAAGACACCGGTGGGTATTCCCTTCAACGTGGGACTCTGGGAGGGCCCGGATGGGGAAACCGTGTTGGCGGCATTCGATCCCGGTGGCTACGGCAGCCGCATCCGCAGCGACTTGAGCAAGCCACCCACGATGCCAGCACCGACAGCGGCGCGGAGGCGTCAGCCCGAAAGAGACTGGCCGAGCCGCATCGACTTGGATGGCAAGGCGACGGGCATTTTTGCGGACTATCACTACGTGGGCACGGGCGACATCGGCGGTGCCATCGATGAAGAGTCGCTGCGCCTCCTCGAAGCGACCGTGACCAAGGGTAGCGCGGTGATCCCTGGCCCTGATTTTCGCGGCGGCCCGCTCGCCGGCCCCGCGCCGCAAGGAACACCGGTTGCCATGGGCGATGGTCCGTTGCACGTGGTCTCTTCCGCTGCCGACCAGATGTTTCTCGATATCAAGCCGGAGATGCAGTCCCGGATGCCGCGGTACAAGGGCGACCTGGAACTGATCTATCACTCGGCCGGGTCGTTGACGTCGCAGGCTTATCACAAACGGTGGAACCGCAAGAATGAGATCCTCGCCGACGCCGCGGAGAAGGCGTCCGTCGCTGCGTCATGGATGGGCGGACGGCCCTATCCGCAGCAGCGGCTCACGGATGCCTGGACGCTGGTGATGGGCGGACAGTTCCATGACACCGGCGCGGGAACGGCGACGCCGCGCTCCTATGAGTTTGCCCAGAACGACGATGTCATCGCTCTCAACCAGTTTGCCGCCGTACTCACCAATGCCACCCAGGCTGTTGCCTCATCGCTCGACACGCAGGCAACCGGCGTTCCGGTGGTGGTGTTTAACACGTTGAACATTGCGCGTGAAGATGTTGTCGAAGCGCAAGTCTCTTTCAAGGGAACGACTCCACATGCTGTCGAGGTGATTGGCCCGGATGGGCAACCAGTGCCCGCGCAAATCGAGGATGGCAAGGTCCTCTTCTTAGCCAAGGCGCCTTCAGTTGGCTATGCCGTGTACGATGTCCGGCCAGGAAAGGCCTCGGTGGCACCGAATGATCTGAAGGTCGGCAACACAGGTCTGGAGAATGCGCGTTATCGCGTCGCGCTCGATGCGCACGGAGACGTGACCAGCATCTTCGACAAGTCGTTGAACAAGGAACTTCTCTCCGCGCCGATGCGGCTCGCCATCTCCAAGGACGCTCCCCAGGAGTGGCCGGCGTGGAACATGGACTTCGACCAGGAGCAAGCGGCACCGCGATCGTTCGTTGGCGGACCGGCCAAGATCCGTGTTGTGGAGAACGGACCGGTGCGGGTCGCCGTCGAGGTTTCGCGCGAAGGCGAGGGATCTAAATTTGTGCAGATCGTGCGCCTTTCGACTGGAGACGCCGGCAACCGCGTGGAGTTCGGCGAGTCGATTGATTGGAAGACGCTCTCCGGCAATCTCAAGGCGGTGTTCCCCTTGTCGGCGGCCAACAAGGTGGCCACCTATAACTGGGAGATTGGCACCATCGATCGGCCTGTTGCGAACGACCGGCAATTTGAAGTCGCCTCGCATCACTGGATCGATCAAACCGACGCGAGCGGCTCGTTTGGCGCGACCATCCTTACCGACGTGAAGAATGGGTCCGACAAGCGCGACGAAAACACGATTCGCCTCACCCTGCTTCGATCGCCGGGCGAGGCATCCCACATGAAAGGCGAGTATACCGACCAGTTGAACCAGGACTGGGGGCATCACGAAATTCTGTTCGGGCTGGCAGGCCACGCCGGCGACTGGCGCGGCAGCAACACGGATTGGCAGGCGTACCGGTTGAGCACGCCGTTGATTGCCTTTGCGACAGAGCCACACGCCGGAACGCTTGGCCGCAATTTCAGCCTGCTTCATGTCGATAACCCGGCAGTCCGTGTGCTTGCGCTCAAGAAATCGGAACTGAGCGACGAGGTGATCGTGCGCCTGGTGGAGATGGAAGGGAAGCCGGCGCAGAATGTGCAGGTGAAGTTTGCCGGGCCGATTGTTGCGGCCCGTGAAGTCAATGGACAGGAACTGCCGGTTGGCTCGGCTACGGTTGTCGGCGGATCACTGGCCACGTCCTTCACGCCTTATCAGCCGCGCACGTTCGCGTTGCAGCTGGGTGCAGCTCCGGCCAAGATCGAGGCGGTTGCGTCGCAGCCGGTCCAGTTGAAATACGACCTGGCCGCCGCCAGCGAGGACGACACGCACTCCACCGGCGGGTTTGATGCCAAGGGCGACGCGCTCCCGGCGGAGATGCTGCCCACGGAGTTGAAGTTCAACGGTGTGGACTTCCGGCTTGCTCCGGGCGGCGCAGGCAAGGAGAATGCGGTCGTGGCCAAGGGGCAAACGCTGCAACTACCACAAGGCGATTTCAGCAAGGTTTACGTGCTGGCTGCTTCCGCTCAGGGCGACCAGGAGGCGGAGTTCAAAGTTGGAGACAAGCCGGTCAAACTCACGGTCGAAGACTGGGGCGGCTTCATCGGACAATGGGACACGCGGCTCTGGAAGCCGCGGCCCGATTCAGTTATCGAGGGTGACCGGAACGAGCCCAAGCATGAAGTGCCCTTGAAAAAGAACTGGGCCGTTTCGGCGAATCATGCCACCTGGGATCTGACGAACACCGGATCTCCCGATTGGTCTCCGAAGTATCCTCAGGACTACCTTGGCTTGCAGCCCGGGTTCATCAAGCAAGCAACGCTTGCCTGGTATGTCTCGCATCATCACACGCCCGAAGGGCTCAACGAGCCGTACGCCTACAGCTATCTGTTTGCGTACCCCATTGACCTGCCCGCGGGCGCTAAGACCATTACGTTGCCCAGCAACGAGAAGATTCGCATCCTGGCCATTTCAGTGGCTCACGAAGAGCCGGCCGTAAGACCCGCGCAACCACTTTACGATACTCTGATTACGTCGGGATCCGGTGCGCTTGGGCAGGCCGCTGCCATGAGGTGAATGGAAAGTAGCTGACGATCGATACCAACCGGCGGTCCGGTGCCTGGAGCGATTCGCGATGGGCGCCGGGCCGTTTGTTCTCACTCCGAGGTGCTTCTGTTGCTGCAACTTCCCCGCCTTTCCCGCCTCGCCTTCGCAGCCGCATTCTTCATCCCAATCCTGCTCCTTTGTTTGGCCCTCGTTGCACGGCGCGGGTTCCTGCCCAACTTTGGAGAAGAACCTTCCCAAGTCTTCGCAGCCTCCCGGCCGTGGATCGTTCCAAGGCAGCGTTTGAGTCTTCAGGCCACGAGACAGGCGCAGCTCACGATTGATTATCCGCAGGATGGTTCGATCTTTCCCCCCGAGATCACCGCGCCGACCATCATTTGGCGCGATACAAATGTGAGCGCGAAGACCTGGCGCATCGAAGTTTCGTTTTCCAATGGAAGCAAGCCGCTGCGTGTAACTTCGACCGGCGCGCCGATGCAGGTGGGCGAGATCGACCCGCGCTGCATCTCCAACACCAACAAACTTCCGTTCCTCACTCCGGAACAGGCCGCTGCGCACACCTGGATACCGGACGCAGAGACATGGTCCGCCATCAAGCAACACTCTTCCGATCGTCCCGCGCGGCTAACCATCGTCGGTGTCGACGGGGAAGATCGCCCCGTGTCGCAGCGCCGAATTCAGCTTTCCACCTCAAAGGATCCGGTCGACGGCCAGATCTTCTATCGCGATGTCCCGCTGATGCCGGCGGAAGGGAAGAAGGGAATCGTGCAGCCGCTTGCGCCGTCGCTTGTCTACCTCATTAACTGGCGTTTGCGCGATATAGCCAAGCCGCAGAGCAGCGTGGTGATGCACGACCTGCACACCTGCGGCAACTGTCATTCCTTCTCCACCGATGGCAAGACAATGGGTATCGATGTCGATGGACCGGGCAATGACAAAGGCTTGTATGCCGTGGTTCCCGTTGCCAAGCACATGTCCATTCGCAATCAGGACACCATCAAGTGGAACACCGACGGCGCGGTGGGTAAGTCGCGCGTGGGGTTCATGTCCCAGGTTTCGCCTGACGGTAAGTATGTTCTGTCCACCTTCGCCGGTCAGGGCCAGGACATACCAAGCTCTTACTTTGTGAATAACTTCAAGAGTTATGGTTTCCTCCAAGTCTTTTATCCCACACGCGGCATTCTTGCCGTGTACAACCGCGCAACCGGCCGCAGAGAACCGCTTCCCGGAGCGGACGATCCGCGCTATGTGCAGACAGACGGCGTCTGGAGCCCGGACGGCAAGTTCATTGTGTTTGCTCGCGCCGAGGCAAAGGACCCATCTCCCGACGGACAAAAGCTCCCTCTTCAGGCCAACGACCCGAACGAGATTCAGATTCAATATAGCCTTTATCGCGTGCCGTTCAACGGCGGTCTCGGCGGCAAGGCGGAGCCGATCGCCGGCGCCTCGGAAAATGGCATGAGCAATAACTTCCCCAAGATTTCTCCGGATGGCCGCTGGATAGTTTTCGTGAAGAACCGTAACGGCCAGTTGATGCGTCCGGACAGCGAGCTCTATATCGTGCCTGTCAACGGAGGCGAGGCACGCCGCATGCGTTGCAATACATCTCTGATGAACTCATGGCACAGCTTTTCTCCCAACGGACGATGGTTGGTCTTCTCCTCCAAGAGCCGTTCACCTTACACGCAGATGTTTCTCACCCACATCGATGCGAAGGGAAACGATAGTCCCCCCATTTACATCGATAACTCGACGGCGGCGAACCGTGCTGTCAATCTTCCGGAGTTTGTGAAGATTGCGCCCGATGGCATTGAAGACATCGCCGTACCGGCTTCCGATTTCTATCGGGTAATGGATGAGGCGATGGACCTGCAAGGGAATGGGGACGTCCAAGGCGCGTTGACAAAGTGGGATAGAGCGCTTGCACTGGACCCGGTTGATGCACGCGCGAACAACGGGATGGGCATTGCGCTAGGGCTCTCCGGAAAGCCCCAGGAGGCTGTTCCGTACTTCAGGAGAGCGGTCCAGGCGCAAGCGGACTTTTTCGAGGCTTACTACAATCTTGGGCTCATTCTGGTCAGCGAACATCGCGATGCGGAAGCAGCTGAAGCATGGCAAAACGTGGTCCGGATTCGACCCGGATTTGCGCAGGGGCACGAGAAGCTGGGCTACACGCTCTATCGGCAAGCCAGGTTTTCCGATGCGCTGGCCCAGTTCCGGCTCGCGCTCGATCAGGAGCCAAACCGCGTGGAGGCGCTTAACCTGGCAGCCAGCCTGCTGGCCACCTGTCCGGATTCGTCGCTGCGCAATGGAGCCGAGGCCATTCAACTGGCACGTCGCGCAGCGCAAGTCACGGAAGAAAAGGACCCGGTTGTCTTGGATACTTTGTCCGCGGCCTATGCGGAGACTCGGGACTTCGCGCGGGCGGTTGAAACGGAGAAGCGGGCCCTTGATTTGGCGATACAGCAAGGCGATGCTGCGCTCGAATCGAGAATGACCAACCATCTCAAGCATTACACCGCGAATGAGCCGCTTCGCGTGGTACCCAGTTCTGGCAGTATGAACTAAGGTCCTGTCTCTGACAGGTTATGTCACATGTGCCGTCATGAGGAGCAGGCATCGCGAGCTGAAGCGAATGGTCTTGGGCATCAACCGGTTTGCCGTATCTCATCGCATTCGAACGATATCGCATCAGCGGTATCGGCGTGTCGCTTTTAACACCATCGAGAACACACCGGACTCGTCGCGGGCAATCAGCAGCGATACGTGGCGATTCACGGCGATCTCCGCCTGCAAGAGCTGTTGGCCGGTAGTGTCCACATCGGTGGCATAGGTTAGGGTGACGTTCCTGCCTAACTGCTCTTCCACCGTAATGCGTGAAGTGGAGTTGCCGAGTGTGCCAATGTAATTCGGATCAACCTTGACCGAACTGGCCCCGAAGAGCCTTTGCACGCGGCTGCTCACGGTTGCATTCAATGCGCCGCCAAGCAACGCATCGGTGGTGGGGTTGGCGACGTACTGCTCCTGTTGCGCGGTGTAGAGCCGTTGCTGGTTCTCCGTGCGGCCCAGCGCCAGCAAAGCCACCACGTCGGCCTCCGGCAGCGGAGGGTCGCTGCGATACGTTACTGCCATCTTTTGTGGCGTGCCGTGCAGGCCGAGGGTAATGTCGTAGTCTTCCACGCGGGCGGTTGCGTTAAGGTCGATGGACGGTTCAATCCGCACCGGATTGGTGAAGAACACATCGCCGCGCTCCAAGTCGTAGCGCGTGCCGGCAATGATGGCGCTGCCCTCGGTGATGGATACGCGGCCGAGCAGCGAGGGCGAGGCGACGGTGCCGCGCAGGCGTAAGTCCACGTTGCCGGCAAGCTTGGCGAACGCGTTCTGGAAGTTCAACTGCGGTGACGAGCTGACGCGGACATCGAGCCGGATATGGTTGGACGGGGCGTCCGGTGCGGCCACGGTTTGCACGGCGCTCGTCTGCGCGGCGAGGGCGGCAACATCCAGGTCTGGGCTGACGGAGAAGCGGGTAATCAGCACGTCGCCGGAGAGTAGTAAATTGTTCTGAGAACCCTGCAAATGGAGCGTTGTGTCCGCCAAAGAGCTGACGCCCGCCGGATAGCGAATGCGGATGCCGGAACCGGTCACCGAGAGGTCGGCAAAAAGGCCGTGCTGATAGGCCAAGTATCCGCCCACGCTGAGCAAGCCGCCACCGCTCATCGCGGTCAGCGACTTCACTTCCAGCCGGTTCTGATTAAACTCCAACGTGCCGTGCAACTGGCTCAACCCATTGGGCACGTCTTCCAGCGAAAGCGAGCCGTCCTTGAAGTCGATGCGGCCGGTGAGCCCCGGATCCTTCAGCGTCCCATGCGCCTCCACTTGGAAGGTGGTGCTGCCGCGGGCGGTCAGATCGGGGTCCACAGTCTCAGCGAGCTTGAGGTTGATGGAACCGCCGGCCGCGAAATCCAGTTGCTGTTTCTCTTTGAACGCGATGCTTCCCCGGGCGTGCAGGTCGGTGTCTTCACCGGTAACGTGGAGTGGGTCCAGGCTGATGCGGCCATCGGCCAGCGTGGCATGGACTCCTCCCTGGCTTGCTAAATGAACCCCGGCGATGGTCGCGTCCAATTGCTGCAACCGGGCATCGCCGTGCAAGTCGAGCGGGCGCGCCAAGGGACCTTCGATGGTCATCGAACCTGCCAGGGCCGATTCCCCTGTCAGGCCGCGCACTTGGGCGGCCTTGAGCAGGCCGCCGATATCGAAGTGAGAAAACTGCAATCGGGCCTGGGTGGCGTAGTCTCCGCTGAGGGCGGTCTCGCCATTGAGGTCGATCTTCGCACCTTCAAGCCGGGTGGTGGCGTTGTAATTCACCGAGCGATTGGCCGTGTGCCCGGCGAAGACGAGGGCGCCAAGCGACTCGCCGCCCAGCTCCAGCCCGTTCAACGACGCATGTGCATCGAGGTGCGGGTCATCGAGCGTTCCTGATCCGGACAGCGTAAAGGCCATCGTGCCGACGGCGGAGGAGACTTCACGCCGCAACGCTTCGATCTTGGCGATATCGATCCCGTTCCCTCGTGAATCGATGTGGAACCGCTTGGCCGCAATTTCGTAAGTGCCGGTGGCCGCCACGGTGCCTGCAGGAGCGCTGGCGCTCCCAGCGGTGATTTTCAGCAGAGGTCCTGTCAGCGAACCCTCCGCGCGAATCTGCGTAATGGGCTCACCATAGGCTGTGGCCTGGTTCAGTTCCACCCAACCTGCGCCATTCAGCGCGTGGAGCGCGCCTTCGGTTTGCAGGTTCGCGCTCAGGATGCCGGACAGAGGGATCTTCCGGCCGAGCAAACCAAGCAGATCGTTGAGCTGTACCTGGTCCGCGGTCACGTGCATACGGAGTTCAGAGTTGGCATCGAACTCCGGTTCCGGGTGGCCGGCATGTGGGGGCGTCGCGTCCAGGGCGCCATCGAGCGTGATGGCGGCCGAGCCGCGACGGAGCGAACTATGCTGAAGCGCGATGTGCTCGGCGTTGTAGCTTCCCGTCGCCTCCACCGAGTCCCAATGGACGAATGTGGGCTGTGCGCTTGCTCCGGGTGATGCGGATGCGCCGTTTTCTGTGACGTTGGCGACGGGGATCATCTCAATGGCGATTTGCGATGCAGTGGCCGTCCCAGCAAGATGAGGGTCGAGGATAGAGCCGGTCCAATTGCCGTGGAACTCACCCTGCCCGGTGAGATCGACCGGCAGAGCGCGTGCGCCGGCTTTGCCATATCGAACCAGTCCGAGGTCGCGCAGGAGCGTGTCGAATTCTCCGAGCTCATGGGAATGGAAGTCGACGGTCAATCCGGACGGGCTGGTGAGCGGATAGGCTCCGAGATGGCCGCCAACGCCGATCGTGCTGGCTGGGGTTTTGACGGCAAGTTTGCGCACCATGACAGCGCCATCGCGTTGGGTGTAGATGGCATCGATCGCGCCCGCCGCGGCAACTTCGCCGGCTACGCTGGGCGCGGCATCGTTCAGATTGAGCGCCGCATCCACCACCAGGGTCTGCTGGTCGCCCTTCACCCAGCTGGCGTGAGCCTCGCCCTGGAGCAGTGTGTTGAATCCGAGCCGCTGGAAGGGCTTGGGGCTGACCATGGCGAGCAACGCGTCAAGGGTCACGTCCTTAAACTCCGCGCGCACCTTGCCATTCATCGGAACCGAGATGCCCTTCGCGCTTGCCGGTGGCGTCCGTAAGGGTCGCTGCGGCCCGGGTGGGGTACCGCGCACTGAATTCATCCCCACGCCTTCGATGGTGGTCGCGGCCGGATTGTTGGGCAGCCAGGGTGAAAGGTCGACCTCGCCTTGCAGCTGTCCGCCCTCGTGGAGACGGGCAACAACCTGGTAGATCAGCAGCCGCCTCGGATCGGCATGGACGTGGGCGTCAACGCGCATGCCGGTGGCCACCACGCCGGTGTCGATATACGAGGCATCGTCGATGTGGACCGTCCCGTCGGTCCTGAACTCTCCGCCGGACCCGGCGCTGTCCAGGTCGAGGTGAGCGATACCCTGCGGAGTGGAGGGATAACCAAGGGCTGGTTCCAACAGGCGCATGTCCAGCTCGCCGGTGGTCCGCATCTTCCACGAAGGGTGGGCGAAGTTCTCCAACACTCCGGAGAACTCGAGCGTGTGCCCATCCGCGCGCTTTGCCTTGCCGGAAGGAAAGCTCGAAGTAATCCGCAAGGAACGGAGTGTCGCCGTCGACCGCGCCAGATCGAGCGTTGCCTGGACCGATCCGATGGCCGGCTTTTCCGCAGCGCGGAACAGGCTTAGGTTCGTGGCGCCTGTTTCGATGCGGTAAGTCTCCGGAGTCGAGCCTGCAGGGGGAAGGTAGCGCGCCAGGGCGGAAAGATCGTGCGCCTCGAAGTCGAGCGGGGCATATCGATTCTGGGCGTCAAACTCGGCAGCACGATTCTCAAAGTGCAGCATGCCTTGCTGAACCGATACGTGTCCGGCCTGGAGCTCGAACAGGGTGTCAAGAACTGGATGCGACCGCTTAGCTGGTTTGCGCGGATGAGGGACATTGGTGGATCCATCGGGAAACACCATGACGTGCACCGCGGGATGGACGATTGTAAGGTCGCGCAACAGGATGCGCGGGCTCCACAATCCCAGGATCGACAGGCTGGCGCGCAGCGAATCGGCCTGGGCGAGCGGCTGCTCACCGGGGGGTTCCGTCCCGTGCAATACCAACCCGTCGGCTTCGGCTTCCAGGTTGAGCAAACGCCAGTGAAACGAGGTGATTTGCGCGTGGCCGCCGGTGCTCTGCTCCAGCAGCGCTACCATGCGTCTGCGGACAATCTCCTGAGCGGCGTTGGAACTGGCCCAGAGATAGGCAGCTAGCGGGATCGCTACGACCATCCCAATAATGCAGAACCCAATAAAGAGCAAACGTCGCTTGCGATGACTCCGCGGAGTGCTGCCGATCGCGGGCAATGCGGAACCTGGCTCCGTCATCGGTTTCCTCCCCGGGGTGCGGTGCCTGCATCCGCATGGCTGGCGAAACCGGGCGAGGCCGGAGCGTTGCCGTCCGCTGCCGGGTTGCCACTGGCAGGTCCGGAAGACTGTGGGAGGGCGGGTTCAAGCGCCGGATCGAGCACTTCAATCTCGCCCTGCCTGCGCAGGTTGCCCAGCCAATCGTCGAACAGAACATTCACCCGCTGCTGCAGGAGAATCTCCTCGATTCGCGCGGACACCTTGTCCAGAGGTGGAATCGCCTCGCCCTTGGCATACTGGGGAAGAAGCGTGCCGTGGTAGTAGGTTTCAATGTCTTGCAAGGAGATGCGGATCCCCTGGCTGAAACGCATTTCGATGAAGCGCAGAATCTCAATGCGGTAGCGGAGGTAGGCTTCCACGCGTTGCGGGTCAAGATCATGCGCGGAGAGGAATGCCTGCCAACCGGCATCGGAGGCGCAATTCTCCCGGACGCACGCGGGTAGCTCCTTGCGGAGCTCCGCCAGGCGCGCATCCACTTCTTGCTGTGAGGGCTCCGCAGCCTGCTCATCCTGCTGGCGGATTTGCTGCTGGATGAGGGCTCGGCCAATGAGCTGATCGAGGGCGTGTTGTCGTGTAAGAATGCCCAGCCCGCCCCGGCCAGGATCCAGAACGGATAGCCGGATTTCGTCGTCGATGTCGCTCGATAGGATGGCCTGATTGTTGACCACGGCAACGACGCTGTCGAGAACGATTGGAGGCGTGGTGCTTGCCTCCTGTGCAGGGAGAGGGGATTGCATGCACACACTCAAGCCGAGAACCATGCCCCACCCAATCCTCGAACGAACTCCAGCCCTGGAAGTGGCCAGGACAGTGTCTTGCCGGATTGTTGGTTGCGCCGCCATCAGAAGGTCTGCCCCAGGCTAAAAAAGAAGTTGAAATGGCCGGCCTGACCAATGTGCTGGTTCAAGGTCACGTCGCTTTGCGAGTAGTTCAGGTTGACGGGATAGATGGGTGGATTGAGGTTATAGCTGAAGTCCAGGCGAATCGGACCGGCCGGCGTATGGTACCGCAAACCGACCCCGGGTGTGTGCGAGAAGTAGTTAAAGCTGCAAGGACCGGTTGGGCCGGTGGAGTTGGAGGGGCCGGTTGGATTGGGGATCGGATTTGCAGCAGTGGGCGGTGTCACTTTGCAGGCGTCCCGGTCCGGTTGATGGATGCGCAGTGCGCTGATCCAGGCGTCGGACGCATTGGAGAAGATGTTGCCCATATCGTGAAAAATGACAAAGCTCAACGAATCGCCGAAGAAGGGAAGCGTGGGGGGAGGCAGGCGCATCTCGGTGGAGTTGATGAGCGCGCCGGCGCCGCCGATGGGGTAGCCGGTCTCTGGATCGCGGGGGCCTGCCGCGTTCTCGCCGAAGCCGCGCAGGGAGGTGGTGCCGCCGGCATAGAGCCTCTCCGGCAGGGGGATCAGCTGGCTGGAGCCGGAGCCAAAGGCGCGCTCCTGCCCGTAGCGCGTGTTGCGGGCCAGCACGAATCGGTTCTTATCGAAGCTCAGGAAGCTGGAGTTTGACAGGTCGAGACGGTTGAACGTTGCTTGGGCGCCGAAGTACTTGTCGGAAAGAAACTCCTGGAAGCTGGTATAGGTGCCGCGGTGGGCATCCAGGGCCGAGTCGCGTGTATCGCGAATCCACGTGAAGGCCGGGCCGCCCACGCGTGCAGCCGTGGCCAGGACGGCAATTTCGTTGGGGGCAACCTGGAGACTGTCCGCTTCGACCTTCACGCGGCGGAAGTTCAATTCGTAGATGAAAGTATTGGCTTTGGAAAGAAAGGAGCGCGAGGAGTTGAAATGCTCGGTCCAGCGCATGCCGGCAGTCAGCCTGGAGGCGACGTAGGTGCTGACATCCAGGCTGTTGGCGTAGCCGCCGGAGAGATTCAGGCTGAAGTCGCGATTGTTGTCGAAGTGAGGAATCTGATAGAGCAGATCGATCTTCTGCTCCAGCAAACCGTAGGTCGCCTGCAAAGAAGCGGATTGCTCGCGTCCAAACAGGCTGTTGCGGGTAATGTTGGCGATGACGCGCGGGCTGACGCCGGTCTTTCCCTGCGGGTTGCAACTGGCGCCGCTGGCGATAATGCCTCCGCAGTTGTATTGGGGCGCTCCCGTCTGCGCCTCGAAGCCAAAGCCGTAGGTCAGCGCCCAGCGGCGTGCCTCCACGGCTTGCACCAGCACGGTTTTCCGCGTGTCGCCGCCGTCGGGATTCTCCACCGCTGTGTCCACTTCGTTGAACAGAGCGAATTCGTAGAGGTTACGCTGCGTGTCGTTGAGCGCGGTCTGGTCAAGAGGATCCCCGGCGTGAATGGCGATGGCCGGAGCGATCGTGTCCGGTCGCGTGAAATGAAGTCCTGTCACAATCACGTTGCGCACAAAGACCTGCTCGCCTTCGGTGACATGAAAAACCACATTCACGATGTTGGGATTATCCCCTGCAGTTTGTTGCGCGATTTCCACCTGCGGATGTTCGAAGCCGCGGCTTAGATCCTCGGTAACGAGGGCATCGCGATCGCCGGCCAGGTTCCGTGGGGAAAGCAACTGGCCTGAAGTCGTATTCAACAGGGGCAACAACTTGTTGGCCGGCACTGTTTCGTTGCCCTCGATGGTCACCGAGCCGATGCGTTGTTGCGGTCCCTCGTCGATGTGGTAGACAACGGCCAGGGGAGCCGTCCGCTCGGCAACCGGCGTGGGGCGGACCGGCGCCGCCGAGTTATCCACCAGGCTGGTCTCCGGCGTGTTTGTCTCCGGTTTCACTTTTACGTGGGCAAAGCCGTTGTTTTTGTACACCGCTTCCAGCGCGCTCACGTCGGCTGACAACAGGGCGCCGCTGTAGGCGCCATGGTGGTCCAGGGTGTCGCCCGCATGCACGCTGAGCAATTCGCGCAGAGTCGCCGTGTTGAAGTAATGGTTTCCCTCGACGGAAACACTCTCCACGCGACGCCGCGCGCCGAGATTGACATCGAATACGATCTCCACCCGATCCGCAGATACGGACTTTTGCTGGTGGTCCACCTTGACATCGAAGAACCCGAGGCGCTGATAGTAATCGCGCAAACGGCGATTGCCCTCGGTCAACAGGTCCTCGTCGACAGTGCCTTCCTCGTAGACAGGAATCAGGCGCCGTAGCCGTTCTTCGCCGATTTTGACCCCTTGAACGGCAACCTTCACGATTGGCCCCCGGTTGGCCGTAAAGCGAAAGTTGGATCGTTTGGCCGCCGAGTCGTACTGCTCGGACTCGAGTTTGATCTCCGCTTCCAGACGGTCCTCGGCCCGGTAATGCTTGAGGACTCCGGACAGCGCGCGGTTGACCGTGTCGCGATCGACGTGCGCGCTGCTGCGCAGGTGGGCATCGTGGCGAAACTCCTCGGCGCTCATGCCCGCATCTCCGCTGACCTGGACGGCGCCAATTCTCGACAGCGGACCGCTGCTGACGGTGAAGGCAATGTCGGCCAGTTGGTCTTCGCGGTGCGCCGTGAGGACGTGGGTGATTTGCGGCTCGTGGTAGCCATTGTTGGCCAGGGTCTGGCGCATCTCTTCAACCGCCTGGTTGAGCTTGGCGGGAGTGAGGCGCGCTCCCGGCGATAGCTGGCTGGCGCGGCTGAGCTGCGTGTTGATGGTAGCCCCGCGCGCTCCGCTTACGCTGACCGTTCCGATGAAGGTGCGCGGAGTTCCCTTGAAGAGCAGGTCGACGCCTTCCCGATCGTTCGTCGCCTCGACTTCAATATTCTCGTAAAGACCGGTGGCGAAGAGCTGGCGAAGGCTCGACTTGACACGTTCCGCACTCAGCGCTGCGCCTTCCGTCTGCGCCAGGTGGCCCGGGAGAGGATCGAGCCGGGACGCGGGCACCCCGGCAAAAGCGATTTGACGGACCAACTTTCCTTGCAATCGTTCCAGCGCGTCCCGCTGAGGCGCGGCTTCCTTCTCCGCGGAAGTGGCTTGTCGATCCACTCCATGCGGCGCGATCTCAAGAAGTGAATCTTGCACGATCGGAGCCGTGACCTTGGGCATGTTGGGAAGGTCACTTTGTGCTCCGGCGGGGCGAGCCATGAGCGCAGCGCCGCACACAGCGAGCCAAAGCACCGAAGCATGCGCCGAGGCAGACTTAAGACGTTGACCTGCGAATGGGCCAGCCCTTCGTTCCGTTCGCTTTTTGCCGGGAACCGAGTGGTGCGTCCCGCGGATCCCTGGCGGCTCCATCCTGAAGATCATCTCTCTCCCAAAGACGCAGGGAACAACACACTGTTACCCAACCGGAAACACCAAGAGCGCAGAAGCGCGCAGGGTTGAAGTCTGGTCGCGATCCCAGCATGTGGGTTTTCCGCTTCTCCCGATCCCTTTATACTAGCTAGGACACTGGGCGCGGCACCGCGGGTCCGTTGATTGTTCAGAGAGTCACAAGGAAGAGGAATGCCCGAATCGCCAATGTCCTTGCAGGATCACGGCCCCGTGCCGACTGCTGGACCCGAACAGCCCGCTTTCCCCGCTGCCGCGGCGACGGCTCCCGTGGTTGCCACCGCGCCCGCTGCCAATGCCCTCGATCCCGAGGTGCTGGCGCGCGCCCAGGCAGGCGATCACAAGGCATTTGGCCAGATTTATGCGCAAAACAAGAGGCGCATCTATTCCCTGTGCCTGCGCATGGTGGGTAACGTGGCGGCCGCGGAAGATCTGACCCAGGAAGCGTTCTTGCAGCTGCATCGAAAGATCGCTACATTTCGAGGCGATTCCGCCTTTTCCACCTGGCTGCACCGGCTGGCCGTCAACGTGGTGCTGATGCACCTGCGCAAGAAGGCTCTGCCCGTCATTTCACTCGACGAAGCGATGGAACCCACCCAGGAAGAGCGGGTAGGGCGCAGTTTCGGTTCGCCCGATCTCAACCTCTCCGGGACCATCGACCGGCTGGCCTTACAACGCGCCATTGATGAATTGCCACAGGGTTACCGGCTGATCTTTGTCCTTCACGACGTGGAGGGGTTCGAGCACAACCAAATTGCCGAGATGCTGGAATGTTCCATCGGCAACAGCAAGTCTCAGTTACACAAAGCGCGGCTCCGTTTGCGCGATGCGCTGCGCAAACTGCCGCAGCAGGAGGCCCGGCGATGATCGGAGATGCCAGCAATTTAACTTGTACCGAGTTTCAAGAGCAATTGTCCGAACTGATCGGGACCGGCGAAGACATCTCGTCGCACCCCCATTTGCAGACCTGCGAGCTATGCCGGGCTCTGCTCGCCGATCTGGAGACGATTGCTGCGGCAGCCCGCGAGCTTTTCCCCATCGCCGAGCCACGGGAAGATCTCTGGGACGGCATTATCGCCGCCATCGAAAACGACCCGCAATCGGCAAAACCCGAGCCAGGGATTGGGAACCTCGACGACGCGCTCAGCGAAGGTCTTTCGATCTAGCTGAGACCCGGCCCAGCCCTGGGGGGCGAAGCCAACCCTCCCGATTCCGTTGTGCTCGCGCCATGCCCGCTGAGTGCAAACACCTGTCCGCGGCGTCCCCGCGCCAAGCGGGCTCGTGCCTTCCGACCCTATTCAACTTTTCGAGATCCTCGCCGATACACGCTGTGATCCATGCCGTCCCTGCGGCGCTGAGGAGGCAGCCGGACGCGGGTCGAGCACCGCGGCACCGATCCGGCAGGGCCGCCGATGGGTGGACTTGCGGTTCAAAGCCGGAGCCGTGAGCTTGATCCCTCGTAGGAGACGTTTGGGAAGTGGAACCCATTGAAGGGTTTAGTCGTATACGTGTGGGCAGGGCACCGCGCAAGTGGCGGTCCCGGATGTCCGACCCAAGAGATTCCTGAAACTTTTCTTATCCTTCGCTGTCTAATGAAGGAAAGTTGATACGAGGACACTCAATGCAGAATCAGCCGACCCCTCTCCCCCCCGCGAAGCCTTCCCCCCCAAAGATCTCCGGCCTTCGCCGCGTTGCGGTGCTCCCCGTCCGCGATACGGTGCTATTTCCCCACGCCGTGCTGCCTCTGACCGTTGGCAGAGAGAGCTCCATTCAGTTGATTGAGTCGTTGGGAGAGGAGCGGACAATCGTGGTTACGGCCCAACTGGATCCGCGCCTCGATGCTCCCAAACCCGAGGATCTGCATGGGGTGGGTACCCTGGCCACAGTGCATAAGGTTGTGCGCATGCCCAACCAGAGCCGTTTCGTGTTCACCGAAGGCGTGGAGCGCGTGCGGTTGGTTCACTATGTCCAGACTGAGCCTTTCATGATCGTCGAGGTCGAGCCGCTCGCCGACGAAGCGCCCGAGGGAACCTCGAACGCCGAAGCACTGGTGCGCAATGTGATCGGCCAGTTTCAACAGATTGTTGCCGAGTCGCAGACCTTGTCTGACGAACTGCGTACGATTGCCGCCAATATCGACGATCCCAGCCGCTTGGTTGATTTTGTGGCCTCTTCGCTGCCCTTCCTGACGACCGACGACAAGCAGCAATTGCTGGAGACGCCAAGCATTGTCACCCGGCTGGAGCGCTTGAACAGGCACCTGGCCAAAGAGATCGAAGTGCAGCAGTTGCGCACCAAGATCCAGAGCGAGGTGCAGGACCAGGTGCAGCAGTCGCAGCGCGACTACTATCTGCGCGAACAAATGAAGGCCATCCAGAAGGAACTCGGCGAGCAGGACGAAGGCCAGCGCGAGGTGGAGGAGTTGCGCAAGAAGATCGACGACGCGGCCATGCCGGAAGACGTGAAGAAGGAAGCGCTGAAGGAGCTTTCGCGCCTTTCCCGCATGTCTCCCATGGCTGCGGACTATTCGCTGACCCGCAATTACATTGAGTGGCTGGCGGTGTTGCCGTGGGCCAAGAGCTCCGGGGAGAAGATCGACATCAACAAGGCCAAGGAGATCCTGGACGAGGACCACTACGAGCTGAAGAAGGTGAAGGAGCGCATCCTCGACTACCTCAGCGTGCTGGAACTGAAGCCGGACATGAAAGGGCCCATTCTTTGCTTTGTGGGACCGCCGGGAGTAGGCAAGACCAGCCTGGGCCGTTCGATAGCCCGGGCACTGGGCCGCAAGTTCCAACGCATCTCCCTGGGCGGCATGCACGACGAGGCCGAGATTCGCGGGCACCGCCGTACCTACATTGGGGCCTTGCCGGGACAGATCATCCAGAGCATTCGCCGCGCCGAGGTCAACGACCCGGTGATCATGCTGGACGAAATCGACAAACTGGGCCGGGACTTCCGCGGCGATCCGGCCTCGGCGCTCTTGGAGACGCTCGACCCGGAACAGAACAACACGTTTCGCGACAACTATCTCGACGTGCCATTCGACCTGTCGAAGGTGCTGTTTATCTGCACCGCGAACATGCTGGACCCGGTTCCCGCACCGCTACTGGACAGAATGGAACTGATCTTCCTGCAGGGGTACAGCGAAGAGGAGAAGGTGCACATTGCCAAGCGCTACCTGATTCCGCGCCAGATCAAGGAAAACGGAATCACGGCGGAGCAGATCGCGTTTCCGGAAGAGGCAGTGCGCTGGGTGGTGCGCCACTACACCCGCGAAGCCGGCGTGCGCAAACTGGAGCAGGTGCTGGGCACCGTGTGCCGCAAGCAAGCCCGCCGCGTGGTGGAAGGCAAGACCGAGAAGCTGACCGTCACCCGGGAGATCCTCAAGGAGTTTCTGGGTGGGATCCAGGTGCGCGTGGAGATGGAAGTGGAAGAGCGAGTGAAGCGTCCCGGCGTAGCCGTTGGGCTGGCGTGGACTCCAGCAGGCGGCGACATTCTCTTCATCGAAGCCAACAAGATGAAGGGCAAGGGCGGCTTTACCATGACCGGGCAGATTGGCGAGGTGATGCAGGAATCGATGCAGGCCGCGCTGACCTGGGTGCGCTCGAACTCCGCCAGCCTGGGCCTTTCCGACGACTTCACGCGGGAGATCGACCTGCACATTCACGTGCCGGCCGGGGCAATTCCCAAGGATGGTCCTTCGGCAGGCGTGACCATGGCCACGGTACTCGCGTCGTTGCTCACCGACACGCCTGTCCGCCCGTTGACGGCCATGACGGGGGAGATCACGCTCAGCGGGAACGTGCTGCCGGTGGGCGGGATCAAGGAGAAGTTCCTGGCCGCCCGGCGCTCGGGAATTCAGACCATCATTCTGCCCGCGGACAACCGCCAGGATGTGGAGCAGGATCTGACGCCGGAACTGATTGGTGACGTGCAGATTCACTATGCAAGTCGCATTGAGGACGTGCTGGCCGTGGCGTTGCCGCTCTTGAAGGCGAGGCCCGACACCAAGCCCGTCGATCCAACCGTGAACCTGGCGGTTGTTGCCTGAGCGGCGCTTTTCGCTTCGAAGGATCCCCCCAGGAAAACAAGCAAGGCCGGCAAATCTGCCGGCCTTGCTTGTTTTCCGCATCATTCCGGGCCGTCGAGTTTCACAGGTGCAATGTCACACGAACCGAGGCGGCCGGATCGAGAGTTGCTGCAATCCGTCCTGAAGGAATGCGCAGCCTTGGCCGATGATCTCCACAGGATGCGCATGGCCCGGAGCGACGAATGATGAACATGGCGACGACGACATTATCCCCAGAACATCTGATTCCACTGCAAATTTCGGGCAACACGACAGACGCGCAAGCCCAGCAGTTAGAGGAAGTGCTGCTGGAGGCCGGCCGCGATGCGTGTCGTCTTTCGCTGGAGCAGATGGATAGGCAGAGCGCCCGGGCTGTGCTCGAGGAGAGCCACAGGTTGAGGGCCGCTGTCAGCGAACGAGTCGTGGAGATTGTCCGACGCTCCGCACGGAGCGACCTGTTCAAGGACGAGGAAGTTGTCTCGCAGCGACGGTACCCGCCCACCTACAAGCCGCGGCCAGTCGAGGCGCAGGTCACCGAGTTGCGCAAGATATTCCCCGGGCTGGGCAGTTGCGGAGAGAAGTTGGCGCGCAAGCCGCTGCCCGAAGGTGCCGAAGCATGGTTTGCCGTTCCACGCTGGCAGGAGATCGCGCCAACCTACAGCGAAGCGGTTGAGAGAATGCTGGAAGCGTTCGCCAAGCGGCGCAAGTTGTCCAATCGCATTGTCGGCAAGCTGGGAGAGAAGTACTTGCGCCAGACCGACCGTGCCCAGCATGCGAAGGAGATGCTCGGCGAACAGCAGCCGGGACACAGCATTCTGGTTGCGGCGGCACAGATGGGCATGTTGCACCGCGGCTCGTCGGCGCGCCGAACCCGCGCGGTGAGGCCGGGAATGAATACGGCTTGGGAGTATTTGCGATCGGATGCATTCTGCTCACGCATCCGGAACGCCTGTCCAGCACGGAAACACTCATGATCGATTGCAGCGGCGACGAATATTCACTCCGCGGCGACTCAGTCTTCGACCGCGTGCCGCTGTTCGATTTCGATCTGGGGGGCATCGACTTGAGCATCTTCTACGAGGACTGGGCGCGCAATCTTTGGGGCACGCCTACTGCATTCCTGTTCAAGCAGGTCTAGGATCGAGCGGAAGGCTCAACACCGGGTTGTACGCCGAAGATCGATCCCAGCTGGAAGCCGCTTGGAGCGGGCGGCCTTCAGGCGCTAAGCCACGCCTTTCCCATACTGCCAACGACATCCGCTCTTTTCCGCAGCCGGCAAGAAAGCTCGTTGGCAGATCCTCTTGCGAAGAATACAGCGCATTCGCGTTCCCTTCGTCTAAGAAGCAGGCGGTATTCTGTACATCGTGATGCAAGTGAGGGTTCTTGGCTTTGGCGTGATGAAGGACTGGCTTGGCGCGTCCCCGGTGCAGGTTGACCTGGCCGAAGGCGCGACCGTTGCCGAGCTGCTGGAGAATCTGCGCACCAAAGCGGCGCATGCGTACCCGGCCGGCAATCTGCTCCAGGGCATTGCCATGAGCGTGAATGCCGAGTATGCGGACCAAAAGCAGATTCTGCGCGACGGCGACGAGGTCGGCCTGCTTCCGCCCGTCTCCGGCGGCTGCGCGGACTCTCCGCCTCCGGACATCCTGACCCTGCTGACGCGCGAACCCATTGCAGCCGATAAGATGCTGGTTGCGGCCAAGCAGGGAGCTGACGGAGCGGTCGTGGCGTTTGACGGCATTGTCCGTAATAACACGCGCGGCCGGCAGACGCTCTACCTGGACTACGAAGCCTATGAAGAGATGGCAGCGAAGCAGATGGATCGCCTCGCGGCTGAGGCGTGCGTCCGCTTTGGAGTGCGGCATGTGAGCATGGTGCACCGTCTGGGGCGGCTTGCGGTGGGCGAGACGAGCGTGCTGATCGTGGTGGCGTCGGCGCATCGCGCCGCAGCCTACGAAGCGAGCCGATGGCTGATCGACTCGCTCAAGAAGTCCGTGCCGATCTGGAAGAAGGAGACCTTTGTCGACGGGGCGGTTTGGGCGGCGGGCGAAGCCTTTCCGCCGGAACTGGCTCTGGGGCCGGAGGGTTCGCATGCGAGTTGACCGCTTCGATCGCCTCCGCCTCCTGATGGTTGCTGGCTGGCTGGCGATTGCAGCTCTCCACGCACAGGAGCCGACATTGCGCGTGGACGTGCGCCTGGTGAATGTGTTCGTGAATGTGACGGATCGTAATGGGGCCATCGTCGGAGGGCTCTCCCGAGAAGATTTCGCGGTGAGCGAGGACGGGAAGCCGCAGCAGATCGGCGTCTTCGAGCGGCAGTCCGCACAGCCGCTCAACATCACGCTGGCCATCGACACCAGTGGCAGTGTAAAAAAAGATCTGGCCGAGGAGGCCGATGCCGCGCATCGGTTTGTGCATGCGATTCTGCGCCCGCAAGACCAGATGAGCCTGCTGCAATTCGCCACCGATGTGACCGAACTGGCGCCTTTTACGAACAAGATCGGCCTGATCGACCGCGGGCTCAATCGTCTCCACGCCGACCACGCTACGGCTCTCTACGACGCAATCGTGCTCGGTGCGGAAGGGTTGGGGCCAAAGGACGGGCGCCGGGTGCTTGTGCTGGTCTCGGATGGCGGCGATACGGCGAAGAATACGACCTATGCCCAGGCGCTGGAGTCGGCTCTGCGCCACGAGGTCATGATCTACTCCGTCATCGACGTGCCCATCGAAGCGAGCGCCGGCCGCGACCTCGGCGGGGAGCATGCACTGATCGCGTTAGCCGAGCAAACCGGCGGCAAAAGCTTCTATGTCAGCTCCGGGGGATTGGATAAAGCGTTTGCGCAGGTGAGCGACGATTTGCGCACGCAATATCTGATTGGCTACTATCCGCAACACCAGGAGCCGGGACGCGTCTTCCATCGGATTGAAGTCAGGGTCCCGCGGGCCGCCGCAGAAGAATTTAATGTGCGTCACAAGACGGGCTACTACGGTGATAAGCCAGTCGGCAAAGTCGGCGACCGCAGCGAATAATCCGGAAGTACCTGCTTCGCGCCGCAAAGCATGTATCTGCGCGCAGAACTTTAGCAAGCCTTCCTGCGTGGCGCTGCATCTAAAATGGCATTATGACCTCACCTCTTTCTGCGCGACGCCGTTCCAAGGCGCCCCCGCCGGGCGATACCGGCCAGGAGGCGCTCTACCTCCGCTCCCTCAGCGACCGCCAGGTGGTGGTCAACGTCAAGCTGCGCGACGGAGAATCGGTGCGCGGCTGGATCGAGTATTTTGACGATGCGATGCTACGCTTGACCCGCGAAGGCGAGCCCAACCTCTTCATCTACAAGCATCAGATTCGTAGCATTGCCGAGGCCGGCCGCCGCCGCGACACGGGCGCCGAAGCGCTCGGCAGGCATGTGGCCACCAAGACACCCGGGAAGCTGTCTTGAGCCCCGGGGCGCAGGCTGATTTTGTTTGGGCTCCCCGGGCCGCTTCGATTGCGCGCGAGGCTGGCGCGCGCTTGCGTGAGTTCTTCGCCCAGGGCGTGGAGACCGAGTACAAGGGCGATGTAGACTTGGTCACCGTGGCCGATCGCACCGTGGAAAAGCTGATCCGCACGCGCCTCGGCGAGGTATTTCCGGAGCACGGAGTTTACGGAGAAGAGGGAACCCGCGAGCGCATGGAAGGCGAGTTCCGCTGGTACGTCGATCCGCTCGACGGCACCACCAACTTTGCCCACGGCTTTCCCCAGTTCTGCGTTTCGATGGGTTTGGAACAGCGATCCGCAAAACTCAAACCGGAGCAGGATGGCGCCCTGGTGGCTGCGGTCATCTACGACCCCATGCGCGACGAACTCTATACCGCGGAGCGCGGCAAAGGGGCGTGGCTGAACGGAAAGCCGATCCATGTCTCGCGCATTCCGGTGCTGGCCGAGGCGTTGGTGTCGACAGGCTTCCCCAGCCGCAAGCGCCACGAGAGCCCGAACATTCACTTCTATCACGAGTTCACGCTGCGCTCGCATGGAGTCAGGCGGGCCGGCTCGGCGGCCCTGGACCTGGCCTTCGTGGCTAGCGGCCGGCTGGAGGCTTTCTGGGAGTTCAACCTGAACCCCTGGGACACAGCTGCCGGCGTCCTGCTGGTGGAAGAGGCCGGCGGACGGGTCACCGGCTTTGCAGGAGGGGCATTTCAACTGGACAGCCGGGAAGTCCTCGCCTCCAACGGTCTCATCCATACTGAGCTTGTGGATTTGTTCAAGGCGATGTTCGCAGGGCGCGATCTGTCGCCAATCCCCAGCCCGGAAGAGTTTGCGCGAAAACGGGCGGAGCGAGCCGCCGGCACCACATAGGCTGCGCTTATTCGCGCTCTTCAATACGTTTTGGAAGAATTCCAGCGGGCACATCTACTGGCCCAGCCTTCTTCCACTCAACCTGAAACCGCCCTGCATAGCCAAACAACTTTCCCCAAGTACGGTTCTGTGCGCTCACCTCGATGCGAAAGCACTTCTGCTCATCGTCGTACCATTCGCACACTTCTGCGACGCCGGAAAAGAACAGCGGGAACCGGAACGCAACGGGCCCTTCGTAAAACCGCTGCTCGCCTGAGCGCAAGCGCAGTCCGCCGTTGGGCGCTACGCTGAGTTCAAGATCGACGGCGAGGTGCTGATGCGTCCCCAGGTAGTCGACGATACAACCGCGCTTCTCGCTATAGATCATGTACGCGTCAAAACGGCGCACCTTGCGTGTGGAGAATGTGCGCACCCAGGTTACGGTCTCGCGGCCAAGTGGATCGCTATACGCGTAGTTTTGAATGGTGAAGGGAACATTGTGGCCCTGCTCCGGAAACATGATGCTGCGCCATGTCCCGATAGAGAGGAACGGCAGCGTGTAAGGAGCGCCATGCCAGAGCGTGTCCATCGTCCCGCTCCCGACAGCCGCTATGCCATTCTCCGAAGTCAGCGAAAATCGCCGCTGAATCTGCGGGTGCAGCTTCGCAAAGTCAGAACCCATCGCCCGCCGATAGATGGAGATCACGATCGTTGTTCCATCGGCGGCTTGCGGAGGCACCGGCGCGCCGATGGCAGACTCTTCGCAGCCAACCACCCCACAACCGATAGAGCGAGGACGGCCAAATTGAGAGTCACCGGATTGAAGGCGGCCGTAAGATAGTGCGGCGAAAAGGCAGCGACAGCCCCAGTTGCGGCGCACATCAGAGCGATGTTTGCCAGGAAAACCGATCTCCAACGCCAGCTAACGACCATGAGAATTCCGATCAGAATCTCGGACGCGCCAATTCTTGGAAGGAATTTCAGAGAAACACCGGCCTGCGCCAGCATGGTCTGCTCGTCCAGGTTCCGGTAAACGAGCTTGGGAACCAACCCATGCCAGATCCAGATGCCAGCAACGGCAAGCCGGGCCGTGGCATGAATCAGCGACAGTGCCAGAGACGATTCAGGTGTCTGGCCCCTCTCCGCCCACAATCGCATCCGATCAAAGCTCCACGCAGTTGCCCAACCCATCAACGGACGAAATACCAGCCGATCCACTACCCGCCCAGCCAAACCGAAGCGGACCGAATAGTCGTACCAGGTGAAGAAGCGCAACCCCGCCGGCGTTGGCAGGTACCGCCAATAGCCAGATCCTTCGTGGATCAGGGACTTTGGATCGGATGACGCAAATTTGAGAGACGAGGCCGCCTCTCCCTGGGAGCCGGTTCGCTCGCCAACGCTCTCGCCGTTACCGCGGATGCTGAGACCAAAGCCAATCCGGGTTTCGTAGAGAAACCGTTGCGGTTCGGCGAGATTGGGGCGCGGCAAATACTGAATGCTGCTAAAGCGCAGATCCCAGCGTTGGTGCAGAACCGGGTCCTGCGTCAACTTCCACACATGTTCGAACGCGTCCTGGATCTCGATTTCTACGTAAATTCCCGGCTGGCCGTGCACGCCTAGAGCATACCAGAACCCCAATCTGTGCTCGCACGGCCCGGTTTTCCCCTTCTGCTTCTCCTGATTCCCGCATGGCAAAACTTGCCGGACAGGCGGGGAGTCAGCCCGCGGGGTGCTGTGCTACTATCAGCGTCGAGAGTCAGTCTCCCCGGAGAATGGAAAGATGGCATACGTCATTGCAGAACCCTGTATCGGCACCAAGGACACCGCCTGTGTGGACGCCTGTCCTGTCGATTGCATCCACCCCAAGAAAGACGAAGACGGACACGGCGAAATCGATCAGTTGTTCATCGATCCGGTTGAGTGCATTGACTGCGGAGCTTGCGTCCCGGCCTGCCCGGTTTCCGCCATCTTCGCCCAGGACGACCTGCCCGAAAAGTGGGCTCACTTTACCGAGAAAAACGCCACCCACTTCGGCCGCTAACGGCATCTTCGATCTTCCCGAGCCAATGGACCAAAGGCGCATCCGCTGCAGCGGATGCGCCTTTGTGTTTGTGTGGTCTTGAGGGGATGATCCGCGGACGCGAAACAGGGAAGCCGGCCAGGAATGGCACGCTTTTTGAAGTCAGGCGCTTGATCCTTACTGGATGACTTCGTCTGCTTCCTGAAACCGGGGTTCGTCCTCAGTGGGCGAAAAATCCAACTGGGGAACCCATCCCTTCGGGTCTTCGACCTGGGAATCGTTGGCAGCGCTGCTGGAATAGGTGCGTGGTGCGATGGCGAAAAATCCGTTGCCGATTTCGACAAACTCGACACTATCGCCGGTTCTCAAGCCAAGCTGCTTACGGACGTGGGGGGGAATTGTAATGCGGCCGTTAAACGTGACCATTGCGGAGGGCATGCTCAACCTCTGGCCCTATTCTACCGTTTCGTGGTCTGATTCCAACCGCAAAAATTCATCATGGCCTCCCCGTTGTGGAAATCTTTAGTCTCCGAAATCGATTACCTCTGTCTTCCATGCACCGGCAATATGAAAGTTAACCTGTTGATGCAACAATAGGATACGCATGAGCATCCTGACGTCGGAAGCGGTAGTTCTGCGCACCTGGCCTCTCCATGAAGCCGACCTGATCGTGAGCTTCTTCACGCGCGACTACGGGCGAATGAAGGGCGTAGCCAAGTCCGCTTTGAAGAGCCGTAAACGCTTCGGTGGGGCTCTGGAACCCATGACGGTGGCGCGCGCCTGGTTTGCCGAGAAGCCAAGGCAGGAGCTGGTGCGGCTCGATCAGTTGGAGATTATTCGCTCGCCGCTGGCCGCGCCCGTCGACCATGCGCGCATGGCGGTGCTGAGCTTTTTCGCCGAGGTGCTCGATGAGGCCCTCCCCGAACACGATCCTCAGGAGACTGTGTTTCGGCTGCTGCTCTCGGTGTTGGAGCAGACCACGGTGGAGCAACCCTGGATGCCGCTAACCTACTTTTCCCTGTGGATGACGCGGCTGCTGGGATTGCTGCCCGATCTGGCCCATTGCACGGTCCGCGGCGAGGCATTGCAGGGAGCGGAGGTTTTCTATAACAGCTTGGCGGATGGATTGTTCTGTGCCGTGCATCGCCCCGGCAATGCCTCCGTGCTGTCGGGCGACTCCTGGCAACTGGCACAGCGAATGCTGCGCGCCCCGGCTTCGGCATTTGCCGCAGAGGCATGGCCCCGCCGCCGCGCCCAGGACCTGCGCCGCTTCACCGTACAGGCTTTGGAGCGCCACCTGGAGCGCAGACTGCGCACCGCAGAAGTGCTGCTGCGGCTTTAGTTGCCGGACTGCTAAAATCGACTCCAGTCCCGTTGAGAGTGAGCCAGCCGTGCCTTCAGCCACCTACGCAGTCATGCCAGCCTCGCCACCTGCACAACCATCCAAGCCCCTGACCTTCCAGGAACTGCTCTTTCGCCTGCAAGGCTTCTGGGCGGCGCGCGGCTGCGTGCTGCAGCAGCCCTACGACGTGGAAGTAGGCGCGGGCACGATGTCTCCGGAGACCTTTCTCCGTGTGCAGGGGCCCAAGCCTTACCGCGTGGGCTATGCCCAGCCGTCCCGCCGGCCCGCCGACGGCCGCTACGGCGAAAACCCCAACCGGCTGTTCAAGCACACCCAGTTTCAGCTCATCCTCAAGCCGCCGCCGGCGAATGTGCAGGAGCTTTACCTCGAATCGCTCGAAGCTATTGGCGTCGACCTGAAGCAGCACGATCTGAAGTTTGAAGAGGATAACTGGGAGTGGCCCGCGGGCGGCGCATGGGGTGTGGGCTGGCAAGTGATGCTCGACGGCCTGGAAATTACTCAGTTCACTTACTTCCAGCAATGCGGCGGGTTAGATCTCGATCCCATCTGCGCCGAGCTGACTTACGGCCTGGAGCGCATCGCAGCCTTTTTGCAGGATGTGGATTCGATCTACGACATTGTCTGGGCGCGCGATCCGGAGACGGGTGCTGAAGTAACTTATGGCGATGTTCGGCATTCGGAAGAGCTGCAGTTTTCCGTTTATAACTTTGAGTTTGCCGATGTAAGCAAACTTTGGGAGCACTTCAATCTCTACGAAGCCGAGGCGAAGGCGCTACTGGAGAAGGCGAATGCGCTGTTTGCGAACGAAGCAGGCGATCCGGTGGAGAAGCGCCGCTTCCCATTGCTGGCCACCTACGAACTGGCGCTGAAATGCTCGCACCTGTTCAATCTTCTCGACGCACGTGGAGCCATCAGCGTTACCGAGCGCGTGGGCGTAATCGGACGGATTCGCAACTTGGCGGTAGGTGTGGCCAAAGCCTACGCTCTGCAGCAGACCGCCGAGTCCGCGCCGCATGCGCTGTCATCCTGAGCGAGCAGAGCGAGCCGAAGGATCCGCGGTTGCTCTCCGCGAGCAAGTTGTAAGGCACAGAAGTTAGTTTTCCCGGAAAGATACACACGACATGGCAGATTTTTTGTTGGAGATAGGCCTCGAAGAAATTCCCGCCCGGATGATCGCCGGCGCCGAGGCTGAGTTAGGCAAGCGAGTGAGCGATCTCCTCACCCGCGAACGTCTCTCAGGCGCCAACGGCAAAGTCACCACCTACTCCACGCCGCGCCGCTTGGCCGTCCTTGTGGAAGACGTGCTGACCCTGCAAGCGGACACCGAAGAGAAGCTGACGGGCCCGTCGTGGAAGGTGGCCTTCAAAGACGGGGCGCCTACCGCGGCGGCCGAGGCTTTTGCCAGGAAGGCCGGCGTCCCCGTGTCCGCGCTGGAGAAGGTCACCAACGCCAAGGGGGAGTACGTCGGCGCAACGGTAAAGCGAGCCGGACGTGCGGCGTCGGAACTGCTGGCGACCGAGCTGCCCAAGGAAGTGTTGGGACTCTACTGGGCCAAGAACATGTACTGGCGTGCCGGCAAGCCGGAGCGCTTTGTGCGCCCGGTGCGCTGGGTGGTGGCCCTGCTGGACGAAGCGGTTGTGCCGCTGGAGATCGCTGGTATTGCCGCGGGCAACACCAGTCGCGGACATCGCATCCTGCAGGGACACTCCGTCCATTTACCCTCTTCGGGTTCTTACAAGGACGAACTCCGCGCCGCTTTTGTGGTCGTCGATGTGGCTGAGCGGCGTCATATCATTCGCAAGGCGCTCGATGCGGCGACGCGGACTGTGCCCGGCGCTCGTTGGCGCGAGGATGAAGCGCTGATTGAGACCGTGGTGCACCTCACCGAGTGGCCCAGCGTGGTCCTTGGCAACTTTGAAGACGAATACCTGGCGCTGCCCGAAGAGGTGCTCGTGACCGTGATGCGCGACCATCAGAAGTACTTCGCGGTGGAAGGCGCGGACGGCAAGCTGGCTCCGCACTTTCTGGCAGTCTTGAACACCCAGGTCGACGATGCGGGTCGCGCTATTATCCGCCACGGCAATGCCCGCGTGCTGCGGGCTCGATTCAAAGATGCGCAGTTCTTCTGGGACTTCGATCAGAAGGTGCCGCTCGTCGACCGCGTGGAAAGCCTCAAAAATGTGACGTTCCAGAAGGAGCTCGGTAGCTACGCTTGGAAGACGGAGCAGAACCTGGCTGTCGCTAAAGCCCTGAGCGACGCATTGAAACCCAAAGGAGTCAAGTTCGACGAAGCCGCGCTGCTCACCGCCACTCAACTGGCCAAGGCCGACCTCACTGCGGAACTCGTCAAAGAGTTCACCGAGCTACAGGGAGTGATTGGTGGTTTGTACGCAGAGGCGCAGGGGCTGGGCAAGAAGGTGGCCCAGGCGATCTACGATCAATACACACCCGCTTCCACTGAGGCTGAGATCCCCAAGACCGTCGAGGGCCAGCTCCTGGGCCTTGCCGATCGCATCCAGACGATCACCGCCATGTTCGGCATTGGCGACGCCCCAACAGGATCGAAAGATCCGTTTGCGCTTCGCCGTGCAGCCAACGCAATCGCGAAGATTCTGGCCGAGTCGTCGCTTCCGCTCCCTCTAAGCGACGTTGTCAGGGCCACACATCCTGATCCTTCAAATGGTGCGAATGAAGACTTGGTGCTGGCCTTCCTGCGCGAGCGTTTGCATTTTTACTTGAAAGACGTACGGGTTTTCGCCTACGACGTGGTCAGTGCTGTCCTCGCTGCCGGCAGCGACGATGTGCGCGATGCCATCGCCCGTGCCGAAGCTTTGACCGCCGCTCGCACGTCGGAAGACTTTGCTGCCATCTCCGCCGCGTTCAAACGCATGAAGAACATCTTGCGCCAGGCCGAAGAGAAGAAATACGCAGTCGGAGCGACAAGCACGGTGCCTGGTCTTGCGCCGGAGACGCATAGCCTGCTGGAAACCGCGAAGGCGATTGAACCCAAAGTCGCTGCGCTGCGCGAGTCGCGCAGCTACGGTGAGGCGCTGGCCTTGATTGCCACGCTGCGTCCCGCCGTCGACGCCTTCTTTGACAAGGTGATGATCCTCGATCCCGATGCGGAGGTTCGTGGGGCGCACCTGGCGCTTCTTCAAGAAGTTCTCAGTGAATTCTCCGGTATCGCGGACTTCAGCGAGATTGTCACCGGATAGCAACATACGCAGGAGGCCTCGCATGACGACAGGAATCGTACTCGGGGCCATCCTGTTCTTGTGCACTGGCAGTCTGCTGCACTCCCAACAAATTGGTCGAAAGACCTCTGGCCCTGCGCCCGCGGTTGCAACACCGGCTCAAGCATCCGATAAGCCCAGGTTCACCGATACTGCCAAGCACCAGGTCTTCTTCATCCCCGTCGACACAAACGTCAAACTTGAAGTGCTGGATTGGGGTGGAGTGGGCCGGCCCATCGTCCTGCTGCCGGGCTTTGGCTACGATGCCCATGTCTTCGACACCTTCGCTCCCAAGCTGATCGCGCACCACCATGTCTACGGCATCACGCGCCGCGGATTTGGCGCTTCCAGCGTTCCACCCGCGGAGGGAAACAGCTATAGCGCCGATCGGCTGGGCGACGACGTGCTGCGGGTCATCGATCAGTTGCGGCTGGACCGTCCAGTGCTTGTGGGCCACGCCAAGGCAGGCGAGGAGCTTAGCTCCATCGGCAGCCGCCATGCGGAGAAAGTGGCGGGGCTTGTCTACCTCGACGCGGCCTACTCGTATGCGTTCTACGACGCCAAGCATGGCGATCTGCTACTGGACACGATAGAACTCAGGAACGAACTGAATCTCTATCTGCAAGGGGGCGCGCCGGATCTGAACCAGTACTTCAAGGATCTGCAGAAAGACCTGCCCCGCTTCGAGCACGATGTCGAGGATTTTCAAGCCGAGTTGGCGCTGACGCCCTTGCCGCCCCGCACAACGGCGCCTCCGCCAGTCCAGGTAGCGCTCGGGGCAGGCGAACAGAAGTACACCGACATCCATGCCCCGGCGCTGGCCATCTTCGCCGACCCACACAACTTCGGCCAGCTCTACGCCGATGATCCGAAGACTCGTCAGGCTTTAATCCTGGACGATTTTGCCCGCACTTCAGCTCAGGCTGACGCTTTTCAGGCTGGAGTTCAGGGTTCCCATGTCGTGCGCATCCCCAACGCCAGCCACATGATCTTCATCTCCAACGAAGCCGATGTGCTGCGCGAGATGAATGCGTTTTTGAGCAAGCTACCCTAGTGCGATGCCTCTAAAGTTCTTTGCACAACGGGCGAATGAGGTCCGAGGTTTCCCGCCCAAGGGCCAAAAAACAGGAGCTTGCACGGGGCATTGTGCACTGCCGAAGAGGCGTTCATTCCATCCGTAACTTGCCGCGGCAAGTCGGGCTGCTCAGAACAACAGTCGCCGTTTTGTTATGAATTTCCCAGACGCGACACTCGAGGGGAATTCACCCGTCGCGCCGTCTGCGCTGATGCGTGGACGGGATGCTCAAGTCCTCGCGGTACTTGGCCACGGTGCGGCGCGTGAGCTGAATGCCCTGCGCCTGCAACATGGCGGCCAACTGGTCGTCGGTCAGCGGATGGCGCACGTCCTCGTCTTGAATCAGCTTGCGCACCTTGCGCTTCAGGACCAGGAGCGGGGTATCCGCACCCTCCGGCCCGTTGGAGCCTTCGGAGAAGAAGAAGCGCAGTTCGATCACTCCTTGCGGTGTATGCGCGTATTTGTTGGCTACGGCGCGGCTCACGGTGGAGGGGTGAACGCCAATTTCCTCCGCAACTTCCTTGATCATCATGGGACGTAAGGCTTCGACGCCCTGGTCGAGAAAATCCCGCTGCCGGCGCACAATCACTTCGCAGGTGCGCAGGATCGTGCTCTTGCGCTGCGCGATGTTGCGCAGCAGCTGCATGGCGGAGCGGAAACGCTCCTTCACGTAGTCCTTCACTTCCTTGTC